>OMLO01000155.1_pt1 | contig 35839 bp, 14 predicted proteins | sample 1674811 | NCBI WGS metagenome assembly OMLO01 (sample SAMN06265003, study PRJEB25207) | coral metagenome | isolation source: Coral host | place: Mexico:La Bocana,Puerto Morelos, Mexico | collected 2008-11-13
CGAAAGCTTAGCCGCGAGCATTTAAAAAACGCTGTTAGTAAATTCAATACCCGCCTAGAGCTGTCGGAAAGCCGCCTCTCGCACTAAGCACGTCTCAAGGAACTTTTACCTGTAATGCATCCGGCTGCTTCCTAGGTGCACGCGGAAGCATGAAATGGAAACTAACCACTTACGTTGTACACCACACACGTACGCCGGTCAAGCTACATAAGGAGGTCGGACATCTGCTTTTGTATTAGTATCTTAACTTGTCCATTTCATATATAAGACATTTGTCAAAGTGGGTCCTTAAGCTGTTTTGTTAAGTTATACTTATCATAAAACTTTGGTGAACTGCTAAATAAGTTCAATGTTGTCAAGCAGACGCGTACGATACACATATAAGTTAGGAAATGACTACATTCGGACTTTATATTAGACACATCGTCTACTCAGTAAGATTGCACCGGATATTTCAATTTAGTATCCAACAAAATTTTCTTTAATTTTTTTATTGAAACCTCCAATAAGAGTTTGTTTGTTCTGTAGCAATTTTGATGAGCTTAAACGTCGCTAGTCCCCAACAAACCTTTTGTAACAAAATTATTACAAGTAAAAATAGAGCTGTAACCAGCATTCGTGAAAGGCTATAGACTGATAGCCGAAAGCTTATGTTTTCAATATATTTTTAACCAGAGAGCGTTTTTATTCCAAAATTATTACAAATGCAAAATAGCTGAGGCGACTAAACTAGTCTTTTTAACCACTAACAAACTGCTGGATATATGGCCGATAATTACTTACATTTTGAATTATAACTCGTGACATTTCCATAGCTTTTTCTGTCCGATCTTTCCTGTATAATATTTGTTACCAAGTCTGTGTTCCCAACATATCGTTCGCAGAAAATCACACTCTTGAAAGCCCGCCGAAAACTTCGGTTCATCAAACCGTAAATTAACGAATTCATAGCGCTGTTTAACATTGCAAGCCAAGTCGTCAATACGTAGAAAGAGTCATTGAAATTACACTTCGGGTCCACAAGGCAAAATACACCGATCGAATGGGGAAACCAACAAATACAAAACGTTCCGACCACAAATGCTATCATGAGCGTTGCCTTGTGCTCCTTTGTTGTCTTTTTAGCGCTGTTTAGAGCGTTTTTTGCTGACCTTCCTGAACCGGATTCGGTTGCAATCTCTCCAACCTTAATGACCTCGATGCGTCTTCGTTGCTTTAAGGCTGTTTGTAAAATAACACAATACAAAACAGCTGTAACAAGAAAAGGCACATACAGAAACACAACCGCGAAGGCCAGTGTGTAAGCGGCATTACGACCCCAGTCCACAGTGCAGATCGACTCGAATTTTAAGAATGTGAATTCGGCAAAAACAAACGTAGAACAGGCGCATAAAACCGCTTGAAACCAAATGTAGCCAATGACAAATTTCACTCGTTTCGGTGTAATCAGAGTTTCGTATTTCAGAGGATACACGATCGCTATAAATCTCTCCAAACTTACAAAGATCAGAGTCATGATAGACGCCTCGCAGAATACAGAGTTTAAGACTCCCAGGATCTGACACATGGCGTCTCCAAATATCCACTCGTATTTTATGGACGAAACCAGCGTGAACGGCATAGCAAAGACGGCGAGAAATAAATCGGCGATGGCCAAATTCAGCACAAAAGCGTTCGTTTTCGTATGAAGGCAGGTAAAGCGATACAGTGAAGCCAGAATTAAAGTGTTCCCGATTACTGCTGCGAATATTATCGCGCCCAAGGTAGAAGCTTCAAAGCATATTGTTGATAAAGAACGCGGGTCTCCTTCTGTTGCCATTGTTGAATGTTTTCCCCGCGAGATTTTCGTTTCCCTTTTTTTGCGTAACTGAAGTCAAAAATTCAAATATTTACGATCTCACTGGTAAATAAGTTCAGGTTACCGTACAAATATGGTAAGAGATGGTTGTGTCATTACGCCAGAGCGTTGCCTTACCGTCTTCGGTAATCTGCAAATATGTTTAACTTAATAGTAAATTAATATTCAATTTTTTGGGAATTCAATAAATCGGAAGCCCGGAAATCAGACGTATTCTGAATAGTCTAAATCAAGTGTTGCCTAGATTCATTTTAATTTTCTGGTTTTCGCCACAATAATGTTCATTTTGCCAAGTAAAAGAACTTGGGGAAAAACCTTGATCTAATGATCATGTTTTCAGGCCGTTGCGCTCCTAATTGAATGAATGAATATCTGATATCGTTAGGCCGAAGTGTTAAATCATGCTTGAATAATTAAAGGCAATTTTGGCTCATGGTGTAATTTCATACAATTCTTTTGTTTTCCTGAGCGAATAACTGTTTTCACTAAGTTTTGTAACAGCCTTACGTGAACAATTATTTACTTTTATCCATGGCAGGAAAAAGTGAAGTCCTCTCCCAAAGCTTAATTCCGCTTTTGAAATTGATTATCCGTTCTTAAATTAAATCGCTCTATTTGCTCTCAATAATACAGTCACCTATCGCCCTCTTTGACAAATGCAACAAATAAAGTTAACATAATTTCGCAAATAATCTTTCCTAACTTTAAATGAAAGTCTAAAATCTTCGGATTAAACTAGTCGAGCTTTACGCTGCCGAGTGATCGCAGTATTGACGCGCGATATTCGAACGCCGCCCTCAGTTTTGTTTCCCTTTTTAATCAAATGGAAATCTCGCTGGAAGATGCTAACGAATTTTAATTTCCCTTCGTTCGAAACGACAGTTTTTGTTTAAAAAATGACTATGACATAAGAAGGACAAACTCTACTGTTGCAGTTAGATGGAAAAAAAGGCTTTAATGATAGACAGAATTTTGTTTTGATGACAAATTTTAAACACGACTGAGCAAATTTCTCCTCTTTTTAGGCTCTTAAAATTTGAATTCACGTCTTTGGCCATAATTGGTTTGTTGTGTAAATAAGGCATTGAGATCGAAAACTTTGTTTGGCAAAGATTGCCCAACTTTTGCGCTCAAACATGCTCATTTAATTTCGATGTTTGGCAAGTAAATATTATTGTTTTTACAGAAAAGAGAAAATTGCTCTACGAAGCCAGGCCATACTGTTGTCGAATAATATTTTCTATCAATTCACCAAAGCAGCGTTTTTTTGTATAGATTTTAGGAAGTTATCAGGTCTTATCAATTAACTTAGCAAAACTGATACAAATAATATTTAGCAGTATTGTGCAGCTGGTTATACAATTCTTGTCAAAAATTTGCATCTTGACTTTCGCTAGCCTCATATATATTTTGAATCACTGTCACAAAGGCTAAACAGAGGAACCATGCACACAACCGATGCATTCCATGGCGGTACAGGAGCAAATGTGAGATTTTCTAGCTGCGTTGTGCGAATTTACAACGGAGGGAGAAAGATCTGAATGTAAATATGTATTAAACAGGTTTTGTCAGTATTTCGCAAGCAGCGCATGCGTACGAGCATGGACAAAACACGACAAATGAGTAAAGCAGTGATTGCCTGTGAAGCAGTTGAATACTGATGGATTAATCTAGTGTATTGTATCTCTAAATTTTTGTCATTTTAGCGCTGCACTGGCAAACGCGTAAAAAGCTTCTGTTCTCGTTCTCGTATAAAGTAAAAATAGGCTGCCAAGATGGAATAACGTAAATAAATGTCTCCATGGTAGCGGCCTTTTTCACAGTCAACTTTTCTCATTTGCATTGCAACGTAATCCAACGTGGATGCGAGGCAGTTTGAGGCAGAAACAACTGTCCGATCGCCTCGCATTCATGCTGTTTATGATTAAATTGTAAAGCAAATGAGAAAGGTTAACAATGAAAAAACTACAGTCAGTAAGCCTCTTCCTAGTTGCCTTTGCCTCTGTGTCAAAACAAGGCTTCGTGCGAAAATGCGTTCCGCCTATTATAGAATTACGATAAGCATGGTACGATCTAATTTTTAAAAAAATTTAAAAAGTTCTACGGAGTGTGCTCAGAGCCACCTTAAAGTTTCAAAAACGTAAAGGTGGCTCTGAACCTACCTAGCAGAATTTCTTTTAAACTTTGCAAAAGGTTGCATCGTATCATGCTTATCACAATTCGATGATAAAAAAAATTGGGGTCACCGAGCTCGTTTTAGAGTTATAAGAGCTTAAAGCTAAAATTATGGTTGTTTTTAAAAGGTCATATTGTTGCTATGGTAATCTATTGTGCCACTAAATTGACCGCAACATACTCAGCAATGATTGGTAAGATTGTTGATACCATGAGTTTGGATTCAACCAATGTGCAGTGGTTATAATGACCCTTCAAAATCTACGACTTGGAAAGTATACGATCTAGACGAAGGAGCTTGCATTTGTTGATCAGTGAATCAAATCAAAAAACGTCTAAATCGCGAGGTGCTGCATGGTTTGAACTCGGCTGAGCTCCACTGTTCGAATGGTTTTTTCGTGCTCTTCGTTCAAAAATTAATGTAAATTTATGCTGACAAAACAGAAGTATAAAACAACAATATTGCCGAGGATTATCTACAAATAAACAAAAAACACTCAGTTACAGGAAACCTATAATTACGAGCCTAAAATGGTGGCATTTAAGTCCCCATTAGCCTTGAGTCTAAAACCTGAAACAGTTTCTTATTAAAGCCCGCAATCAGAGTCAGTTGAACACCGATTTATATAATCTAGTTAGCCATCTATTCCTTGAAGTGAATCTCGACGCGTGTGTCTGGGTTTCATACTTTCAGAAAAGGAGAACTATGTCTCAGACCAAAAAAACATCTACAAATTTAAAGTAGCTTCAGCATTTCTTTATTTTACATATCAGAGGTGACAAAAAATATGATTAGCATCCCACCCCGCAATTTAGAGGCCGGTATATGTCCCATGCCTCAAGAATAATGTGACTGAAGATAGTTGATTTGCTCCAACGGGTTCTATCCCAACAACCCACGCGCGCCCACCAATATTACTTAATTACTGCTAAGAATGACTAATGAAAGAGAAATATTTACATCATTAGAAAATTAAGGCGGCGTTTGCGTATTTAATTAAATTTTACAATGGAGCGCTTTTTCTAGAATTATTTTGTCAATAGAAAAAGAACCTAAAAATTGATTTGATTTTCCCACAACTACGGTGATACCAAAAGCAGGTTTCTTGCAGCAACTGTATTTAAAGATATAAGAAGCATCAGTACCTGAAACGTGTCATATCGATGTTCTGTACCTGTTTTCTTTTTATTTGGACTGGAAATCGTCTTCTTAAACACTTAGGCTTCTTTTATGATGCACCAACTAACCCCTCGCAGAATTCGATGTAAGATGCAAATGCAATAGAGGTTACTTGAAGCACCTCACGTTCGCCCAGTACTGACTCTTCTTTTTAAAAGCTAAATTGTCAAGATGTTACATGTTTCAAATAGTTTGGGTAGATTCAAAGCCATGCTATTTCTTCGCTGAGGATCTACAGCAATGGATAACATTACAAATTCTAAACTTTTAGCTAATCCTAGAGGAAGATATCAATTAATGAAGCATGTCATTCTCATAACAAGGTCCAGTTCACACTAGCGGAATAACGACATAATTACTTAACGACAAAATCGTTTATGTCGGTATTGTGAACATCGACATAACGAAAAAAGGAAAAGATAAATTTTCCTCATGTCGTAATGTTCATGCTGTAATATCGCTATTATGTCACATGCAGTCACAGCTAACACGGCAAGCATAAAGGCATGACATCGTTCTTATGTTTCTATGTTAATGTCATAATCTCGTTATGATGGTAGTGTAATCTGGCTAAGCCTTAGATTATTTAAAATATGAATTGCAAATGCTACAAAACAGAGAAAAGCTGCCATATATATAAAGCCATATTTTAACAGAGCCATCTGCAAAATTCAACCATTTCTGTATTGAATATACTTGTAGATTAATTTTACAACCTCAGTAAATAAATCTTGTGCAAAATCCCTTTTTTACCTATTGTAGATTTGAATTGTTATTTTATTGTTTTTTTGTTAATTTTCCGATGAAATCAACTTGCCAATGAGGGATTAAATATTTTCCTGCTCCAGTCGCCACAATGGTTACACAGATAAAAAAATTTCTTTAGCAACAAAACTAGCTCTCTTTTGCTCATATACTCTTATTTCTTGCATTACCTTTCGTAAGCTTAATTTTTATATTTAATTTGTTAAATACATTGCTTATAATTTCAAAATAAAGATTAAATTAATCGAACAACGCGCGGATAATGCCATGATTAAGAAACAATTAGTATTACAGGTAGAAAGGTAGCACTTCAGTTGGAAGGTTTTTAGCCAGTGTGGAGAGAAACTCTAAGTTTACCAAAGCTCTGTGTTTGCGGTGCATTGTAATTGTAATCGGTCAAAAAAACCTCATGCTTTGTGAGTTAAAGTTAACTAATCAGATAAATCAAACGATTCATGTAACCAACATGGAACAGCTCTGAACTTAGTCGCTGTTTTCTCGCATTTGCCACTTGTCGCATACTGTGTTCAATTATTTAGGTTTCTTACGATTGGCCAGACGTTTTGTCGGTATTTAAGAAAACAGCTCTTGGTGGAAGGTTGCCAATAAACTGAAGACATGTACACAAAACAACAAAATACCCAAAAGTCACTAATACAAATGCATTTACAGAGTAACATTCACAGAGAAAGAGGCATTTAAAGCTGCCACTGGGCATGACAAACTTACCAAGGAAACGTAAGTGGATAAAAATTCCGAGTTTTCCACGCTTTCAGTGCATTGGCGCGGACGGCCGTATCATTTGAGTGATCATGTGCGGTTCTAAACCAAGGTTTAAAAAACTTGAGTACATTCTTTCTTGTTCAGGGATTATTACATTTGAAAGTTTCTTGCTGGCACTAGATAGTTTTTTTTTTCGATGCAATCTTCCAACAGAAAATTAACATATTAAGTGAAAATTAATTTAAAATCCAATTAGTACTACTGGATCACTCGTTCTTAAACATATCACTCAGCAATCTCTCTATAGGGACAGTTCCTATCGTCTTCTTGAAGAAAAGGTCCTCAATCTCCTTGGCGCTGATTCGTCTCAAGGCTGGTAGGAGAAGAAGAAGGCGGCCAAACCGAGCCATTTGAGCAGGACACTGGGCACGAACATATTCACCAAGCATGAGCTGAGCCTGATCCTGAGTGGACTCGACTTGTTCTGGATCTTTGAGCCCGCAAGCAGCTGAAAATCAAAGAGTTATCAAGTTATAAATAGATAAATGATCGCATTAATTTTGTGATGAAAAATTTTAACTGGTTTGAGACTGACCATTTGGCCATTAACAAGAGGTAGAGGAGTAAAACTCGAGACTACCGAACATAAATCCATCCAACGGTGGGGATTTGAACCCGGGACCTCCGGATCTCAAGTACAGCATCCTGACCACTAAACCGCCTCCCTGAGGCGTGAAACATGGCTTTAAAGCATCGGGAATGCGACTGGCATCACAATCCAAGTTCTTTTGACTAATAAATCTCAAGATGAGAAGACAATAAACCATTCAGTTCCAAGTTCCCGTTGGCGTGCAACCTTTCATATGGCAATAGGTTTCTCTTGCACGTTCATTGTCTTGCAAATCAAACTCATTTTCAAATGGAAGATTGTGCACCTGGACTCGTTTTGAAAACGAGGTAAAGAGCAACTAAATCATTGCCTGTTGCTTAGGCATGGCACTAGCATAGTCTTAGAATAGACTTAAATCTTAGATGAGCAGAAGAGTTCCAGTTTTCGAAGAAACGGTAAAATAACGAATTGATATTTATTAGGAAAGTTCATCTGACTATTATCAGAAGATTAATACATCAATTCAAAAAACATATATGTTTAGGTAATAGTAAAAAGGTGAGCGCAATTAAGAATTTACACTACGAGTGATATCTTAAAATTGCACGAGACTTTGGCGAGTGCAATTTAAAATAATTTTAAAATATCACGAGCAATGTAAATCCTTAATTGCTAGAGCTTTCCCACGATTATTCATTTTATTTTTTTAAGAAAATTGCGAACGCCCGCGCGTTAATTTGCACTGCAGAGCAAATAAAGAATTAACAATTAATTGGCCTGCTCAACCAATCACAATGAAGTTATTTTATCAGTCATATAATAAAGGTGAAAATGAACTTGTTACTTACTTGGCTTGAACAGCACAATGGCCTTCAGACATGCGTACTCTGTCGAATCAACATTAGCAGCTTTAAATTTGTTGACCGTTTCTTGAAGTAGACGAACTGTTGCCATGACGTCAACAATTGTCTCGGGAGGTGTGGTGTCCACATGCAATCCTGCCGCTGACAAAATTGGCGCGATTTCCAATGGCATAGACCACTGACTCGCGCCTAGCAGAAACAGCTCGCGCCATCCCTCTTCGAGCAGAATAACCTGATGGAAAAAAACATTTTTTAATAAGCTTTATCGGAAATATAATGGATACCTAACAATACATTACTGATATCATTATAACATTACAAATTTAAATAGGGGGGAAAAAGGAAAGAAAAGATAATATAATTCCCTAAAGGGAAAGCGCAAACGAGACGGGGGTACCCATGCGAGGCACCTGAATCCCAGAATGTTATATACACAACACATAAAGAGATGAGTTATTTGCAAAGCATATAGAAAAAATAATTAAAAAAGCTATTTGCAAGAATATTAAAACTATAACAAAAATATAAAAACTGACACTTCAAAGAAATAAACAAACAAAGAATAATAATAACAATAATAACAATAATGATAATAATAGTAATAATAATAATAATAATAATAATAATAATAATAATAAAATTGTTTTCTATGACAGGAACAGTTCCTAACAGATGACCAGGTACAGGGATAGTCTATTACAAAAACAAAGTTCACACGAGTGTCATTTATTTGCAAGTGTGCAGCACCTCTTCTCGGGACAGCATGATTTAATTGACAACGAGGGTTAAATGATTCTCTAAATGAGTAAACTGCTTTGGAGACCTCACACTAAAAAAGCTAACGGTTCTCATCTGCCCTCACCCTACACTTGCAATCAGGAAAATTCGTTGATCTTTCAAATCGAACGAGTATCAGTCTTGGACAAGATTTTTCACTATAAATTTACAATATTAATTATATCATCCCTTCCTTACCTGATCTCTGAAAGGCAAACTCATAAACGAAGGAATATTTCTGGCCCACTTGACAGACATGAACAGCAGCTTGGCGGCCGCTTCGCACACAGCCTCCGGATTGGAATAGTACATTGACACTGAGATATCGGACTGAAATCTGATTGGCTTAAATTCCAAGCCTAGGTCATAATCATTGGTTGACATCTGGCAGCCTTCCATGCAAGTCTCCGCTGCTAACAAGGTGTTGATAAAACCGCTTGCGTTGTGCTGAACGTGCGCTGCAGAGGTGGCAATTTCCATTCTGTCCTGAGCCTCTTTCAGCATCTTTTGCTTGCGCAGAGTGGAGCTTCTAGGTCCACGTTCATGCTGGACAGCTGTAGAAATTTAATAAACTTGTTTACCCTCATGCCTCATATCCCGCGGGCAGGTAAGAATTGATTCGTTCCAAAGACAATGTTTTTAGTCGCGGAGGTTCTTAGAAGGAAACATATAACGTTCCGAGTTTCGTCTTTTAAGTTGATTCAGTCAAATGAATTTGCCAGAAACGGATGAAAAACCTGTTCGTTCTATAAAAGCAAAATTACTCACATTCACACATGCGTACACAGATGCAAGTGACAGATGGAAAGCGCAAGAAATTTGCAATTCCGCGTGGGCAAAAGAGGATAAAAAGAGAATATAATTTTTTTCGAATTAAATCTTTAATGATTTGGAAACTTCACTTAAGGAATCGCTGCCTGCCAAAAATATTAAACACGATACAAAAACTTTAACCTTTGCTTTCATTTTTATAAATGTGATAATTCGTTTACAATTTGAAGAAAACCAATTTGTATTTACTTGACCAATACCAACTTATCAATCAGCCACAAGTTTACGATTTAATATCAATCTCACACCTAAAGTTTATGCAGTAAATATTTTAGCCAATCTCCCACCAATACTAAATACCTTGGTTCAAAAGAAAGTTTTTCTTCGTTTTTAAAGGACCGTACATGATTAGACTTTGTTTAGACTGTGCTATAACAGCGTTTAAAATTGATATGAGCTCAATAGGCATGTATCACTGAGCAATTTGGAATATCTGTCGCATATGACATAATGAAATTGGCTTCTTTTTGAGCTAATTTCATTGTTCAAGTCATCATGTCTTTTCATTTCTAAGAAAAATAAAATGATCTAATTAGAGTGTTCTTCGCTGGCTGGATGCACTCAGTTGAGGCGTACTTCACTTCATCTTTTCCGAGATTAAATTTCATTTTTTTTTTTTGATCTGAAAAGAAATGATTCGTAAACCAATCCAAGTGTTAATGTCTCTGTTTCAACCGATAACAAATTCTTCGAATGACCAAAGCAACGATGTGGTCGCTTTAGAAATAGTCATGTTTTAAAATGGAGAAGCGTGCCTTTGACAAAACCATATGATCGAGGTCATTTTGGGATAAAACCGACAATACAAACAATCAAAGAAAAATCACAATGCCTTATTCAAATACAAATGGGTTTTACACGAGCCAAACCCGGCGTGTGTTCGCTGTATGTTATCAAACAGTTTTTATCACTCCTTTTGATCTTCCACGTGCCCAAGAAATTATCATTAAAAATTCATTTCTGTCAATTAGGAAGGTCATATCACCGCGATAAATCAAATCATAGCGTATAATATTTAAGAATGGTGGAAAAATGCAAGAAAATTACGATCAATTAAGTACAGATTTTTTAAATCGAAAACTGATATTAATGAAATTACACCCGATATAAGCGTGTTGCCGTAAACTTTCAAAACGTATGCCACCGCTTATTATACTTAAAATCTTAGTAAAATTCAATATAATAAAATGAAATATTTTTCTTAGCCAAACCACTGCGCTACGAAATTAAAATATGAACTTAAATTAAACACGGATTATTTGTGATGTTTTGGGAAACTTCTCCTTTTAGTGAAGCTGTTTAGCCGGCGGTTCTGAGTAACAATGTTTGTGTTTCTGTGGTCTGGTGGCTTTCTAGCTGAGAGGGTTTTTGACGAAATGATATTTTACTTCACTAAATGATGTCCATTCTCTTTTCAAGTGCTTCCTATTCAACGGTTGATTGCAGGTGCTGTGGAAGTTGTTTTGCGTTGAAAGATAGTTTGATCTTCAGCTTGCGAGAACTCACTGCTGTGAGAAATATTCAAACAGTATGAAATATTAATGTGATGTTGACTCCCTGCTGGTAAATCTTTAAATACTGTTACTTAAATTATCACCTCTGCGATGTGATTATCACGGGCTTGATGCCAGTTTTCTGCAGACTGATTTTTGATAATTAAATTTCACAATATATTTAAAGAGGAATTAGGACGCGAAGAGGCAAGAGCCGAAAAATCCAGCTATCTATTTTTCGCGTGTACGTATCACTTCAGATGGTGAAAGATGTTTACATTTAGGGATGTATAGAATAAAAAAAACTGCTGATGAAGCGCTATTTTGCCTCATGCAAGGGGTTTCGGAAATGATTGAAATTGAATCGTTGATATATAGAATCGAATTTAACAGCAAAATCCAAGAGCAAAGTTGATAAAGCATTCACAGCGAAAGATCTTGATTTTTTTGCCTCAAATACTAACGAAATTAGGACAAAAATAATTCAAGATAAGATCTGAACTCCGAACAAGAAAAGTGCTATTGGAAACAAAACAATTCGAACTAGGAAACGCCCGTTTACAATACTACTGGCACTTATATCGCTGATAATTATATGTGGTAAATCTGATTCACCGATCTTGTACCCATTGATTTCTTGATAAGTGGGTTAAAAATTTCCGTTTAATTAAATATTTAGGAGACCGTTAGCTTCCAAATATGTTCCGTTTTGTGCATGGGTAGGCAGCCGGTTTGGTTTCAGTGAGTGTCTGGCGAAAAGCTTAAGCCTTGACGAACTCATTAGTGTGATTGTGGATATGACCCGCAAATGCTCAAACCCTGGAAAACTTTGCTGTCTTCGACTTTTACTACTAATAGTGACAATTATTGAATTTCTCGCTTTTTATTTAAATGATAATAAAATTCGTTTGTTTCAAGTCGAACGTCGTTAGCATATCATTAACGACTGAAACTCTAGTTTACTTTCAGCATCTGATAAATGTAAATTCCTCAGTTTTATGCTTTACTCATACTTCGAACTTTATCGCTTAAATTCGGAACATTCATTAAATTCAGGTTACCTAAAATAAGTTATCCAATCAGTATAAATCTATAACATAAGACACTTCGAACTAATTTTTTTCGGAAACAGTAACGTAACAATACTTTTATCGCCAAAAAAATTGTTATATCGAAAGCGGTTGTTAGCCAAACTTTGTAGGTATGTTCTCTAGTTCTTTAGTTTCATTGCTTCTTAACTTTTTGATCTGTTTTGTAAGCCGCAAACCTAAACCTTCACCCATCAAGAGACGACTACCTCGAGTTAAGTCGCCAAGCGACCATCTCCAGGATATGTGTTTATTTAATATACCTGTGTGTATCTATATATCGTGTGGTGAATTATCTCCCAGTTGAGCAAGAAATTTTTTCAGACCGTCGCGGTGGGAGTCTTCGCGATGAAACTTAGACGCAGAAACAAAGAAAAACTAATTAAAAATTAAATTATGATATACTCGTGTATTTAGACGTATCACGATTTGCCGAGCGGTAGAAACTCACTTGTCGTCAGTTTTGCATCGTAAAAAATCGTTGCCGCAATACTGATCCAGGACGTTTTGCAAGGTACAAGTTCGCTTCAGTTCAAAGAATTAAGTGTTGACAATGAAAATGATTTAATTATAGGAGCTTGGCTCTTAGAAAATCACTTGTCTATCGAGTCGTTGGGAAGAAGCACGAATTAGGGCGGATAAAAAAAACTTCCATCGCGTGCTGAGTAATATCTTTTCTCATTAAGGGGTTTAAAAACAATCTTTCTCCGACAATTTTGCTTGGTTCGTTCGTTTGTGAGGATGTGAAATACCAAAAAGAACTTATCGTCTATCGCGTCAATATCTTTAAAATCACAAAGTTTAGTCGTTCGCGATGTGATAAAACTATATTTTAGAAAGAGATTAAGCCAGTTAAAACCGTACATACTTTTCATGTGTACTTCACTGAAAACGTTTCTTTTTCTTCGATACTTTTATTTGCTTGCGTCTTTATTTTCAATTTTCATATTTGTGGCTTGCAGATTGTTTTACCATATGAGATAAGAAAGAAAAGGAAAACGTAGGCTACCGTCACGAAAACTGTTTCAAAGTTTCTCGGAAATTAGAGGTTAAATAATATGAAGTATGATGAACGCACGGTCAATTTTGCGTCCTCCTCTGAACCAATTCAGTTAGCTCCTGCACGAAATCTTTGCAACTGAACTTAAGCTTAACGTAACGTTATTCAACAAAGTCCAAAAGACCTTAACTGAACCTGGTTACAGTTAGCAATGTGTTTTATTACCGTTTAATCAAAAGCAAACAGTTCTTAATGCTTACTTTAACCTGTTCGCATATTACTGACAAGCTTTGACCTCTTATAAAAATAACATCCCTTGGACCTTCAGAATTTTTCGGGCTTATTTGACACAGCTAAGCGCAGAAATGTTTTCGACATAGACATTTATCCAACCAAGGTCATGCGCTAAATAAATCAAAATGAAAGATGACCGGCGATGTTAATTTAAAAACACTGCACTAATGGGTCGCACGAAGTTCACAATTTCTTTTTTTTTCTCTACGCGTTGTCGAGTTAAACACATTTTCAGAATCGTACCGATGTCTCACAGTTTTGAATGATTGAAAATGCCTTGAGTGTGTAATCCACGCGAGGTGAACCATTTTAATACAGGTGTATTTTGTAATTCTTTTTCTGATTGCATTTAAAAGCAATAAAGAAACCGCCCAGAAGCTTTCGTTTCATCTTCTCGCTTTTGTTGCTGAAAAAAGTTCAGAAGTTGAAAAGCGAGTGATTTCCTGTGGCTTTCTGGCCTTAATTACACGTTCTTTCACGATTTTGTCAGCTAATGAACTTATTGAAACTCGTCGCTTTGGACTTCCTGTGCGAAGGAAATTCTCCATACTTAGTTTCCAAAGAGTGTAAAGAAATTCAAATTTAATTTTATTCACAGTCAAATTTTGGCAGACTTTCTAGCGTCAAAGAAAGAGAGACTTAGAAGGGAATCCAGGAAGACAGAACTGTATATTTTTTTGAAATCATAAAAGGATTAACTCAAATCCTATTTGAACAAACGAACCGGCTGCACTTGAAAATTTAACTTATTATGTGCGAGAAATAAATACAGTTTAATTCAGTCCCAAACATTTTATAATTAGACGCTGTTGTTAATTTCTTTCCAGTGTGTTTGTGAAAATATTTTTAACATGTTTGATTAAGAAACCTACCCGAGGCTTTCTCGAGATTTACTGAACCATTTAATTTGAGAACTTTGAGCTTTGGAAATGGTGACTGTTTACAATGTTAGAGGAAACCTATTCTGAATGACAATTCGCGACAGCGTCACCTGATTGCCTACTCAAAAAATGAAGTTAAAACGCGATTTTATTAATAGTAAAAAGCTTTTCGACAGCTAAAAAGAAGACGATGTGATAGATATTAGTTTTTGAAAGAGACCCGACGTGAAAATGACTTTTAAATGACTTCTACTTGAGCACCACAACTGCGCGAAGGAGTTAAAAGTTTGCTTCGAAAATCAATCACTTATTCTTTATGCTGAATATAGGGAAAGTCTTTTAACGTAATTTTATTATCATGTTTCGTTTTGCCGTCCGGTCGCAGACAAAGAAATCAACCATTACGAAGTAATGCTTTAGCGAAAATTGATTTTATCTGGAAGCAAGCGAGCACAAAAGAGACCAGAACCGCAGAGAAGCACTTTGGCTACTGAATCTGCTAGTGATTATTTTTCCGAATTTTTTTTTTAACATTGAATGAAACTGGAGAAAGGTTTACACAAACCTATCTATAAACTTCAGCTTTAACTTCGATTTTCTGTTGAGTAAATGAATAAAATTACCACGTAATCATTGATTGAAGTGATTCGAGGTTTCTTACTTCTCGAAGGATTTTAAGATAGCTAAGACTTTCATTCTTTTCGCACACGAAAGTCAAACGAATTTAAATAATGCGTCCTCGAAGAATCCGATTAGCGATTAAACGGTCGACTTTGGCTGCTTTAAAGGGTGTTAATAAGAGAAATGTAAATATGCGAATTAAAGAACCTTGTTGATTTAGAAAATTCGCAGTTCTATAGTCGTGTTGACCATCTAATAAGCAAACCTAACAGTACCTAATATCTCGAGAGGAAAGCTCAAAAGAAATTCCATATGAAACAGTAAAAATCTTAAAATAATTCCCCTACACAACACCCAAAGCAATTAAGCAGAAAGAATTGATCTGCCTACCATCTTTGTTCATTGTGACTTCGAAGCATTTTTTCAAGCGGCACGAGCGACATTGGTTTCTATGGATTTTATCCACCGGACAGTTACCCTTGCCATTTGTCGCCCTGCAAGTATAGGAACGATTCCTGCGAATACTCCTCTTGAAAAAACCACTGCAACCATCGCAAGCATAGATTCCGTAGTGTTTCCCCGACGAGCGATCGCCGCATACTTTGCAGGGAATATCCAGAAGGCGCCCTTTGAAGACAAAATTCAGACGGAACAAAACTGAGTTCGGTGGAAAGTTAGAGGAGTATGTGATAAAACAGACAGATGACTTAAGGTCCCGAATCGACAATTTTTATCATTTAAAAAGAGCGAAAAGGATATATATACCGTTTGGCTTCGATTTATCGCCCTTGTCAATGTCCATTTCGTCCAGACGAGGATCAGTGTTCATTGCGAAAGAATATATCGTGTAGTCCTCCGTGCACATCCGATTCGTTTGCCTAATAAACGACGTTTTAGAAGAATCGTGCACCTTTCTGCGAGAGGCCAGATTAATAGCAAATGTCAGTAAGCCTTAGTTATAACTGGCCGGTGATTGGCCGAGAGAGGCCCATTGCTGTTTCATTTTATATTTCTCGCGAAATAACAAACAGCTTGTTGATAGCATCTGATTCGTTGAGATACTTATAAGCATTGTTTGGTAGCGATTATTGAGATGTTAGAAGAAATCAAGGTCACACACAGGCAGCACTTATTTTGCACAAACTACATAATATCATTCTGTGCTGTAGACGCGATCTTCGAGACATACTCTGTCCTTCTCGTCTTAAAATCTACGCCGGAAAATAAGGACATAATGTAAGCACTTAACATTGAGGTGACTTCAAAACACTGTTTGATGCGTTGATAAAGTATTTAGCAAACGAATACAATCTGAATTATTTAAAAATATATCACCCAGAAATATCAATTTTTTAATCATTTAAAGGTATTAAATCAGAGATAACAACCAGACTGGCAGGATTTTCTTTTTTTCCTACCAAGTTACTTTTTCAGGGCTGTGTTGAAGGCGTAAACGGGTCTTAGCAAATAATAAGTTATTGACTCTTAGAAGACGCGGTGCTAAAAAGCAGGTCAGATCTGAAAGGAAATACACAGAAGAATGAGTCAATTTCAAAGGGCTATGACAGTTTAGCTTCAGCAAGCCAATCGAATTCGCAGCTAGGTTGTGAGTGACACGTGGGATTTGCAACAAAAGAAAATGGGTGGCGAGGCTGTCGATTAATGGCTTTTTTATTCTTTCTATTTTTCTTCAGTCCACCCAGCTGTCAATAAAGCAGGAATCGTTTTATATCACCTGTCTTTGTCTTCTCTGGCCACCTGGCAATGGAAATATAATGATCGTTTTGAAAAAGCTAGAACATCTCTAAAACTGCCATGGGTTTTAGCATCGCCGGTAACCCCTCTCTGTGCAGCCTGGGAAGCCATTAAAAGTCGTGATAGACCCGGTTCAACTTTCACTCACATAGTGCCGATCGACCATAAAACTTAACTATTTTCCTTCCTTGTTGAAAGCGTTTTTTCTGAAATTAAATCGTTTATAGTTTGTCTATTGTTCAGTCACAGCAATTAGCAATGACAAATAATTCAGCGCGTGGTTCTTATTATCACTTAAGCAGACGGCAAGCAAACCGAAAAAAAGTTGTAAATTGAAGTACAATCAATAGAATTTAAACCGGATGTTATTGGTCCTGAAAAGTACTTTCGTGTTCCGGTTTTCAGCGTTGATGTTTCTTCGCCAGACAAGCTGATAAATTGTCCGGTTTCGAAAGTAGTCTTTCGAATTGCGCCTTAGTGTTATTTACTTTGCGCCAAGTCAAGACATGAACATAAAAGCTAGCGGGCGACAAGTGATTTATTTCATTAACACTGAATAGTAACTGAAGTGCCTTAAGTCAATAGCATTATTTTATATACATTTAATCTGACTTATCTTTGTAAATATTTACTACAGTACAGCCATTGGAGAAAAGAGATACCACATGCAAATATGACTCACTTATGTCCAGAAAAATTTAACAGTACTCCTCTTTGGACTCCTTGATCTTTGATGAAAAATTGCCTTTGGCTTTTCAGTTTCACAATTGCTTTCTGTCCTGCGGTCTTTTAAGATGATTAAAGCGTGGAAATTCTTTTTAATCTCTGGCCATGAATTTCTGCAATGCGACCGAGCAGAGAAAACAAAATCAAAGCTGTATAACACTTGTAAATGAATTGCTCTGCGGTAAAACCTTGTATTGTGTATGGAGGTCAAATAACTCAGCGAGCGAGATTTTGTTCACTAAGAATCGGTACCGCATTCAAACCAACAACACTGATTTACATTTGAGACTGAGCGATGCCAAGAGCCGCGAAAGCCAGCGGCCATTCCGGAGAGGTTCGAGGTTTGATTAATGTTGGTTTTATAGCCAAATAAACCTCGCACGTTCAATCAAGTAAATTGGAAGAAAAATTAGTGATGAAGAAAGAGCAAACCAACCTTAGGGCTGTAGACATCATGTCCTCTCAACTGATTGCACCTTTCGCAATATAAAAGCCTCGTGAGAAATGTGTCGTGGATAGCGGTTAAGCGATGATCTGACCTTTAGGGAAAGGAATTTCGCAGTGCATTTGTCTACATACAGTGTTACTGAAAGGGCTGGACAATGTTCCTGTTTTCTTTTCGTTGCCAAAACTTCCTTTACAGTAACAACAGGAACTCCGTTTTAGAAAATTCTCCAAACAAGGTTTTTTCAGGGTTAGGTTTAAATCTTCCCCTTTTGAAGGGGGTCTATTAAAGAATTTATCCAGAAACAGATTGTTATGTGAAATTAAACGGAAATTCAAGGAATTAAAAAGTAGTTTTGTCGAATTGATTTGAACGCGCTAACACCCAAAAACTGAAATAATTAAGTAAGCCCATCTCTTCATTTCTAGCAGTTTTTGCTGTAGCTTTCTCGTAATGCGTTAGTCGAAGATAATTTGGCACGTAATCACGAGAAGACGTCCAAACCGCTGAGTTTAAAAGCACAAATTTGGCAAATAATCACAAATTATATTTGACTCAAAATAGCCAAAGACAACTTGTTATATATGGTGCAGTGAAACAGAGAGAAAATATAGCAGCTTATGTTTTGGCTACTTGGCTTTGTCGCCCCCCAAAATGCCATATCTATTTGGCATAAAAGCACAAAATATCTGACTCCAAAAGTCAAAGATTTAAGTCCAACGGCGACAGAAAATATGGCGAAAAGGTGAAACAAAATGGTTGCTAATGTTTCGGGTCTTAGCTTCGTCGTTCCTGACAATCAATTCAATTGATAGCATTTTTTTTATTCTAATTAAAAATCAATATGACTAAAGAATTTCTAACTGAATATTCTGTTAATGGTGAAAGAAAGTCATTTGTCCCAGGTTATGAAAAATCTGCCTCCTCGACGTTTGCCCGAGGGCTAATATGCAGTAACACATTTCTGAGGTAATTTTTGAGTTCGTGAACGCGGGCTTCCAAATTCTCAACCCAAACTTGACTGACACAGGAACTTTATACTTGGTATATAGCCAGCTCTATCAGAAAAAAATATACCATGATTAATCCATTTTAAATGTTTGAAATGCCATATTTATGAATAGGCAAACAGGATATCGGAGGAAGTTGAGCTTTTTATTATTTCACATTTCATTTCTTCACCATTTATCCACGACTAACTAAGGAAGCTCTAACACAAAAACGCTTTGTAAACAAATAAAACAGGTATTGTTTGAAATACCGTGTGTGAATTGTGACGAAACGGAGCCGTTTATTTTAAAAACCGATTATCAGTGTTAAATCACTCATTTAAAGTGATGGGCGCGGAATCAAACTGTTTATTCCTATGAAAGGATCACGTTTCTGGTTGTGCAAATGACAAATGAGAGGTAACTTTCGTGGGAATGGTCGAGCACTTAAATGTGCACTTAATGCGGGCGTTTTCCGGATTAAGAAAGGACCGGTCATCAGTAATCTAATTCAAAACGCCTATGCCGAATAAAAGATTTTTGGCTTTCAATTTTATGGCATGGTTCCACCCTTTATGTATAAGAGAGATTTCAGAAATGAAGGAAAGGAAGATCTAGCTTTGAGGTTGACAAAACTCGCCGTCAAAATCTCATGAAAAATTCGAATACAGCAATGATATGCAATATGAATAATAATCTGCACCTTAAAATGCTCCTTTCTGAACTATCCATCCGTTCGCAATCTCAAGTTTCACAATCAACCTCATGAATGTTTTTCCCTTGTGTAGGAAATATTAATTCTCAAATCTGTTCAGTTGTAAGAATCTTGAAAAATACATAAAGACCTTAAAATAGATTTATTGGACACGAAAAAAATGCTAAAAAAACTCGGATACGCTTTGTCCTAGTTTTCGTTATCTGAATACAAACTTCCTTAGGCAGCTTGGATCCAATTTCTCATGAAATGACTACACATCAGATATATAAACGGAATTGACCTGTGTTACAGGCAGGAACAGCTAGAGACTGAGAACAACAACTGGTCACTTCTATTTATAACATAAGTAAGGTTCCGCAAGGTTTTCCCAGTGTCTCACTGGGAAACTCACTTTGTGAGTTTTCCCAACCGAAGGTGGGCTGAGAATTAATCTCTCATTTACTAGAGCTAAGTAGCCAAGTTGATGGAATCCAAAGGAAGTCAAAAGTGGGTTTTTATTCCGCACACGGTATATGATCATATTTCGATCTCCAGCGAAGAATGAGCGATGCTCCTCAAAGCGTTCAGATTGAGTCTGTTCAATGACTCTGAAGCAAAGGTACGATATAATCAACTTCTTGCACATTTGCTCAACCACAAAAACCATATTCTACACCCAGCACGTTCTGCGAGCATTTAACTATAGTCATGAAGCGTTCTGTTTTGTCAGAAATGAAGCTAAATGAGCATTTGATTCTTAACTGCTTAACTTAGCTGTGGTTTTAAAAATCACTGACACGGGCAAAAACGCAAACAAATGTTCCCAACATTACTCACCGAACATACATTGAAGAAACCAAACACATACTGATTCCAAGTAATGTCAGTGTAAATCTACTAGCGTTCTATCACGAATATCGTTCTCTTATTGGCTAAGCTACTCAGTATATTTTCTTCTGTAGATCAATAGCGAGTAGCCTAACCGTGTGCAGTCGTTAACAAAATGGCTGCCATTTCTTTGCGTTTTCAAAGTGTCTTTGAAGAGGATTTTGCATACGTTATGAACGACAAGTAGACTTCTGTGCTGGATAGCTGAGTCGGGCTGCATCTTGGTCTGTACCCACTATAACTTTTAAGTTCATAATGTAGTTGTTTAATATAAAATTTTCTATCCTAAAGAACAATTTTTTGTTCTTACTGCTCGATTTGTATGAAATGAAATAAACTGATCCGTATCCACAGGAACAATGACTCAGAAAAGCTCAAGAACTTTAGAAGCGACTCCGAGGTTAGGCTCTATCACCAGCCGCTGTTCGGGAAAGGAGCCCCCGCTCCTCCGCGACCAGACCCGAGAGAGCGGCGTAAATGGAGCCTACTCAGAGGCTAAACATTAGAACAGTATGCTGCAAATATCTTGCTATTATATTAGAACTTAAAAGATCTCACATTTCTATCGTACGTTCTCAGTTTAGAGTTAGCCCAAGTAGAATTTGTATTTCTAACCTAAACTATATCGGAAAGTTCCCGCACATCATCACAAGCAAAATGAATCTTTTTTTACTGAAATACTTCAGTATATGAAGAGGAGAGACTTCGAGTCATTTTTATATAAGAGATATAAAAGGCCTATAAATCTTCTTAAGCCAAGAATATTTCGTACAATTCAGTTTATTTCAATTATTTACTATATTCAGTGCTGCTTCAAACAGAAAAGATACATTCATTGCTGATTTCAGAGAAATCTATTAACTACTTTATCACTCCATGCGCTCAGTTAAGATGGCTTCACCGGTAAAAATTTATAGAATGGTGCGTTCTTTTGATCTGCATGGTTCAGTTTGCTTTCGAGTTTGCTTCCAATTCACCGGTCAAACCTATATCAGCGAAAAGCAATAAAGCAAAGTGAAGAGGTATTGTTATACTGCCATTTCTAAGTAAAGCAAAATGGGCGAAAACATTCTAGCAATTTTTACGGAGCTTCACCGAAGAAAACGCGGGGAAATTCACTATCGGTTTTGCTATTTTTGGTCAAGCTGACGTCATAAAATATTACAAAGTTATTCTGACCTTCCTTGTGATTGAAAGCAGACAAATAAGTAGAAGCCGTAGCCCATGACTCCAACTCCCATACTAACCATTGGAGTCAACCCGTTCCCGGATCTGTGTTTTTTTTTATGATTCTACCTTCTCGCCGGGAGTATTCGCGCCCCGCCTTTGAGGCCTGGTCCACACTAGAGGAATTTAAAAACACAGCCTTATTTCTAAAGCTAGGTCTACCTTTCAAACTAATCCGTCACACTAATCCGTCACGCTAATCCGTCACGCTAATCCGTCACGCTAATCCGTCACGCTAATCCGTCTCGAAAACGCTGCTTTACGAAAAACGCTCTTCAAACCGGAGGAACTTGAAAACCCCGGCTTTGCATTTTACGGAGTAGACGGAAAACATTTTGAAAATGGACTTTTCGAAAACGTACCCCTGAAGGCGATTTGTGATTATGATTTTGTTTCCCTGTCAGAGTTTTCCTCAACTACTAATCCAAAATGATTGAGGGGCCGTTTCGTTGCGTTTTCAACTGAATTTCTCCGTCGTATACGGAAAACATTTGATAAATTTTTAGAATGAAACTTCCCATTTAAAAATTCTATGGCGTATTGTTAGGGTACGGAGCCTAAAACGCCCAATCAGAACACCGTGATTATAGCATTCCATTGTTGTTAGGCGTGGAATGGAAGATGTTTCTTAGAAGGTGTGGATGACGGCAGGAATACCTTGCCCATCCGCGCCCCTAACTTAGGTCTGTTCCTCAATATACGACTTCCACTATAACCATAATCTCACCTCGCAATTGAGTGCAGGATAGAAAAACTGGTGATTCGCAGTATTGAATGACAACGATTGCATAGCAGCTGAACCAAATCGTCTGCCACTGATGTTAGCCTACTGACCCAGACGAAGTAAAATCTTGATAGCGGTCTCGATATTTTGGTTAAACACAGGAAATTGTTGCTACTGGCAGTGCTATTAAATGTGCAAGCCTCTGGCGGTCAAATGGGCTGACACTGTCAAGGTTAGAGAATTTCACAACGGGAACAGATCATAACAAAGCGATCGTTAATTCTGGCTACGGAAACGTCAATCAATTGTTCTTCAGTTGGTAACAAAGGGTTTACGTTTACATTTTCTTGGCGGATGCAGCCATAAAACCATAGGGGGCCTCCTTAATATCCACTAAAAAACCTATCATATTACTTTCGGCTCGGTGTACGGCTATGAAATAATTACATCCTTTGATTTAATATCCGGTTAATTGAACATCAAAGAAGAAACATACTTTAACATTGAAAATCGCCTCTGTGAGATCGTCCATTTTCAAAAGGAAAGTAATGTTATATCTTGTGCGGTTAACGTACTTGTAAATTTAACACAGACTCGAACAGACAGTTAACAATTGATTCATACTTTCGCTTGCATAATAGGGTTACGATGCACGCAGAAGGTTTGCAAAACACTAATTACGATTGCTCGAGGCGAAGCCAGGACCCCGGCGAGGAGTACTCCAAGAAAAATTGTCACTGGTGTACAGCTCGCTCCCCCAAAGCCTTACCCTATTAAAGACCATAATCTGCGATTTTCCCTATCCTATTTCTGACCTGATCAAAACTATGATACCCAATTTAAGACGTGACCCTTAAATCAATACCTTGTTTCAGACCTACCTTATAAAATAGTTCCCTAGTTCAGACCATTGTTAAAGGCATTGTGAAGGGCCTTTTTTGATGTTTCTTGATGTTTGATGTTTTGATGTTTCGATAATGATGAAAACGTTACTTCTTCTTAAATAACATACCCATATAAAGACTATAGTGCAAAAAACCATCTGAGACCAAAATGGCCCAAATCGATACCTTCAGTCTGACCAAAACGGCTGAAAAACCATACCCTATGGGGCAACACATACCTATATAGCCCATATAAGTGAGGTCCCCCCCGGAAGCCGGGACTGTCGCTATAGTCTCTTGACCATTCTCTAAACTTCCCAAGGACATCATAACCGATGATGCGCATTAAAGCACGAATCAACTGTTTTATACCATGGTAATTTAGTTATATCAACTAAGTTGAAAATGTAAATTGGCCACCGTAACGAGTTGAAAAGCTGACGTCTCGAACGTTAGCCCTTCGTCGCTTGCGTCACTTCTGAATTTTGTTGGTAACCGTCTGACTCAGCAAAATCAGACAGCTTCTCCTGCCAGCTAAGTTTTTGAAGCTCAGAGTAGTGTAATCTGATAGAAACAACAACCCTTATTGTACACGTACAGTGAAACCCCGTATTACGGTCACCTCCCTTGTTAGTGCCATTTTTTGTCCTGGTGAAACGTCGTTATATGACCAATTTTGTTCATTTTTTAAAAAAATTCAACTAGAATGCTTTCTTCCAACGATGCACGGTTATCTTCACATCCGGGCTTTACACCCGCCAAAATGTCTTCTGTAAGGTCCTGTACGTTTTCATTTGCATACATATTTAGGGTCCTCAGATGACGATTTAGGTAATAATATCGAAATTAAATCTAATTGTGCACTTTTTTTCGATGAATCGCGAAAATCAATACTCGCGAAATTTCGCGAAATTGCGCGCGAAATCTGGAAGAACGACTTACCCGTGATTCTTTGGTAAAGTAGATGATCACATCCGGGAAAGCCAAAAATGCTGGACAAAATGGCGGCACCAAACAAAGTGACAGATACCAGAACAGAATTGGCCGAACTCATTAAGAAAAGGGCAGAAATCGCTGTAAGTTTTCTTGAAGTTGTCAAGTGTTTTGTTATGATCAACCTATGTGCTTCGCGTTTGAGTTTTTGATCGTTTTTTCGCGTTAATTCATAAGAAAGATGGCCGATCGATACATCCATGACGTCAGAGCGATTGGGCGCCACAAAATATACGTGTTTACTGTATTTATCGTCAAGCATATCTTCAAAAGTGATAGGCACTTACATATGCTGTGACGAGTATTCCTTAAATACTATTTTTTTAACAGGTTTTGAATCCTGTGTACTTAATTATATAAATCACTACGTTCGATCGCCGTTGTAGAGATTTGCAACATTGATCATTTGCGAAGGGTTTTCCCCTGTAAGATTTCTTTTTGAATATTTGTGAGATTTTGTTATGGGTCCAGGAAAGTAGACGAGTCAAAGATAATGTGGGATTTTCTTTTAAATTAATTCGATAATTTGTCAAGAATTTCAGTTTAGAGTGCAGAAATCCCTAATTGGTAAGCTTAAATGATAGTATACAACCAGGTAATGAACGACTTTGTTCAAATTTCGTTATTAACTGATTTTTTAGTTTATAATAGAGAGCATCCAAGCTGTGTATTGCTGGCTTTCACCTATCATGTGATCCCGGCTGTTTTTCATTCACGAGTTATTCAGAGGAGTGTTTTACCGAGATTTATAGAGCTTTGTATGGAGACGCCATGTTTATGCCCCATGGAGGGGCATCATGCTTAGTGTGCATACATTGAGTTATGGATGCACGCATGAAGTTTGTAGTGAATGAAAAAAGTGTTAGAGTCAAGAAGTGTAAGAGTCTCTAGGCAAGAGCCTAGAGCTACTCTAACTTCATGAGTGCTTTCCAAACTTCCCAAGTGCATACTTAAATCAATATATGCACAGCTACAAGCATGAAACAATTCTTTTATAACATGGTGACAGCAACTTAGACATTAAAGTTTTATTTGTGATTGACTACAACGTCATCACAATGCACGGTGAAGGGAAATAAAGGCCGTTAGGATCCTAACACACCTCAATCAATTGAGCAACAGTTGAAGGAAAACGCTCAACCGGGTTTCTAAAATTGTCAATTGTAATGAAAATGTAGGCAAACAACATTCAAAATGCTCAATGAAAATGTAGACAAACAAAGTTAGAAATAGTCAAGTTTAAGTGAACATCTTAGCTTGGCAAAAGTCAAAGGCTTGAAGTAGGGTTTGGATTGTTCAGAATAATCTTCACGGTGCCAAAAATTAAACAAACGGAACTTGCACTAAACTTGATGGAATTTTTGTCTGGGAGATCAGGAGATATTTAATTACATCTGGGAAATGTATGTTAGAGAGGCAATTTTGGGATTCTGTGTTAATTTTTCTCTGTTATTTTTTACACTCGGGTATTATTGGTAAAGGATAGCATGGCTGGTAATTTTTTTAAAGATTACACATTGTGTTGTCATTTTACCATTATTGAGAACTAACCTGAAGCTGCCTAACCTGATTGCAGTTAGCTGTTACATTGCAATATATTCTGAAGGAGTTACCAGTGTTTTCCTTTACATGTGTATTACAGGCCATCTGTTACCTGAAAAAAATACTTACTGTTTGGATGTTGATGTTGGGTCGAATCTTGGTCATGATGCATGTGAAGAATGATCATGGCCAAGGAAAAATATGCATTTTTTATCTTCTCTGCTACTATTGCTTCAGAATATGAGGTTTTCACCCCGTTTTTCTGTAATTGATCTCTAGGAAAGTCTGGCCAATCTTGAGCGACAGATATATGCTTTTGAAGGAAGTTATTTAGAGGACACACAGCTCTATGGAAACATAATCAGAGGATGGGACAGACTACTCACAAATAAGTAAGCTAAACTGAGTATTGCCCAGTCCTATGGTAGGCATCAATCAAGTAATTTTAAAACTACAATCAAGGCAGTTGCAAAAGACATCTGCTCTAGTAAGACACCATTAGTAGGCACTGAAATGTCTCTTATCCTTCTGTTAGAATACTGGTAAGTAAATGGTTATGACTTAGTGCAGTAATTAGGATTTAAACTCAACCTTAAAATGACTTTGTTTACTTTTTTTAGAACTACCAATACTAAAGTTGAAAGAAGAAACAGAAAATTTAAAGATGCTGAGAGGCTTTTCTCCAAGTCATCCATAACATCACATGCGGTAAGTGCAGTTGTCATCACTACAACTGTGAAATGAGAGAGATGAGATGAGAGGGATTTATTGCTTGCTTGCTTTTTCACTTCCACACAATAAGCACAGACATATGCATTTTGTGATAGACACCCTTCAGTGATTTAGTCATCCCCAGAGCTCAAAATATCAGTAGGTTGTTGTTACACTCTGATAATCTGCACTAAGCTTTAAGTCTCTTATACATGATAAATTAGAATAGTTTTCTTGTACTTTTTTCTACAAAGCTCACAAACACTCTGGGCAAGCTTATTCTGCCACAGTCTGAATGTATCTCTTGCTCCAGAACAGGAAGGCTTATTTGGCAGTGCAAGGTGGTATGGAAGATTTATAGTGTGTGAACCTTATTTTACCCTGTACTGTTGTTTGTATTATCAGGCTATTGCAGCTGGAGGAGGACTGACAGAACCTCTACCTGAAAAAAGTAAGTAGAGTGAAGCTGTAGTGGCCTTTGGCAGATGGCCTGCATCACAGCTGCCTGCTCTCCCCAAAAGAAAAATTCTGGGAGAGGGGGGTGTGACGCAGACTTATTAGCTAGAGAGAGATGTAAGTGCATGCCTATACAGTAAGGACTTTTGCACCCATTGTACATACCGGTATGCATCCTTGCTGTGCACATAGGTCATGTCACAATGTCATCTATTAATTAGGATTAAGAAACAAAGTAATTTCACTTAAACCTGAATTTCATTTTCAACTACAACACATCCACTATCCCCAAGCTATCAGACACGATTTCTCTGCATGGTACTTGTCTGTTACTTTAAAATCTTCCAAAGCAATTTCTTTCTGGCCTGTTTCATTTTGTTTATGTGAGTTAAACAAAATAAAATATATTAAATGAGCTTTCTTGAAAAAAGTTACCAGCAATAACCATGATATGTGAAATATGTATTTACCCTCAAATACAATCATTATTTTAGAGGAACCATCTCACTCGGACCAAATGCATCATCAGCATGGTCACATTGGACGTGTTCACAAAGGTAAGGTGCTTTAACTAATACATACACCAGACCTACAAACAACAAGCAACAGTTGCTGCATGTTGCTGTTATCAAAGAACTTACCAGTGCAGTCTTGTAAATCCTAAATAAGTTATTGTTAAACGGGAATCAAAATGTTATTAGTTTGGACATTATTTACGCTGATTTTTTCTAAATTGCATGCTGCAAATTGCACGTTTTCTGCACATTTTTTTGCCCACGTCAAACAATATCAAATGTTCAAATATAAAAATTGTATTTTTTGTCTTTTAGGTTCCCACAAGAAGAGAAAACACAAAAGGCACAGGTAATTTGATTTGTGTATTTTCAACATGTTCTTGAGTAGTGGTCATGATATGAGAGCTGTGAGATAAAATATAGGTATAGGGCTTAAGAGTTACCAGTAGGTGTAACTGAACATTCAAAGGGGAAGCAGAGGGAATGAAACAAACAGTCAGAGTTCTGATCTCTCAGCTGGGGTACTATTTTGTGTTCCTGGGCGAGGTATGGTGTTCCTAGGTGAAGTATTTTAACTCCCCACCAAGGGGCAAAAATGTGCACTGACAAATTACTACTGGGGTGTAACCATATGACAGCCCTGGATCCCATGCAGAGAGGGTAGAAGTACTCCTTTTCACTTAATGCAATGGAAACCAGAAAAAAAATCCTGGTGATGTGGGTCAGAGACTTCTCTTTAAGAAATGAAATGTATTTCTTGGTCATTTCTAGGATTGAACTGAGAGTGAAAAAGGCTGGTGGTCATAGATCTAGAGAGCCAAGCTTTGGAGAGGTAAGAAAATTATACATCAATATCATTAAAAAGATATCTACATGTGTTTGTCAATTAAAGCAACTTTTGTGCTTGCCTCGACTTTGATAGTCTCCTCCATAGCTGTTTTTGGGATGTCACGCAACACTCCCCCCGAACAAACAGCTACTTAGATCCAAATCACATACCTCTGACAAAATTAGCCAATTGCAGCTTCTGTTTCGTTGTCAAGAATGTTTTTGCACCAAATTCGCCCTCATCCAATTGGAATATCACAACTGAACATGGTGATGCTGGAATGCAAACACAGACGGATTTCCAGCTTTTGTTCAGGTTTGAAGGAGCTTTTTATGTAGCATCTTCAAGGTTTGAAAGTGTTAAGCTCAATGCTTATTAGAAACTTGCAATTTGAAAAAAAAATGATGTCAAGGAAGATATCTTTTGTAAAGAAACCAGGAAATCAGGTTGCTTTGCTTGATTTGTTGATAGCCAGTTCTGAATGCTGCATCTTTTCTTCTGATTTCAATCGCCAGGAAGGCTTTAGCCCTTGATTCGCCTGAAAAGGCATCTTGAATTTCTCTTTATATTTTTATTTCTTTCCACTAATTTTGCAGTAGCTTGCTAAAACTTCAAAAGCTGCTTATTACACAATGTCTTGCAAGCAAACAATATACTCTGTGTCATTAGCATAGCGGGTGTTCTCTCGTGAAGTACTTGGGGCTTTCATTCGCAAAATTGTTTTTGTCTGTCATGATCATAGCCTGTTTGCACTGTTGGCTATGTCCTTTGCACATGAAAGCTTATGTCATTCACACTTTGCTGTGATTGGTCTGTTCTACAGAGCACAAACAAACCAAAAACACAAAAGGAAAGGAATAATGTGAGCAGCCATTTCTTTGCAGGGAAACATTGTGTGGCATCGCAAAAAGTAGCTGTGCAGGAGACAGCTCTAAACAGGCTCAAAAGTCATTTTCTCTATTCTAGTGTCAAACTGTACTTCTGTAATGGAATTTCCTAAAACATTACATTGCAAAATCCACTTGACTATCACACAAGTGAAGGACAGAATACACTTGCAGAATTGCAAAATGTACAATTTGTGGACTTTCAAACTCTTTCATCTCAATGCAGTGTACATGTAGTATGTTGGTAAGCATTCTAAAGTTGGTCTCCTTTTGTTTTCAGGATGAACATGAAGATTAAGAGAATCCTCTCAGCAATGTTCTTAGAATTTTCCTGCAGGATATGTACTAGTTTTTAAGGGAGAACTCTGGGCTGAAAAGGTAGTGGGGTGAATGATGTGTGAAGGGGGAGGAGGAGTTGGGGTGGAATCAACGTGTACTGGGGTAAGAAAATTGGCACATATAGAGCTTGAACTTCTTCCAACTGATGAAAACAATGTTTATTGTCAAACAAATATAAGTGCATATATAAATTGTGTTTCTGGATGTAAATGAGAATCAGCCTATTGAAGCAAAAACATACAGCATTCTTGTGGCCAATTTGTGTATTGTTGCAATTTTCAACAGGAAATAACCTGTTATTATTTTTGAGATTTTCCGCTTCAGTGTTATATATTGTTATATATTTGGATCATCCATCTTCATTTTCTAACTTTTTTTTCTCTGTGTTCATAAGAATTAATGAACCAGTACATTGTTTTTTCTCATCAGTTATGTGTATATAATATTATTATTTTCAAATAATTTTGAGTATAAATATTATGGGTAAACATTACCAACAATGCTCTCGTAGGCTGCTCTTCACAGGGAAGAAAGTAAGAGCCTGCTTGCAAGCTAGTGCTCTCACAAAAATAAGTACACTCTGTTTTTACAAATGAGTGTCCATAATGTAAATAGGCAAGTTCTTGTCTGTTAATTCTTTTTAGGCCATGCAAGGTATAAACATTATTTTTTTTGTGGAAAGCATAGATCTTAGAGATCGTAAATGAAAATGGAAATTAGAAGTGGAGTGTACCCAAAATTTTGTTATTTAAGCTCATAAAAATCATGTTTAATATTCATTTATGCTCACAAATCAGCAATGTAAATTACTGTGAGCTTTCCATTTATCATTTGCTCTAGTTTTAGTGACATGTTTCAAGTAGGTTAACTTAATTATAGTAACTGTGCTTACAGGATAAATGAAAAAAAGAGAACACTTTAAAACTGAAGTCTGTGTCAATGTGATATGGTCTTGCACAGTGGGCACCCTTGGAATTAAGCTGGGGGGGGGGGGTACTCCCTTATATGGGCTATATAGGTATGTGCGACCCCAAAGGGTATGGTTTTTCAGCCTTTTTGGTCATAAATTGGGTATTGCTTTTAGCCATTTTGCCATTTTAGCTACTTCTTCATCATGCCTGCCTTCTCCCATCCACTCCATTTAACGCCTGCTACACAGCGTAGATAAAACCAGCAACAAAAGCCGTTCCCCTAATAATCTTCGAGTCAGGTCATAAATAGGGTATCAAATTTTTGGTCAGGTCATAAATAGGGTAGGGAAAACCACAGCTTTTGGTCATAAATAGGGTAAGTGTTTTGGCAAGCAGGCCGCACACCCATACCTAATTTTTCTCGGAGTACCCCCCCCCCCCCCCCCAACTAATTTTTTTTGGGGGACCCCCCCCCCCCCCCCGGGGAATTAAGTAAGTTGTCCATGTATGAGAAGTTAATCGGGGTAATGTGGCTGGGATCACATCTGAGTGTTAGGACAGTCGCTCTCCTACTTTGTTTCGCATGCCTAATTCTGTTTCTCTCTAGACTGCTGGCAGCCTGGGGTAAAATTCATAAAAAAAGGGCCAGGTTGCCTGTCAGAAATTTTAAAAAGAACCTCTAAGAGGTTTTGAGCTTAACACCCTAAGAGGTACCATATCTGCTTTCGTCCTTACCCCCTCCATGCAGATGGTCATTTTCTCTTGAAACAGGAAGAGAGTTTTCAGAGTAGAAGGGACTGGGAACTAGACGTGGGCGTGACACTTACTGGTTCGTACCGTTCGTTTCTCGCGGCTCTCTGGAGTAGCGCGGGCTTCTTCCTTGAACAGCGGCTGGCAGATCGAGCCTAGGCAATAATAGTCTTTCACAGTTTTTTAGTTACCTGGCATCCACGTTGGATTACGTTGTAATCCAAATGAGGAAAGTTAACCGTGAAATACTTATAGTCTAAAATAGAAATCGTAACCATTCATTAAAGTCAAGAAGCGAAAGCGGGATACGAAAAGTGATTAATATGTAAACAACATCGCCAAGATTTAGATCCGCGCGGTCATTCATTCGCGCGTTATGTGGTTCACCCAAATCTATGAAGCGTTATATGGAGACGCCCCGGGGGGGGGTACTCCCCTATATCAGGTATATAGGTTATGCCGCTCCAAAGGGTATTTTTTGAGCCGTTTTGGTCTGAAAACGGGTATAGTTTTTTAACATTTTGGTCTGAAATTGGGTATGGTTATCGGGGGAACGTTCACGAACGCTTATAAACGTATTTTTATTTCCAGCAGTCGGGGCGAATAACTGGCGAGAGAGAAAGAGAAATAGATAAAATATATCATCCCAGCTAAATTTTACCTATTGTTGACTTCCGTTCAGCACTGATGCATATGCTATACTTAATCACGTGTAAGGTCAGGTCTGAAAATGGGTATGGATTTTTGAGGCCAGGTCTGAAAACGGGTGTGGGAAATGGATTTTTTGGTCTGAAATTGGGTATGGATTTGGAGATGCGAGCGGCACATCCCCATCAAAAATTCCAAGGAGTACCCCCCGGGGGAGACGCCATGTCATGGCGTTTTGCCATCGAAACCAAACGTTATTTCTCTATCGCTTTGACACAGTTGACTTCTTCTAGAGCAAGGACTGTTCAGTTAGCAAAACTTAAGCAACAACTCGTCTTTTGACCTACTTGAGAGCCTTATCGGGCCGCCATTTTTATGTCACGCAACGCATAAACTTGGAAATTCATAACGTTCCCCGTGATTACATACCGAGGTCCCTGTCGGGCTTAAACGTCACAAAATGTCAAGTTTTTAGAGGGTCTTACATCTGATGAAACTAAAACTCCAAAAGAATTGATAGTTTATAATGTGGAAAATGATGACGTCACATGAAAACCAAGAGTAAGTGCTGTTAGCGGATATCCCTCTCGGGGAGGGACGCGGACCACACACGAGAGAGCGGTGGAAATCGAGCGTAGTTGCAGGAGAGGTTGGTGAGAGAGGTAGAATACACCAGTCATTTCCACACTCATAAATGATATGCTTGTCCGGAAAACTAGAAAAACGAGAGCTCAAAGATCTTTTCATTGGGCCAATGGCTAACGCACCCGACGAGGAAGCAAGAGTATACTTATATGGTAGTAAAGTGAAACCCCTATTTAGGCGATCACCATCAGGGGTTTATTTACCTTGAATATTTTCACCATCGGGTGAATTTCATAGTGAAAATGGAGTCAACTCCAAGAAAATAATAAAAAGGCTGATAAACGTGTGTATGGTTGCTTTTATCACTGGTGATTAACTTTGGAGTGGCCGTTTATAGGGTAAGGACGACCAAATCGGGACGACCAAAACCTTGTCACGGCCGCTTAATGACCTTAATAGAGATTGCTGGTCAATAGGGGTTTAATTTACAATATTTTACTAACAATAATTTCGGAACTTTGACAACTGGCCACTTATTAAAAGGTGGCCGCTTAATTGGTGACTGCTTAACAGAGGTTCGACTGTTTGTTACCCATTAACCCATATTCTTCCTTACAAGAACAATACAGGATTACCCTGGGGAGTGGGTGTTCCATCTTGCTTCACTCGATACGAAGATGCACTAACCGTTAAATACCATTTAAGGACAGGTTGTAGTTTTGGTGATGCCCGCTATCTTCAGATGCATCACCCATAAATGTAATGATACCAACTGCAATCGAGCGCGCTTGGGGTGAGCAAAAAATGGGGGTGAAGTCGGGAGGCGGGGAGCGAGAAGAGAGAAGGAATGGGGAGGCTAGGAAAGGACACCCTTCCACCGCTCCTTATTTTTTCGCACTCTCTCGCAGTTTCGTCGTTCCCTTGGCGTTCGTCTGGAAATGCTTGTTACGCCGGCTAAAAAGCTGGAAAAAGATCCCAAATTCTTTAAAAATTAAAAACCTATTTATATCACTACATTTGATGTACGAAAACTCTTCTTCACTGAGCTGTGAGTGACTGAATTCTCGTTAGTGTTTTCTTGCCCTGGAGGAGGTTTGATGTTCTTTGCCTTTGGAAAAAAAAAGCAGCAGAAAATTTTAGTAACACCGACTGCTGGTCCGTGAAGCATGTTGGTCCGTGAGCATCCACATAAGTACCAGATGAAATGGACGATTCACGAATTTGTGCATAATTTCGCTGAATTGGTTCTTGCTAACTTTCTTATGAAATTAAATTCTTCTTCTCTTTACCTATAGGCAATATTTTGTGAAGAGTACGGATCTGTTTTCATGAGCCCTCAAATAACTTACTCATTGTGTTTAAAATCCAGTGAACTATAACCTATAAGAATTTGTAGAATGAAGCTATGTGAATAAAATTAGAGGATTACATGTAAAAGCACAATAAAATTAAGTGTCATACAACATACTGGTCATTTCCTTAAATCTGCTTACATAATTTGAGGTTATCCATTTATTGGAGAGTTTGGAGAATTTTAAGCAAGCTGACTGCCTGTCACCTCCCTACCCCTAAACGAGCAACTAATACTTAGCGGAAGCCGTTCCGGGGTGGAATAGGGAATGTCAAAGACGCGATTCTTCCAGCCAATCAAAGCGGGTGTTCCTTGAGGTGTTAACAGCTGTTAACAAATGATTTTATTTATCTTTACCAACTGGGGAATGCAGGCCCAGTGGGGAGTGTTGTTTACAGACAAAACTTCCAGCCCTCTTTTGTTTTAAATGGCACGAAAAGAGGAGGGAAAATTGTTGGCGGGCCGCCGTGCACTCTGCAGTTGCGCGCCACAGTACTACAATCTGATTGGTCGAGAGTTCCCTGGCGCGGAACTCAAACTTGTCGAGCAGCACGAAGCACTGCAGTCCACTGCGATCTTTCGTACGAACAGCAAGGTGGCTAGAAATATGGCTTCTTTCTTCGGAAAACATCTGATTTATCCCTCGACTGGCGTTCCCAAATCCATGGCTGATCTTCGGAGATACGAGGGATTTTTTCCCAACATGAGTGGGGCAACGTATGATCCCATTTCCCTGATGAACGAAGAGAAGAATCTTAGCCGTGAGCCGAGCAGTAGCTTTTCTTCAGATTCCACAACTCCATCCCGCGATGATGACATCTTTTCGAACGCTACCTTTGCGTTTTCAAGGTATTTCTACTATGTTCATGACATGGAAATTGGATGGTTAGGTCCAACTAAATTGCTGTTGGTTTAGTCAAGCCCTTTACTTGTGTATTTCTATTCCCAAGTATAAACTTGCGACTTGCCTGCCCAAATTCTTAAATATATTTGTTTCTTACCAGTTTGTCTCGCTTAGGAAGACTAGAATTTTTTTTTGAGATAACGATTTTAGCTAGTTTGTCCACAGCCGACTGAAAATATAAACATCTAGCAATATCAACAAGTGCTGGACATAGTTTTTCTTTATCTAGTGTGAGAACTTTCATTTCTCACCGAGACAAGCCAAATTTATACAGCAAATTGGAATCATTATTGTGACCAGACAATTTGCATTTGAAAGCAGGGAGCAGCGAAACGAAGCATTCTTTTCTTCTCACGACAATACGTGATAATTGCAAGGCTTGCAAAAATTTGCGATCATATGTGAAAGGTGACAAATCGGTTTTTCCAATGGGTTCACAATTTCACTTGTTTATTTTGCTGTCAATTTTGTCAAAGTTTGTTGTCAATCAGTAGTTTGATATGACTTAGGTTATTAAATTAACTCAAACTCGAAAACGCGTTAAACTCCACTATGTAAAATTTGCTGCACTATTATCGGCCAATTCTTAGCCATCTATTTGGAAGGACTGTTTTTGCGTTTGTACAAATGTACTTGTTTTGCACCCTCAGCAGTGGTGATGACAGCACAGGGTCGAGTCAAGCATCCAATGACGTTTATAATGAAGGAGAGAAAGCAGTGTTGCTGAAGACTCCAAAGAAGAACGTAGGGAAGCGAGTGAGTCCAAGAAAACCTCTCAAGCCGGTGAAAAGTGTAAATCCTTGTGATCCAAGCTTCAAAGGCGTTACTCTTCACATGAAAACGACGTTAAAGAAAGGTAAAAGCGGTCTGAAAACTCGATCCGAGGCGCAACTGGTGATCGATTGTTGCTTTACTTCTAAGAAG
>OMLO01000156.1_pt1 | contig 35820 bp, 16 predicted proteins | sample 1674811 | NCBI WGS metagenome assembly OMLO01 (sample SAMN06265003, study PRJEB25207) | coral metagenome | isolation source: Coral host | place: Mexico:La Bocana,Puerto Morelos, Mexico | collected 2008-11-13
CTGAGCAAAACGTTCATATTGAAATAAAGCAAAAATAAATAAGAAATTTGAACAAGGGATTGAAAAATGCTGCTGTTTAGTTGTTTGTTATCTACTTCTGCTAAACTCCATGTTATTTAATATTTATAGAAGTAATGATCGCTGCAGTGTACAGTGTATGAGGTTATTTTGAGTCTGTGTACAGGCTTCTCCATCATAAGCATTTTATCATTCACAATCCTAGGTGATAAGATACAGGCCCTTGCTAAAAAACACAACAGAATGTGCTACACAATCTCAAGTCAAATGCTGTAACCCTAGGTTTCCATGTCTCCCATAAACACCTAAAAGAGAGAGTGAAAACTGAGGAGACACTTACTTTTGTTCACGTTCTGGAGATCTTAGGTACTGTGAGTCATCTGAGGGTTTAAGAAGTCTGGTGTCCCCGATACTTGTCGCACGTCGAATGCCAGCAGGAGGAAGGCGATCTGGGCTGAGTCCTGTTAGAATGTTCAGGAATATTAAACGAGAATACAATTCAATGAATGTAGTTCTTTATCCCATTCTGATCACAGGCAGCAAGGAGATCTTGCAAGGAGTGAAGAAATTCTTGAAAATGTAATCTACATTGCAAAGAAAACTGATCACATTTGAAAACATGAGCATTGTTAGTAATGTTAAGACTTGTCAAATGCACGATCCATTTATGACTTTGCCATAATCCATATGTAAAATATCCTCAAAAAGTTTCCAAATGTGGTGGAATTTGTGAATTTCCAAAGCCAATTTATAAGACTGAACGGGACCTTCCAGAGTGGTGGGGATGCAGTTTCAAACCAAAGACCGAAACATGAAATGAATAAATTACTTCACAGTTACAAAGCCAAAGTGTAATCTTATACCTTCTTTCTTTCCCCCAACTATTTTATGCGGGCTTTGCTGTCGCTTGGGTCTGGTTTTCTGTGGGTTCTTTGATTTTTTCTTGTAGTCAACAAAATCCTTTTTGTAAGTGCTTTTCCTGTTTATTCTATCTGGAACATACACAGGTTGCTTTCTACTTTCACGTTGCTCTTTAAATATTTTTCTCTCTGCTGCAAGGATTGGTGTCTCACTTCTGTGTACTTTTCTACTTTTCTCCTGAATTTACAAAACAAGAAAAACAAAAAAGCATTGTGAAAAAGAGGGTATTAATTAAGAAGTGAAAAGAGAAGTTTTTTGTTTTAATATTTTACTGCAAACTGCCCCTTATAAGACCCCCTATTCTGTAAATCAAAAAATAAATGCAGGTATAAGCCTCCCCAAGTAAGTTTGCCTCTAGCATTCCTTGTTTTGAATTTGATTTGTTACAAAGTTTTAAGCTGAAAAACAGTCATATAGTATTAAATGAAATACCTATTTCAATCAATCAACATTGTATGGCTCATTTCATAATTTTTTTTATTCCAGTTATAAGCACCTCTCGAGTATAGGCCCCTGATTATATAAGCTCAGGGATTATAAGAGACCAGGTATGGAATTTCAGTAAAAAGAGATCGAGGCAGTTTATGGAATTTAAGTAACGGTAACAAAAGAATTTAAGTAACGGTAACAAAAGATGAAGACATTCTAGTATCAGAGTCTCAAACAGTCATCAACTGCGAGCTAAAGACATCATGGTAAAATTGTATACACTCTACCTCTTTATACTGCCTGATTGGTGAGCGAGACCTGTGAGGATTTTCATCCGATTTCAACCAGTCTCTATCATGCTGTTCTTTTACAGTTAGAGTTGTGAAGATGTTGTGGTTCTTTTCATATGGTACAATTCTCTTCCTTTGTAGTGGTGGTTCAAGAGTTGAACCCAGCTGAGTTGAAAGCAATCCTGCTCTTGGAGTTGATGCGTTACTATGAAGGTCGTTGTAACTTAGCGATCTTCTAACTTCACCCTTTACTGTGTTTGGACGTCTGGACTCAAATTGTTTGTAATGTGAAATGTACTCTGATTCGTATCTCTGAAAGGTGATTTCATAACAGAACAAAAATGAATGAATGGTGACTTAGTAACTTGTACAGGTAAGTGGGCTTTAGCTGGTTTTGCACTTTAATTTGGCATGCCACAATAGTTATGTTAGTAAGGGGAACTGGAAATAAAAGCAGGATTTGGAAGGTCATGTACATTTGGAGAAAGGGAGCTGCCATCAAATTTTAATGTGTTTCGTCAGTAAGTCCAAAATGAAATTCACTTTGACGAAAACTTTCGGACTTAAGATATTATCTTTAATAATAATATCTTTCTAACATAAAATGTTCTTCTTGCACTTTTTCAGTATTTCTGCCAATTTTTGTCCCTTACCAAAAATTACATTAGGTTTTTATTGACACCTCTTATTGGATCACTAGGAGATATTATAACCTTTATGTTTACAACATGCCCAGCTGGCAACCAATTAAGAACTTACACGATCAGATAAATAAGGTTTGTAATGCTAAATCTTTTAATAAGTTAAAAAATTATGCGCTACTCAGTAGGTTAATTAGCTAGATCCTCGATGGTTCTAAACAATGTACAAAAAAGCTATGGAATGGAACTGACGTGAATAAGATGTTGTAACACGACAAAGCTTTCAGAATTTGAAGAAACTATACGAAAGGTTCCTCTGACTGAAGTACTGTAAGCGTTAGATCGATTGATTTCAGTATGTAACCAACACAACAGCATGCAGTTGTTGACCGTGGTAAATTATTTAAGCTTACCTTGGAGCGTGGCGCTGGCATTTCAGCGAAGTTAGACCTTTAGATCAATCAAGGCGAAATTCAAGCAGTCAAGAAGGCCATTTTTTAAGAAATCGAGGCCAATAAGGACAGGAAAACGCCGCGATCGAACGGTGGCGTTCAAACAACGCTTTGGCTTTCGCGTACTTTAGCTCTTGACAACCGAAGACGCGCTCTGATCAGCTGATAACGGAAACGAGGCAATCGTAAAGCACATGCGCACTTGCACTCAAAATGAACCAACATGGCGGATTCACCTGGCGAGCCACCATCTACTAGTATCCCTCAACCTGAGCAAGTCTTGGCTCAAAAAAAGAACAATGAAAGCAGAGACAGGAAGAGCAATGAGAGAGAAAGATCCCTTAATGCAGTGAGCGCCGCGGCGAGAACAAAGCTCTCGCAATTAATCCAACTGGCCAGCGAGGCTGAAGAGCAAACTGATTATAAAAAAGTTGTGGACACTGTCTTTGACTCGGTAGGGAGATAGCGCATGTGTTTTTATTTGTATATATGTAAACAGCGCAATCCAAAGCTTTCTCTGTAGTCTTCTAAACATCCACGCTAAATTTTGGGTATATGACTTAGTTTTCGATTTTATTAATATTGGATCAAAATATATTTTCGAATAGAGTATTTTTTTCCGCATGATCTGCGCGCAATGTCATTTTTGCTTTGTATTGCTTATCAATCTGATCGTTAAATGTTTACATTTATCTTTTCTCGCATTTTCAGCTAGTTGGTGGTGTTTTCGACCTCGAAGCGCGGTTCAACATCAAAGATTCATCAGATCTCATAATATTGCTGGAGTTATTAGAGCACTGCAAAGTATCCCTGAAGGTAACGTAAACTGAACACCACATTTGATTAAACTCCTATCACGCCCGCGCACTCTAGTCTGTCGAGATCACCACTTGATATTTGCTTCTTTTTTCACCTGATTGGCAAACTCGTGGCACTTTCTCTCTATGGCCTTCATCATTACCAAGGGAACAGAGCGGGTAAGGAAATATGGCGGGTTTTGTGGCTTTAATGATGACCACAACACTGGTTGTCTTTAATCGAAGAGTTAGTTTTCCGTCTCCGCAGGTGTCATTAATTATATCTTGATCTCGGAATATTTAAATTCTCGTAAAGCATTAACACTGCCCCTTTTTGTCTATTTGGAAAAAGAATGTGCAATTTTTTTTTTCAAATTTACATGTAGATGTAAAATTAAAATACAGTAAGTTAATAAAACTTAGAACATGCTATTAACATTGCATGATTTATCTTTTTTAAAAAGGTCCTTGATGGGTTAGAATATTATTTCAAGATGTTCTTCATACTTCTATTGTTATCTAAATTGACTGTTTTTTCCAACTAGATTTTCCTTTGTAATGGAAATAACATGATATTTTTGTTTGGTGGCCATAAGTTTGTTGTAGATTGTTTTCTTTTGTAGGCTTCTTGGTTTAAAGTTACTAGAGTAGGATTCACATATATAAATTATACATGACATTGTCGAGTTTACATGTAAATAAAGGCCAGTCGATTAAGAGCAAAGATGTTTGAAGTGTCTACAATGATAATGTTTTCTTTTGAGTAGATACACAAATTGTTATGATTTTTGTGGGAGTGTAAGGCATTAAGTTATTCCAAATATTGTTAATAATTTATAATGGTATGGTACATGCAACATGTCTTTTTGAAAAGTCAGCTGAGAGAAAATTTTGCTTTGTCAGAAAAAGAGTTCATGTAACATAAAGGATAGTCCAATTCCTATCCCTCACTTTTCATCCACTGTTAATGAAAACTGATGGATAAGAATTGTACTATTCTTCACTTTTTCCAGTGTGTTGTCAACCAAAGTAATCATATATGCCAAACCTCTAATGGTTCCCAAGAATATTTGACAAGGTTTCAATGAGATCACAGCACATAAAAACGTTTTGTCTGATAGCCTCAGGCTACAGGTTTTTTCAGTTGGGCTAGTAGATGTTTTGACTGCTCAATGGGCAGAGGAATATTTTTGTGCAAAATTGTAGAGGAAAATTGAAATATTGCAGAAGTACGTTTGTACTTCTCCAATTGTTCAATTTTGTAAGAGTTGGAATAATTTAGTATCTTACAGTTACTATTATTGTAGTAGCTGTGTAATTTCATATTAATTAGTCATGTATCTTCTGAAAGAATTTGTGGGGCTAGTGGGAATGATGTTTGGGTTAGTACATCTTAGTTATGTGTTGCAAAATATACACACATACTCTGTAGAAGGTAATGTTTACTTCAGTGTACTGCATTTGTTATATTTTAATAGGTTGAAATTCTGGGATTGCTTATTGCAATTTTGAGAAAGAGCATTCCTAACTTGCAAGCAGCCACTAAAATTGGCCTGATTGAAAGAGTATTATGCAGACTTTCACAGGAAAGGGAGGTTGTAGCAGGTGAATAAATGTTAATTGGTTGTCTGATGTGCCAGTTCCATTTTTCATCCCACATCTGGCCACCAATATGAACTGTCCCACATCCCGCATGTCAAAATGAGCAAATCTTGCTTCTGCTCAAATATTTTTATTTGCATGCCACCGTAAAATGTCCTGCATCCCACCAAATCTATGTTTGGTCCTATACCTACACATGTATAGATTGTATGGTAAAGTATGGTACTGTGTAGTATGGTACGTACTGTGATATCTCAAACATGGCAGACCATGTCTTTTGTAACACTTCCAAACTTTTTATACAGTGCATCATGTGGCAGTAAGAATGAGATCTTTTCATTCTTTTAACTGCATGGTGACAAGTCTTGTCTTCTCATCATTCACCTCTTAAATGCAGTTAAGTGCAATTTAACAGAGTTAACAACAAAGAGCACTTGCGTCTCCCTGGTAGTCAGCGGTGTCGACACATATGCGCATATGCTGGAATTCCATGTGCTCGTGGATTGCAGCCTGGTGAATGTACAGGAGGCATTTTTTTGTGGCTTTTGGTAGTGTGGCAGCTCATCGCCCAGGCAGTCACCCCACCACCCCTTTCCCTCCCTCTTTCCACCATCTGACTGGGTTGCCAGGATTTGCCAGCCATGGGATCAGTCTTCATCAAGGAGCTGGCTGCCAATAGTGGAAGCTCCTGGGTGTCTCAGGCACCCAACCTCCATTTTAGCAAAGCAGTTGTTAATAGAAAATAAAGATATATAGATAATGAACGCCACATAAGGTTATTTTGGACATTTAATTCCTTTTTGTTGTGTTTTTAGACAAGCTTGTAGAGCTCCTTGGCATTTTGTCCAGTTACAGTATCACAGTAAAAGAGCTGAAGACATTGTTTGCCACTTTGAAGGGAATAAATGGCAAATGGGTAAGTTACAGCATCTGTAAGTTTTTATTGGTTGGAATATTGGTCGGAAACCTTGTTATCATCGATCGGTATTGGTAGAATTTAACTAAACCCCATCTAGTGTGTATGTCCAATAATTAACATAAACTTGCTGCTCAGATTTCATTCTCATGCTCAAATTACTCTGACTTGGTAATTCATTGCTGATTACTTATAATTCATAACATCAAGGAAAGATCTTAGTGGCAATAGAGCAAATATGCAGAGAACTTTGCATGGCTTTTTTGCTGTTGCTTACATGTTGTGTAGTAATTGTCACTCATGAATGACAGCCCATCAAAGGATACTCTGCAAACTTCTAGATATGTTTATATTTTGAACGTTTTCTGGTTGAATCTTGGTTGACCCTCTGTAATATGGCAGATTCAATAATTATGCACTTATAGAGACATTAATTATTTAACTTATCTTTGGAAGAATCATGAAACTCTGAGTTACAAGTATATGTCTTGGACCAACTAATCTGACCAGCTCTCTACTTCTATTGTTATAAACTGTTCTAGTCTAACTATTGAGCACTTAAATAGCCAATAAGGATTTCAACTTGCTATTTGATCATTTGACTAAAATATATTTGACTTTAATATATTTGATCTGTAGGGTTTTTGTTCACTCAATTTCTGGTGGCATCTGTCACCTTTGTCAGAGTGAAGAGATGTCTTTGTATCCAGATATTTACATAGTTTTGTATAAACCTTTATTTCTATTGACAGCCCTGCCATACAGTCAAGTTATTGACTGTCTTGAAGCTGATGTTGGAGAAACATGGCCCTGATGTTTACTTCAACTTTTCTGGTCAGGAGGGAGGGGTAAGTGGCTAATTGTATACAATGTACTGGTATGTTGTGCATATAAAAAATTTCAGTTCTCGGCAATTGGTGCAGGCCTCTGTTAACTCGCTTTCTTCTTACAGCAGTCTTTCCTTTGTTTGTTCCCCACTTAAAAAAACTTTGTAACAATCACCTACATCCTCAAAGGAATATGTTTGAGTATATCATCACTCTTGTGTTTGGGTGTTTGTGAGTTGAAACTGTTCGTTAAACTGTATCTATTCACTACTTTTTGTTGAGGCTGTTAATGTTGAATAATTATGTTGATGTTGGTGGCAATTATAATTTGTTGTTTTAAAAAATCACTTCAACATACACTTCAATACTGTAAAATTAGCGTCATTATATCGTAGGGTTGTACAGTATAGGGCACAATAAAACAAAAATGTCATTTAATATGGTGGTATTTTTTTGTATTTCCAATACAACTTACTCTATTTAACAATTAGACGGCAAGCTCAAGGTTTCTATTGGCAGACAGTAGGCAGACAGTAGTCACAGTTTATTTTTTTCTTCTTAATTTGTAGGTAATATTGATTGTTATGAATCAGTTTTCTTTTTTTTGTGGGGGGGGAGGAGGGGGTTGGAGGGTAAGTTGGGCTATGAACAATGGGAAGGGATTACATATATGTTACAAAGACCAAAAAATAAATAAATAGAAGTAAATAAATTTGTATCCACTATATAAAAGGGGCGCTGATGAATGGTGAATCTTATTATTATTATTGTTATTATTAATATTTAATTCACAGGCCATTACTTTGCCACCCATTTCAAAGTGGCCTCTGCAGTCTGGTTTTACCTTCTCAACATGGCTGTGTCTTGATACATCACACTTGGCAAATGCAGATAAGTGCAAGCCATACCTGTACTGGTAAGTTAACAGGCTCTTAACATAATGGGTTTTGGGTTTGACAATCTGGACAGATGCTGTCACTGATGTGGAGACAGAGCAGAGTGGAGGGCATGAGTGACAGACCTAATTCTCCCAGAGAATAAAAGAAATAAAGTCAGTTTACAAATCAATTATGGATCTCTTGGTCCTGATGCAGACACTTGCCTTGATAAACACTGTTCCAACATTGTGTCTACAGACAAAGTTTAGGTCAAGCTGGTCAACTAGTTTTTAAAGGCAATGGTCTTTTTTCAAATCTTCCCATATATATGTTGTTGATTTGAGCCTAACCCATAGAATGTTTTAAAATGTTTGAGGAAAAGGGGTAGTGTATAGCAACTTTGACAAGTACAATGATTGTTTTTTATTGCAGTTTTCGGACTGGAAAGGGTATTGGTTATTCAGCGCATTTCTCTGGCCCCATGCTTGTCCTGGAATGTGCTGTCAAAACTGGAAAACGAGAAAACAAAATTCATCATCATCTGGTTAAGTTTGAATTTCACCCTCAAAAGGTAGCTACATATTAACAGTAAATTTGGTCTTGTTTGCAATTTTTTTTAACTTGAACCCTAACTCTGTCTTCAGCCTAACACTTGGTTGGAGACAGATGTTAATTTTAATTCATCTAACAATAGTTCATAGTTATTTAATTATTTAATGTGGCTAAAAGCAATTTGAAACTCTGAAAACTGATTTCTAAGTTTAAATGAGATTTTAGCTGATTGGTCTTATGGATTTTTGTGCATATGAATCTTTGTGGTCTTCGCAAAGTGACAGAAAACCATCTTATATGTATGGTAAGGTCTTGCTCACCCAACTCTACTGACCTTGATGTTATCAGGAAGTGCCTCCGTCGGTGACTGTTCTGAATTGTGCCCACCATGTGCATTGTCAGCATGTGCTGGGCTAGATTGCCTTTTTTGTTTTTTTGTTTTCATATAAACCCAACGGACCTAAAACTACAACAACAACAGCAACAACACCAACAAAGAGTATCAGCTTGTGGGGGTGTTTTTTTATAGGATTGTGTCAGGAGGACTTTATTGTAGTATAAATAGTGTATTCTCATCATCATATTGTTGGTATTGTGTTTATTCTGTAATGTTTTTGTAGTGGTACATGGTCACAGTAGTTCACGCCTACAACAGATTTCATTCCAGTGAGATCCGATGCTTTGTCAATGGAAAGGTAGTGTCCACTGGGGAAACAACTCTTGTACATGCTAATGAGGTAAATCAACCAACAACATCATTTGAAATTGCTTTGTTGTAGTGAAAGCGTTGTGGAGGCAGTGTGGCTGGGTAGTGAGGACTTGGACTTGAATTCCGGAAGATGCAGGTTCAAGTTGTGCTTTGATCACTAGCTTTTAGTTTTTATGCTGTATACAACGGAAAAGTGAAAAATCAGCAGAAAAGTGAAAATCATGCCTTGTCATCATCATGGTCCTGGCTGGGACATAAGGCCATAAGGCTGTTGCCATTTAGCTGGATATAATTGCCTTAGCAAATTTATTGATATTTTCTCAATTAAAGTACATACTGTACCATTAACCTCTAATTAAAAGAATGTCTTCCATATTGTTTTTTAGCCCTTTGACAAGTGCTACATTGGCTCATCACCCAAGGCTGATGTCAAAACTGTATTCTGTGGCCAAATGGCGGCAGTGTATGTTTTTTCTGAAGCTCTTAGTGCCCAGACTGTTGGTGCCATGCACAGACTGGGGCCTGGTTATAAGGTGAGAGGAATTGTTATATCACTTACTGGTATTGAACTTGATTATTAGTTCATATAAACAAAAACATACTATTTATTTATTTTCTTCTTTATTCCAGAAGCTAACTATAGATACAATTAAAAACTAAAAAAATAAAATGCATCTAGAATAGGGAGTTATTCCTATGTGGAAACTCCCTTAAGAAAGAACAATAAATCAAAATTAAAACTAAAATGAATATGATCCTTAACCCTTTCGCTTCTGGCCATTTTTTCACCCCTGTGCAGACCAAATTTGGGTAATTTTTACAAAGTTTATAATGTACATTATATCTAGTGTTTTGGAGGAGGGCCATTTTTGGCATCATCAGCTGAGCTGTTTCCATCAGGACCATCTTCATCTGGTTCCTCTTCTGAAGCACATGAAACATTGTGCTCTGAACTTTCACAATCGTCACTGTAATCTTCATCACTTTCCTCTGCACATTCCTTATGATATGCATTAAGCAACCTTTTTCACTCAAGGAAATTAGAGCCTATTTGAACCTTTTTTAATATGTTACCTTCTGGCAGCGTCTTTGTCAGCTTATCTCAACAGCCAAAGTGCCTGTCTATAAGTGAGAGAAATGCATCTAAATTCAAGGACATTGACCAGTGGCCTTCTTGAACTACAATTTATAAAGCCACTACAATTGATAAAGCCACCATAAGGCCATCTGTTGTAATGTAATATACATGTATACTGTAATATTGTCCTTTTCATCTTATATTAGGGGCAGTTTAAGTTTCATGCAGAAATTGACACTCCTCTATCAGAGCAAGACAGAAAGGTACAGGCATCAATAGTCTTGCATTGCAAAAACAGAAGATGGCTGCAATATGTGTACATGTGTACATGTGAACTTGGGCTCAGTGTTCCAGATTTACTTTTAAGGAAGTTTCTAATGCTGATTTTTTTTGTAAACCTTCCCTATGAGTTGTTCATGGTGGAAATGAAAAATTGAGGGTCATCAAATTCATTGAAAAGAGAGAAAATGTTACAAAGACCATCCTAATTATTTGAAATGTTTTTTTTATTCTAAAAATTAATGTTAAAAAAATTAAATACAACTCTTTCAGCCAAATATTGAATAGGTCAGCAGGTGCTTACAGCTAAAGCTCATAACTTACAGTTCCTGTAGCAAGTAGTGACCAGAGGATTTCTACTCCCCCAAGATGGGATGCTGGTCCTCCCAGGGTTACCTCCAAAGGTAAATTCACTGGTACCCATTCATACACCTGAATGGAGAGAGAGTTAAATGTCTTGCTCAAGAACACAACACAATGTCTCAGGCTAGGGCTTGAACCCTGACTGCTTGACTGGAAGTCTAGTCAGATCTATCCACTGCGCCTCTGCAAAAGCTGTAACACCTTGCATGCATTGTCAGCCAGTATTGTATGAGGGACACAGCAAAACATGTATATGACATGTTATGAAATCATTTTTGACTAAAGATACTCTTTGATTAATCTTTGTCCTATCTGCCAGGTTTTATATGAAGGCCACTTGTCAGCTGTCATCATGTTTATGTATAGTCCCAAAGCCTGTGACCAGCAGTTGTGCCTTGAAGCATCACCCACTGAGAATCCATCATTCTTTTGCCATTCACCACATGCTCTTATGTTAGAGGTGAGTTTGGAAATATGCTGTGTTACTGACAGCATTAGCAGGAGGCTGTTACACCTGCCTGCTGCTGCTAGATCATTGTCTACTACATAATCAAGTAGCATGAAAATTATGGCATCTATAGGGTAAAAGCACTTTTGTTTATAATTATTGCTAAACCTTCTAGCAGTCATTTCATAATGCTTTAAATGTAGGTTTTCAAATTCCATACTTATACTTGGACCAGATATAAACGACACTAAGATACAGATTGTATTCCAGGATGGTTTAAAAAAAACAAAAAACAAAAAAAAAGAGCCACTTGCATGTGGGAGCTGTTGCACTTTATTATCTAACAGACAAGTGGAACTGTAGCTTAAGTATTGTTGTTTTTATTATTTTTTCAGGGAGTGCAGTCTGTTGTCACACATTCTCTTCAGAGCATTCTGCACTCATTGGGAGGAATTCAAGTGAGTTGTTGTTTAATATGAAGTGAACTGAGATTGTTTTAATTCTTCTTGTAACACTGTCTTCTCGTAACACTGTATCTCTTTCAATCCCATCAGATGCTTCTGCCATTGTTTGGTCAGGTAGATTTCCCGCAAGAAGGAACTGAAGAGACCAGTGAAGTTCCTGAAGTAGCAATATGGTGAGGACATTACAGTGTTACACACTTGCATGTAGTGTGTTATCTCTGTACAAGGGCGGGGCGGGGGGGGGGAACTTATGTATGAAAAGGTTGTGGATGATTGTTGTCTTGCTTAGTGGTGTAAATCACAATGATCACATCTTCTTTCCATTGCCATCTGTTATGTGCATGTACATCTAGCATTAGCCATTTTCTGTTGTTTGTTTTTTTGTCTTCCTGGAATGCGAGGAAGAGTAAGAGGCTTAGACGTCAGGGTTGTAAGAGAGAAACTTCAGACTTTTCATGGATTTGCTTTTGATATCTTCTTACACAAATGTTTGTTTTTTATTCATTCATTCATTCATTAGTTATTTATGGCATGAATGGCAGTAAGAAATAGAATTCATTGTTGAATGTTGTGTTGTTTTTGCAGTACTGTTCTCCTGTCACTGCTGTCTGATCTTCTGAGGAGCTCCTGTACAAGTCAACAACAAATGATTCAATGCCAAGGCTTTCTTGTCATCAGTCATGTTTTAGAAATGGTATAACAGTACAGTTAGAAATTGATATTCCTTTTGTTTTATTCTGTAGTAATAAATTACCAAAGTAATCACTCTAGCCAAATCACAAAGGACACAGGCAATCCAGTGAACCAATCAAAGTTTGAAGTTTATACATGTAGCTGACACAGAGCATGGGATAACATGTGCATGGGAGTCACAATAATTACTGGGTTTGGTTTTACTCTGAAATTGGATGACAAAGTGGCACAAGTTTTGTTTAAGCCAAGTGCTTAGTGGAGTGATCCAAAATCAAAGCAAACATGAACTGCCTTCGACCTTCGAGTGAAAACATTTCTAATGACTAAAGGACAGGAGTGCAAAACCTTAATTTAAGTTATCATTAAGCCCAAAATTAAGAATTTCCCTCTTTTGGGAAATGTGAGCAAATTATATTCAAGATTCAAGATTCTATTTATTTGCCTTTGTGACCTCTAGAAACCACCAGGCTTATAGTTGAGGCCACCTCGTACGTTACCATACGGTCACGTTAATGGTGCTACAGTGGGCAGCTTTTCCAGTTCAGTAATTACTTTACTTAAAACTCTAGCAGTTTCAATAGACAATAATGAATTTCTAATTCTTTGGTGTTATAGAATTGTTGTTTTCAATTCACATGCTTTTTTTTTCTTCCAGGCTGTCTCCACTCACCTAACAGAGGATGCATTGAATATTTTACTTTCCTTAGCAAGGTTTGCGTACTGAGCGATGTAACAGTAACCCTTAATTCGTCTGAATTAACCAGTTCATATTCCTGTTTAATCTGTCAGTAAGCTTTAAAACCACATTGTAGATTTGTGATTATTCCTTTGTTTTGTACAGACATCTTTTAAATTCCACTGGATCGGGAGCTCTTCTAGGAAGTCTTCTAGACCACATTCTTTTTAATCCAAACTTGTGGGTTAAAGCCTCGCCAAAGGTAAACACCGGAATGTCAATATCATCATTAGTTAATTAGGTAATTGCCTGGAAGAAAGGTCATTTAGTGAGATTCCTTGTGTGGAAGTCATGCGCTAGGGAGAAGGAACATTTGTCAGGTAAAAGATAACAATCAAAAATGGACATGGCGACGTTTGGTCATTATTTCTTTAAGTTTACAGTTCTAAAAGATAACCAAATAGCTACAAGATAGTAGGGGCGTGTTAACCTGAGTACAGTGACTCCCATGTGGTCTGGGAGTTATACATGTGAGTTATGCTGACGCCAGCTCGTGTTTTGTTGCAGGTTCAACTTCAGTTATTCAGTGTGTTCGCCACAGACCTAGCCACTGGTACGGGCTGCGCTGCTCACCTGCGCCACGATGTTGGGGTCAGCAGACTTATGTATATGCTCAAGACATTTTACTGGCTTGACGATGCCACTGAATTGCAGCAAGGTGAGAGCTCTGAATGCCGTTCAACAAGTGCTGTACCTGTAACGGCCAGGAACTACACGTCATGCTTTGATTAATGCCGTTGTCTTAGTATTGATAGTGCAGTGACAAAGAAAATCCAAACGTCATTTCCGAGTTGATATAGGCATCTTCTGCCTGACGCTGATAGGATATGGTATGTAACTTTAGCCCAGAGCAAACCTGATTGGTTGTCCAACTGTGACGATCATTAACCTAACTATAGGCTATTCCAAAATTGCGCATGGAACTGGAGTGAGTTTCAAATTTTAACCAATCGATAAAGTGACACCAGCACGTAAAAGATCACGTTGAGAGAAATCATTTGACCAAGTTTGATGTTTTTAGAGACCAAGTTATAGACCTTGAAACACGGTTTGAAATCCATACAAACGTCTCTAATGTTGAGACAGCGTCCCCAAAAACCATATAGATTATTTAATTTTTTTTATGATTTCTGTGATACTCTTACAAACAAAACGTGATAACAAAAACGTGAAAACAAACATACGTGATTTTCATCTAAGCTTCCTTCACGGGATTTTACAGTTGTCACAAAGCTGATAAAGGAATTTACAAGTGACCTCGCCCTGGGCACGAACCAGGGTTCGCTCGATCCAGAGTCGAGAACACAATCAGAACACTTGTGATTAGTTGTGTCATATGTGGACCCTTTGTGCCTCTGATGCAGACACTGATTGCTAGTGTTAAATTATCCGTATGCCTTTCGCAGTTTAAGTATGTGGTGTACAATGCTTTCATTAGACCTTTTCTCGGATAACTTTTCTCATTTGCATTTCAATGTAATCCAGCATACATGTGAGACAATTTCGGGCAATTCATTAACCGTGAAATAGTTTTTTTTTTATAACCATGCTTATATTCTGACATCCTTGTTTGCAGACAGGCGAATGTCAAGCAAGGAAGAAATCCTCTCTTTAAGGGCATTTTTACTTCTTTTGGTAAAACAGTTAGTTCTTAAGGTAAGTTGCGCACAGAATCAGCAGCTGTTGTAATCAGTTTGTTCAGAGCCTTTGCCTTTTGTGATGCACTCAACAGGAAGATGTGCTCTATCGCTCACCAGCTCTGCCAGTGGCTCTAAATGGGTGACATCCATTCCCCAATCCCTTCCCCCATGCCCGTCAAACGCCCCACCAAACAAGGGTTCGATCTAGAGATTCCAAAGAAGTAGCGTCTTGAAAAACAATTGCATTGAAGCCTGCACTATACATGATCAACACAGCATCTCGTTTTCTGTGACAACTTATCTACGTGGCTGAAAATACTACGTTCATCTTTGCGTTAATTTTGTGTTTTTGCTGTTCATAGGAAAAAGGCATCACGGAGGAAGAGTTCAAAAGTATTCTGTCTTATCTTATGATAACAAATGAGGTGAGATTACTTCGATAAATTATGGCAACCCTAAACCCATTGATCTTAAGCGAAGCTCATTGAGAAACCGCGAGTTTCGTTTACACATGTCTGCGAATCATCAGGTGAATTTTGGATCTTTCAAGGAAATTCTAAATTTCTTGTCAAGTCGTAGTCGCATATCCTTAATCAACTTAGTCGGGCTCTGAACAACCCGGCTCAGGAGCTCCGCTACTAGACTTGGCTAAATCTATATATTAATTTTTGTCGTTGATAATGACCTAGGAATTATCATTAGAGTAAATGTTAAGTATAAATTGGTTACCTTACATTCGAATCGTTTCTTTATGGTCAGTGAAAAACTATTCATGTAAACATCTCTTTTAATTGTGTTCCCTGACAACAGGAGGAAAATCTACTGGATGTGCTTCAACTGGTGCTGTCAGTCATGACAGAGCAGCCGGACACTTGTATTCCTGTCTTTGACAAAGTGGACGGTTTGAGGTAAGCCACTGATACTACCTGTAAATCATGTTGATATAGGCGTGTTGTCATAGTGATGTGGATGGCCAACAGTTGTTTTTTTTTTGTTCCTGCAGGGTGTTGTTTCGTTTCCTGGACATGAAAGCTGAGGCGGTTCGTGTGTATTCATTGAAGATCATTGGATGTTTCCTTCAGTATTGCCCTGCTAAGTAAGACCTTAGTAAGATTTAATTTCTCCTTACAAAATCGATACGATGTACAACATACAGGTGACGAGAATAAAGATATCAGTTAAGGAATATCATCTCGACCTGCCGTTAAAATGATTGTGGAGTATTGGTTGCATTATGACGTTTTAGGTTTAAACTGCGAGGTTACGAAATCTGCGCAAAATTCTTCAATCTCTTACCTGACTGATGCTTTTGGTGATTTTGTTCTCATTGACCTGAAATTATATTTTTTCCAGGAGAAAACAAGACTTACTGGAGCATTACAGTCTGTTCTCGTTGGTTGGTGATAAGCTCATGAATCACTCGCTGACCCTCACCACATACAATGTTTTGTTTGAGGTTTGTTCTTTACCTTTATTCTCAAATCCTTTGGAGACTCGAGCTATACGCGTGTGCCCGTTAATAACACAACGCGGTTTAGAACACGTTATTCATGGGAATTTTTTTCTGAGCTGAACTGTAGTTGCCTAGTAAGGGGCAGAAAAAACCCAAACAGATTCCTGAGTCTGAAACGTTGTTGTCGTTATCTCTTCTGTTGTAGATAGTCAGTAGCCAAGTTGTGTATGGTCGTTAACGAAATGGCGGCCGCGTTTTTGCTTAGACAACTTACTTGAACTGTCGGTTTATTTATGCTTTTAAGACTATAAAACAATTACATTATTCACTTCGATTTCTATACGATTTGATACAAATCTTGAGCTCATATTGTAATTGTTAATTATAACTAATTAAATTTGTAGAAATAATTGCACCTGTTCAATTTTCGCCCTGTGTTGTTTAATTTCAGATCTTGGTTAGTCGAGTCTCCAAACAGATAGTCAGCGGACACCACCCACAGCCGGATAACAGCTTTCTCTTACACAATACAAGTGAGTCGCCACAAGCATTAGTAAAGAGGCTTGCTAGGCTATACATTTATGTGGTAGAGAGAGAGAGAGTCACCTGACTTTCACGAGTTTAACTAACCGTTTGTAATCGTTTATGTAATGTGTTCGTCCTCAGCCATGGCGCCAGTTATTGCCAAGATGCTTCAAAAGAATGAAGGGAAACACTGCAACGCAGGAGTGAAGCTCACACGGCAGGGAAGCTTCAGAGAAGAACGAACCCCAGACGAGGAGAAGATTGATCTCAAGCGAAAGTTTCTTTCCGATCTTGTATTGCTCCTTAATCATAACAAAATAAACAGAAGGTAAGAACGAGCGCAGCACAACCTAACATAAGTAAGTATTATGTATTTTAAGTCCTGATGAAATAAAGTTACTACTACTACTACACCTAACCCTGCTCTTCTGTGTAACACAGTTGTTCAACGGACGCGGGCGCCTAGAAAATTCCCGCCAAAACTCACTGCTGTTGCCAAATACAAATATTGGTCTCAAGTTGAATTTAAAAAAGAAAACGCATAATGATGGCGACATTTACTGTAAAATTAAGTTTTGTTTGTCGCTGCCAGATATCGTATTCTTTAATAATACAAAACAATATATTATGACAGTGCCTCTCTCTGCATACATGTTGGGGTATACATAAGTGCATTACTGGAGCAGCTTGGTGTAATACTACAGGATTTGTCCCTGAAATGATTATAAATGTAATACCCAGTTTGTTTATTAACATATTTATTGTTGTGTCGCTTAGTCTCATCCTGCAGTTGTCCTGTTGGCAAGACTGGCTTTTCTCACTGGCTCACGTGGAACCATCAAACGCAGGTACACACCATGAATGCTATACGGTAGTCGTTGAACGGGGTCCTATTGTTATGTAGAAGTTATCTAATAAATAGGTAAATGAAGTGGTATAGGTGAGTGTTAAGCCCATCCGCACTACGTCCCAGAAATTTGAAAATGCGTTTCTAAGCCTATCGTTCACACTTATCCGTTACGAAAACGGAGCTTTTCGAAAACGCTCTTCAAACGGCAGGAATTTGAAAATGCCGGCTTTACGTTTTAGTATGGACAGGAAACATTTTGAAACCGGAGCTTTTCAAAAACGGTGACATCATGACAATCGTGTGATTTCCTTGATCGAGTTTTCTTCAAACACAAATCCATAATGACTGCTGATCGTTGTCTTTTCAAATTTCTCCGGCCTAGTGTTGACGCAGCCTCAGCCCTGACAAGAATGTAGAAAATAAAAGGAAACTTGACTTGATGTTTGAACCCGTGACTTCTAGGACAGATGTCCGTTGTTCTGCCAAGGACGTTACCACACAAGACGACAAAAAACCAAATGTCGTGGATGGAATTGAAGTTATAATTCTATAAATAAGGAAACTTTGGTCTCGTTTCTTCTCTGAGTGTATCGTTCATCTTTTGTCTTTGTGGTTGCAGCAGCTCTCTGTTTGCAGTTATACTAGTCAGTGTCTTTCTTTAATGGTATTAACTAGTTTCACTTAAAAAAAACCAATGAATAACACTTACATGGAAAGAGAGAAAGTGTCTTAACAATTTTAACAGCACACAGAAGTATTATTTATCTGTGTAAACAGTTGTTTTCTTTGATCATTTTAGAGGAAACCCGCACCACAGATACTGTGTTTTGCCTGTTTCGCATGCTACTGCACCACGCTTTCCAAGAAGAACGCGAAGGCTGGAGGATCTGGGTCGACACTTTGGCTATTTTGCACGGCAAGGTAAAGTTCAGTTGCCATTCTTTATTTTACTAATTTCAAGGTACATTTGTTTGTTGCATTTTATGCTTGGTACCCGTCTCAATGCAGTTTCATGTTTTTTCTGTCTTTTCTACATGTTGTACGTGAAAGTGAGTCACCTCGTGTTAAGTGTTTCTGATATTTGTTATTGCCATTTGTCCAACTCCAGTGCTGTACCCTAATCATCCATAAATTGTGTGAAACAACCATTAACAAGGGTTCTTTTTTAGGTGAGTGCATTTGAAAAAGAAAAAGAGAAAAATCACCCTAAACAGGTTGAACTAAGTTCCGAGGATGCGAAAAACAACCAAGAACAAGCTAAATCAGGGGATGTAACTCAGTCTAATTCTGACAAGAAATCTCCTGCAAAGTCAGCAAGCAGTGATGTTGACAGAAGGAAATTTTTCCAGTCGTTACTGCAAAGTAAAAATGGACCTAAACTAGAAGCAACCGTTCCTAACACCATCCCCGAGGAAAGCGAAGTTGAGCCTCACTCCCCCTCACATGGGGAAACACCAGCTAGCAACCAGGATTCTACGAGTGCTGTGGAAACTAGTGTTAGGACAGACAACATTCATCGCGAATGTAATGGGAATGAAGATGAAAAGCTGGAGCATGCTGAAGAGGGGTCCTCCAAGGTGGAGGGGTCTCTCAGCGCTACTGGTGTTAACTCCCAAGTCAGAGGGGCTGAAGTAGCGGAGGAATCAATGAATCAAAAGACTGATTTACCTGACAATGATCCTAATTCCGACCCCAGTGAACATCAAACCGAAACATCACATATTCCTGAAACTAACACTAAGGATGAAAAGAAGACAGATGCGAAGATAAATTCAACAACTTTGTCTTCCACTGAAACTAGGTTAACAGAGACTGATCAACCAGAAAAGGGTGACAACTTGGTTGATGGACAACCAGCAGACCTGCCACTTGAAAATGAAAATCAAGAAAACATGGAAAATGTGTGCTCTAGTGAACAGATAAATGGCGAAACCGCTGAAAATCGAACATCAAACGATTCAACACTACCCAAGCAAGCAACTGAAAATCAAGCCAGTTTCAAAGCAGTTGAAGACTTACTTGATGAGAAAGACAAACCGAAAGATGTTGACAGTAGTCTTACAATTGCTTTGAAAAGTTCGTTTATAGGAGCGCCATGTGAAGGGGACGAGGATTTACATTCTCCGGTTTGTGGTCGGGAAGAGAACATCGATTCCTCAGAAACTGTCGCTAAAAACGAAGATAAAAGCTCAGCACTATCGGAAGAAGTCCGCCTTGAAAATCAACCAAACGGAGAGTCTAGCGCAGATAACAAACCAGTTCAGCCTGTCCCGCCAAACGAAGCTTCACAGCCTGGGGCTGAGTCGATCTCAGCATCCACTCCTACCGCAACCGCAAGCACAAGTGATGGTGATTCGAAATCAACTTACAGAGCGTACGTGAATATCCCGGAATACTTGTGGTCGCCAATTCATCAGAGATTGTTAGGAGACCTGTTGTTTGCCATCGAGTCTGACGTTCAGGTTTGGAGAAGGTGAGTAGACTAAAACGTGCAATTTTACCCAATATTTAAGATCTCTGTTTGTTCCAAGTTATTGTGTTCGAACTGATAGTCTGCAAAATGACGACAAATTTTGGTCCTGATAGCAGTTATTGCGTTTATATGTTGTTTTAAACGAAAGAATATTTCACGATCTTAGCCAAGGTTTTGTCAAGTGGCATGATGTGCCATAGTGACGCGCTAGCGACATTTTTTTCAGCGGTATTTTTTTCCTCACTTTTCATGCATTCCAGTCATAATCGCAAAACTGTCATGGATTTCGTCAACGCAAAAGACAATGGAACGTACCTGTGGAACCTGGCACACTTTGTATCAGTGCTCGCAGATAACGTCATTTTCTGCTGCGGGGATCTCCTGCCCCTGCTGTCTTCCGTAACGTCACGTGATTACGGTCAAGACGTCATCGAACCGTGTGGCGGAATGACCCTGGAAACGAGTTTCTCCTTCCTAAATCGCCTGATGTCTCTTGTAGATGTCATAGTTTTCACCAGTTCCCTCGCGTTCAGTGGCGTGGAGACCAACAGAAACATGAGTACGGGTGGTTTCTTGAGGCAGTGTCTAAGATTAGGTGAGAACTAGTAGATTGAAACCGACAAACAGATGGACAGACAAACGGGCATGGTTTGATTGAAATTTTGATTGGAGCTTTACAAAACTATTTACAAATGTATGAAAAACAATAAGATAAAATTGAAAAGGCATCTGTTCGCAAAACAGCGTTTATGACGTTCAGTTGTGACGCTGGGCAGGATGTAAGGGTGTCCTCTTTTCCAAAGGCTCCTTGATCTCTGGGGCGGAAGCAGTTCATGAAGGGGATGAGTACTATCAGTAGTTATCTCATCCCACAATGGCCTATCTTGGATTCTAATTACATCTGTTATGGGTTTATATTTGCTCGTATAACCCATAACGTAGAGCCCGCGTGCAAAACCTATTAATTTAGGAGAGATATTTGCTACGGTGAACACAAGCCTACAGCTCAATCGCATAGGTGTAAAACGACATTATAAGGCTGTCAAACAACAGTGCAAGACTCTTGTAGTGAGTAGCCGTAGTATTTTCAAACTCTAAGGATGTACAGGCTAGAACACTTTCTTGTTGTTTTTGGTTGTGTTGTGTAGTGTTCTGTTGTGCGGCTCGTAACCGACTGGTGTGTCGGCAGCGTAACAGGCCCATTTTACCGCTGATAGCAAGCGGCAAACTAGGAAAGAAAGCATTGAAGGAAGCCAGGCAAGCCATCAAGACACTTATAGCGTCTACCAAGCCTCCTAGTGAGCAGGTAGGAAACTGCAAAAGTGAACGTAGTCTTGTTTTTCTGGCCTACATTATTCATACAGTGACAAGAAAATAGCTGACGAGAAAACTGAAAACTGAATACTGAATTACCACTACCTTTGGAGAACTTTGCTTCAAAGAAATTGTACCTTTATCTATTATTATCCATTGGTTTCGTTGGAAACCAGCACGAAAAACGGCGAGAAAATATATCTTCTAAGTTTTCCTCGCACCTCATTAACTAATTCCCCAGCACCTGGAGTAAGCTTGTCTCCCTAACTCTTCTTGTCCCCCAGTTTAAACGTTCAAGGAACTGTTGATTTTAAATTTACGATGGAACACATTGTTTTGTGTTTCGTATAGTTTCGTATAGGTAATGAATTGCCTGTTTGCATTCCTGGATGAAGAGAGGCACTTTGCGAGTTCCTTTGTGTCCAAGTGGAGACCACGGTAGATTCTTCTCAGCCAGGGTTGCAATCCACCTGTTTAGTCACCGTTTCTCACAGGCTTAGAAATTCCGCGTGTTTCTTTCAGGATCTTGTTCAGAACATTCCCGGTCACATGACCACAGTGACTGACCCGGAGAAGCTGCTTCAGGAGATGGATGTAAACCGGCTGCGAGCTGTGGTGTACCGGGACTTTGAAGACAGCAGACAGGCGCAGTTCTTAGCCTTGACTGTGGTGTACTTTATTGCTGTTATGATGGTCGCTAAGTACAGGGACCTGCTCAAGTCTGAAGACTCCGATGCGCGTGCGAGGTTTCACACAGTGCCTAGTCCAGGTGCATATCTAGATTATTTGCGCGCGTACTTGCGTGAGAACGCGTGTGAAAAAAGGGGGGGGGGGAGAGCGAAAGAGATCATTCAGAGATACAATTCAGCGAATTGGCGAGTATGGCGTGTAGATAAAAGAAAGAACAAATGTTAAACAAAAAACGTAACAGGTTAGCCTGCAGACCGCCTAACACTCCCTCGTCGTGCATGGTACGTATATACGAAATACGACGAGTTTACAGACTTCGGAGAATAAACGTGGCGTTGAGATAGAAGTGGTATTATGTTAGAGGTGCAATATGAATGTACTATTTTGACTGACACATTTTTAGTTAATAGAAAAGGGCGTAACGATTTCAAGACACGGGTATCAGAACTTGTAATTTGCTGTGGTCTAAGTAACTACTACTCTCCAGGCATAGTTATAGTTTGCTACGCTTTTTTGAGGTACAGCGTGGAGGGGACTGTTCCGATTTGTTATAAATGACGTAGAAAAACGTTTTATTATCCCAAAATATCATCTGAAGCGTTTTTCTCATAGTTCGTACTATGTCAGAGGGCGAAGTCGAAGGTCTGTCTGACAACCGATCTCGAGCAGCTAGTTGGGGTGGTCAGCGGAGTGCCTCTGCAGACGTTGAAGACGATGTATTTTCCTGGGACGAGGAACTGTCTATACCCAGTTTCCTAAAGGGCTCTGTGGATTTCAGCCGTTTGAGCTTATCAGAAAAATTGGAGGTTGGGTTCAAGTCGTCTGGGTCCCTCCTGAAGGAAGTGCTACTGGACTTTAGCCCCTTTCTGAGCCGGGTTCTTATTGGTAGTCACGGACAGGAGCTGGTATTGGAGGGCCTTTCTTGTCAGAAGACTGATTCCATTGTAGAGATGGTGATGCTCTTGTGTTCGCAAGAATGGCAGAACTCCTTGCAAAGGTTAGTTTGCCTATTTTCAAAGGTCATCATCTGTCGTCATGGCGCCATGGGACCTATGAGGTCTTACCTTTAAAGGTTAGTTCTATAATCAATGACAAGGAAGTAACACACTTGTTCCCAATCTTCCACAGACACGGAGGCATGGCCTTCATGGAACTCGTTAACGAAGGAAGACTTCTGTCACATGCCATGCGTGAGCGCATCGTCATGACAACCAGCGAAGCCTTTGTAATAGTTAACAAGCTTGACGAGATCTCGCATCAGAAGCACACGCAGTTTGTTGAGCTTTGCCGCTTGACCGAGGCTACGTATAACGAGAGCGACAAATTACAAGACCAGTTGCTTCTCGCGACGAAGAGGAGGGATTTCTCAGTTGCCAGGAATGTCATTCAAAAGGTTTGTTTAACAGTTTTCTAGTGACTCTGCTCTTTGGTAACCAAAACCAAAATAATCACATCCGGGAAATCATAGCGAACGTCAGTAACGCAGTTAACCAATCAGAACTCAACGTTAAAACTTTCGACTCGTGTTTAATGGCGGGAAACTTTCAACCAGTGCTAAGCGCGGGAGAATATTAAACCTACACCAAGCGCGGGAAACATTGAAGCGCTCAGTGTTAAGGGCAGGAAAATGTTACCCTGATAGGACAGAATCTAACGCGTTTGACCAGTTTAGTTAAAACAAGCTGTCTGACTTTTTTTAATGAATTCAGGATTTCAGCGAACGCAAACCTACGCAAAATACAAAATTTATCGTCTACAGTTATTTACTGCGCAAAGTGCGATATCGTTATCTAGTGTTAAACATCAAGTGATAAGTCAGCGGTTCTTGGCAGGTCCTTGATATAATAACCAGTGAACACGGCGCATGGGCAGCAGAACAACAGCCTTTAAATGTGCAGTTTTATCGACTAGACATGTGGGAAGACGACAGTCGGCGGCGCATGCGTTTTACCAAGAATGAATATGGCTCAAGTCATCCAGAAGCGACGCTGTTAGAAGGACTGGAAGGTGAGCGGTCAAATAAAATTAATACACTGCTAATAGCGAATGTGGGAAAACAGTAAAATTACTGTAGTCAGTTTGCAGAGTATATACTTACATACTCTGTTGTTGCCTTCCCAGTGGGGCTTTTCATAAAAAAACTTAAAAAACTTAAAAGATGGTGTTCCGTTTACCGCAGGCCTTCGTTTTCAGCAATTAAACATATAAACCATGCTAAACAGACCTGGGATTTCCACAAACTTTGTCTTAATTTTATTTTGTAACGAAAATAAATTTTGTTCTGTAAGTTTACCAAATAGGTTGGTTCTACAAAAGAACTAGAAAGTGTTACGTTTACGTCACCTTTCTTGGAAATATTCTTTATTAATAAGTCAGAAAACTGGTAACTTAAAGAATCACCCCGGTCCTTACAAGGATTAATATCTGGTTTCTCCACACGATGTCAGTACATTTTGAGGGAGGTTGGAGAGGAGAATAAAGAAAACCATCAGCTAAGGGGATTGTCATGATGTACCCCCAGGTTCTCATAACATGGATTAAACAAAACATGTGAAAAATAACAAGGAGAAACAGTAAATGCATCACGCTCTAACTCCACTTGTAATTGTTCTTCATGTGTCCTTCAGGAGAAGACGTAAGCTTAACAGCCGCTCCTCAGCATCTCAACTTTGCCACAATTTCCTCCGCAAAAGCCGAGGATTCCTACTCGCTGAATGAGGAAGAGATCGCCGAAATCATTGTTGAAGATCGAAGCGTGGGTCGGGATGTTTCCGGTCACGTGGTTTTCACAGCCTCCTGCCATCTGATAGCACCATGCGTACTCGCTCCAGGCACTCTTACCGTGACCTCCGAGGCATTGTTTTTCACTGTGGACGAGGAGAATCCAGAATATCAGAAACTGGATCCAAAGGTTAGCATTTTGCGAGTTGATTGTCAACGACAATAAATATTTATTTCTTTGAATTTTGCTGGTTTTCTTCGGAAATTATCAATTCCGATGATTGTCGAGTAATTTTCCCCTTGAAGTTGTCCTCTCTATACCAGTCGGACGTTGTCGCTTTTTCGCTTACAAATGTATAGAAATAAGAATGCAAAATAATCTACAAAACTTGCAAGTTTCAATTATAATCGTGTGCGATCATTTTTTTTTTAATCTCATAAGGAACTGGCTGCAGCAAATCAAAACACGCGCTTTTTCTTGTTACAATCCGTTTTTAGCGAGCTTGGATCCTCGCGTGAATGATTTCCTGTGCTTGGTTGAGTAGTTTTAATTGAAACCAAGCCAATATCGTTGGCCTTCCCTTTATCTATGTATGCTTTTTTGCTTCTTAAAATGACTCGAAAGTTCCGGGATGTTCATGTCCATGATTTTGTCGCAGATGGGTTATTTCTTACACTTTCACGGAGTATTTCTTCAGGATACGGAATTATTACACCCTCTGGCAGGAAATAACGGATATTGAATCGTGTCTTTAGTTATGAGCGGACAATTTAATTACTTCTGTCGATTATTGCCCCCCTCGAGTTTCATTGACGAGTTATCAGTGTTGCTAAATTGTTGTGATTTTGTCTTCAAATCTCTTCATAACATTTTCGATGCACCTCTTTGATGCCACCGCACTTGGTAATTAAAAAAAATAACCCTGCTTTCTTATTTCAACCCTGCACCAGGCAAGCTCCTTATCTGAGTTTGTTGCAATTTATAAAACTGATTAAACTGTTGACGTGTATTTTTTGTTTTTCATGAAAGTTTGGAAAACGGATCTTAAATGTTTCGATATGCCAATTTTTTACTGGTTATTTAGAAGTAACTGAGGCAGTGTTTTGGGCTGTACATAATTTAAATGTTAAAACAATATCCGCTGCCTTTTCTTGTTTAAATGTAAAATGTGTAATAGTTGTCGCTTATTTATTTGTAGTCCATTTCTGGTGAAATTTGCGGCGTACTTTATTGAAAGGAAAGCTGGTATAAAGAGTGCAAAACACTCCACATGACAAAGGAGCCATTTTGACTAGCTGTCTGAAACAGTTTTCGTTCAAGTTTCGCATTTTAATAAGACAGGACGCAAGTTATAGTTTCTTTGAGTGGTCACACTCTGAAGTAGAAACATTTTTCTAAGAATGAAAACTGTTCCCCTTTTTCTTTGTTTATGTGATTGCCTATCAGTTCAGCTGTGTCGTTGTTACGTTTTGTGCTTCAGTTTTCGTTTCTGTGTTTACTACTGGTTTTCATTTGATTTTATTGCTATTTACCACCAGCCGTTCTTGGTGATGTTTGCCGCTCGGTCGGGTTTTTCTCTATAATGGCTGATCCTTGTTTAATTATTCTAAGCCGACACGCGGCAACTTGAATTGGCGTGCCTTGCGATTGACAACCTGTCACTCTTGCCTTTTGAATAGCTTTTTGGGTTTACGTCACGAGTAAATAATATTCTGTGAATGTTTTATCAAAAGAGCGAGCAATTATTCGCTCTAGTTAACCCGTTATGAACGGAATTAATTCTATATTTTTTGTAGTTTATTCTTTTTGGAGTCGACGCTTTGGAGTCGTTAGGATGTGAAATGTGAGTCCGTCTAAATTTCGCGAGGTCCGACAGGTGTACATATAAAAACGCAGCTTTATTAAAACTTGGCTTATAAAGCGGGTAAAAACCGGGCCTCGACACTACACACAAAGCTGTAAACAATTGTCCGCAGGAAAATTTAAACGCAATTAACTCTGACGCAGATTTATTTTGACATTAAGGCTACTGAGAAAGTGTTCTGTTGTGCCATCCTAATTGAAATTTCTGCTAAAAGCAAAAGTAGACAGGTTGACTCGAATTTACAGCAGGCTTTGCACGAAAGACAATCATTTCGCAGTCGGATAAGGACAATTGACTCCGGAATTAACACCTTTACCTTGGCCCGAAGGCAGAAATATTTCGACCATGAAGTAACCTCGACATTGTTTGTTGTGGAGGCTTAAACATGCTCCCTCTTCTCCTCTTAGTTATCAGCCATTATAGGCTTTTAAAAACACACACTTTCGAGTCGGGCCGCTAAATACTTGTTGATGTGTTTATTAGGTTTTCATTATTAAATTGCACTTCACAGGTTCTCGCGACAGCAATAAAATTGTAACAGCCAATTGTGATAAACAGTTCTAGAAATGTTCAAAATCTTAAATTAACAACTTGCCAACTTGCACGATTTAATAACTTTACTTGCCGGTATGAACTTCTTCATCGGTGTTGTCGTTGTCAGATTTTTTTATGCTTTTCTTTATTGTCGCCGTTGTTTATTCTTGATTTATTGCTTTTCATGGTTGCCGCAGACAAATTGTTTTTAACATAATAAACGTAGGGTTATTAAAACCGTAATAAACAATAAAAATCGTTCAAAAATGACCCTTAATGGCTTCAAATATGCATTCGGTGAAATTGTTTCGGGACGACAGATCTTCCTGAACGATCGTCGAAAATACTTTTCGACGTTTCATTTAGTTGGTAATCTCAAGTTGCGGTCAACCAAATCCATAGTTTTCTACGCGAGAACATTTGCCGAAAGTTTCAATATCTCAGGCAATAATACGAAGCCAGTAGGCGGTCTGTGTTTAGAAAGTTTAATAAGAAACGCAAACGACTCGGCATATAGCAAAGGGCTTTGGTTCAGCCGATAAAATTGAAAGAATACCGACAACTTTTGTTGCTTGAATTTTTCCAAGAATGCATTTAAAGAATGCAGGGAATTTTCTTTGAAGTGTTTGCATTTGGATGAGACAGAGTGAAGCGTTTTAAGAGACAGTTGTAGCCGCATTTTCTCTGTTTCCCGGCCAATAATTTACTCAAAACTGTTGACCTCTCGTGTTTTATTGGTGGAAAGTCGGCCTCGCTCATTGTTTCAGAGATTAATAGCCGCTGACAGCTTCAATTGGTCCAACTGTGGCGCGTTAATACTGTATACCGGAAAAAATTCGCCATAGAGCATACCCGTCTTGGCGAAAGCGTGTCGATTTATGAGTCGCGTGCGGTTGCAGGATGGCTTTCGTTTTTCCCGATCGCCGTGGAAATTTACAAAAGTTTGTGAGCACACGGGTGCACAGGCGAAAAAGCGAACTTTACAAAACCATAACAAACATTTGTACAGTCATTCAAGAACTATTGAAGCATGTTGAAGCCCTCGAGCCACGATTTATTTCGTCTCTTAAGCTCGTAGATGGTAGATATCAAGGTGTAAGGGCATTATCTCCTCGCAGCTTCGAAGTTCATCTGTACTTGAACCAAATGGGAGTTTTTAATTTCATCGACGAGGCCTGCCCACCGGGCTGCGCCATGTTGAAACTAAGTGACGAGCGTAAGCGATCAATGTCTCTTTGGACCGAGTTTATAACGGCTTCTGGCTATCTGTCCGCCAGAAAAGTTCGCTCGAGATTCACAACTTTAGTCGCAGAGGCCATACGACGTGGAGAACTTCAGAATCAAATTCGAATCAACGTAGATAATCATTTCTCAGCGAAGCTTACCGTCTTGGAACGTTATACCGTGGAACTCATTCCGGCATTTCGATGCGGCTCTATATGGCCTCAAAATGGATGTTGTTGGCCGAATCACGAAACCCTTTGGCCTGCACAGCCGGTGATAGCCGGCATTAAGCTGCGGGGGTTTTCCCTCTTAGCTCGAGACCCCTATCCCAGCGTCAAGGGCGCTGGATCCGAGGGTGATGCCTGGCTCTTGTGTTTTAACGATGCAGAAGAAATGCTCTTTGCTAGCGCCGGGCGAAGGCTCTGTCTTAGCTTGTTGAAAACCTTGTATGATAAACACCTGGATTTGCCCGGGAAACCCTTGGAATACGTGCATCTGGTTATGCTACTGCTATACGAGTGCGAGAAACATCCCAGGGAAACAGAATGGACTGAAGATGCACTCACTGATCGCGTCAACGGCATTCTTCTGCAGCTCGTGTCCTGTCTACAGTGTCGTAAATGCCCGCACTTCTTTCTCAAGGGTGTAGACTTGTTTAGTTGTAAGCCTAAACAGGCTCTGGACAGCGCCGCTAAACAGGCCTGGAGCATTGCGCGTGATATCGCCACAAATCCTGCAAGTTTTGACACCCTCTGACACATAAGGCTGCAAGAAATGCTTCGAGGCACACAGCAATTTAATAAGACGTCTAACCTTAGACAAAGCGTCAAAAGTTTGGTTCCAGCATTTTAAGTTTTGCGCATACGAAGATAAGGGACTGTCTGTGTCCCAGGCATTGGAAACCAGATGTCCAAGTTTAGTCTACGCCGTCTAAAAAAAACTATTTCCGCTTTTGAGCAACAGTCGCTCGTTTCTGTTGTTTTTGTTATCTTTTTTCTTTTTAAACTATAACTCGTCCTGTTTTAAGTTGCTATTTTGTTCGCTTTTATGCCAATAAAATCGACGAGTCTGAGATGGGCGAAAGTAAGGAAATTTGCCAAGCCACAAAATTACCTTATTAAAAGATAAGCTCGAATTTCAAGATGGCTAAATAAAGTTTCAGTATAAGACTAAGACAAGTGCTTCAATTTTTATTTTTTAAAATCACTGCTCATAATGGCATCTCGGGCAAGGCGACTGTAATTTATCTTTTACTTGTTATTTCTTTGGAATTTTTGTTAAATATCCAAAACGTGAAATTCGCTTTCTTGACATTGAAAGATTATTACTTTTTGAGTAAAATTAACAGTTGCTCAACGAAATAAATTGAACTAGAATCCACGTCTGACTGTTAGCTAGTGTAGCACCAAGTTAATTCATGGGGAAACAATTTTAGACATACAGTTTAATCAGTCATAAAATGAAAGAGTTCGTTTCTAAGCAACAGCCTAGTGTTAATGTTTCACGACTTTCGTGAAACATAAAACTTGACCGTCGAAGCGGAATTGGAGTTTTGAGTTTTTAATTCTTAGTGTGGTTAGACTTCTATCATCAGGCTTTGCCGCGAAGTCTTCACAGCTTGTAAAGTGATTCAGTCTGTCCAAGTGTCGATGCTGGCTCATAAGTGATATAATTTTGGGTTCAGATCCTTTTGGAAGTGTCCATATTACGTACAGATTCGAACGTGGCTTTGTTGAGCATAGTATCTAATTTGTACTTGTACTTTTTAGAAAAGGAACATGAGCGCCGTAAGATTTTTGTTGAAGAGCTAATCTTGCAGCCTTCATCCTGATATGTGAAGCTATATTTATAATTATCTTTCCATCAGTTTGCCATTAGGTTACTGTAAGTGTTGAATGTTGTCCTTCGGTAGCGTGTTGGATAATGCAGTGTTCTTTCGAGTGAGGTCTTACACTACTGTATTTAGTAACTATATATAGTTATTTTATATAGTTGTGCAGAGCAATATTTTCTTTCTTTGATGATGCCGTTGATCGGCGGGAACTTGGAACATTAATAGTTAGACAGGAGGCCTCACTCCAAAGAACACTAGATGAAGTCTTTCATTGTCATTTGCTCGGTTCTCCTTTGCGTGACCCTTTCTCGTGTGGCTTGTACCTTGATGTTGCTTTCTTCGGTCAGCATTTGTTATTGAGTGCAACTGAGACTAAGCCCTAAAACTAGTTCCGTTTATTCTTCGTTTTTAAGTACCTTTGCGCATTTAAAAATATTCCGAGCGTTTTTCTGCCCGATGTCTGCAATACTGCTTAGTGTTCAATACTGCTTTCAGTTCTTAGTTGAGTATTGCAAAGACGTCCCACAGAATAGCCAGAAAACAGGAGAGTATCACAAACGAAGAAAACTCAGTACCTAAAAATGGCGAACTGGCCGACAGTGGAGGTGGCCACAAGATGACTGAAACAGTTTTGTTTTTCGTTGAGCGGGCGAATATTAATTTTCCGCAGCTTTAATGAGAAGTCTTTCCCAATTAAAGGACGCAGTCTTAACATGCAAATACGCCAGTCGTAGACAGATGCCAAATAAAGTCTTGGTCAGTGAAGAGAAAATGATTGCTAACGTATGTAAATATTGACCAAACGCTGTTTAATTAAACAAAGACAACTTGCTCATAAAAAACAACTTAACAGGCCACTTTTAGGCTCGCATGTTGTCAATGAAACCACCAGAAATCTGAGAGAGTGAAAATTCTTTGAAGTGGATTTTGGATGAGGTCTTTGTTCGTTTTTGTTGAAAAGGAATAAAACATTTAATTATCAGCAGGTTAAACTCAGCGCAGGTTTACAGCGGTGTTGTTGCTTGGTTCTATCTTGATCTATCTTGTCTTAGCTCGTGTTAAGCTCAGTTAAAAATTATTACCTAGGTCAATGGAATTGTTATTCATAGTATTTCCAGTGTTTGAGTGCCGTGAGTCACTAGAGCTCCAAAGAAACCGAGCTCTTCTAACATCGGTTTAGCTTTTTCTCAGTTTAACGTTGAGGGATCTTCATTCCCCCCCATATTTGGTTTTTGTCCAACATAGCAAGTATGTTTTTTTTAATTTACAAAGTGAATTAATCGTATAGGATGAATTGTAGCCAATAAAAGGATAAGATGGCAACAGCCTGTAAACTATTACTTCTAACTTGAAAGTTCTGGAAGAATCCGGAAGAATCGAGATTAAGCGCATGCGTTAAGATTTGCAAATGAAGGATTTCGTGTTTGCGTGCGTTTTTCAGCAGGCCTTGCTATGAAGGTTTCTACTTACCTCTCGCCAAAAAATATTATTCCTAACACTTCTAGCAAATGAGGGTTTGTGCTCATGCATTCCAACAATTCTAGTAGAACAAGGTTGTCAGTAGCAAAGGAAGATTTCTGCGCGGGTTTTGTGGCAATTATAGCAAACGTTTTGCTGCAAATCCAATGATAAATTGTAAATTACACACTATAACGTTTGAATGGCATTACACACTCCTTATACGTCAAAAGGCTAGTAAACACAATCTCCGAGAACTCCTCTCTTCAAAAACCAACATTTCCAAATTCCAATCCTAGCTTGGAAAGTCATTATGAAACTGTTCAACTTTCTGAGTGTAGTGTGATGATTACTGTAATATGGTACACGCTCTCGCTGTAATACGACCTTCTACAAGACACAAAGAGGAGAACGAAAATCAAGTTGCTTTCATTTAGGCTTTATTTGTGTCCTACCTCTTCAGGTTCTGATGTACATGGATTGCCTGCATGGTAAATGGCCCTTGGATGCGATAAAAGCAGTATTTTCACGAAGATTCCTGTTGCAGAATTGCGCGGTTGAAGTGTACACTTCCACCGGAAGTAAGTTAACCCCTTTGTTCTGTCGTACTTTAATAAACCACAGCGGCAAGGTCAACAGCAACGTCACTAAACAAAAGATATAACGAGGCAAGTTTTTATCCGTTCTCTACAAAATAATAACTTTTCGTGAAATTACCAAATTCTTCTTTGTTTAGAGAACCTGAACCACGAGGCCAATTTGTTAAATTTATTTTTCAAATCGGCGGTATCGGTGTTGGGATACCTCTGACTGTGATAGACAAACTGAATGAATCTAGATTCTTGTGAGATTCGTAGGTTGAATAGAAATCATTTGTTAATCGACGTTGTCCTTGGTGTTGCCATCCTACTGTTTTGTAGAAGGTAGAGTATTCGTGCATCCACTACAATGTTGTCTCTTTCCTTCTGACAGCCTCTGTGATGTTCAAGTTTGCTGATCAGCAGACCGTGAGGAGAGTGGTGCGAGCTCTTCCACCTGTTGGAGTCGGTACTTATTATGGGATACCTCAGACAAGGTACGCTTGGTTTGGAATGTTTGTTTGTTGGTTAGAGTTTTATTTGTTTGCTTGTTTTTGCATTAGTTGGTTGTTAATGTGAATTTTGTTTTCAGGGCGGCATCATTGTACTCTCCCCGTCAGCTGTTCCAAAAATCCACCATGACGCATCGTTGGCAAAAAGGAGAAGTGTCGAATTTTCAGTACCTCATGTTCCTGAACACCATCGCCGGTAAGCACATTGTCTTCCAGTAATCCTCATGTTTTGTTTCCATGACTCACGTGGAAATCTGGATCGAGGAAACGGATGCCACTATTCTTCGCGTGATCGGGCTGTTAAAACTTATTCACTGATGGCTGGTTTAAAATTTATTTTCACGCGTAAGAACTGACGATTCAGAGACACTATACGTAACGCAGAAGAGTGACTTAACTTGTAAGTTCTTTAGAAGCAAAATCATTGATGTTCAGTTTTACAAAACAGACGAATGTTTCTCAGATTGGTAAAAATCCAATAATTACCACTGACTCTTGTACTGGCAGGTCGAAGTTTCTGTGACCTTAATCAGTATCCCGTGTTTCCGTGGGTTTTGACCAACTACGAGTCTGACACGCTGGATCTGACGGATCCCAATAACTACAGAGATCTGTCCAAGGTATGAGGAATTTAACAGTAATCTTGTACTGACTGCAGTTATTTTTCTATCTCTTGTTCCTTTCATCATTTTGTCTGCACATAACACTTGTCAGTACTAATAATAAAGTTCATGGTATATATTATACACATTCCACTGTCTCGAGATGACATAGAAAGTAGCTGTGTAAGTCATGGAAAGTGAGCTGTTTTCTCGCTTCGCTCTCGTCAAAAGATGTCCATTCACGGAAAGAATAACAACTGCGAGCCAATGACCACGTTTTCTGTAACGTCGCTCGTGTTTCGCGGCAGAATAGCATCAATTACATAGTCGTTTGGTGATTTTTTTCTAGAAAGGCAGATAGGTCTCCATACATAACATGCTCGTTTCTACTTCCCTATTCTGTTCGCAGCCTATCGGTGCTCTAAACCCTACAAGACACGCGCAGTTTCTTGAACGCTACGCATCATGGGATGAAAATGACGACATTCCACCATTTCACTATGGCACGCACTATTCCACTTCCGGTTTCTTACTCGCTTGGATGATTCGTGTGGTAAGTTGTCATGGTTACGTGATACAGTACTCTTTACGGTACGGTATACGGTAATAAGAAAGATATAGAGGGAATGCAATGGCACTTTTACTGATTCTGCGATAACCCACACACTGATGACAATTTCACTTCAACAGGAACCGTTTGCGACCCAGTTTCTCAATCTCCAAGGCGGTAAATTCGACCATCCCGGTAGAACGTTCTGCTCTATCATCCGTTCTTGGAAAAATTGTCAGCGAGACACGTCAGACGTCAAGGTTAGTGTTAAACTATTTTATGTGACGTCTGCTAATCGTGCAACGCTGGTCTACCATTGAATATCCCACGAGTTACTTGTATTTTCATGGTTATCACAATCAATGCGGCATACGTGCAGCGCATCAAGAAAAACTTAGGTGTATTACCGTCAAGTATATAGCACCTTTCCTGTATTCTGATTGGCTGTATTTTCTCTGGCATGATATAAAATACGTTTTTATATGGCAAGTTTGTCTTGAGGTAAAAGCGAGTGTCCTGATTGGTTTTTTCTTGGTCGTGATTTTGCCATACGAAGCTTTGTATTTTGCCACGTAATAGACTACTTACTAGCATAGCTTGCTCGGGCCAGACTAGGAGATATTGGCCCTCGTCTTTTGTCACGACCTTGGGTCAATATTCCTCAGTACGGCACTGTAAGGTCCTCGCGCTCGGTTAGTAAGAGGTTATAATTCAATAAAATAGAAATTGAACTTTATTGGGGTCCGTCTAATATTCCTCTGGATAACAATGTCATTGTATATTTCTCGCGAACAACTGTGCACATTTCCATGGATCCGAACTGCTTAATGGAATCGGTGGTGAAGATGCTGAATTTTCTGTATATTTTATTTTTTTCTGAAAAGTTGACTTTTTTTGTTTCAGGAACTTATTCCAGAGCTGTACTATCTTCCAGAGATGTTTGTGAACTCTAATAATGTAAGGCTCGTCTTCATATTTTGTTCTTCAACTTTCGTTAACGAGCCAACAAAATGTCGCTTTACTGTTCATGTAAGTCGTGGTTAGTGGCGTGCAGGAATTTTCTCGTATATATATAGGTAGGACTTCCTGCTGACTGCTTTCACATGCAGCGCGAAACTCGATATGTGTGACATTGGCTTCAATACTTCACTGTAGGCGATTATTAATTGTGTGTCGTAAAATTCAGCAAACGAAAAATTACTCCTTCAAATGGAACTAATCATGATGAATAAATTGGTACCATATTGCTTCTTCTGTTTCACCTTGTTTTTTCCTATTTGCTTTGGTGTTGGTGATGTACGGAGAAAAATAATTCTGATCGTAGTGTTGGGTAAATTTTCAGTTTACGTTTGGTATTGACGATGACGGTGTGGTCATTGATGACGTGGAACTTCCCAAATGGGCGTCAACACCGGAGGAGTTTGTCATGTTACACAGAGCTGTAAGTTAATTGATTTACTGCTAAAGTTTTAGAGCGTTTAACGTATTTCTTATTGTCGAAGAAAACAACTGATTTACTTGAAGTCAAAGCTGATGTTTCAAGTATCACTTATGTTTTAAGCACCATATGGTTGCGTGTTCCACATGTTTTAATGCAGAATTCAAAGTAGAAAAGAAAAACCATCCACACGAGGAATGACTGAATGGCTGCACTGAGGCCGGATTTGGATCGGAGAAATAGTGAGCTTGTGATTAAAAATGACGGAGAGTCCCGGAGAGCTAACTATCCGACCCGACCTACCTCACTGTCTAAGCACTGCATAATGCCACACGCTCGATTATCAAAATGTCTTGGTGAATGTTAAATATGCGCGAGATAAGTAAACCGCTGATGTGAATGGATGTAGACTTACCTTGATTTCGTCTTTTTTTTCTAAACAATTCCCGCTGCAAATCTTTTTCTT
>OMLO01000157.1_pt1 | contig 35725 bp, 21 predicted proteins | sample 1674811 | NCBI WGS metagenome assembly OMLO01 (sample SAMN06265003, study PRJEB25207) | coral metagenome | isolation source: Coral host | place: Mexico:La Bocana,Puerto Morelos, Mexico | collected 2008-11-13
ACTTTTTTTGCTGAACTTAGAAAATCTGTGGAGAAAATGATGCATCAATAGAAAAATAGTGGTCACTGAACATCCAACCTTGTTAAATGCAAGCAAAGCCATACCAATGGCCATTTGTCCTATCATTGTTCATTGTATTGCTTAGGGAATGCTCAATGCATGAGTGCGAACGTCCTTAAGATAGAATTTTTCAAATATCCACACAAAGATAAATAGAAAGTGATTGTTTGCATCGCATTTGTATACTTGGGAATCAAAACCAATTGAGATCATTTTGATACCTTGAGTGACTGTGAATTGTCTTGTAAGCTTGCATAAAACAATTTCTGCTGCAAATCATTGTAAAGCAAAAGTTTACAATATTGTCTTGATCTTTTAAAATGCAAAAAGATCTGTGCAAACATGAACAAAATTGTTTTCGGTCTTACTGATCAAGGTGTTTTCAGAAAGATTTGAGCTCCAGCTTTGACTATATTCTAGCTTATAAATTATTGCAACAATTTCTTGAAGTGAACTAGCTGACTGTTCCATGCCAGAAATTTGAACCTTAAATTGACAGCTTGGTTTTCATGTTTACAATAAAATATTTCTGGAGTTGCTCAACTTAAGTGTCATTTGTATCTGGTTTTCAATTTTCCTTGGTTGAGCAACGATTATTTGGAAACCAGACATTTAGGGCTAGTTCAGTGGAGGGATTTTGAAAAACATACTCTGAGCCAGTCTCAAGAGTGATGAACATATTGTTTCTCCTTACAATATAAATAGATTTCCAATTAAGCAGGTGATGAGAACAAAGAAAGTCATTAACTTGACATATTGTCCTGATCTACATGTGCCCCCAAATTCTCAAAAATTACATTCAAACCTCTTAGCACAATAAGCAATAAAGGAGAATAAGTATGTTCACCTTTTGACTGTTATGTTTACAGTAATCAAAGTCTTGATAGAACTTAACAGTATGATTGAAGAGTGGTTATAGGAAATGGCTTGTTTCTGTTACAATTTATACCACAGATACATTTAAAATTTAATTTGGAGTTTAATATGGCACAAATTCCTTGCTGTGCTTAGGATCCTCACACAACGGGATGTAACATACCGCCATGCTTGCTCGTCTGCATGATGACCCCAACATAACAAATTTGCTGAAACATTTGGATACTTGCATGATTTGGAACAAATTATCTAATTTTCAGGCGCATTTAGATGATTAAAGGACGTATCTGTGGTGTACTTTGTCCTTAGAAACGAGCTATTTACAATACCTAAGCTACAATCGTACTGCAAAGTTTTCTTGAGACTTCTCCAGAACTTGGCTTATTTCAGAGAGTTTACCTGGTTTACTTGAGGGGTTAGATTGCAAAATAAAACAACACAGGAGGAAGATAACAAGATTTTATTGAAATAAAAATTGTTTCTCTTGCCCAGTACATGTAAGTGAAAAAAAAAGAAATAAAAAAAATAATCTAGCCAATCTTGTCCCTGCTTATTGGGCTGCTTCCACTCCGCTGTTCGGAGGCGATGTAGTTTCTTTTGTCCTCATTCAATATTCCAACTTTAAAATCCTGGTCTGTTTTATCTGATACCCTCCTCCAAGCTGGGGACAGTTGAGCACTTGGAAGAGTTGAGCATTTGCTCCCAAGTGGGGTGGACAGCACAAAGGAAAGTGAGAGTTTGCTCCCCATGCCTCCAGAGTCTCAGTCTTAATTTGTCACAATGCCACATGAATAATTTTGGAATAAATAAGTTGAAAAATAATTAAAATGCCAAATTCGTAATTTGATTGAAGATGCTAATACACAATCAGTGTATCAAAAAAATAATTTGCCAAAATAGCAGAAAATTAATGAAGCTTACCCTCCCAAAAAATTCTGGAAAAAAACCCATTTACGTTTGAAATGTCCGCAACCTGGACAAGAAAAACGGGTGTGCTAAGTGTGGAACTCAATTTCAGTGCATAACCGTTGAAACCAAGGAAAGAATTAAGCACAGAATCCGCCAGTCTGACTTCCCGACCAAACCACCAGCTGACCGTCATTCCACAAACTTCACCAAAGAGCACAAGTCGCTAAATGTCTCTCGTCAGTGAAGCTACCGATGTCAAGTTTCTCTCTTTAATATTTAGTCAATATTTAGATTTATGTTGAGAATAAGTTTAGTGTGCTTTAATGAAAACCAAAATTTTTGCAAAAAGTTTAAATTCAATAGGTGCATTCAGCTTTGTTTGTTGGCATATTTCACATCCTATGATGTAACTCTGGAGGCCACTTTTGTTCAAATGCAAATTTTATTCCCGTGTGAATGAATGAATAGATTTTAGAAAGACAGTTCTCCAGAGAACATCCGTGATGTGCAACCAGCAATCAACATACAAAGCTAAATTATTATTTGAAAGAATTAAGCAAGCGAAAGATATAAGCTGAATTTCCCCTAACAGTCTTAAAAATTGGAAATCAGTTTGTGCTTATGTTGTGCATTTAAAATTAAAAAAGTAGCAATTTGTTGACTAATTTTTCTGTGATTTTTTTCTTAATAATTTCGCTGAATTTTGACTTGTTTTGAAATCCGACTTGACTCAATGATTTATTTTGTAGTACGAAAGTAAGTTTATTAATAACAATTATTTATTTTTTTCCAAGCAGGCACGGTAACATATCCTGCAATCTGATTGGTTCTTAGCGCGGTGTGGATTTTCCTATCTCTGACCACAGTCACAGTAACACTTGCGCAAGTTTTTTTTCTTAGTTTCTTTTCGTTTGAGAGCTTGGAAAAAATAAATAAGTTATTTACCGGCTTAGGGTCGGTCCGTATAGTGAAAAACTGTGACCTCGGACTTGAAAATGCTGCCCGAGGACGCACCCAGCCGGCAAATATCATATATATAATTATTTTCACTGCAAGAAATTATATCATTTTAAAATTGTGACTTGCCCTGTCATGTAATGTCTTAATTGACTGTGTAGAAACATTTTGTGACAATCCAAATAACTGTAGTTATGAAGAACTTGGAGCCCTAATTTAAATTAATTTTTTGGTGAAAATGGAATAAACCTGTTTAATAATTAGACCCGCAGCCCGCAAGGGCTACGGGTCAATAGCCCATGAGGCGAAGCCGAATGGGTTATTGATCTGTGGCCCTTGAGGGCGAAGGGTCTAATTGTTTTAGTATCTCCCAACTAGTCAGACAGACAAAAGCAATAATAAAGTTAGCAAATGCAAGTTGAAGAAAGGCTTTTTGGGGATTAAAACGAAAGAATTTCGCTACTCGATGACTATTGCTAATAGTCCCCTAGTAGCGTAGCCAATCAAAATGTAGGATTTGCATTAGTCCACTAGTTGGGTGATACTAATAACAAAATAGACCATTTTCATATTCTCAGTACTGGATGTAAATAGTTTGCAACTAAGGTCACTGCTGAGAGTCTCTTCAGATACAAGTAACAGTACTCTCTTGTTCAAAGATATTCTCTTGCATGAGCCTCCACTGCACACTAGTTCCAGTCCAATACTGAGAATATGATTATGATCTATTGAGCCTGGCTAGCAACACTGCCTAAAAAATGTTTACGATTGCAGGTTTTTTGATTTATATTAATTTATACAATTAATTATTGCTTTGTTTGAATTCAAGAAAAAACACAATTTAGGCGAACAGTTTACATGTAAATCCCTGTTTTATTAGTTTTGTTAGTGCTATGATTGCTAAGGTTTCTATGGTAAGATATGATTTTATAATGGTCACCAAGGCAACCAATCGAAGCTTATGTAGGTTACCAAAACAATTCCATCCAAGCACCAAAGGTTGGTACCTAGTCTCCATAAAGTTTCTGGAGTGACAAACTAATGAAGCTTATTTTAATTTAGAGAATCAGAAATTACTACTAACTTATAAGGAAGGTAATGAATGAAAATAGAAAATGAAAATTCTTTGGTTTTATTAATTTGGAACATGGGAAGCTCAGAAAAAAAACTTTAAAATAAGAAAATGCTCTCTTTCAAAAGATTTGTGTTTAATTAGGCCTATACATGTAGGATTTATATTATTAGCAGTTTATTACATGTATTAAATTTTAGATTTTAATTTAAAACCTAATCAGAGAAAACCTGACCCAGTAGCAACCCAATCAGAGAGACCCCCAGCGACCATCAGCTCAATTTGGTGTCATAAGTGAAAATCCAATCAAGTCAGACCAATGAAATTCAGTGCTCTCCTCTGTCCATGCTTTCTCCAGATATGCACCTTCCTTGAGCCCCACAATTCAGCACTCCTGTTTTACGTCCTTGATCATGGAACATTTCCTGATACACTGACTGCAAAAAAGCATCTTCCAAGGCCGAAAATGCTGAATTTACGGTGTGGCACTGTGACAAATTAAGTGAAACCCTAAAGACATGGAAAGCAAACTCTCACCTTCCTTCATGCTGTCCACCCCACTTGAGAGCAAAGGATCAACACTTCCAAGTGTCCAACCGTCCCCAGCTTGAATTACAGGATCAGATAAAGTTTCCCAGGATTTCTCAGTTGGAATATTTCAGAGGACATCAGAAACACACACCTCAGAGGCAGAGCTTCCACAACCCAGCAGGGACATGATTGGCTAGATTTGAATATGACCACCTTGGTCTTGGTGTGTGTGCCACCTTCAGTCCTGAAATTAAATGATAACCTAAGAACTAATCAGTAGATACATGCAAGCTCATTAGCATTATAAATAAACTAATAAGAGAAAACATTGGCTGTTTCTTGGTGATACAAGATTGAAGCCTTGAAGCTAGCTTGTGGGAATGGTGTACTCAGTGCACACAAAAAAAAAACCTACGAGGTTGAAAATTAGTCCAAGAAAACCTATAATTCATGAAGCAATTAAGGGATGAAAAAGTTTAAAGCCTTCTAAGCCTTAAAAATATAATGATTTGCAACACCAAGAAAGAACCAAGTAAATTAATATACCTCTTGAAGTTCGTGGAAAATGAAAATAGCCCCGGTCTAAAACAATTCCTACATGAAATATTACAATTAAACTTTGCTTAATTTGACAGGTAAATAGTTGTTATTTTTGTTGGACAGAACCTTTTGTCTGTGTAAGATTGCCACTCATAACTGTTTCTACCTATAAATAATGCCATATCAATTTGTGGTTTTACATGTATGTCAAGAACCATAATTTGCATAAATAAAGATTTTGGTAAGGTAATGTTGTGGTAAATATTGTTAGTAGTCCTTGCATTATTCCAATTTGTGCTAGTGAGCTTGCAGATTTAACTTACATACAAGATAAAATAATGTAAACAAAGGAAGCATTAATAATTATAATTATAGTGATATAGAAATAGAACAAACTGATAACATTGGAAAGACAAAGCTGCTACATTTTTGATGTCATGTCATGTCTTATGACAGCTGAACGTGGAATATAAAATGACTTTTGTCAACCTAGGCCACATGTTAGAGTTGAAATGATTCTTGCATGTACCCATATCCAAACTGTAATTATAACACTTAATTGTGGATGAAAAATACCGGTATATGATTGGCCATCTTACATGTTATAATCAAAAAATGCTTCCAGTGTTTATGAATAAACAACCACCATCAAGCTGTCAAACGCCTTAAAATAGAAAAGGTGGGCGAAAGAAAACATTCTAAGACTTTGGAATTTCTGACTACCTAAATGCATTAGAAAAGCAACCAGTAAATGGTTTTAATTACTGTGTGAGTTTTGACAAAATATGTATTATTTCAAGATTTATGTAATGAGGTTGAGTGGCAGGATGATGTTGATTGTTATTAGAGTTCACTAGTTAAATATTTGATAACTTAGCAAGCTTCCCTCTCAGCAGTGAAGTGTGTGCTCAAAACGTTGTTAGAGTTCTACCACATAACATTAATTTATCTTCATGTGCAATGAAGCACAGCCTATTGCAAAAGCCAAAAACTAATAGTAGAAAACTGGGCGTCCTGTGCACATGTTGACTGTGCTGAAGCTCTCTAAAGTTGAAATTTATTTGAATGAAACCTTTTTAAGTAAATATGTTCTTGTATGAAAAAAAAGTTGTTCAGCAGTTAAGAAACTGACCTGAAAGGAAACTGCATGTAATTTATGTACATAACAATGTTTTCTTGTGTTTTGCCAGTGATGTGGAGTTTCAAAGAAATAAAGTCTTGAAATTTAGATGAGTTTGTTGTTGTACTAAGTGATCAGCCACCAGTTTCTCCTCAGAGTCCCCACATCATGGTAATTGACCAAATGATCAGAATAAAAAGGAAATATGTCTTAATTCGGTTCTAAAACTGGTCAATCATTACACAGGTGACCCAAGATCACAACATGAGGAGTTATTATTATTTTTAATCTTAATGAGAACATTCAGTAAAATGTGAGATATTATCACCGACATTTACTATTACATAATGACCAAGTTTGTTTACACAAAACATTACCATTGCATTGCAGCATGCAGTGTTATGTTACAACAGTTTGAATTTACAAAGGCTTGAATGAAAATCAAAGGCCTCATTGAGGCTACGACTATTTTGCATGATGAAGTACATGCATCAGTATAAGCAGAAAAGATGAAAATATTTTGGCTTTGTTGCAAAAATAAATTTCTTCCTTCTGTCCCTTATTTAAACCTCTTAAAATCACGCTTTAATCACTGCCCTAACTCCGCAATACAATTATATTAATGCATAACGCTCTAGACACCGACCGATCGACCGATCGATCGACCAAGCGAGTGAATTTGTGCTTGCTCACTAAACTCCTATTTCGCATTCTGCAAAAAATAGTCGTAAAAATGGTAATTGACATTATAGCTGATATTATGATATTTTTGCAATTACGATGACTTGTCTCAATGCCTTGTTGTCTTTTCTATTGTCATATCACCTATCAGCTCAATATAAAGCCTATTAAGTGAGTTATCGCTTTTTGGTTTTCTTCAGCAAAAAAAGATTCTTCTGCTGCAAGGCAAAGGTCACGTTTTGCGTAACCAAACTTGGTCGTTATGTAGTAGACATCGTCATTAAATACATCACGTTTTACTGAATGTTAGCAGAAATATTAAAAAATAATTATAACTCCTCACATTGTGAGCTTGGGCTGCCTGTGATCAGCAGCTATAAGAAAGGTACCGGGACGATAATAGAATTTTGAACGGTTCCATCTTTCCTTACTTATTGCCTAGGGGCCACTTACAGTGCTTCACATGCCTACCTTAAGAGTAAATAAAAACCACCACTTGAAACTGGGTGCTGTAAATTAACCTTCCGACTTATTAAGCTCAAAATGAGACAAACAAGTGCAAGAGGAATATTTACTTTTCAATGAACTCCAATCAGTCAAATGGAAGGGTTGTAAAATGAATAAACTAATAATTTCATGATTGACAGCTTCAATGACTGGAGTCAGACGTCTGCTGCTGCATGTAGCTCTCTAAAGGATAAGCACTGTTTGTGTGTATAACTTGGCTGATAATTAGCTGCAAAATTTCTTAAGACAATTACTGGTATAATTGTTTTCATAAAAATGCACTTGTTTGCACAATGGTGGCACACACACCTACATGTAACAATAGTTCTATCTAATGCTCATTACTAATTAAAAGTGACAAGACTATGGGTAACTTGCATTGATACATGCTTTGTAGAGTTTTTGCGTTGTGTAATGTTTGGCCGATGGGGTACAATGTCTCAAGTTACTGACTGTAGTCAGTTGTACTGTATAGCCAAGGTTATGTGTGAGAGACAGTCTATTTTTAGCCTGTCGAGTAACTTGATGTCAAGTCTATCTTTAAGAACTGATGCCAGGTCTCTGGCATCCCTTTTGTTGTGGTAATTGGTCATGTTCACCATGGTTGTAGCACATTGATTGATCATGCCTTTGTCATTTTTTTCACTGCTTTTCATTAATTTGTCAAGTTTTGTTGGTTGGTGGCAGTCAAATCTGTGCTGGTCCTGTTTGAAGTCAAGTTTGACTTGTTCAGGTCAAGGTGCAAGTAGTTGTTGGTGTCTGATATTGTCAGTCAGTATTTTGGTTCTGTTTGAATGAAGTTTTACTTTGTTGGGTTTTTTGTTAAAATCAAAGTAAGTCACTTGCAAGATTCAAGTACAGCTGTAGTTGTTCCTACATTGGTTCTGTTTAAAGTTAAAGTTTGTTCAATGTTAGTTTGCTGTGTTCATGAAAAACATAATTTGCAAGGTGCAGGTTAAGTTCTTGGCATCAGATGTTGTCAGTTTCAATCTTCCTACAGTATGAACATGTCCATGTATTGTCTGTCTGTCCAGTTCACACTGGTTCTGCTTGAAGTTCAAGTGTGTTTGCAGGTTTGTGGAGGTCAAGAGTAAGTCATTTGTAAGATGTAAGTAGTTCCTGGCGTCAAATTTTGTCAGTGCCAAATCCATCTACACATGTACATGAATGTAAAAGTGTTGTTAGCTGGCCAAATCTGCACTGGCTCTGTTGATAAAGTTTGTTGACGTCAGCTGCCCATACCAATGCAAGCAGTATGTCAAACACTTACTACAAGAAGCTGGAACCTAGTCAAGAACTAGAAAGCTAAAATAAAGTAAATAAGCAGCTAATCTGAACAGGGGTTGTGGAACAACAGCTGGGTGAAAAACCTCCCCGTACGTCCACTTGCCCCTAGGAGGAAAACCCCGGGCCAGCTGTACCCCATGTTCAAAGGCCTCCCGGGCTGGGCCAAATAAAAACAGAGTTAAGCTAGACAAAATATATGAATTCAACAAAATTTGTCAATTGGACGTCTTTGGAAAAGTCAACTGAGGAATAACTAAAAAAAGTATTATTAAGTAGGACCAAGTAAGGCCATCTTTAGTAAGTATATGATCTCTGTATACAAGAATGTATAGCATGAATATTTTGCAAAAGTTCATTTTAAAGATTTGAGATTCTTAAGCTTTCAACAACAACAAAAAAACAGCCTATAATTTTTGTCAAGAAGTATATTATCCCTGGAAGTATAATTAAATGCAAATAAGAGCATTTTTCAAAGGAAATAAAAAACAAAAACAAGAAATAATTTTATAATGTGCACCAAGGACAAATGTAAGTGTCTTCCAATCAGATCAATTCTTGTACATGTATTTTGGCTGCGCATTGATTGTAAGTTGCAGCAAAATGGTCACATTCATCAATTTTAGATCAGAATTCAGAAGACTATTAAAGAAAGATCACAAATCTCACAAAAATGAAAACCTTGCAAACAGTTCACGTCATAATAAACATGTATTATGTTATGTTATATTAGAATTATTATAGTCTATTATTTAATAAATATGAAATATCCCAACTACTTGACATAGTACTTTAGTTATCACTATACCACAAACCAAGTTGTCTTGTCTTGGTGGTTAATCTTCAAGCATCCTCTTTCATGTCTGGCCCTTTTATCCTTTTTATTGTCTCTCCACGTCCATGCTGTCTTGTGATGCTCTCTGTCTGGGATGAAACAAGCACAAATGATCAGTTATTCTGGAATCAATCTTACTCTTAGCTGCACACAGCAAGAATGAAAGATTTTTCCAGTTGTCATCTTGCTTCAACATCCACAATAGGATTAAAAGTGATTGCATAGATTGATATAAAAGAATTTAATAATTTTTTTTTTAATTGACTACTACCTAAAATCTTAAATTTACTCAAGAAGCCAGTGTTGGGCATTGTGTGCCAAAGGTAATTTAAACTGAAATATTTCCATATTCAAGGATAATTATAGATCTTGTGCTTAAGTCTGTTTTTTTTTGGAATTGTAAGCTAAAATGTACAATATGAATGAGGCAAAGGCACAGGTTGAGAGAAGAGCCTGAACACCCCAATACGATGATGTGCACGTATTTAAAACATTCTCATGTGTCACACAGAATTTACAAGAGTGAGATTGTTTTGTCTGCAATATTTGTCACAGTATACCTTACCTTGTTGCTAAAGACTTCCTATTGTCAGTCCAAGTTGGTGTAGCACCTGTTAGGCTTTCCACCTGCAGAGACTTGTCCACTATCCATCCATATGCATTGTCCATCGAGATTAGCCCACTGTCTGTCCAGACTTCTTGCCCATACATTGCTGATAATAAAAGTACACTGTATTGAAATATTCAGAAACAGTTTATCACCTAAGATCAATGATTATTGTAAGTTATAAAAATCAATCACAATGCAGTACTTAATTTCTTTTTTTTCTAAGAGTCAACCCAACCTGATACAGTATACCTACCAGGAAATTATGTTAAAAAATGATGAAATGACACATGACTTTTGGTTAATGTATATAACTACCAGATTTTTCGATAAGAAAGTGAAACTGTTACAAAAGTGCTGTGGTCTGTCCTACATCAGCACCTTGTTGTTCAGATGCCAGCAGAACCAATTTGGTTGTTTACAAGTAAACAACTAAATTGGTTCTGCTGGCATCTGAACAACAAGGTGCTGATGTAGGACAGACCACAGCACTTTTTTTAGAGTCTGTTACTAAACCCTGAGCCACCTCTGCCCCTACCCCCTGCTACAAATAACAATATTACCACCCTCCCCCCACCCAACAACATTTCCTGTCAACGTTCAACAGAAAAGCTGACAACTAATGGTTATGTAATTGCAAGTGAGATATGGTATTTACCTCGCCATCTAATGTGACAAGTTTGATTCCTGTAGATCATCTGTTGGCATCAGGACAGTCCCTATATGGTATTACTTCAGTCTTCCTCTATCACCTTTTCAGTCCATATATGGTGTCCTCTCTTCCTTGTTCTTTATCTCATGTCTAGTTCACTCACATCTATCCAGTCCCTCACTGACCTGACAAAAACGTATGTACATTTATTAATAAGGCCAAGTAATTTGTCCAAAAATTCAAAGCAAGTTTTCTCTCTCATGCACAAAACATTTCACATCTAAATGCCCCTCAAATTTGCCACCAAATTCACAATATTATGATCATAAATCTACATGTACATGTATTTACACTTGTACAAACATGACTAGTTCTCATGAGACCTTTTACGATAGACACAATCAATAACTGGACTCGTGTGGTGGAGTAATTGTGCTCATAATTTCAAATTAGCCTCAAGCTTCTCGCTTGATCATCCGATTGTGAAATATATTTGCATGATTAATAATTGGACTAACGGTGAGTGGAGTCCAATATTTCGGTCTGTAATCGTACAAGTGATTAACAAAATCAGACGGCTGCGAAGCGAGAGTCTGATTTGTTAATCATAAGTATGGTTACAGACATTATTATACATTGAACTCACAATCTCTTTTCTGATTGGCCAAAAGCATACAGTGAATTTTCTAAATCAGTGCCTGTGATGCCACAACTGCAGATTATATAATAATAATGTCAAGGACACTCAAGGTCACAGGTAATCATGTCATGTATGACTGCAGTGCATGATTTCTAAAGATAATTATGTCAAGTTCGCGCGCTTTGTGGTGCTTGTCGTCAGTGAAAAAGCATAAACATGACTTTTTTTGCGCCATGTATGATAAAACAATTATTAGATTAAGATTTTGTGATATCCAGAATAATCAAGGTCTCCGTAAGGATAACCCCTACCTCAACCTTGATTATTCTGGATATCACAAAAACCTCATAAAACCTTTATACATGTATAGGTTTACTAGATCACAAGTTGTTTTTAAGTGCAACATAGAGAGTTGATGCCAATCCAAGGTAGTTATTAAGACAGGGTGCTGCAACTAAAGATCTCATTTACATAACAATCTTCAAACAGGAAGCTGTCATTTGATTTTGTGAGGAAAGACCGGTAGAAAAACCAGTAGACAGCATTAAATCTAAGTTTACCTTTGGTATGAGTCCTATACATGTACTTATAAACCGTCACATGTGCAGAAGATATTCCACAGCTAGCAGTACATGGTTTTCAAAAATGTGTTGTAATTAATAAACCGTGCAGCCATTTTTCTTGCGCCCAGATGCAACTAAACGAAGGAAAATAGGTCTTGAAAGATAAGTGACAGAACAGATGGCGAATTCATCGTAGCTTTAGCACCAAAATAAGTTCACAATTCACTTGAAAACTCACAATCAATCGCTAGCTTTTACCGCCATGTTGGATTCGAACCCAGTTTTTTCGCGTCATGGAAATTCGCGGGAAATGGTGGGGTAATAGTGGCCTTTTGCTCAAATTGTTTTAAAAATATCTTTAAATTATAACATTAATTAAGAAAAAGGAAACAGGTACCGTGTTTCTATTAGTTTAAGTGTAAATCTACTAGAGTTCTAGCAGAATGCAGTTCTCTTATAACTATATATTCTGTGTTACTAAGATAGTGAGTAGCGTCACTAGCAGTGTGCGCTTGATATTACGTCCGCTTCGTGGCGTTCGAAGTGTCTGTGAAGAGGATTTAGATAAACTAAAAGTTTGAACGGCTAATAGATTTATACTAAAACAATTGGATTATTTGCTCTCGATTTCTATGGGTAATTATTGACTCGGGCTCATTATTTTAAACTAATCAGCTCGCGTATTTTCTTTGAGCTCATATATATGACTCCTTATGATTTTTTTCATAGAAAATGATAAGTAAATTAACTGAAAGCAGATTGACGTCAGTTTTCATGCATCTGTCGTGTTATTGATCATGAATTCGTCATAACATTGTCAAATAGCCCATTCGGTTTCGCCTCTTGGGCCATGGACCCGTAGCCTTTGCGGGCTGCAGGTCTATGTTAATTAGCCACCGTAAAGAGATTCACATTATCAACCCAGTTGATAAAACTAAATTACCTTGCAATACTCCCCACCGATGCAGCACCACAGTTTCGTTAGAAACTTGCTCCTTTATTCATTTTCAAAGTAGCTGTGGATCGCTGAGTAGATCCGCAGGCTACTTTAACAATGTTATGACGAATTTCATTGTCAATAACTGACTCAACGGTTATGACAAATTTCAGTGTAAATAACAGACGCATGGAAAACTTACGTCAATTTGTTTTTTTACGATAACAAATTGTCAACTCTCACTCGTTGTCACATCTCATAAATTATTATTTCATATTTTTGTTCGCTTTTTGATAATAAAAATCAGCCAATGAGCGCGCGAGAATTGCTGCAGCTACCGTAAATATATATAATTATATTGATAGCCTACGAAAAAGCGTTCCCGTACGAAGAGTTCTCTCCACCTTCTGGTCGCGCGTGGAACGAGAGTGTGGAACGAGAGCAAACAAAATCGAAGCATGCCGACTCGCCCCACCATCCTCTGCTTCGTCGATGGCCTGCCTTTTGCCTGACCTTGACATTTTTCCCTGACCTTTCCTAGTTGTGACGCTCTATATTGCCCCATTCTATTACTCTTGAGTAATAGCAAATGCTTAGAATAAACTTAGTTCGTGACGGCGAACAGCACTCAAGTCATAAGTGCATTCATGATCATTTTGGCAAAATCAAAGAGTAATATAAAGTCAGTAATGCCATGTGATGCGTCGAATATTTACGTTTAACGTCAATAAATTAAATTAATTCTGCCATCAATATTTGTTATTAGAGAAGGGAAGTGTAGAAATGCGCGAATTCTCTGTAACTGGACAGCTTTCCTTAGATTCTTCAAGAGTACGTTAGGATTTCCATAAACCCTGGCTACGTTTTTCCTGAGTTTCGGAAATGAATTAATTCTTTCGTGGTCATGTGCATTTCAAATGTTAATATCAATATTTCAAATGTACTTTTAAACAGGCCATTTCCGAGTTGACTTTTACCTCCAGATCCGTGTCAAAACGAATCTTTGAGCGAAGACTTTTTCCGATTACAAGTTTATTTTTATGCCAATCAAACTCAGAAATAGCCAATCACGAAAACTGGTTGTGAAAGAAAGGAAACGACATTTTGCTACAGGGTTTTCCGTAACCTCTATGATAGGGAGCTAGCTCTATTCAAGGTCAATATAGTTCACTATAATTATTTTTAAAATTCACAGCAATAATATTGAGTCCCTTAAAAAAAGTTATTACGTCAGTCTATACTGCGCGAAACGCTGGCTGCAAACTTATGAAACGTCATATTGTTTATTGACCAAATTGCTGAAAAAAGTACTTGATCTTTTGCAGAAATCGTCTTCTTCTAAAGCCTTTTTTGCTTGATAATTCTTGGAGCCACTAAGCTATTCGGAAAATTTAAACAAGACTTATCAAAACACAAATAGTAGATTGGTCACCGGGTACTATTAAAAGTGTATTTTGTAAAATGTCTTGAGGACATCCGTCTTGCATGGTTGCTCCTGGCTTGTGTTTAGCCCCGTGCATACCACGCCGAAAAATTGAAAACGGCGTTTTTACTCTTTACTCTCTTTTTACGTCATCGTTTTCGAACTGCCCCTTTTCAAAATGTTTTCCCTCGACACTGAACCGCAAAGCCAGCGTTTTCAAATTTCTCCGGCTTACTGTGACGTGGCCTTAGTCACTGAAGAGAATTTTAGGACGAGAAATTAATTGAGTTTTAACTACCTTCTTAAACGTCTAGTGTTGTGTACAGAGGTCTAGGGGAGTGAAATTGACCTAAAGTAATTTTATTGTCATGTTAACAATGCAGCCTGATGAATTAAAATTTGAGAAACCGTGCCTTACTAAAATCAGGCAATTAATCGATCAATCAGTGCAAGAGAAATAATCCCGGCAGGGAAAAAAAGGTTTATCCCGCGTCCCGCGAACCCAATACCTGGGCTATTATAGTTCAACCGCTATTAAACGGCCACCTTCGGGGAAATGTATGGTGGCCGTTTAACTGATGCTTTCGGCTTAATAGAGGTAAAAACAACAGAAAAGCCATCATTGGGACTTTGATTACTGTCCGCCTGATTAGCTTATAAGGGTGGCCGTTAATGGGGGGTCACTTGATAATGGTTCCACTATACTTCAAAACTGGGACACGACCAGCCTTACAATACATACAACCGTCATCTCCCCTAGCAGGACTTGCTGGCATACTTAAAACTAAAATTAAAAAGAAAACAAACTGCAAATAATAATAATAATAAATCAGCTTAAAAGACAAATACAATATGCGAACTCACATACACAACATAGAAAATTTAAATAACCGTTTTAGCCAATATTTTCATACAGAACTTTTTCGTAGGCTGGCGTCACAGCGCCAATACGTTCCTTATAATAGTAACAATATTCTTTAATAGGGAAGATATCTGTTTACAAACATTGCTTTTGTTATTCAAATATGCCAACCACAAGAACAAAAGATCCTTTGTTTCGACAGCCAATGAGGCTCTGGTTGGCACATTAATGACAGTGAATGACGTCAACAATATCTTCCCTATAAGAATATAGTTTTTCTGGCCGATGCTAAATATTCTTACTTCTTTAAAGATTTTATGCGCTAGATATGCTCTTGTAATATTATTAGATTTAACGCATGACATTTCTTAAGCCTGATAACGCAAACAATGTGACTTTTTGTAGTAATGGTTTTGGCATCGAACATACGGCAAGGGTTGTTTGTTTGTTGTTCTTGGCTAGTTTTGCCGTTTAGAAAAAGGAAGTTTAGCTTAAGTTATGAGCATATAATTGAATTGTATTTAGAATTGGGTTACTAAATGAAAACACACATGATTCACTGCAACTCTGAGTTTCGTGCTTACGCACTCATCAGGAATTGTATTTACATATATTAACCTCGGGTTTATTCTAAAATATTCTTACAATTTCGCAGATTTTAGCCTCAATATTCTTATATATGTATCTTTATTTTAATGTTATGAAAACTAAAGAGTGTATTGTCCTTGTTCTTCCGCTAGCGAAATTTCTCTTCTCAAAGAAGTGATTCTAAATTCATGTAATTACTACGTATTTCACCCATCAATTAATGCTTTGCACCATCTTTGAACGAAACAATCTTGTAGTCGATCTGTACTGAGAGAACGTTTATGAAAAGTACAATGTCTTTTCCGAAAATATCCACTACTTGAGGAATGCATTTCAATATATCCCCGCATTAATTATATGTACAATTTTTCACATTACGTTTACACCCCCACACCAAAAGGCAGTCGTGAATAGCACAAAACTTGTTTTTTTAAATATGATATTACACGTTATTTGCCGAGCAATATATGTTCGTCCTTGACATGCTTTCATTTCTTTATTGCTTGAAAACATGAATTGCCTTCATTCATTCCACGTTGACCATCAACCGAGGATCGTTCATGATGGCCTCCTCGACCAACGCTATCACCATTGGAAGTCTGATCCAAAAAGACCTGAAAGAAGCATATTTTCTTCCACAGAAACCTTCCTCGTATTTAAAAGGTTACAGATTCTACAACGATAAGAAGTACCGAATATACGACTACCCGGCCACTGCGTCAACTTTGCGAAGGCTCACGTCGCCATTTTATCACTTGCCAGCAGCCGGCGATGAAATACCCGTTCTTATGGAGCGCAAACCAGAATCATTCTTGAAGCAGCATTGGAAACAGTGGCTTCCGGCCTTCCCTTCCGCTGAGGTCAAGTCGCCAGACGAGGGCCTACAAGACGATCTCCCGATCGTGACCAGGGCAGCGCTTCAAAGCATACCCGAGACCAAACACTTCGTCCACCCTGACATCTTGTACGAGCTGCATCTGAAGAGTTCTATACTCGACATCAAGGCACCGACTCCAAGACATATGGACGAGAGTGCAATTTCCTACCCGTGCATGGTGAAAATTGACATGAGCAGCGGTGGCCGGGGAAACAGACTAGTGAAGAACGAGATCGAGTTGTCTGCCACTCTACGACGCATCAGAGAGGTGTGCGGCTGGACCGGGAAGATCGTGTTCCAAGAATTTTTCTCTCAGGTCAAAGAAGTGCCCAGCTTTCAGTTTTACTTACACAAATCAGGCGAACTGTTCTGGGTCGGAACCACATCTGGGGGATTTAGTGGGTTTAAATGGACCGATGGACTAGTGGACTGGGATAAGCAAGACTATTACGAGAATCTCGTGCTCGATGATTTCACTACACCGATCAAAAACTACCTCCAAAAGCGTGGTTACTTTGGCCTGGTTACGTTCGAGGTTGTAATTACGGACCATGCAAAGTACCTCGTGGACATGAACCCGCGAATTGGAGACGACACGACACATCTACTCCTCGCTCGCTATATGGCTCTAGATTTCGGCTTGAAGCATTCAGCGATTTTTTGCTACAATAAACATAACATTTCAGCCAGAAGGCTAGTTGCAAAGGCAAATGCAATCAACAAGAAAAGTCAGGGAACCATAATTGTTCTCTCTGTTGCCGATGCCGACAAAGGTTGCGAGTCCGACTTGTCAATTTTTGCCAAAACACCAGAAGAAGTGCAAACTCTTTTTGAAAATCTTAGCAACTGATTGTATCAATAATGTAGCTTGTTTTAATTATGCTTTGTTTTATTCCCCAAACCCACGCTGTTCTCGCTCTACGAGAAGAGAAGGTTTGTCGATCCTAAAGGGGGCAAGGAATCAAAATGATGTAGTTATCTTGTATTTCAAATTGTCTCTTATTTCCATACTTTAACAGCGAAGTTAAATAAGTTTGTATGACGCTGTTCAACCTGTTGTATTGTTTGTGAGCGATGATAAATCATGATGGACGGCTTCACTGGATATTGAACATTGAACTCACTAGCGGCTTAATAGGAATGCAGAATGTAAGTTGAATACATGTAAAATTTCGGATAGGCAATACCTATAATAAGAAAAAAATAAAAATACGATGAAAAGCAATGTGCTGTCTTTTTTTTTTTTTTACAAATTCCTCTCATTTTTCTTATGTCCCCTTTTAAGAACTACAATGTTCGAGGTAAGGAGAAGGTCGCAAAATAGAAGATGTTCTGCCAGTATTTCTGCGCATGAGCTATACATCTTCTGCCAGTATTTCTGCGCATGAGCTATACATCTTCAGCTATGAACAAAGTGAAATAACTCGACACTGAAAGATCACCAGGGTGGTCTGAATTCCTTCTCTGAACTATATCGTTGTCGACATCACTAATCGGAGCTGATAACGTTAGCAAGATAGAAAAAATCTCCCTTGGAGGATGGGGCAACGGATATGGTATTTTCTCTGCAAACCTGCGTTTTTTTTTGCACCAATTTTATAGCTAGCTAGTTGATGAGGCCGAAGGGCGTTTAGAGTTTATAGCGAAACGTAGTCGCAACACTGGACCTTGACCCAAACTTCAATGTATATACACAAATATCTCGAGGGTCCCCTTGAGTTGAACAATTTTAAAGATTGTTTTTCTACACTGAGATTCCTCACCGACCTATTCAAGTGAGAGATTGGTTAAGTTTTATCTCATTCAGTTCTCCTTTGTACATGCTTTTCCTTTCATTAGTGCTCAATCTCCCGCAGAAGTTATCTAGTTCCAGTATATATATAGTTATCTAGCTAATATCAGTATTTATAGTTTTTTTTCTTTTTCCGCACTTCATAATCAAATTGAATATTTCTTTGTAATTAACGATGGATGATATTCAAAAGATGTGTTACGAATTTAAAAACGCAGGATCAGTTTAAAAGCCGCGTTCTTCTTCAGTTCATTGGTCTTCAAAGTTTATGGAAAAAAAAATATAAACTTGGCCCTTCAAGATGACAAATTTTGTTAAATATGGTGACTTCGGTCACGCTTTGTGACATTGAATATTGCCTAGAGCGATATTAAAACTTCAATCGTTCCTTTCAGGGTTTTAATCGCGGTTTGAGCAAAAACTGTCTTAAAATGTGTATGAAACGCGTTAGGTGACCAGGCAAGAAAATCGACGCAAGCTGTCAAAACACTGATCATTCCATTAGTTCTTCTAACAGACTGTGTTCGCACTACGCTGTGAGGAATTTAAAAACAGTTCTTTCACTCTGAACACGCTTCAAATGTTCTTTTTTTAAACACTGCGCTGGACGAATTTAAAGACACAACAAATAACAAGAATAATAAAAAAAGAATTTAAAGACACAACCATCACCGGTCATGGAGGAAAAACTCGGTCAGGAAAATCACATGATTATTGTGACGTCATCGTTTGGTTGTAACTAGAAAGGTTGGACAGATTGTGTTTATTACACAACATATCAAATGATGCAGGTTCAGCCAAAACAGAAAGTAATATATACTTGAACCCGCATCATTTGATGTATTGTGTAATAAACATAATGTGACCAACCTGATTTTAAGGTATCCATTCTAGTCACAACCGTCATCGTTTTCGAAAAGCTTTGTTTTCAAAATGTGTTCTGTCCACACGAAAATTCCTCCGGTTTGAAGAGCATTTTCGAAAAGCCTCGTTTTCGTGAGAGATTATTGTGGACGGTAGGAGGTAGAAATAAAGATACGTTTTCAAATTCTTCTGGCGTAGTAAGACACCGTCTTTGTGGAGATAAAGCGCTATCGCTCACATAGACAGCAGTATATTGAGACAAAAGGAAAAAGAGTTTAACTCCAACAGGACTGGTGGTTTCCGCAGGAAGTTGCCACCATTTCATTTTATTTTGGGGGACACCAATATATCTGCCGTGACGTTTAATATGCCTGCACATGTTATTTGAAGACTATGTCACGATATTTTTAAGTCACATTTCTGATGTAGACAATTACTATGAGGAAACCTAAAAACCAGGTTACTAAAGAAGAAAATCACCAGTCCTGAACCCTGAAGTAAATAAACAAAGATGTAGAATGAAAAAATAATTGGAACGGGTGAAACGAGAAACTTGAAAGAATTGGCCAATCTTTTCAAGATGAACTATGTTTAAATTTGTGTTGCCGCACTCTCTTTTGAACATTTACCTCAAAGTTTCTAGTTCTTCAGTGTATCTATTGCTTCCTAAATACTACTGCGAATTTTTTTAAAAAAATTCTTTCCATCCATTTGGGAAAATATCATGGAAAAGTTTCTATGATATTTGTCCAAATGGATGGAGATAAATTGTTCATGACGCGAAAATTAAAACACTTCAACGAATGAATATAAGAGGCCCGACGTAATTTCTTCAGGACCTCCTGGTCTTTCAGTTCTGGTCTTACCGGCGCCTTGAATACCTATATGTCTGTAGTAACAAAGTGTAAGTGAGATCTTCTTGTTTAAGGTCAGGTTGAATTGAGATTTGTACTGGACTTTGTATCGGAGTCACCACTAGGTATTATTATCCATCAAATTTTCGCACGCACGTGATTGGTCTAAATACCTCACTTGACTGAATATGCTCCCTTGCAACTAACTTAGTTCCCAAATTTTCGTAGTTCTTGCGTGTTGCGAAAAATGTTTAAAGGATAATTAACACAAGAGCCTCCGTTTGACTTAAAAAATATGCTCGGATAATTGTCCTTCGGCATAATCTGTTCCTCGATGTTCAGTTTTTCTCGAACTGGAGGTAATGTCGGCGGACAAATATCCCAGCATATTTTCGCGGCAAATGGAGGCTATTGTTTATTTATTGCAAAGTGGACAAGCCACCGCATTAAAGGATGTTATGCAACGAGCAAATGTCAATAACGGCTTGTATTACGGCTTTCATTGAGAAACAACTTAACTGTCCGTTACAACGGAATGGTTATAGTGAAAGTCAGTAGGAATGAGCAAAAAACACATGCGAAATGAGGCTCAAAGCGTCAATATTTTGGGCATAGCCCTTTTGTCCGAAACGTTCAAGTTTTGGAGCAACTATTTGACACTTCTAAGAGCCTTGAGAGTCTCGTTATATTGTACACGCTTAATTCAAGGTAAAGAAAGGCTAAGCGACTTTTGGATCGCCAGAGCCACGAAAATGTACGTTACAAAGAAATGCCAATATCGTAATGGTTGCGTTAAGTTAAAATCTCTCGGAAACAGGCTGAAGTACCATAGATGAGCATTTTATATGGATCGTCTGTTATGGTACTGTATCAGTATCAGGACTGTGTATTAGACTGTATTAAGGGTCATTAAATTAAAGGGGAAAGGAAATGGAAAGCAGTGACGCAGCACAAGCACGCTAGCGCAAGAATCTACACCTTTCTGCTCCTAAAACAACCTGGGCAAAGCGAAAAATTACGTATCAAGCAGCCTTCGACTTTAACCTTCTAAGTCCTGAAATACTGTTTGAAATGAAATTGAAACGTATGCATTAATTGTATTATATCTTTATTTATTTATATTGTGTTTTTACGTTTCATGCAGCATTGTTTTGCATAGCTTTTTATTTCATAAGTTGTATTATAACATAGCTAGCAGAGCCGCGCAATCAAATTCAGTATACGTAAACGTGCTCAAAATCCCGATAGTGCACGCTGATAGCGTGAGCAGATCGCTTCGCCAGCTTCGCCAGAAATCGCGTCGGATTTTATGCACAATTCCACAAGAGTACGCTTCTTACGTGCTCTCCAAACTTCCCGCGTGCTCCATAACTCGATAGTGCACGCTACAGCATGAACCAATTGTTAAATATTCTCTACAGTGAGGTTCTGGAAATCTTCATGTGAGACCGCCCCTTGTTTAAATATTATTAATATTATTATTATTAATTAATTAATTAATTAATGAATTAATTAAGTGTAGTTATACGCGTGTCTGTGCGAACCCCAAAATCTATGACCAGATCATTTATTAGGTCTTCTATGCATGACTTCATTTGCTTAATAACGATGATGAAAGTTGACTCAAATATCAACTGCGTACAAGATACTTATTCCGCTCCATCGCATAAATTAGAACATTCCAGGAGTCCGCAAACGAGAAGTGTTAGTATAGATGACAAAACGGTTTCTCGAAGAGGCAAGATACACAACAGAGAGGCTTTGCTTTCCACTCTCGTCTCTAGAGCTATTTGTTTTTGAAATGATGCTACGAGCAGGGTTCGTATCCTTTTTCAGAAACAAATTTCCAGGACTCAGATTGATTTTTCTGGACTCTAAAATTCACATTAACCCTTTCACTCCGAAGATCTCAATGTTAATTCTCCTAACTGTCTGCCATACATTTCATATTTTTGCAGAACTTTCCAGTACCAGTAGCCTTTTTCCAGGACTTTGCAGTCCTGGAAAGTGCCGCAACAAAATTCCAGGACTTTCCAGATTTTCCAGGACCCGTAAAAACCCTGAGACCAATCAAGATCAATAATTTTGTTATAAATACGATGATAATAAAATTATGATGATGATAATCATGATGAAGATCATGATGATGGTGGTGGTGATAATGATGATAACAATAACAACGGTTTATTCACAACACACAGAGTGGCTCTTCGTTTGTGAAGACCTACATACAAGAACAGTATTCTGTTTACAGGGTCCCTTCCTACAAGTTATTTTCATGAGATACCCCCTGTCATAGCTACCCAAAGCTTCTTTACAAATATTAATTTATAAATCAAACTATCACAAAGCAATCCAAAATGACAACTTCTTTATTTCCTTATGTCCTATTTTAGACGTTAGTCTAGACCTGTTACAACATGTTTTGAACGAGTGTATTCCAGGAGTGTTCTACAGTTCTCAGTTGTCTACCATCCATTTACGCTACATCAGGAGTTGGTCGCATTTGCTGTTCTGAACTGAAGACAGAACAAGAACAGAATCAACTTACAATTTTAACTAACGTTTCAATAAAAACTGGTACTGCCCTATGTTGCAAACCCGAGAGCTGGTCATTAAGGGTATCTCGGTTCTGTATCCGGCTTTAAAAAAGTAAAAACTTAAGCTCTTTAAAGTGGAAAAAATATATCAACAAGCCTAAGCCTAAGCCGTGTATCACACTGTGATAAAACACGACGGGTATTTGAGAGCATGAGTAAAATATAGAAAACACGCCGCGAGTGAAAACAACAAAGCACACAGATCGACAAACTGACCCAGTTTAATAGCGGAGGTCCTGCGCACCGAAATAAGAGTACCACCATTAAAAAGCTACAATCTTTGATTTTGGGTAAACACTTTATGGTTAACTGACAGCTGTCAAAATAAGCTATCCGCTGACTGGTATCAAGTGACCATACAGCAGACTCAGGTTTAGAGCTCATCTAACGTCGCGTGTTTTTTGAAGACCACTGACCAGGGACTAGTTTTTCGATTGCATAGGGCTCAAGTCATGTTATTATTGCTTAGAGAGGAGAAGGGAATACATAGAAAGGCAAAAGTTCGGCGCAAATTACCCCAGGCGCGTTTTAGACTTTTCTTCTGACATCCTTGCACAATCATCTCGTTAGTTTTTTTTACATTTTACTGGAAAAAAAATTGCGAAACCACATGCTGAACAATTACATGCTGTTGACTAGGGGTAATTTGGAGAAAAAAAATAGACACTTTTTTCTGTTTTATATTTAGATGGGTTTTTGACCAATCAGAGCGCACACAGTGTCCTATCTATGTTACTGTAGCGTGACTGTATCTTCTCAGGCAACCAATTTTTGTGTTTTTATGGTAATAGCACAACTCTTTTATAGCGACTTTACCCTCACGACACACTCTAGGGTTACCGTATATCTTGCACCGTGTACCTTTGGAGATGTCTCACGGCGAAGCGATGCAGCGCGTCCCATATCAAAGAAAAAAGAAAGTGCGATGATGTTGTTCTTTTAGGAGTTAATATAGACCCAAACTCAGTTTGGATAAACACACTTCATCTATCTGTAGGAAGGTTTAAACAATTATCGGTTGTAAACAGATTTAAGCACCCTATTGGCGATCGTATTAAGCGAAGGTTAGATGATGCCTTCATTTTACCTGCTTTTACATGTAATTACTGTGGTGATGTTTAGCTCTTTTGTAGCAAACGTAGTAAAGACAACATGGAACAACTTAATAAAACAGGCCTTAAGGACGGTTTTGGAGAGTAAGGGTGACTATGAAACAAACTTTCCTGACAAGAATGGGGTCTGTGCACCTTGAATCGTCTCCTGTTCAGAACATGCTAATTACTATGTATAAGACTCTCCATGGAGTTGCCACACCATATCTCTAATCACTACTATAAGAACGAAAAACGACGTACAACTTCAGAGACATCCAAAAATTGAATCTACCAAAAGTTACTACAACCTCCTATGGATTACAATCCTTCAGATACGCTGCTCCTTAAGTATGAAATACGTTGTCTGGTGATATAAGAACTTCTCAATCCCTTATTGTTTTTAAGCGCGCCATTCACAAGATTACTGTGTGGCTAAGGTAATAATAATAATAGTGATGAAAACGGTTTTTTATATATCTTCATTTTTTATATGTATCTATATTAATTTACTCGGAAATACTAGCTCTCTGGAGCTACTCTAAATCTGAGTTTAAATAAAGTTGTATTTGTGCCTGTATGTATGAAGCTCATAGAGATCCACAGACATGGCTGTCAAACTATACCAAGAATTTTGCAATAAAATGAGTTCTCCAATTTTTCATGACCCCTAAATGCGACTGCCCGCATCACCATTTGAAAGTGGAAGCGAATTTTGGTTTTTGCTGGTTTAACTTGTTTCTCAATTTCTGGACCTATAAAGCGCTAGAGAAACGTCTGCGTTTTGCCATATTTAATTTCAGTTAAATGATTCAGAAAATTTTCGAAAGAGGATTAAAAAATATGGAGTGATCATACAAAAATTGCACTCCGAGAAAAAAAATTTAGAAAAAAAAAATTGCAGATACGTTTTTACGTTTCTGTTGTTTATGTATTCACAAGGAAACTAATTGTAGGCTTGGTGGAAAATTTTGAGAATGTCGCGTATACATGAACAAGACCTATTACTAACCACTTCACACCTAACCAGACCTAAGAAGTTTAGAGAAATGAGGCTTACCACAAACATGCATCAAATATTATAAATTGTTCACCCCAAAATTGCCACAACTCAGTACAATAAACATACATAAGTCACTTATCATAGATTGCTTTCCTTCATATCCTGGAGATTGAATGAGTAACCAGCACAGGAAACCAGGACGTTAAGTCTTTATATGGAGGATTTCTGAATAATTTAGGAGAGTACACTCTTCATGACTGTAATAAAACTGTGTTGCAAATGTTTTGCAAATCTTTCATTCCTGCCACACACCATACTTATACAAATCTATATTTGGGTAAAAAAAGCTAGATATATTCTTCTTTCTTGCAAGGATGGTAATTGTTTCTTTGTTTTTTTTCTTGGATGATGTCCAAACAACTTAAAAGGATCTGAATATCTTGCAGTTGTATTTACCAGTAAAACAACTTGAATTCCTGGCCTTGCAAACACCGAGTCAAAATGTATTGTAATTAAAGAAAATGCTGCCTTAGTAGTCTTACCACCCCTGAATCATAGGAGTGTATAATTCATGCATATTCTGACCTAGTTTTTCATTGACAAACTTTAAAAATCATTTTATAGTCCGACAAATGATTTCCGAGTTCGCTTGAGCCTCTATTTCAAAGCGAGTCTAAGTGCGAAAGTTTTGTGATGGTAATTAGCTCTGCTTTCCATATTAATGAAAACTCATTTTCATTTCAAAGACTTCGCACTTAGACTCGCTTTGAAATAGAGGCTCGAGCGAACTCGGAAATGGCTTATTAGACCATGAATAAATATTATACATGGTGTCTTCGTAATTCAGGAAAATGTCACTGAATTAATGAATAAGCTTTACCACTTTGTTTGCTCTATGCTTTGATTGTCATACATGTAAGTAGCTGATCAATAACACCTTGCTTTGTTTCCTGGTGGAACTATGTTTCATTGTTATATCCTGATGCTATAATACTTCATGTATGCCTGCATGTATAATCATCTTATTCACAATAAACAAAAATAACATGAAGGGGATGGAATATGGGTGGAATACTTTTATCAAACAATTAACAATTATTTGACGAGGTTAAGCAAAATATTGCAATTTGTCAGTGGCAAGCAGATCAATTATTTGCCAAAGCTGGAGGCCGAGGCCAATAATTGACCTGCAAGACACTGACAAATCACAATATTTTGCAGTAAAAAAGTTCAATAATTTGTTTTATCATTTCATCACCAAGTTTGTTTTCATATTTAAATCACTCTCTGACAGTTTAGGCAGGGAAGCAAGACCAGTTTCCAAACAATGCAAGAGCAAGAATTCAATGATTCATGAGCAGAATTATATTCAGCAAAACACATCTAGATGCTACTATGCAATATTTGTAGGCAGTTATTTTTAGGTCACATGGTAGAGTCTGCCAATAAAAAGGAAGGGGAAAATGCATCAAATGATAATATGTTTTATGATATATAGCTGTAAATATACAATATGTATTATAACCTTGACTAGCCAGGGGGCCAAGACAGCTGGCGTCCACCCAAAACATGGATATGAATATGATACACCTCTTGGCCTCCATCTTTGCCATCATTGATCACTACACGGAAGCCTTTAGTCAGATTCTGTTCTGCTGCAACCTTCCTGGCAACTACAAGTAGATGGCCTAACAACTGCAATACAAGGTGAAAAGAGTTATTGACACCAATTTCTAAAACTCATTTAATAGTTCATCAAGTGTAAACAATGGAAATCATGAGCACAACAGTATCTGATCTTAATTACCGGTAGTACAGATTTTCATGAGTTTATTTTTCACTTTGTTTTATTTTTTATTGAGAGGATAAATCAAACACTCATGTCCGTTTTTGACCACATTTCCAAACACTTCAAAGTGATTCTAAAATACTCCTGTGCTCATTGTATTTTCAACTTTCTTCTCCATGTTTGGAAATGTGGTCAAACACAGTCTTTTTGAGTTTGATATATTACTTATTATACACCTCTCTACAACAGCCACTTGTCCCAGCAAACAGTCCACACATTTAATCTTTACTCTATTAAGCAACCACTTTTTAAGCGGCCACCTCTTATAAAGCGGCCAGTTATCGAAGTCATGAAATAATTGGCAGAAAATACTAAAAAAGTACCCCTTTACCAGTATAACAGAGCTACTGGTGAAATTCTTAACACCAAAATTGGGCTTGATACATGTATCACATTTATTTAGGTGAAAAGTTTTAGCCCTTTGAACCCAAAAAATCCTGGTGCTTAACTCACCATTACCAATTAATAGATTGTAGGCACATTACAAAATCTAAATTTCTTTTTTTCTGTATACAGCATCCAAATGCTTGGATGCTTGGACATGAAGGATCCCCACAAAGACCTGGAGGTTCTTTGAAGGAACCTGAAGGATCCTTGCAGGGACCTAAAGTAACTTGAGCTGCAACCTCATTCCCAGGCTCTCGCCCCTCTGCCTCCCTGGTTGCAGCTGGTCATGTGACCACCCAGAATTAGGGTGGTAAAAAATCTGTTGGGCTGGCAGGGTGGCAGAGTGTTTGATTGTAGCTGGGTTTCAAATCCTTAAGCAATCGCTAAAAACTACCTGCTTTTGGGGGTTTGGAAATGGTTTTCTTGCTGGCTGAGCTTGCGAAAGAGGCAAGAAATGAAGTTCTCTCACACTGAATGGGGGACCCTGGGTCCTAGTCAGGATATCAGTTTTCATGCTCGGTCATGTGATTCAGTTTTTTGTTCTTGCCTTCTGTGCAACAGCTTTCCCCCCACCCCTTTGCCAGTCCAATAAGTTTCATGTGCGGTATAGGATCGGCGTAGTTGTTATATTTCTGAATTTGCTTGTAGGTATATATTTAATCTCTGTAAGCTTTGGTTATGTTGTTCAATTAAGTGCTGTTGCATTGTTGTGTGGCAGACAAAATGCATTTCAGTGTGAGAGAAGTTGACAGTTAAAAAACACAACATTATTTCTGCTGTCACCAAAATATAGCAGTCCACAGACTTTTGTTCAAAAACAGATTCAGCAGCTAAATGGAGCACAAACATTTCAACAGTTGCCATGCACTGAATTGAAGTGAAACCAGTGGATCATTTACCTGAATCTCTGAATTTGGAGGTAATATATTTTCTTGTTTGTGCTGTATTTTAGATGTTAAAAGATATTCCTGTCACACAGCCAATTAGCTGAATATTCTGACTTGAATTTAATTTACAGCAATGCAAAATGATTTACACTTTTGTTGACAACAGCCCGAACTTCAGTATGCTTCATCTGCACCAGGTTTAATTTATGTACATTTATTTAAGACAAAATGTGTTTAAACACAGTTAAACAATTATATTTTGCAAACTGGTAAAAAAAAACATACCTGTTCAGTAGTTTTTTTATAACAAACAATGTGCCACGAGGTTAATTCAAGCAACATGAATAATTTTTTAAAATACATGTAGTCCTATGGCACCTGATTGAACTGGAGGAGAACCCTGAAACTGCCTGGGATACATGGCAACATATGTTCTTTGGCATTGCTAATTATCACGCACCACTGACTAAACAAGAGGAGAGTGTGAGGTATCTCTTCTCCTTGGATTACATGTACACACACAAAATCCGACATAGATTGTTATGTCCCCAGACCAAGAAAGAGGATTTGTTCTGTGGTACAAGATTCCCTCGGAAATCAGACACCTACCTAGTTAAAACCTCACTGAATGGAAAAGATTATTTTTAGTGCACAATAAATAAAAGAAAGTTTTGTCATACAGGTTTTTCACTGTATGCTAGTTAATAGATAGTTCATTAGTCAATGTATTGGTATATTAATTTTGTAATTTTTCACACAACTCCTAGGAAGAGCATTTTTATGATAAGATTGATGGATGATTCTTTCTCTCAATGACAAGGGAGGCAGAGGAGAGAGAGCCTGGGAATGAGGCTGCTAGAGCTGCAGGGATGTAGACACTTGGATATGTTCCCCAGGTTTTTAGGGAGTGTTTTGGAGTGCTTGTGAATGTAGTGCAAATATCACATTTAGAGTCATCCAAATTCTTGCTAGTTGTACTAAAATGGAGCATTTTCCTGGGATGAAACATTTTCCTAGGATTCCTCTACCTGCATTGCTGGCAATGGGAATTGATAGTTTGATTTTCTTTATAATAAATATATATATTTTTTTGTCCTTTTATAAGGTTTTTCACATCAACAAGTGGACTCTCGAATGGCTAGTTTTCGCATTAAATTTTGTCATGCAATGCTTCATAGTTTTATGGTTCTTTCTGTATCCTGCTGTGGAGATGAAAGAATTTTCATCTGCAATTTTGCCAGCTAAGTAATTTGGGTTTGTTTTGGATCAATTTTGGAGTCTACATGTACATGTAACCACTCTGACATGAAGTTCAGTACCTAGCAGTCGAAGGGCTCCATTCTTCCTAAAAGAACTTAGAACACAGCATATGACCAAATTTTTTTTTTAAAAAAATGAGAATAGCACAGCTACAAATGTTTTGAGCTGTTGGTGTCTGTAGGACTTGTCCAGATCAGATGACATTTCTGGCGACCAGAAGCACTGAACAAAATAAATTATGAATTTACATCACAGGCATGCTTGGCCACTTGCAATTCCAGCCATCTCTCTCAGGGAGGAATGTAGGCTGGACATGAGAGAGCAGCAGAAATCCAACCTAATACTTTTGGACCTGAAATAGCTTGTAGGAACATGAAGGATGCATGTGTTGACCTAATGCAGATCCTAAAGGATCCGTGCAAAGATTTGGCAGGGACTTACTTAAGATTTTTTTAGGACAAGAACTCTAAGGAAATGGGTGAAGATCCTGCAAGATCCTCATCAGGATCCATATAAGATCCTAACAAAGAACTTGATCAAAAGATTTCTCACCAGGCTGGTAAAACTTGACTGATGCTCCACTGTAATCACATGGAACACTATTAGTGTCTTCTTCCAAACAGTTAATTAACTCAAGTTATTGTAGAGTGACTTTCACCTTGGACGTACAGTAAGTTAATCAAAACTTACCCACCCTTGTCCACACTAGAAGGGTAAACTGGCATAATCTAGTTATAAACGAGGTGCTTTACATGACTGTACTGTGGTGTTCCTTACTTGTTCATCTGAATCATCTGCCTTGGACAATTGAGGTATTGGCTTCTTTGGAATAACCAGGAAATGCACCGGGGCCTGGGGATTAATGTCCTTGATGGCGACGCACTGGTGACATTAAAATGATAACATATGGTATAGAAATTCTGCAAAATTGTTAGCTTAAATTGTTCCAATGTATTCCCATTATTTGAGCTTATTTATCTTTACGACTTGCTATCTTTAGATCTTGCTATATTTTTATCTTTTTCCTAACGGACAGAACTACTTCGATATTTATCAAACCATATAAGTTAATTGATATAAAGCCACTGAATGGTATGAAAACAAGTGAAAATAAATGCAGTCTCACGGAAAATAGTGACAGTATTAGCACGTTTTAAGCATTTCTAAGGCTCAAAAAGTTACCATATCATAACCTATGAGCCGAGCTGTGCTACCTGGTCATCTTCGTGGAGGAATTCAGATGGTATCTCTCTCCGAATGATCTTAGAGAATATACTGTCTCCTTCCGCCATCTTGATTACAGACCACCACCCATGAGTCCTTGCAAACTAATCAGACCCTCATGTGGTGGAGGCGGGGGGTGGGTGGGGGGATCACAAAACGCACAAATGAACGAAAAAAATAACTATGTTTTTGTGCTTTTGTATGTTTCAATCTTCCGAGAAATTTGTTTTTGCTTAGGAAAGTCCAGAACGGCCTACTGATGTAAAGTGTGATTTTGTTTTGTACCATTTTCTGCAAGTCACTGTTGTGACACTTGTCACGCTATCTACGCAAATGACACCAGTGCTTCTCCGAGTTACACTCCTACCGCTCGTGCTAAGTTGGATGGAAAGCGGAAAGCCAGCTTGCAAATCTTTATTGGAAAGATCGGGCTTGCCCAGAACTGCAACCCACGCTGTTTAGTTTGTAATTAACATAAAGCTGACTACAGTAGTTTGTGTTCTCGCTAGATTTGCTATAAAGAGAGAGGTGCACAGAGTGAAGTTTCACAAAGTACTTCATTCTCTAGAGTTGATGTCCAGAGAAGTAATTCCACCAAGCCGTTCCCAACAATGTCTTTGCGAACTCGCCTTCTAAGAAAACAGTCTTCTCTAGCCATCCTGGTGGAGCAAGAACGAGAGACTTGCGAATCTGCGAGCCGTCCAGCATCCGAGGCTGATCCAAGTGAAGACGACCCTCGCGAGATAGACGAAGATCTCGAAGAAGTCGCACCAGAAGAACTGTCAAACGTGCCCGACGATGACGCTTTCCTTGACGACAAAGGCGGCAATGATTCCGAAGGAGGCGATACAGATGTGCCACTTTCCAGTGAAGACGAAAATGAACCTGTGCAAGTGTCAGTTGGTCCAGCAATGTCAAAGAGGTCGTTTTCCGCGTTCGTTCGCGAAGGACAAGCGCGCGCGAACGAAGAGGATCCTCCAGTCCGCCTTTCTCGCCGGCTGATGTCCATGAAGAGACGAGGAGTTTTTCATGCACCGGAAGAACTGACTGAGGAGTTTGAGTTTTGTGCTGGTGACTACTTAACTGTTCGCGGAGAGGAAGACGATTTCTATGTTTGTCGTGTCTTGGAAGATGTCCCTGAAAGCGCAACCAGTTTCAACGTGGCTTGGTTCAACAGAGTCGATGAAAATGTGTACGAGGTGAGATTTAAACTGAAGTTTATATTGTAGTCTTTTCTAATTCTCGTATAGTGTACGAAAGTGTTAATTGTTATTTATTCAAGGAAGAAAAAGACTCGCATTATTCTTTGTCCATTGAAGTGAAGTGAGAACTCATAAGCCTCTAAGCGTAGGTTTTAGTTTTTGAGGCAAGTTTCACCGGCTGATGAATGAAAAAAAATCTTTCTTTGAAAACGCTGATGAAAGAGGTTTCAAGATGGTTCATGAAAGATGATCAAACGTGGATTTTCTCAAGTTTTATAAACAAAGGTTCAGTGGATTGTGTGACTTTGCTATTGCGTGACATTGCCACACCCAAAGTTAAAACACGTTTCCTATTGTTTTCCATAATTTTGCACAATAAGACAATAACACAATATCAAAGCACACACTTCACTTGGAAGCTGTACAGGCCAGAAAATCTGCTTGGATTATTTTTATACAGTATATACATTGTATCCATGTGATTACATGCTCTGCTATAGTTAATAAATTGGCTTTGCCTAAAGTTGATATAACCTATGTAATACACCTTCACTCACCCAGTACTTAATTAAGGAAGAAAAGGTTAAGTGTCACACTAACACCTTGCTTGTTTTAGCAATAGATGAAGAGAGAGATAAGGGTCTGCCTTAACTTTTGAGTCCCTCTTTCTCATACAGGAAAGGCTGAATTCCCTTTTCTCATCCATGTGCCCTTTTTCAAGTCAGAAAGGACCCAGTTCCATTCAAATTTTATATGCAAGAAATATTCTATATTTACATAATTTTTCTCAACTGGACCCTCCTTTTGAGAACCTCTGGATGTGCCACTACTTTATTGCTTTAGGATTATGGGTTTTGTTTACAATTTTGAATCAATTCAAGGTTTCATTCGATGATGTTTGCCACATGGATTCTGTTATTACTCGAGTGGCCATGTCAGAGATGGAACCTGAAAAGTTTGCTGTCTGCAGACCACACATAAAACAAACTAAAAAACTGTTAAAAGAAGCTTTGGCTGCTGAAAGAGGAGCAGATGATACCATGGAGGATGAAGGTACTCTATCTAAATCTAATTAATTAGCTCAACTAATAGTAACTATTGCACAGTCACGCAGCAAGATTTGATTCATAATATCAGAATAATAATAATAATAATAATTACGTTATTTAAGTGTCAGTGTTTCCAGCGCTCTCGCGCTATTGGGGACACCTTCCAAACTAGAATTGGAATTTTGAAATGTTGCTTTTTGAGGAGAGGGGAAAACTGGAGTACCCGGAGAAAAACCTCTCGGAGCAGAGAGAGAACCAACAACAAATTGAACCCACATATGACGCCGGGCCCTGGAATCGAACGTGGGACACATTGGCGGGAGGTGAACACTTTCACCACTGCGCCATCCCTGCTCCCCAAATCCTACAACATTTGTGTCTCAGTATTCTCATGAAAATTGAATTAAGAAGTTTTTTGATATATGTGTGACTTTGAAAATGAGACAAGTCTGTATCAGGCCATGTGTACAATCTTGGTAGGGAGTATTTCTACTCTCTTGGTATCATTAAATTGACTGTTGAAAACCCATTTATAAACTTAAAGCTGAGGAGAGGCACTTTGAGTGTAAAGTGTCTTACCCAAGAAGACAAGACAATAATGCTAGCCAGGAATGAAACATTACTGCCACTGGTGTGGCAGTGGTGCCACACCAGTGGGATCACTCAAATGCAGAGCAAAGTTCCAATGAAATCCTATGTGTAAACAAACAAGGACAAACAAGTACAGTTTCAAAACACTGACACAGTGGTTGTTACAAGCCTTAGATAGCGTCTAGTCTTTAGATGGTGAAATTTGACTTACCATGTCAAACCACTAGCCTAACTTACAGTATCAGTTGTATTGCTCATATAATTGTGCGTAGATGCAGAATCTGAGAGTGAAGAGGAGGCTGCAGATGAAGAGGAAGAGGATGAACCTCCCGCAAAAAGAACACGCAGAGGTTCCAGGTCTACATCCACTCCCTCCCCAGCAAAAAAAGGAAAAAGAGGGCAGAGGAAGAGTGTGACTACACCCCCAAAGAGCCCAGGCCGGAAACGCAAACCTGCTGAGCCCAAGGCGAAGAAGGAGAAAAAGAAAAAGGCAGTTGCAGAGAAGAACGTTAAACCAAGACGTGCAGGAGTGCTGATTCCTAATGAGAATATAGAGTTGCTTGAGAAAGATCCAACATTTGAAACCAGGTTTGTTTCATGCCAGCAAATGCCAAAAGAAGATAAAATAAGATGAGGCTTATAATGTAATTAATATATGCTTCCCTAGTAGTGCCTCTTTACAGCTTTTGCTGAGTGATACATGTTTATTAATAGATGAAAACAATTTAAATGTGTATTCAGCAATGACAAGTTCATTATTAGCACTTTTTAAGTTAGAATTAAGTTAAACCAACTGAATGTTGGCCAAACATAACTGAAAAATGCTTCTTCTTAAGAGAAAACAGCATTCCTTTCTCCTCTGTTTCAGAAAAGCAAATTCAAATTAAATGATCCATATTGAAAATTTACGCTTGTCAAGGCCAGTCAGATTAATGCTCCCCTTTCTCATGATTGAAATAACTTATTGCTAAATCTTTTTTTTTTTTACAGAGATGATGTTTCTTTGATGCCTGTTAAACTGGCAATCAAAGCGGTGTTACTTAATGACATGGAAATGTTGAAGCATGCTATCGCTGACAGAGCAAATGTCTACACAGTATGTGTGCCTTTGATAACATTACATAACTTATATGCATGTATTTAATCATTGAGACATGGTTACATCGTACATATAATATTGATTAAACCTGTTCAATTATTTCTGCTCTGGCAGGTTCACTGGCCCAGAAGCCCTGATATCCACATGGCAGCATTACATTATGCACTCCTGAATGAAAATCATGAAGCCCTGAGACTTTTATTGTCAGAGCTACTCAATAATACGTCTGGATCTCGTCGTCACAATGAACCCACAATTTCACTTCATCGCATGGATACTGGAACGTGAGTAATTTTGGGGAATTATTTGTGCACGTGTTGTATTGCTTGTCGTCATTTTTACAACTCCTGTCTTACAATTTACACATTGTAACTTGAGTGTTAAATGTACTCTAGTTAGTCATCTGGATCTGTACTTTTCAAATAAAATAAATCCTGTGTTTCTGCATTGTGGTCATAGACAATGTATATGTTGTAGTTAAAAATTAAATTCAGGTAAAAATAATTTTAACCTAGTTTGATTCTCAATTTCCTTTGTCTTCTAACTAGTTTGATTCTCAATTTCCTTTGTCTTCTAATCCTAATTATTCATAATCAATGAATAATATAAACAGGGTTAAGAGACAAAGCAATTTAATTTATTTTTACCTGTGTTAAATTTTACAACATACATTGCTAAATAAATGTAATCAAGCGCTAAATAACGAGTGTGCTTCACTCCAAATTGTTGGCATGCAACCTTCTGATCTCTGGATTGAGTCTATGTTTGCACCCCAGCTAGCTAGGTTCATACATGTAATATTGTGTTCTTAGGCAATGCACTTGATTCACTTGTGTATACAAATGGATAATGATGATTTGATGCTTTGGGTAACCCTGGGATGCACTACAGTGTAGCATCCTATCAAGGGGGGAGTCTGCAAAAATACTCCAAATTGTTACAGAAACTGGAGGTAAGCACTGGTCTGGCTGGCCACTCACAGGTTTGAAGGATGACTTTTCCCTTTTTGAGATGTTTGGTTGGCAGAAAAAGTTTGTATGTAAGTGAAGTGGCCCATCAGGCCAGTGCCTATGATATCCTCGTTTCAGTATCATGAAGCAACAAAGAGGATTTCTACTCCCCCCTGGATGGGGCGTCACTCCATTCCAGGGCTACTCTGTTGCATGAAGTTAGCTGGTTACCCAAATGTACACCTAAATGGAGAGAGGAGCTGTACTGCAGGAGCTCAATACAATTCCCCTAGCCAACACTCAAATTAAACCGGAACTGCTTGATCAAGAAGAAAGTGCTGTAAACAAGTTCCCACATTTTCTTTGAAAGTATATTTTTTATTACCATCATTGGGAATTCATCTTTAGTTTTGGTTCTTGTATGGACAGGGCTTCTGATAGGTTGCGGCAAAAAAAGGGAAATTTTGCGGCATTTTCAAGGGAAATTATGCGGCAAAAAAGG
>OMLO01000158.1_pt1 | contig 35701 bp, 17 predicted proteins | sample 1674811 | NCBI WGS metagenome assembly OMLO01 (sample SAMN06265003, study PRJEB25207) | coral metagenome | isolation source: Coral host | place: Mexico:La Bocana,Puerto Morelos, Mexico | collected 2008-11-13
CCTGAATTTCCGTCTGGCCGCGTTCATACCAGAGTTTGTATTGTTGGCAATCGAGTTTTAATAATCAAAAGGCGTTTTAAAAGGACCATGTAATCACAATTTTAAAGGGCTATATATATTTTTTTTAGATTTAGAAATTGAAAATTTTCAAGTTTTTCGTTCTTAACTGACCTGTCAGAAAGCGTTACTAGTATCCACTGCTTAGGAGCGAAATAAATCTATTTCTGAATTGTTCTTGAGCGAGATGAATTCGCTGCTACCAATTTGATAGCCACTCATAATTGAATGTGGATACGGCGCTGAAAAAAGCGGCGAATGGATGGCGTTCTCTCGTATTCGTTGAATGTTATAAGAAAAAAAAATAATCGTGTCTGTTTGTTATAGTACTGTAGTGCTTTAAATAATGAACTTAACGTCCTTAGCGTTTTCATCGTGTCTGTAATGGTTTGATGTGGTGATCAATTTTATCTGCTTGGTTTAAGACTTTTCATTCATCTAAAGCGATAAGGAATCTTTGTAGTAACTTCAAACCTCTTGCAAGAACTTCCCCAGCCCGTTTTGTTTATATTCATGCACAGTCGGGTTCAGATCGGGAAGTTAATCTAGTTTCTCACCTTTTGTACGTGAAGGATTAATGCGTGGACAGTGTCAGCTGTGCTCAAGGAGCGCCGAGCGTAATGGAAGACATCAAACCCGTTTCTTCAGTTGGAGCCATCATTTTTGTCGTGTGGCTTATTGTCTTTTCAGGTCTTGCCGTAACTAGACTTTTCTTGTATCCTGTCGCGTGCGATATAAACAGACGAATTCACGCAAGGATCGAACCCACGAGTCGCCTTCGGTTTAGAAGACTTGCGAATTTTTTTTTCTTTTCTTGTGGTACTTTCTGTGGAAGATGTGTTTCTTTGGGCGATTTTCTTACACTGTTTATGTTTTCTCCAGTTAGCCGTTTCGATTAAATAATTCTTATTTTCTCTCAGTGCCTAATGCTATCTGTTTTATAAACGACAATTCATGTCAAGAAAAATTCAACGTGTTTTGAATTGCAAATCATCTGCCATCGTCAAACAATAAATCTCTAGTCGCTGGGGTTGTTTTCATGGGAAAAAATTATGTTGTCGTCGAAATGACTGCTTTGAGATGAGCCTCATTGATTGGTCAAAATCAAACAAATTTCCAATTAGCATTTGTCGTCAGATAGCAAAGTACTTTTGTGTTTAAACTACCGCTCGGAAAAAAACTCGTTGCTAACTTGCGGTAGTCCTACGAAATAATCTTATCGCATGTGATCGTATTGCAGATGTCGTAATAACTAAAACCGTTTTGAAATAGGCATGGGCAAAATATCGACAGATTAATGATCCACTTTTTGCGGACGATTCGTCATTTTAACTTCTTATAAGTTTGGTTATTGCCGTCATCACACTCTTCGAAATCCATTAAATTTCACCGCAAAGCAGCCTTGTTTGGGTGTAAAAGTTATCTCCTTTTTAATTATTTTAATTATGTTGCGATCGAAACTTTTTCCGCGGAAAGACTGCTTTGCGTAAGCAAGGTTTTCATTTCGTCATCTGAAATAAATGTGGCGATATCAATTTTGTTCGCTTTCCTTCAGTTTTGTTTTGGATGCGTACTGCTTTTTGAAAAAGTAACTCTCCTTTCTTTCATTTTTTCTGTACTCACGTTTAAAACGTCTTCATTTTCCCTTAAGCGCTAAGCGAGAAATTCGAAAACATTTGATGGCCGTTTTATAAGCAAGTGATTTATTGCTTCTTGAGAATCAATTTTCAGCTCGTATTGAAACTGATATGTTATATTAACCACCCTTTTAAACATTTGATGTTTGGATGCTCGAAACAGCAAGAAAAATACCAGCTGTTTATTGAAAAATGGCAGTTAATCAAGTCTAATTTGGTCATAAATTAAGTGGTTTGCCTGCCGCCGACGCGTCAGAGTAGCCCTCTCGACGCAGGAACATGTTTGTACGTCACATCCCGATTGCAGACTCGATTAGCATCCGCTGTTCGGTAAAGGAGCCCGCAGGAAGGAACCCGCAGTACCTTGGTGAGTGGCGGGACTCGACTCGATTTATGACTTCTCGTCCTGTGTCGGTGCCTATGGCGTGAAAAAGTTTAATGCTAATATCTCGTTGGTTGAGTAAAAGTCGTTAGTAACTTAATATTTAATCTTTATTGAAGTAAAATTGATCCGTATTTAATATGAAAAGCAACTCATTTATTTTAAAATCGTTACCTTTTAATGAGTCAGCATGTAAATTTGTGAGCGTCTCATGTGAGATTTTTTCTTGGAAGAACTTGAATTAATTTTGCGTTTGTTTGGAAAAAGCTCTGAAGACAAACATTCTTTTCTGTGGATTGTCAAGGTGAAGTGATGATTCATTCTTAGCCAAGCCGATCTGAGAAAAGAGACATTTTCATTTTTGGCCTGTGCCGCGGTAACTCGCAATGCTGCGCTCTTCCTTACACGTTCGCTTGCTTATAACAAAGGCAGTGTCCACACCACCCTATTGGCGCTAAAGAAAACGCAGCTTTATTTCTACAATTAGGCCAACCGTCCATAAGAATCCGTCACGAAAACAGAGCTTTTCGAAAACGCTTTTCAAACCGGAGGAATTTGAAAACGCCGGCTTTGCATTTTTGTGTGGACAGAAAACATTATAAAAGTGGAGTTTTTCGAAAACTTTGTAATCATTATAACCATGTTATTTCCCTGACCGAGTTTTAACCTCAGACACAAATCCAAAAGGACCGGCGAGTTTTGCTTTATGAAATTCCTCCGCGTATTATTGTGGGCGAGTTTTCAGAGTGACACCTCCGTGTTCAAATAGTCGTGACTAGAATGGATACCTTAAAATCATGTTGGACACATTATGTTTATTACACAACACATCTGTTTTCCTCTGTTTTCTGTCTTATCTTATGACTCCTATCATGTATATTGAGCGAAGATGACAACCTTATTTGGAGTATCCATTCTAGTCACAACCTATTCGGAATAATCCGGAATACTCTAAGCAAACCTTGTTGTGTAATTTACATAATGTGTCCAACCTGATTTTAAGGTATCCATTCTAGTCACAACCGTGACTAGAATGTTTCCTCCGGCGTAGTGTGGGTAACAACTGTGGAAAGACTAGTCATACTATAAAAGAAATGCAGGGCTATTACTCTAAGAAGTATGCTTGCAGTGTTTTTTGTTAAAAGCGTCATTTCTGTTTCAGGGAATTCTTGCACTCATCAATTCTGCTTTGGATCCACTACTCGAAGTGGTCTCGCTAGATTTGGAGAACCATATATTCAAGATGCATTCAGAGGACTTTACGAGGTAATGTTTCAATCTGAGACCACAGGTGGTCAGCTCTCGCCTTTTCGTCACGTGGAAGTGTACAAAGAAAACTTGCTGGACTTAAATTGGGATTTTAGTTCGGTGAATTTTGTATTTTCCATCCAAATAACTGTTTTTCTACCTGTCATAATTGACGTTTCAGTTCAACCCTGTCACATGATATAGCTGATAACCCGGATGCGCCTTGTTCTAGCTACATACAAGAGATGCAGGTAGGCTGGAGGCTTTTTTTTCTGGAGTGTTATCGCTTGCTTACGTGTCGTTTTACTCCGTGTTAAGTGGACGATGTCCTAATCGTTTTGCCTCATGCAGTTTTTGTTGATTAAGGTACAATTCGTCCTTGGTTGTATTCATTCTTTGCATAATTTTGTCATCGTTTCTGTTTGGTCCACTTTCTCATTACTTCTCTTTTGTTTTCTCTTTTTTTTAGGATTTTATTGTTCATGTTCAAAAGAACTACGTTGCACTTTATGAATGCAGAGAAATCGTCTACCAGAGGTAGGAAACAAATAAATTTACTTTTATCCATTAAAAACACGTCGTTGTCTTACGAATAGCCATGTTCCTATACTCGGTATTGGACTGGAACTAGCTTGCAATAGAGGCTAATGCGAGGGAGCATCATTAAAAGAGATAAATAGGCTATTACTGTGTCGTGTCGGTAGAACAGTTCGGTTTTGGCTGCCGCTCGTACTGCGAGTCGCCGTATGCAAGGCCGGCTATCTACATATTAAGTTGGATTAAACCTCGTGCTCCAGCAAAATTACTCACGGATAGACCGTGTCGAATGAAGCTACCTGCTGTTAATATGCGCTCATCAGCTTATTGAACAATGCTTTGGTTTTAAAAGTCACACGACGGTCATTTTGCTGTCTTTAGCCTTATTAGAAACTGAATTGTCCAGCAGTGTTTCTAAGTCTTCCTCCTAAACATCGGAGAAACTAGCGATGTTGCCACTGTATGGGCTCCCTCTAATCGCTACACGTTTCTGATGACCGACACTGTATGATAGCTCAGCCAATCAGATTGCAGCATTTGTATCAGTGTACTTGAAGTGGGGGTGGTGGGTCTTAGACCAGTTGGATAAGGTTGTACAGCCCACTTCCAAGACCTCTTCACCTATTTAAAACCAAAATCATGGTTTTCCTCTACCCCATTGTTTTACTTATTTTTACTGTCTAAAAATTCGATACCTTATTTAAGACCTGAAGAACCGAAAATCAATACCCTGTTTCAGACCCGCCTTATAATTAGGTTCCTAGTTCAAACCGACGCTAAGGGCATTGTGAAGGGCTGCATTCTTATGATGAAAAAGGTATCTTCTTCTAGAAGAGCATACCCAATTCCAGACTAGAGTACAAAAACCATACCCTTCTTGAGACTAAAATAGCCAAAATTGATATTCTACTTCTGACCAAAACGGCTAAAAATCATACCATTACGGGCCTCGCATACATATATACCCTTAAACAAGTATTTCTCTCTTCCTGGGTTGAGAGGTCAATCACTTAGTTGTACCAGTGGTTCTTTAAACTCGAGCCTTAACTGGATCCTAGTCCTTATGTTAGCCATTTTCTTGAAATTGATTACGTAACCTCCGTAATTGATAACAATTACCGTTACAAACTTCAAGTTGATAAACACTACCTTTGTTCATGGATTGTTTTTTTGGTTTCTTTAGGTTGGAAGGGATCGTTTGTCGAACCATCGAGTTGTTTGTTCGTCATGCCAGTTTACTAAGAGCCATTGGAGAAGGAGGCAAACTGAAGCTGGCAGCTGATATGGCTCAAGTAAGTGACCAGGCCTGATTGCACGCTTGCACCAGAGCTTCATACTTCAGATTTTATCAGTTAGAACTTTTCAGGCTATTTTTTTTTTTCGTTTTTGTCTCCGAAATCAAACATTGGGATTCACTAGGCTGTGGGCCTAATGGATCAGACCTTTGCTAACAGTTCTATCCTTTTCGAATGGATTTTGGACTTGTCGATTGATGTTGGAGAGAGAAAAATTTGAGAACCCAGTGAAAATACCATCGGAGCAAGCCGAGAACCAACAACAACCTCAACCCAAATATGGCATCCCACATATGGGATCGAATCCAGGCAGCGCTTGCTCTCACCACTGCGTCATCCCAGTTCCCAGTTCCCTATAGGGGACTTTCGTTTTATCGGTGAACATTGTCTTCCGTTCTGCTTTATTTAGATTGAATTTGCTGTGGGTCCGCTGTGTCACAAAGTGTCTGACCTAGGAAAGTCGTACAAGCTATTGAGATCTTTCAGGTGAGTTTTCAAAACACACTGACTTACGCTAACCTGACAATCAACGACAAAATGGAAAACAACGAAGGAACAAACGAGTAATAGACATTTTTAAGATCAATTTTTATCATCGAAATTCATTTTGGCATTAAAGCCTAGCTAATTAAACGTTTGTCCTTGCATTCTTGCCCTTGTTTCAAGGTGCCAACCATTGTATTTGACAATCTTTTTTTTCTCCCAAAGACCTTTGCTGTTTCAAACCTCAGAAGATATTGTCGGTAATCCTGCTCTGGGAGAAAGTCTTCCTCACAGCGTCGTGCTCCATCACCTGTTTTCAAGAGCTCCAAACGAGCTCAAGTCCCCTCATGAGGTATGCAGCCCTATTTGTTAGCGAACACTGTGCGTTAAAAATTTGGTTTACGGTTTCCTTTTGGACTTGAGTTCTCCCTATTACATAGATAAGTTTGTAAATATCCGGTTGAGTTCCATTTTAGCACTCAAATTTGCTGGAAAGTCGAGAGTATGGCCGCGCCCATGTTATTTTAACAATTTGTTCTACGGTGGAAATGATGTTAGGCAATTTGACATATACTAAAATTCTAACTTGGCTCCTTCTCCTAATTTGGTGGAAATAAAGCAAAAGAAATTGCGTCAAAGTTAAGGTATGAATAATAAATTAACCCTTGTATTGTTCCTCCAAGCCTCGTAGCCAAATTACAATTTTAATATATCAAAAACTGTCTATTGAAAGGCGTGAAACATCCTTTGTGGAGTTGTTTTAATGACAAACGCGGGATTGATGAGCAAAAGTCTTTTGCTTTCCCTCTGCGAATCTGGCAAGACCATGAGATTTTATTTCTCAATCATAATGTGAGTCGTAAGGCGACGATGAAGACGGGTTTTTAGTAGCCGAAAGGGGAAAGAAAACCCTTTTGACCAGGTATGAGAAAGTTTCGGCGAGTAATAATAATAATAATTAATAATAATTAAAACATATTTAGCGCAATATTTCATGACGCACATGATCAAATGCGCTCAAATCCATAGTTGGCCAATTTTGTAATGGTAGGGCAACGTTTATTTAAAATAGTACATGTTTCCTTCTCCTTTAGGTGGCTGGTTGGTCGATAGGTTTCTATTCTCAGTGGCTGGATGATCACACATCGGAGGAAGAAAAACTTGCTCTTATTAGGCAAGTATGACTTGTGTGCCTCTCAAACAACACTTCTTTTTGCTTAAGCCCTCTGATTTCTCACTTCCCAAGTTCACAGCCACTAATGCAAAAATAGCCAGTTAGTGTGAATTAACCAGAAGACTAGTCTGTGCAGCACACATGAAGCTCAGTCCGGCCACCCATCCTTCTGTCTACCTTCCGCCCTACCTTCATCCGAGGGTCTTCCCGTTCGTCCGTCCGTTAATCAGTTCGTCTGTCCGTCCGTCAGTCAGTCAGTCGTTCAGTCAGTGATTCAGTCAGTCAGGGATTTAGTCAGTCAGTGACTCGGTCAGGCAGTCAGTCAGTCACTCCGTCCGTCCGTCTATCCGTCAGTCAGGTAGTCAGTCAGTCAGCCTGTCAGTCAGTCTGTCTGTCTGTTTGTTAGTCTGTCAGTCCGTCAGTCTGTCCGTCTGTCCGTCTGTCCATCTGTCAGTCACTTAGTCAGTCAGTCAGGTAGTCAGTCGGTCGGTCAGTCAGTCAATCAGTCAGTCAGTCCGTCAGTGATTCAGTCAGTCAGGGATTTAGTCAGTCAGTGACTCGGTCAGGTAGTCAGTCAGTCAGTCCGTCCGTCAGTCTGTCTGTCTGTTTTTTAGTCTTTCAGTCCGTCCGTCTGTCCCTCTGTCCATCCGTCAGTAAGTCAGTCAGTCAGTCAGTCAGGTAGTCAGGAGGTCGGTCAGTCAGTCAGTCGGTCGGTCAGTCAGTCAGTCAGTCAGTCAGTCAGTCGGTTGGTCGGTCGGTCAGTCAGTCAGTCAGTCAGTCAGTCAGTCAGTCATTCGCTTACTCACTAAGTAAGTCAATCACGCAGGAAGACTTGCTCCTCGTTATTGGTTTTTGCTTTTTCAGTTTGTTTGATTATTTGTTCTGTGATATTCAGAGGTACATTGGAGGCGTATGTTCAGTCAGTAAGATCAAGAGGAGAAAAAGAATTTGCTGCTATCTATCCCATCATGCTTAGGATTCTTCAAGCTGCCAGCGGCTCACCAACCCCTTGACACTGTGTCGTAGAAACTCCATACTTTTAACTCGCATTGTGTAACATGGCAACTCTGCAGAAGGGTATATATTATGGCAAATAAGAGAAGAGAAAGGAAATACTTGATATTCAGATTTGTAAATAGCATATCTTTCAGAAAACAGACGGGTTTGTAGGGAAAACTTTGTTATGTTTTCACTGAGTTTTTCAAATTACTTAATCGGGAACAAACATGCGAGGTGTCTTGTAAACCTGTTATAAAACGCCTAATGGTGGGCTAAACATTCTTGTAAAAATTAGATCGCTATACATATATAGCTTAAAGAACAATTGAGAATGGAGTTATTGAGGAAATTAATATTTAGAACATATTGACTTGGTATGCGTCCTACAAGTTAGCTTCCAGCCTTGGACACCAACGTGGTGGCCATAACATCCAAATGTCCTCATTAGTATCTAATGGCGGTTACAGATGTGTTTAGTGAGTTAGGAGGGGTGGGTAGGGGAGGGTTGGAGGAAGTAAAGATGGTCTTTTAATGGCTTGTGAAGATGTCGAGTGGAAACAGTATGAAGGTGGGGGTTGTTTTTGTTGCTCGACTTCTTTGCTTTAAATGAAATCATATTAGAAAATAAGAAAATTATTTATACAGGGTAACCCAATAGCTTAAAACCAAAAACAGCAACAACAAAGAAATTTTTATAGTAGCAGAACTTTAGACTCTCCAGTGATAAAGGGTTTGTTGTTCATGAAGATAAATTAATCTTTAGAGTTGATTTTAAACTACTCTACGCTCATCTCATCAGTTGTGAATGACACGAGATTCAAGTGAGATTATTTAAGTTCCGGTGGATTTAGCACTGCTGTGCTAATTGAGCACTAGTAAATAAACAAACAAATATTATAGATTTAGCATAAACCTGTTTAGAATCCTGATGGGTTCAAGAAAAAAACCTAGGTAGTGGCAGTTTGTAAATTCGAATCCAGACTCTTAAACCACTCGGCCACTCCGCTTCTAGAGCAGCAAGCTCCACGAACACTTAAGTGTTCGTGCAAGGCGTCTTAAATCTAATTCCAATTTCGCAAAAGTTTAGTGTTGTTTTAAACGTTCTGATTGCGAAAGCAGCCGAGCTGCCAACGCGGCACGATGAAATATGCGAAAAGCCCCGTGAAAGTGACATCCAATCAAAATCGTACATTTAGCAATGGAACAGTTTCTAAAAAAAACATGAGCACGCAAAGTTCATTGGGTGAACATGGGTCTTTCAATTTAGTTTTGACCCGTATGATTTATGGCCCACAGTTTACTCTGTTTGCCCCAAACGTTTTGCGCAAACTGTTGTGAAATGTCCTTGTCTGTATATTCCCAAGATCTTTTCACAACAATAGTTTATGCAAAGGTTTTTGGGCAAACAGTGGATTGCGGGCAATTGGAAACTAGAGAATGTAGCAATTTAGTTAAAAAGGTCCTCGACTTTTCTAATAACAGAGCAGGAGTTTCCTGTTCTTAATTAAGCGGTTAAGTATATTCCTCAGCAATGTATAAACGACGCGATTAACTGAAGTGCACAGAGCAGGGCTTACTGGGGATCTTTTTCTGATTTCTTGACCGAGTTGTCCTCAACAGGGCAGGGGTTTCTAAGGGGGATAAGGGGTTTTTAAGACAATGAAAACTATTTTTAGATATTGATTGATGTAAAAGTCACGTTGTATCTTGGGGGCACAGGGCAGGGGTTTAAAAATAGCATGATTCTTTAAAGCAAAGGTGGATCTTGGATTTTCAAGAGGATGAGAGGTGGTGGCTGTTGCCTTGAGGCTGCAGATTAATGGAGCATGCACACAAAAGCTTGAAATTTGAGAATTGCCCTGGAACCAAATTGAAAACTGTTTCACCAGAAATACAAGCAATTGCACAAAGCAGAATTTATCTATTTTAGGTATCTGTCCACAGAGTTTGCTTTTAATCTTCAATTTTTCTGGTTTTTGCTTCCCTAAGAGGGGGTTCAGTTGGCTAGCCACCCAACCCGACTCCCCTAAATCAGCCCCACTTTGGATTTTGATTGATGTATGAACGTAACCAGCTCAAGTCCTCAGAGCAGGGCTTTCTCAGGTACCTTGAGGCAATAAACAATGCTCTCACATCCTGATTGAGGTATTTATAAGGTAGTTAAAACTAAGTTAATTTCTTTCTCCATTTTAAAGTGGCATGGTTGAGTATGGTGTGCTAAGCAGAAGTTTCAAAGGCATTTTATAATGAATCTGGTTAATTCACCCGGGGAAACGACTCCTTATCAAAAAAAATCGCGAATGCTCGTCGTCCGGCTGAGGGGTGTAAATCATGGGTTTTGGTCTTACTGGTTCTTAATTTGCGTAATAAAAAAACGTCAATACCTCTAAAACGAAAAAAGATATTCCGAAAAGGAAAATGTCATTATAATTTTTTCAGTTTGAAAAGTCTGTCAAATAAGCTACAATTATTTTTCAGGTCATAGGCACTTTAAGGTGCACTCGGAGAAAAGGTGTAATTTGCAAAGTACCTGTTGTAAAATCTGAAATGGCAATACGTTCACAGGGTCTAGCTTCTTTCCTGGATGAATACGTGGAGCCCTGCATGAGCTTGGAACCCCAATCTTCGAGATGGCATGTGGCCTTAGGGCCTCTTCGTGTGAGCTCGCTCGGTTTTCGAGATCTCACCTCGTCACTCTTTTCTTCGTTAAAATTTCGATATGTTCATATGAGAAGGCAGGCTGGCCAGGTTACGAAACCGAGATCTCGGTAATGGGGATAAAAATTTTCTAACAATGAACACTCGAGCCCGGGTGGCAGGGGCAAAACTTTTTTTCACAAATAGTTTCGCGTTCGCATCATAGTGGCCAAAATGGCGTAACCTTTATCAATTAAGAAACGAGAGTAAACAAAGCTACGATAGTCGCGAACGGTACAAATTTATTTTCCATCATTTGGTTTGATTCTTGAATTTCATCCCGGTCGACCGGGCTGAATTTTCGCATATAAACAACCAACAAAATTCGCTCCGTAACCGAGCCAGCACTCATATGAAGAGGCCCTTACTTGTCATAAAACTGTACCCTACCTGAATGATCTTGAATGCTTTCCAGCGTGGCCCGACATTTTCAAATCACTTATCTTAAGTGATGCTTGGTTAGAATTTTGCAGCGCCCGGTGCAATAATTCATTCAAGGAAAGTGGCAGTTGCAATTAATAAAAGCCGAATGACCTAAACTTTGCGAACCTAAACTTTGCTAAGTATCTGATTATGTAATACTCAAGCCTTATCGTTCTTCCTCATTTCGTTTCCTCTATGTTGTTATTTCAAGGCCGAGTTACGTCTTTGCATTTCCCTTAGTATCTTAGTACAGCTTCACATACGCGTATTTGAATACATACTTGGGGATTTTTGCTAAATACACAGCACCTATTTTATCGAGAGTCGAAATGTGTGCCTTTCGAATGCTAAAAACGTTTGGGTGGCAACCGATTTCTTAGGCTCCTGTAAACACCTACAAAAGTCTATTAAAATGGGCTTTATATGACAGGAACCTTTTCACATAGCGAGGTTAAATTTGTTACCATTGTAAGCGAAGTTACTATAATCCTTCAACTAACAAACATTTTGCGACAAGCTGTCTGCCTCCTGCGTGAAAGGGTTTAACTGTAGCGCCTCGTGTAAATAGGGCGGCGCAACAGCTCTTAACCGAATCAGTCTGCAAATTGAATTTCTTCCGTCGCGATTTGAAAGAATAGAGACTGAACTTAAGTTACTATAGTTTACTTTATTCAACTGTAAAACCATGGGAAAAATGGGTTGTGACTGGAAAGGTTGTAAACTAACTGCAGTCGTTTCGTTCACTATCAAAAACTAACGACCCCAAAGAAAACATCCATGTTTTTGGCACTGAAACGCGCACGTCTTAACGGAGTGAGCGATCGGCGGTGTAACAAAACTTGATTATTGCTTTTCTCTCGATATGATACAAAGACTTAAACCGGTACAGGTGTTTCCCTCTCGAGGAAACGCCTAAATTTGAAGTGAAACGATCACCGTGCTGTAAGCAGTGGATTTTTTCTCAAACGATATCAGGGAAATTTCGGAAAAGGAATTGACGAGAGAAGAATTTGAGATTTGTTGTGGTTGTGGTCGTACAAGGTCAAGGTTCAGTGTGGTTTCCTTAAATCCGTGTGAAGTGTTAACTTTCCCCACCTAACGTAGCGTTATTTATGCAATAAAGAAGAATCAGGAAGAATCCGGCTGGTGTCACAAACTACTTGTATTAAAGTTTGTATTAGCAGGGTGCAGAGAATCTCAGTTTTAATCACTGCTGCACAGTATTCAAATAGTTTTTTTTAATATACAGTGTATTTATGAAGCCCGCAAGAGCAATATCCGTTGAATGGCCGAGCATGCAACTTGTATCCGGTAAATAATACGGTTATCAACTGGAGACCATGACGCGTACGAAGTTAAAATACTGGGCGTGTTGCGGAAGTTTACTTCATTAATATTTTGTTCACGTTACAAAGGCAAAGTGGCAGATGTTTGGCCTTTAACCAAAAACGTTGTGGTTTTGCAGTAAAAACGCGGTCAAGTTTAATAATTTTAGCGAATTTGCTACTTTAAATCCGAGGTGAAATAAAGGTTATTGTATGGTATGGACTCGTGGTTTATACGCACCCGTTAAACACGGCGCCCTGAAGTCTGGCAACCCTTTTAAACTTGTTTCCTTGTTATAGACAAACCGGAAAATAAGGGTTATATACGACGTTTTTCAAGAGAGTATATAAGTTAAAAGCTCTGAATGTTACTACAGTCAGTTTGGTTATCTTGTTCCAATTCTTGATTGAAATCTAGTCATTTTCGTGACTCGGCCTTCAGCCTTGGGTTTTCTATCTGCCATCAATTTACTTTACTTGAAAAGATTGAACACCTGAAGGAACTACAGATCTTGTCATTTTGCGGTTTAGCTGTTTCTGTTTTTCACATTTATTACCTCTGTATCGTTGTGATTTAATATATTTTTCCCAGTGGGAAGTATCGGTCCTTTGTTTTAGTCATTGCTTTGTCCAAGCAATATTTATTGCTTCGCTCACAGGGCAGCTCCACTTGGATGAAATATGGCCAAATACAATAAAGCTATAATTTACACGGGAGTGGTCAAACGAGGCGTTGAATGGAGTTCTTAGTTTAACTGATTGAGTAGTTACAATCTACAGACACGAAGCACAACAGTTAATTTTCTAACAAAGAACGAAGGTCTAGTTTAATTTCCACTTGAAGGGAGGCGATCTATTTTCGTTTCTCAGTTTTTATATAGGCATTTTGCCTTGAGTTCAAAAGACACCAGCCGCAGCTCATTCACTCTATAGCTTTCCTCTATTTTTCTATGTTTTCGAGCTTAACAATATTTTCTCCGACAGATCATTTCCCCGACAGAAGATAATTTTTAATTTGTTATCACTCGCGGCCTGTCCTATTCCTAGAGTCAGGCAATACAGTATTGCTTTAATGCGGTACTGTTTATTTTTCAATATAAAGAAAAAAAAACCCAAAGATGCATAACTTAGCATAATAACTAATTGGAGTGACCAAGTTGTTATTTTCTTTTCTGGAGGGCATTATTGTATTTAGCGGAAATGCACATAAACAAAAATACCCTTTTCTCGACCACGCTTAACAGATTAAAACGAAAGCGCTCAGAAAGAAACCAATTGGCAAGTCAACATCTAGAAAAAAGCATTAAGTTCCAATGTCATCTTATCTTCGTCATGTAATATTCTGCATTCCAGTCCCGAGAACAATAACCTGCTCGTCGCTGAAAAGGATTATTTCGCCTTCATTGTATATTGTCTGTGAAGGCAGATGTTTTTCCGAAAGATTTGGGTAGTCACGTACCTGAATGTGACAGCGTTGCGGTTACATTGTTGACAATATATGTCACTGGAATCCCTGCTCTCATTTTTATTTACCCCTTTATGATGAACAGGCGGGACTCAATAAATGGGAGTTATGTTCAGCCAGCTGAAAGCTTTGTGGAAGATGCTCCTTTACCTTCCATCAGCGCGGTGGGGGGTACTCCAAGAAAAATTGGGCGGGGGTATGTGAGCTGCTTCCCAAAACCCGCGCCTTATTTATGACCAAAATCTGCCTGCCCTATTTACGACCTGACCAAAAATATTCGATGCCCTGTGAACGAAATGAGCCTTAAATTACCTTCATCAGGCCGTTGTGAAATTGCCGTTGAGTTTCTTTTCGATAATAATGAAAAAAGTGACTTCTTTTTATAAACATACCCATATCAAGACTAGAGTACAAAAACAATCCATATTTATGACTTTAATGGCTGAAAAACCATACCCTTCGTGGCTGCACGTGCCTCTATAGCTTATATAGAGAAGTAGCTCCCTGCTAAGTAAACAATGCACTCTGGAAGTGTAAAAGAATTGCTAGTGGAGACAGTGGACGCTTGAGAGGAGCCGGAGCGTTGGGTTCTTATAAAACTTAGGAACACCATCTTCTATTTGGTTTATAATATAGCATGAATGAGCAATTGAGAGGGGGGCAGTGATCCCTGGGGGAGGGAGATGCTCCGTAAATCCGGCTTTGGGTAAGGGTGTGCTTCTGGGACACTGAAACCCTTAACTCTTACTCTAGATAGACTAGGCACCAAACACCACACCCTATCTCAAACTAGCTATTTTCCACGTAGAAACTTTATCGTTATCGTAGTCCAATATACGCTAGCTAAACTAGTATCTTACAAAATCACTTCTGAGTTTCAATTTCTGTTATAGAACCCCGAGTATAGAACCCTGTTCTATTCACATACTGCCAACTTCTCCTTTAAATGACGTTCAATTCTAAACAGAAAATATCTGATTTCTGCACCCCGAATTGCCTGAAAATCATATCCTTTACAGCGGCACATAGCCATACAGCTTATATATGGTAGTCCCCCCAGCGGGTCACCGGCATACGTATTCTTACTACCATTCCTAGACTCTAGTTTCCTATAGATATCCAAATGTTTACTACCTAGAGAATCTCTTGTTATTACACTGTTACTTCGACTTCGTCTCAGTTTTTTTGCTCTGTTCTACTGAGAGTCTCTGTGAAGTTCATTTTATATAAAGCGGTTTCCATCTTAACGATCATTTTGTGAACCGTGCAATACCCGAAATTGGTTTCGCTACTAAATAAAGCTAGGAAAGACTAACTAGTAGAAAACTTACCGACGGAACCAACACAGAACTGAACTGACTAGCTAGCAAGAGTGGTGCGCTAACACTGATACCCACACAAGACCCTAACTACAAAAGCAACGTATCAGCTATTCACTAGTATTGAGCGGGTCTACTTTCAACAGTGTTCGACGAATTGTTTAATCAGCTTTATACCTGATCTTCAATTAGAATTATTTTACATTAGGTGTCATCGGGTGCTGACCAACGACCCGATTGTGAAATAGTTGTAAAAACAACTAAGTTTAATTATCGGCAGTTAAATTACATGTAACAACCCAGTTCACACGTTTCCACGTGGAACTGAATTGAATAAATAATACATGAACTTGTCGTGTCAGTTTTCCGAGGACCTTTCCGGGTACGAATCAAGAAAGAGACTGATTTGTTTGTGAATTATTTAAGAAGTTGTATGTATATCAGTGTTGTAAAAATGTTACCTCCAAATTGCGGTAAGATGCGCGAATTTGTAAGGAACGAGTTGAAATAAAGAATTTTATTTACAAATCAATTCTTGAGTTCTTTGAGAGTGGGAGCGTTTTACATGGTTTTATTTTCGCCATCATGTGGCTTTGGCTATCTCGCTTTAATGTAAGCAAAACTGCGCATCAGCGCAGAGCTACTGAAATAGATAAGAACCTGTTGAGCGGGAAGTTCCCGTTAACAATGCGGCCCTGAGAATTCACTGACAAAACAAGATCTGATCAACGCACACTTCAAACCTTGTTACAGGTCCCATTTGCCAATTATCAATTCCCATAAAACAATAAAAATCCCTCAGCCTGACAGCTAAGTGGCATTTTAATTTGGCAGCAGGTGCAAAGTAGGTTCGTTGCTATGCGAATTGGGTATAGTGGCAAAGGCCATTGTTCAACTTGTTGACCGTGGTTTAGTGTGAATATTCCATGCAGTTTTCTGTTTGTTCGCAATTTTACTGATTTACTGAGTAACTTTCAGTGACTTCAGTATTTCTACAGCGTGTTACAGTGTGTGGAAGAGTTTGGTTGAGGTTGAAAACATTCGGCTCCCCAGGAATTGTTAAATGTGACTTGTGACTTTTTGTTACAGGTACGGTTTTGTTCAATTCACACTTGTTCTAAATAGTTTTGGCGCAATTACAGTCAAACGCATACGAGGAATTGATAAGCAACTCATGAAGTCTCGATGGTTATCTATAAATAAACTACAAAAATTTGTTAAAAATTCCAAAACTTAACTTCAATGTCACTCGATGCGTATAAAGTACTTTATCTCTCTCCTCTGTTTTGTTGCATTAAATTTAGATTGACGTAACTTTGTTTTAAAAACTAAGAGATTAACCCTAATAACAGCATTCTGGCAGATTTATAAACAAAGACCGTCTTCAACCTGATGACCTTTTGACTGTTCTTTGATAAACTATTGTCCAAGCTTAAATCGTTTATGAAAAGAATTTATTACATCGAAATTGCGCGCAATACAACTGATTAGGCTCTCAGAGGGTTATTCGCAGAGCAATATATAGAAGAAAAAAGTTAACAGGAGACATTAATAGTGCTTAATATCTGTTAAGTTTTGCAATATGTTGTGATGATCCGTTTTTATCACAGCAGGCTCGTACGGGAGAAGATTTTGTTCACCTAGGCAACAAGAGAAAAAAAGCAACGTGGTCAGAACGGCTCAACAAATAGCACACAGTGAGACAGGTTTTTTGTGCCAGTGTTGCCTTTATGAAAAGCGACAAATATTTCGATCATTACTTCCGGTAAATTAAACCAACAAAGCATGTTTACTTATACTAAAACAATACGAGTTTGTGATGTCGATGAATCGGTACAGAGCACCCTTAACTCGTCATCGTCGGCAGATGTCCCAAACGCGTGTCGTGCGGGTGTTCCATTTTCGTCTCGTGCAATACCTGCTTCTACAGGTTGTACCACATTTTTCAGTCTTTTAGGCGGTGTTGAGATCATATGTAAATGTAATCAGTACAACCTCTAAACAATGAGCTGAAATAAAAAAAAGCACGAATAGAAAAAAATTATACCAGTTATAGAGGAGGGTCAAAAGTGACCCCGTTCTGGCAGGTTCAGTGGCTCTTTGTTTGACTGGGAATGCATCGTTAAATATTTTACCTAAAATTGATTGATCTTATAGTTATGGTTATTAATCTCACTCGATCTGTTTTGAGTGCTTTATGTCGAAAATTCCGTTTTTGAACTAAACTAACCAATTATCTGAAGAAACATTTACTATGCGTGCCTTTCAACCAAGAAAGTGTGGATGCAGTAATCCAGTTAATTTATTTAGTAGAACTGAAACACACGTGGGTCTGTCAGCTTTTCTTAGTTAAGCAGGTAGTCTGCTATTGAGCCATTTTTCTCCTCAAGATTGAGTCGGACGTGGTTTGGCAAAGTTTTTTGATAAATAAGTTAGAATAAAAGCTGTCTGTTAGCCTCTTGTCTGTTACTGTGCAAGGTTGTTGAGTCTGGCTTTGTCTGTGAATGAAACCCTAGATGTGACTATGGAAATGAAAGCTATTGTGCACTACTTTCGTTTGGTACTGTTTGATTACGCTGTGTAAGGTGGTGTTAACTCAAATCTACACTTGTGGATAAGAGCCCAGCGTGTAACCGGTTAGGTGAAAGCTACTAAGCAGAGTTTTCTCGTGAAGTGGTATAATGTTTAGTATTTTTTACAAGGTGGTTTCAACGTCTTAAAGGTCCGTAAAACACGTTATGTGTAGTGATTCAGTTACGTTGAAAGCTATTGAGCAGTCTTTTTTTCACGTTGCACTATTTTTTATATGCCACACGACACCGATGGTTTTACTTTCAGGGTTGATAAGACTCTTATTTCTGACGCATTCAAATGAAAGCTATTGGACGGTAATTTCATGTAATTCTGTTTATTTCGCTGTACCAGGTGGTTCTAACTTTTAATTCTGTGGATGAAAGCTGAGCGTGTGATCATTCAAATGAAAGCTATTGAGCAGTACTTCAATGTGGTGGTATTCGTCGTTCAATAATTTACTAAGTGATACCTGCAATTGATCAACTTTGAACTTATGAACAGAAGTGAAAGGATTAATGAATCGTTTCCTCAGTACTACCTGTTAGAGCAGGTACCGCACGGAATGTTGAATTTATTAAATTTATTACATTTTATTACGAATGTTTGGGGTATCTGCCAAAGCACGTTCATAGTGATATCGGTTGAAAGTTCATGAAAGTTGAAGCAAGATGAATCCGGCATAGGAACTTGATGAACGAGATGGGAAATTAATTGGTGGACTTGAAATTAATCAGGAAAAACAAGATCGAGAAATAGACACCAAGTGATTTGAAAAACTGAGTGGAGCGCGCGTTTAATGTGATCAAATGTTTCTGTTCCGTCACAGGGTATAAAGATCTATCATATAAGATCTATACAGTTTACGCTGTCTGTTTTTTCAATATTCCGGGTCATATACGATCCTCCCCTCCCGGCCCTGGAATTAAATCCCCAAGAGAGCCACAAAAGGTTTTTAAAACAAATTAAAAAAAAAACATTGGGCTTATCAATCTTGAATTATCGTGGTGATTTCAAACCAGTTTCTGAACGAAATAAATGAGGCACTCAATTAGAGGCTTTCGACATCTGAACGAAGTTGCTATTGCAAATGAATATGTGAAAGATCATACATTTGACCTGCGGAGAACTGAGATACGAGTTTATGTTTGATCATCGCAGTTATACACACAACTTAAGCAGTTGTGAAATTAACGCCTGAAAAAATTTTTTAGCCTGAACAGGATTCGAACCCATGACTGCGATAACGGTGCAGCGGCAGTAATTTTTTTCAGGCTTTAATTTCACAACCGTCTTAAAATTGTGTTTATAAATGCAATGATCACTCATAAATTAGTGAAGTTACTATTATTGCGACGTCTCGGACCAAATTATTGTTGGTAAGTTCTAGATAATCTTTAGCGAATTCAAATACGGATAACAATGCCAATTCTTTCTATGTGTCAGTCGCCTTCCAACATCAAGTTTCCACACGAACTAGCTACGGTGTTGTCGGCACGAACTTGAATTTCGCTTCAGGCGTCCAAATGACACACAAGTCATGTCAGTATGAAATCGTGAAATCTGCACTGGGCTTTCGTTAAATAGACAAGCTTTAGGAAAATCCAAGATTGGAAACTAGCGGATAAGCTTTTCTCTACTTAACAGATTAATCCAAGATTACTCGGATCGTGGGAGATCAAAAGAAGCGACCAACCCAATCTGGACAAGGCTTCTTTCGCCTTTGAAGAACCCGAATCATCTATGTGGGCCCAAGTGATCCTGGATTGATCTTTTCAGAGCTAGGACCGTCGGCAAACGCAAAATCAGGTCTTGGATTTAAGAATCCGATCTTGTATTTTCTGTTCAAAGAAAGGCGCCTGAAGTCTTTGTAATGTTTCTGTTCTGCACAAATATTCTATAGGCAGCCCGTAGTTTTCGGCTCTGAGTGGACGCAGTTCTCAAACGTTATCGGTATGCTGGGAAGATATATAGGAAATTCAACTTGGCCGTAACGTGAGGAATTTTGTCTTCATAAACTATCAGTAAGCCGCATATTCTTAGAAATAAAGATAATTAATGTTTCAATATTTGAAAGTGAAAGCCGGGTTTAGGGAAAATTGAGGTACTTAGTTCTTTCTGATACCAGCAGGAACAATAGGTTGAGCTTTGGCCGTCTTAGTTAAGCTATGAATGCACATGCGAAAACTGACTTGACGTGACTACAACAGATTGCGGTAGCCTAGTCATCTATCACTGGACATAAGGCCGTGCTTTCATTTAGCGCATTGAACTGAGACGTCGTATCATAGTAGATCGGTCAATAATTCCGTTGTAGTCAGTGGAATTGACTGAATACATGCTAACCAGTTGTAAACTTTTATGATACCTGTTTCTCCTGTTGTACCTTTTGTTTTCTCGGCTCAACGATCTTTTCGAGGCTTTCTCAACGGAACCTGAACTTGAACGAAAGCAACAATATTTCAGGATTGAAAAAGAAAGCACGTCGGAGTTGAAAATCAATGAGTTAACAGTAAATATTATATATCCATAATTTCAACTCCTCCCCGAAAACGGAAAAATCAATGAGAAATCAAAACAATCGATTAATTTAAATACCATTGAGGATACAAAAGAATTCTCTAAGGTTTTATGGAGCCGAAAAGAGTGGTGCAAAACGGAAAAAACTGAAACAAGACACTTCAAGTAACCGGGTGCAAAACTGAAATTCTTACCCAGATCATGTGAATGATATTTGTTGATAACGGTTAAGGCTAAACTGGACTCATTTTATCTGTTTCAGGACACGTTTTAGTTGAAATTAGTAGGGGAAATATACTTCCTTTCAAAAACCAACAATATAAAAGTACAAATCAGTCTTATTTATATTAAAAGTGTCAAAACTGATACGATCGCGTGTGCGGACTTATCTTCAGTTCAAACTAATAAATCACCAAGGAACTTGGAGAACAAAAGTAGCCATTAAGGTATTCATTTAATCAAAAAGGATTCATGGTGACCGCGTGTTTCCGTTTAAAATTTGCCTGCACATGTAGTGGTAAGAATTGAGGCGGAACCAAGAAACGAAATCACTCGAACTTTCACTTTCAAATCTAAACTTTATACTGATTTACGGCGCGCCATTGTGAGCGCGTAACTGTAGCCATGAGGCTTTGGCAGAGGGTTCGTGTGAAGGTTCATAACTTCTTCAGGGATTACAGCTTTTGTCGCCAAAACAAAAACAAATACAAGAAAAACAAGTCTTTAGTGCTCATGTGAATAATTCTCTTTATTAAAACATGCTCGAGGTTCCGGACTTTTGGTTTTGTCGACGATCAATAGAACACGAACCCAGTTGTAAAAATATACGTATCTATTTCAATAAACTTTAACTTTTTCTGTATTTACATTTGTACACGTTCTTTCGAAACTCACTGATGTTATTTACATAATTATTTGATTCAAACGAATACGTACAAAAATAGATAATTAACATTGCAAGCTAATAAAAGGAAACTCTTTGTATTTTGTAGTGATTTTCAAGTCTTCAACATTGTTCTCAAGGTTATATTTTTTTCATCTACCACGGTCTCCAAAGCAATGCACCATGAGAAGTAGATCCTAGTTTAGTTTCTTGCGATGAAATAAATCTCGTATCTCGTGTCATGCTGGTTAAAACAGGAGATTCAGGTCTGATATCTCGTGTCAGACTTGCAGAGCCAGTTAATACGGGTGAGACATGTAGAGGTGAAGGTGGAGGCGATGGGAACGGTATCATTACAGGCTGTAAGGGTGCCATGTACCGAACGCTGTCCGTAGTGAATACAGGCATTGCGGCAACTGTGGCGTTTACGTTATTTCCTTGGCAACGGGACGACGTCATTTTTCTTGTGAATTCTGCGGCACACTGCACATAACTTGCTCTGTACTCTGTAGGATCCATAACTGTAAAAAAGGAGAAATTCTATGAGTCACAAATCAAATAAATCCAGATATTTTTACGTATCATTTTTTTCTCAAAACGTTTTATAAACGTGCTTTGGAGACACCACTGAATTGTCTATCATCAAAAATATTTCACTTGAAATTTTGAAGTAAAAAATATTTCGGTTTTATATTTCAAAGCATGGCTCGCTAGCTATTTGACAAATAAACATTTGACAGAAATCATCTCTTTAATTATTCCGGAAACGCTATTGATAATGCGGGCGAACAGTGGACAATTCATAAACTCCTGCAAGACTAAATTCACAAACATAAATAAACTGTACCTTTCTGTTTTTGTTCCCTTCTTTTGAGCTCGCGTAAATAATGAACAGTCATTTCCAAGACATCGGCTTTTTCCATTTTCGAGTACCGTGACGCCTATAAGAATAATGGAGAAATAATTGTAAGAAAATATTCTTTAATACTCAGCGGAGCTTTACTTTTTAAAAGGTAATAATCGGCGTTTGATATTCAAAGTTACTTACATCCTTATTTAACGCCTCGAGAATAAGTGATTTCAATTCGTTCAGACTGTCGTTTATCCTTGCTCGTCGCATTTTTTCCATGAGCGGTTTTTTTGCCTATAAAAAAATAAGGCAATAAAAGCGTCGTTAAATATCATTTACAAGTAATATAAGGCACAGAAAAATGTTTATAATATTGCGATTTTTGAGTTACTGAAGTGTATCGAGGCCTACCTTTCGTTTCTCTGTTAAAATTTTACTGACGTAGTCTGAAGGGTGATTGCAGAAGTTAGCAGTCGCCATTTTGCCTTGAGGTTCCGCGAGTTGTGTACCGATCGAGCGCTAACTGCGTGTGTCGGTCGTGTGCCAAACCTCCACGTTTTATGGCAGCTTTCGTGGGAAAATTCTTTCGGCCTTGTGTCATTAATCGCAAATATTTACCCTCACATTTACAAGAACAATCACCGTAACAGCTGAGAACAATGCAGCTGACCTTGTCAATGAGCAGGTCGTGGGAACAGTCGAACGCGATTGGTCCGTTCCGTTGGTCGCACGACAAACTGCAGGAACAAAGCTTCAACGTCGCCAGCGGCGCGTGACGAGCGTGAGACCACTCCACGTTGATTGGCTGAAAGAGTAAGCAGCGCCTGTGCTAAATTACTAACAAAAAGACAGTATACACAAACTGAAAACAAAAGATCTACAATTGAAGTGCCTCGATGAAAGGCCCAAAGAGCTCAAACAGAGCACAGTAATTTTGCGGCGGAAAGATGTCTAGGCAGCTTTTTGGCATAAGGTTATCGTGTTGACGCGATGAAATCGTGATAAGTTTTTAATGGCTTTCCTGCGGAGCGATTAGTGTCTCATTTACACATGTATTTAAATGCAGACTCCACTGAAGCGTCAAATGACATGCACGTGTGGTAGTTTAACAGCGTCCCAACCATTGTCACTCTTTGCGTTTGTACTGGCTCAAGAATTACTCTGCGGTTTACAAGGTGGATTTTCATGACAATAGATTTCAAATCTTTCCCACGGTCCGAGAATAAAGAACATTTTTTCACTGTCTGCGCCTTATTTTTCGCTATGCGAGAGTTTTGTTATGCAAAAAAACGCCACAGTGAGGTGACAAAGAACCGGGTTAAACTGTGCAAACTCTAAGTGTTTTGTATAGGGTTCAGTTAAGGCAAGTAGAATAAGAAAACTGTTTTCAAGGCATGGCCCTAGGGGTAGGGTTTCGGTTACAGCCCTTACATGCTCTAGGGTCAGTCAAGGTTTTAAAAAACGTTTTTCTTTTGCAATCGACCACAATAAGCTGCACGTGCCACCCCACGTAGACAGGAAGGAAGAAGCGGAACTTGTCATCAAAATATATCAAATTCGGGAATTAAAATTCCATAGACTTGGGCGGCAAAATAATTAAGTCAGTTTAATGTGCTTTGGCCCAATCGTTAGAAAATAACTAAGCTCATTAGTGATATCGGCGAATGGCTTGCTTCTTCGGTGAATCGATGATAAGCAAACTCGAACTAAGGTGTTACCGCTTCTCCTTTGCCACCCTGTGAGAAGTCTACAAATGTCGTGTCTGACTTGTATCAAAGTCTGATATCACCTTTTTTCACACGGTTTAAGTGCTTAGAAGTCTATATCTTTATCTATCAATGTAATGATAAAGAGACAGATTTGCTATTGTGCTTAAGCCATTTTCAGTTTAGTTCCAGTAACTCATTTTGAAACATGTTGTTAATCAAAAGACAGTCTACGTTCAACCCTATTGTCAATTTAGTATCCTTAAATATTTCCCAACCTTAATACCGATACATAGTCGCGCGGAAACAACGATTAAGTCAGTATATCACCAAAAGAGAATTCATTTGATTTAAAAAAAAATCCAAAACGGCAGCTTGTGTGTAAACCTACTTGCAGACTACTATTTCTTTCTATCCTTTGTTTTATTTTACCTGTGTTTAGAATTCGAAAAGGTACGTTGTGCTGGGCTGTTTAAAAACATTTGTCCTGGCCACTTTTTATTTTACGTTTCAAAAACATTTTTATTAGCGACAAATAAACACGATGTCGGTTAAGTCTCATCGCGCCACAGTTTGGTAGCTGTTCCCCGTTGAAAAGATCTGTTCCACTGCTCCAACGCATGCTGGGGTTTTATCAACATTGCTAATAGTTTGTTCCCACAGTTCTTACTTAAAAGTGGATATACAACGTGTGTTACATCCGGAAGTCTTATAGGGGAGTTGTAGACTCGGAAATATAAGCCGACTTGAGAATAACCTTTGAAACTATTCAGTTGGGCTCGCAGTTCCGTTATTTCTCAGGCGGCTATTTTTGCTCTATTTTTAAGTGGATAAAAAGCGAAAAGGATTAAGTAAACAATGGCTACTGAGATGGCAAAAAAAAAAACAAATGGAAAAGAAAACCATTACCAAATGCCGAGCCACAGTTAAAAACATGTCCTATTCCCTAGCCCCTTTTTCAGACCAAAATCTCGGCACTAAACCAGCTGAAAACCATACCCATTAGGACCGCACATACATGTACTAGCAAATATTTTGTAGTTCCCCCCCCCCATCCCCGCAGTACCAGTTCAAAGAATCTACTGATAAAATTTAGTCAGTTTCTTTTGCGAGAATTGGATTTTCATTAGCGCTCTGCTTGACCAGTACGGGGACTGTATTACAAAGAAAAAATGGTTGTTTGTAATACAGCTGCGGCTGTTTCGTTACTAAATAGACATGCGCGCTGTGTCGCGTCTATGGCGGCGTTGAACGTGCACCGCATAGTGCCGTACGCGAGCATCATCAGGTAATGCTGGCGAGGACGTCAAGTAGGAAATTACAAAAGAGGTGAAACTAGACGACTAGTTTTCCGAAAACCCTTGTTGGCCTTTGTGTGTGTTATGATCCAGAAGATCAAAGAGAACTGTTCTATTCACTTACAAAGTTTCACACAATGAATTTTCAGTCCTCAAGTTGCGATCCTCGCGCAAAAATAATAAATATCAGAAAGAATGTCTTTTTGATACCTTTCAGGTATGAAAAAAAAAAAACACTTTGATGTTAACCCGAGGACACTAACAAATCGGAACATTCACGAAAACGCGTAAGGACTTGGCGTACATTTCATTTTACTTTCGTGCCAAGCTACTAATCCTAATGAAAACAATCAACTATTTGAGCAAGCCGCTCAACAAACACGGATTTGCTGAGGGCAGACAGGATTATTGTTTAGAAGATACTGTTTGACTAAGACAGAAATACCAATACCGCATTTTTACAACCTGATACCCGTGTGACAAGCAAGCGAAAGGGCTGGCTGATGAGTTATTAGTAACTGTAGGCGTGCTGGAAGTAAACACCACAATCATAACTCAGCGAAGAGCTAAGGAACACACACAAATCGTTGATAGACTCCGAACCTAAATACAAATCACTGGGTTGTCATTCCATGGTAATTTGCAGTTACAATCACAACTTTAGTGTATTTTTTTTTAAAAAAGGAGTTGTTTAATCATACCTTTCTTTGTGTTTAACTCTTTGAATTCTTTGAATTCGGCTTTTTACGAGACATGAATTATAAACTACAATCACGGCTTGTTTCTATTGTAAAGCAAAAGTCTCTGAAGAACCGCAAAGAGCCTTCCTTTTGTATATCAAGAGCGTGTTAAAAATTTCCAGTTAGGAGACCAGCTCCAATTTCTTGACCTCAACTATGGCCATTCTAACTTGCTCATAGGCCGAAAACACCTCTGTAATTGTGCAATTCATATAGAAATGGTAGTTTACAATTCAAAATATCATTTAACTGGCTCGTTAACGCGCGAATTAAATGATCGTTCCAAAGAAAAAGTGACGCAAAAAGGGCAACGACTGAATAAGACAAAATTGGCGCAGAGTTGAGGCACAATGATGCCATTGTTAGTAAGCGTGAAGACTGAAATTTTTAATTGCGAAACTGGACGAATCAATTGTCATCAGAACTGCAATAAATGGTACTTTAGCTTGTTAATCGGACCAATACTACAAATTATTGTCTCCGTTAGGAATATAAAATTTTTTTTCAAAGGGCGCAAATGGAGACTTATCATCAAACCCGGTGAGTCTGGAAATGCCCTCCTAGAATTGAAAGAAAGTTAAAATAGAGTGATTCTCGTTAAAACGCTGTGACTTCAAGTTGGCGTGTTTCCCTAAAGCCGTATCAGCAGATCATTTTAGAAGGTGACAAATTGCACGATTAAATTGTCTTTGCTGTGCATAAATGTAAAAATGCCTTTTAGAGTTCTGTAAGAGTGTGCATTGCTGGCTTTGAGAGTTAAAACAGGTCGTTGGCGAAATCGCTGTTTTGTAATAAGCGTCACCGTAAAGCCTTTTGCGTTCCTTATCGTGGTCCCCTGGGGTTAAGTACCGCTTTCTAAAAACTTCGAATGAAATGAGCATCCATGAGTGATCAACTCAGGGCGTTCCGTTTATTAAAACATTCCTTCAGTGGACAGAACAATGGCAGAACTTGGCATAACAAGAAGTTTGCTAAATAGAGGCACAAAGCTTTGAAACTAATTTTTTCATAAGGGTAAAACTTATTCATTTAAACGAATTTGCACAAAGGAATTTAAATGCATATATATAATGTGGGGTTGTAAATTCTCACCAAATGCTTGATTAAGAAACTGCTTAAAATAAATTCCTTTACACATGAAAAGCAAAAATTAAAATAAATTGATATGTAGGCAACAACAGAATCTTAGCTATGATAACCCAATTTTAAAATTGATTTTATTCCATAACGACACAAGATTCATTTTTTATACAAAAATATATACCTCTTAATAGTTAACATTTTTTGAAAATAAATATTCGCTCCTTCTCATGTAACCGACTCCAAGCGAGCCCCATTTTGCCAGCACTCAGGGAAAAGAATTAAGCTTAAAAAGCAATTAAAAATATGTTACAATATTGAAAAGGAAAGTGTTCAGTTATTGCGTTACCATGGTCTCCACAGAGAAGTATCGAAAGCAGAAGAAGAATTTGGTAGTGTTAAAGGTAGGAGTTGAACAGCTGTATCGTTCGGTAAAATTAACGCTGGAATTCCGTTACTAAGAACAAAAGGTGACATTGAAGGTGACATGGCCGGTGTAAATGGCAGAAGTTTCCTTTCTTGGTGATTGTGTAGAGGTGATGAAGGCGGTGAAGGAAACTTAGTGGCCATATTCGCGTCAGTGAACGCAGGATTCGCGCCAACCGCAGGCGAAATGGCGGGAAAAGTCGACGGTAGCGACAGTGGTACGTGGGTTTGTTGACGCGAGACTGATAAATCGTGGGGGAGCTGGTGAGGTTCTTTCTGCTTGTGACACGTCGACGCTAAGTGCGAAAGAAGCTGAGTGCGAACCGGGACAGTGATATTGTCCGCCGTCATCAAGAACTGGGAGACTTTGGCAGCACATTCGTTAAAACCGGCTCGATATTTAGCGATGGCAGCAGCATCGTCTGTGAATTGAAAAGAAAGTGATTAAGCGATAAGTATCATATTTCACATCTTTGACACTTGTCATTATATCTGGCATCTCCGGGTGGAGACGAGGAGGTGGAAATATGTTGTCAACCTCTGGAATTCAGTGGTTTAAATTTCTCGCTAATATGAACAAAGAAGTCAGCATTAAGCGGATGTTTAGAGTCATGCCAATTAAACTGCATTGCGATGAAACCAAAAGAAAAAAAAAACCTTGTCATTGCAAGTCGACTTAACCTAGGGCTATGGGTTGAATTTTCTACAAAAGAATCAAAAAGGTGTAATTTTAAAGATTGCTATCAACGCGAAACAATGATCAACACCGTAGTCTCCCAACCTTTTGGCGTTGAAAAGCCATTAGTGTGATTAATACTTCATTAGGACAGTGTTGTTGCTTATACTGAGAGGAGAGTTTTGTGTTTGTTTAAAGTAACGTTTTCTGAGGCCTAAAAGGCCATTAAAACGTCTACCTCGTATAGCGAGCAAACGCAATCAAATTTTACTTGCCCGTGTAGAAGTGTTGTAAAACCGAAAACGGGCCTTTCTATGTCGCCAACAGCGCGAAGAATAGTTAGAAAAGAAAATATAACTTCGTCACGTACCTTGTTGCTGTTTGAAATGTAAAGGCCTCTCTGAATTCAGCGAACGTAAATATTTGACGGTCATTTCTAGAATATCGGCTTTTTCCATTTTTGAATACCTAGAGACCTGTGAAAGGAAGAAATGGAAAATAATTTATCGCAGCCCAAACCAAACGAACAAGACAAATATTCATTTTACAAAATTACATCACTTCAGTCTAAATGTTGTAAACACTTACATCTTTTTTCATCGCTTCCAACACTAAGCTTTTCAATTCATTCAAGCTGTCGTTTATCCTTGCTCGCCGCATTTTTTCCATCAGTGGTTTCTTAGACTGCAGAGCAAACAAAACCTCACATTAGTAATATGGTTCATTTCCTAGAAAAACCATGGCTAGTTTAGTTACACAACTTTTCTTCCTTTTTCTTTCTGAAAAAAAAAACAATTTCTCGCGAACAGCTGTTGCTTTCATGAAATCCATCTTTACAACGATGTTTTAAAATATTTAACAGCATTCTTATATTGTTAAATCTCCATTTCAGCGTCAAATTAGTGGCATAAAGAGTGTACGATTACTGCGCCAAAATACCTTCTTTGTTTCCTTTTTCGTATTTCGCTGAGCGGCGATGACGGGTTTTAAAACTTCTACATCCATTTTCGTTGCTAGGAGTACGCGTGCAGTGCGATGACTTGTGGCAGTATATAATACTTCGGCACGCTTCGAAGCGACCTTGGGGCGTAATACACAAGCAACCGGCGCGCGCTTTTAATATTCTTTTTATAGTTCGCACCGTGGGAAAATTTCGTGGTCGTGTGTCAACCCTCGCACTTATTTACAAACAGCTATTCATATTCAATAGCTGGAACAGTCAACAAAGCAACTCTGATGCCGGACCGTGGGAATGCTCTGCGCTGATTGGTCAGCGACGCGAGAGGTCGTGAGGTTAAGTTGCTTGACAGACTCTTGAGCTCTACTGGTGCATAGAGGGCGTGAGAACGAAACCAAACGATTGGCCTGAATATTTGAATGGGTTCCTGCAATTAACAAGTCGCGCGACTTTACTTTATGCAACTTCAGCTAAGCGCGTGACAACAGAACAATTCCATCTTGGTTCTCGTGCCCACCAGCGCCGCACTCGAGAGCGTCTATTCTTTAGAAAAGTTTTTGTCGTCATTTCAAAGGTCTCGCCCCTTGAACACAGTAGCAGCGTTTTGCTCTTAAATATGTGTAAACACGGTCGTTAACTCGAACCATCTTACACGTGCTGGCTGGTCCCATTATGCGCGATGTTTTCATAAGATTTGAGTTTCATTGTGGATTGTTTGGTTGGGGAGATCGAGTCACAAGGGAACAGGGTCTCACAATAAAGCGGTGGAATTTTCCCACGGCCGCTTTCAGCTATTTTACACAAAGTTTATTACACCTGTGTAATTGAAGCCTGTTCGAGGGATTAACCTTTCAATCTAAGCTTATTTGAAATTTGGTTTCTAACTTCATCTTCATTAATCCTGGTATTCACATGCATGTGCCTGTTCCGATCATAGCTATCGAGAAACTCTTTACTGTAGCGCTTTCAGTGCTTTTTAAACTGGAACTATCGATTTGGTTACAATGCGTTTATCTAGGTTTTTTAATTAAAAATAATTTTAAAGAATTTCTTAGTCGGAATTGTCGAGCGTGGCCGTACTCCAACATACCTCCAGTGATTTATTACTGTGGAATGTTTTAGTACTTTTGAAAAAAAACTTGAAACTAACCCGGAAAAGCAGACTGTTGTTTAAGTTGCGGGTGGTCCACAATATTGAGAACAGATGAAAAGGGAGGGTTTTTAAAGAACGAGCCTACCCTAGCCTCGAGTGCCCCCCCTGGAAGAAGGGATTTTCAGGCTGGGGAAGGGGGGTGGGTTGTGAAGATGAAGGGGATGGGTATCTGAGATTGTGCTCGAACTCTAGGTGCAATTTGCTATATTGTATCACACTCTTTTTGTTTCGGTTAAACGTCGCTTCATGTCAGTGGTACCAAGCTGCGGCATACTTTCACAAGCGTCCAATCTTCGCGTGGAGCCGTGTGTGCACGCACTTTGCACTTATCAATATCGATAATGTTAAAAACTTTAGGGTGTGATAATGCTTTAATCATCTTATCTTTAGATGACGAGTGAAGATAACAAATTCCGCAAATACATATCGACGCGTGCCGCCTGTGGTCGCCATTGAAGGGCGCCGGCCATAAGAGATTCTGGAAGCTTGTTTGCCTGTGATAAATACAGCCGCAGATTGAAATATCAATTCTCGTGAGCTGTTGCATAACTTTCTTTATATGCCAGTTATGAGAATTGCGTAGTTTATCAGCGTGGAGCAGTGACTGCGGTGTTCGGGCATAAATGATTACTTCATAAGATCATCACGACACAATTATTCAGCATGAGAAAGAAAAGTTTAACACTTAATTTCTTTACCGAACCTTTCGACACGAACCGAGCTAAAACAGAAAAGGGGTAATGGATATGTAAGGTCCGCGATATTTCAATTTATTACTTATAAATTATCATTACGTTTAATTTATTACCATTTTTTATTTATTTTCTTCCAATGATTGAAAGAAACTTGGCATAATAGCCTTTTTTAGGTAGAAAACTCCAAATGAATTAGAAATAAGACAGATTATGAACTGTCGACGAACGACAAACTTAAAAAAAGTTTTTAGAAAGATGCCTATCCGACACTTTTTCATTCATCTTTGATTTCGGAATTCTTCGAAGTGAGCATGTTCTCGTTCACTTTCACCGGTGACTCGCCCGTCCGTGATCTGCACAGGCCGTGAAGAGAAGAGTTCCAGAGAATAATTTACTTTTTCAATTCATGATGATTGTTCACTGGGTTTGTAAGATCTTATTCCGCTCCTACATCTCCCCCCCATGGAGCACCCTCTTTTCTTTTCTTAAAGAATGTGGCCCTGAATCAAGGATTTCACTAGCAAAATAAATGCCGCCAGGGCACTGGTACTGATAATCTTCAAATGTTTGTTTGGGTTGAATAAGTTCGCATTGAGATTGACTTGATGATTGCAAGAAAAGGAGCTCGACGTACTCATCAACTGTACTGAATAACAACGGTACGCGGAGATATGCGTTTCGTATTGAGTTTATAGCTTAGAAGTCGTTAATCTCTCTTTCTAGTTAAAAGCATTTTGTCAAAAAAAAATGCAGACACGCCCGCGGTTAATATCGGAGTCAGTGCTTTATGATGTAAAATTTCAACAGAGGTAATATTTCGGACATTTCGGAGAGCGTCTTAAAATTCTTCACAGATGATTGAGCAAACTAGAAACTCCGAACGTGCGATTTTTAAATTCGCAAAAACTGGAGCATTTTCCAGCATTCGCCTCCGAAGCAGTTTTTTATTCCGCGAGATAGTTCTATATTAATCACTTAGTAATGTTTTACTTTATCAAGTGCGTTTTCGAACTATATTGTTATTCATAAATTTAATACTGTGGTTGACGGATGAAAAATTATCCGGTTGTGTTCAATATCAATCACGGTATTGGAAAGAAATAATAAGAGTTTAAGTGAGTTTCGACTGAAAAAGATATAACCTTCACTTTCGTTTAGTTCCCCACGCACTGTTTTCGAATCAAGTTTCTGCGCTATCTTGACCCTTGCTCTCCATAGAACGACCTGATGCAGGCCCGTGATTGGAGTCTGCGCTCGGGAAAAACTGAAGGAAATAAAAGGAAGACTTTGAAGTCGTTAAAACTACCAAAGAAGCCAAAAGACAGCAACAACATTGAAACCATTGGTTACAATTAGAAGTCATTTGTGAAGAGCCCCTAGGATGTCATTTAAAATAAGAATTGCTCTGTGTAACGTCAGTAAAGGTCTGTTTCTTTTAGAAGTGTAGAATTAAGCTGTTATATGAACGGCCCACTCTCATCATGCGAGAGAAGTAAACACCATTGCATGTTCAAAATTTGCACGAAGTATTAAATAAGAATTTTCGTGTAAAGATAGCTACATATATATATGTTTGATTGCTTTGATTTAATTGTCACACAATACGATTTCAAGCACACGGATAAATTTAGTTATCTAGAACCCGTGCACCTTGTTCAACATTATTACCAGTACTTCAAATAAAGACTTCATACCACCTCGACTATCTAATCAGTAAATGAAGCAGATTTTCGCTAATGGCATACCGTTGTATAAGCTTATTGAGCAAACGTTGCATAGCCCTGGCATATGTTTATTAGAGATAGTGAAAAAAAATAGATCACCTTTGGGTGAGGGTTAATTTGACCTGACGAAAGACAGAGCGGTTATTTCAGGAAGCTCCCTATGATAAAGAAAATTATGTGTTTATTGGATTGTCTGGGTTTTATTCTCATTACATACTCAAGACAAATCATAATCAAATAAAGTTTCCTTTCAAATATATTTCACAGAAACCAGCATGATCTGCAATAGCTGTCTCTGGATTTCGTCACAGGTATTGAGAAGTATTCAGTTCCGTTAAGTTCCGGTGTTTCAGTATGGGTTGAAACGACAGCAAGAAAGTCCAGACCCACAACAATGGTGGTGATCTCTAACACGTCGTGGGCGAGGGAGGAGGGGGTGCTACTCCCGTCTATGAACTCTGCTAGGTATGCAGCTCGTTTTAGAGCCATTTTGGTTCTAACTACGCTAACAATGTGCATGCATTTTAGCGTAGAATTGGGTATTTTTTTTTTTAATTCGTTCGTCTGACTGGTCTGAAATAAGAAAATCGAATTTTTGGTCAGTATGAAATAGGTTAAACAAGTTATTACACCTTCGTGTCTGAAATAGGTGGAAGGCTAAGGTTGAAGGTTGGTGAAGGGCACACCCTTCTGAATTTCCTTCAGTACCACCCCCCCCCCCCACTTATACCTTACTGTACGCACCAAAACTGTGTCGTCAAAAGAAACGAACGATACTCGTTAACCAAATAGCAGCGATTCACTGTGTCCTGCTCTAGTTGATATATTCCGATTTAGCCTCACCGTGCGAATTCGGTCCCCTATGGATAGATATCTTTCTCAGAAAATGAGACAGACAAAAATTCTGTCTGACTCAAAAAGAAGATCTAGAAGCAAGCTACTGCCATTGACATTTAACTTTTCCGAACGAGATAGCCGTGTAAATTCGAGTGTAAATGCAGCGAAGCTGTGCATGATGCCACTGGCATCCTGTTCAACTGTTATCACAGTACACTTACTGTGATAGGCCCAATTTCAGTGACAAATTGTACTCGCCTTCATAGATTGAGACGTCTTTGGATTTGGGTCGGAGTTTTAAGGGAGTGGACAGAATGGAGAGCAGGGGGGAGGGGGGGGGGGTTGGAGGGTTGAAAACAAGGGTGGGCGAAGCCATGCTTTATTAACATCTCATAACCTTGTATTCGACATTCTCAGCGTGGGTATGATCATGATGACACCTCCGTTTTGTCTCACACAGCAGCTCTCTCTCTTGGTAAAAGTAATGACCAATTCCTCTGACAAACATCTGTTCACCCAATATTATCCTCTGGAATGTGGAATTGCGTGCCATTTCCTTGAGACCACCAAACTCAACTAGCAACAGGAAACACGATTTGCCGGAGCCAGTGCTAGACGGATAATTAAGCTTAAAATTGCTGTTAAAAAACGTCAGGAAACCAGTGATAAGATTATCCTTTAGCACTGAAGCTGCGGTGACGACAGCAGCCAGAGTGTTGTGTGAAACAATTCATTATAACGACGCTTTGTATTTGTTTGTATTTGACCATCTGTGTTTTATGGTCGCGGCATTGATAAAAAGAAACAAAAAACAAAAACAAAAACAATTTGAGAGACAAAAAATTATCTGCTAAAAAGCTGACTGACTGAATTGGGCGGAAAACATCATTGTGTCTGACTTTGAATTCTTCGAGACACTCACAGTACTGTCCCGGATCAAAGTGCGACATGTGTCGATTCTGTGGCGTTGGTAATGGTTTGAATCGAATTCGAAACTCCCAGCAACAAAGTTTCAAATGCATGTTTAGCAAAATTGTATAATTTTGCACTTGTTAGAAATAAAACTTAACGGTAAATCATGCCAATAGCAGATGTGGCTTGGTCGCTGATCCGAATGTACATGATGTCCATGTTCTCTTAACGTTTAGAATGATCTCCAAGTCGACAAAAGTTCAAGTACAAGCACAAGCATAGACATGAAAGAAGACGCCCATAACACAAACAGAAATACGTGGACATGCGCTGAATGGATAATTGCCTTATTTTCTGTTCCATACCTCCTCGATACAGCAGAACAAGATCGCGGTCTTTCGCTGGTTATAGTAAAAACCAGGGTTAAGGTAGATAGTTATCAGTTCAAAAAAAGTCCCTTTTTGTCAGTGAGAGTTTGGAATCTGGCTCCCTTCAGTTAAACCAATCTTTAGTTTTTCAGGCTCAGTTAAATCGAGCCTAACTCTCAGTCTGTAATTGAAAACACAAAACGACAAACTTATCAGCTTCTTACAGACCTTTTTAGTAATTGTTCGTATATGAGTTGCTGAGTATCTAAATGAAGTCAGTCAGAGCTCACTTATGAGAAAAACATCAGTTGGTCAAGTTACTTTCAGAAATCGTTTTTGTCAGAAAACGTAATAACGCAGCTAGTTTCAAACTTCACCATTTTCTTTCATTACAGAAAACGTGGCTAACCCGTAATTTATGCCAAGAGATCCACTGGTTTTGACCAAGCGTTGCGCCAATTTGTACGATCACGTATACATCAAATCGCACTTCTGCAAGCAATTGAATCCCAAAGTATTGAGAATGGACTCGGGTATGCAGCTGAAAACAATATTTTGAATAGAGGAAGTCGTGATAAGGACACGAAGAAAATTTTAATGATTGTTTTCCAAGGTCTCGCGGCCATTGTGATCTAATTTCCTGTACGTCGAAGGGAAAGCACAACTTCGATGATACAGCCAAGTATCCAAGTAGCCAAGTGGTTTGATATTTGCAAGGCGCAGCAAGATGTTTTGTTTGATATGCTAATCAGGCAGTGAGGTCAAAGAACATTTAAAATTTGGCGGGAAAATTAATATTCCACGTGTTACTGCAGCAGGCACGCTTCATTTAATTAACACCCGATAATTAACCTGTGTTTGTTACGCACAGCCAAATAAAGAAACCTGTTCGAAATTCTTCTTAATATTGACCGGCCCGATATTGGGCAATGTTGTGTTTAATTACTTGACTGAGTAGGTCATGCATAAAACTCAATGCCACGCGTCTTGATTTATTGCCCCATTTTCTTATTGAAGTTTACAAGCCGCGGCGTGCTTTAGTTTTGAATGAATTGGCACTTGCTTTACAAAGACGTCTTTTTGTGAGGTGTTGCGCGCTAAGTTAAAGAAAGTGCAGTTTTTATTAGCTGCGAATTGTTTTGCCGATGCCGCTTAAGAATTGCACTTAACTTTCCTGAAAACTCTGCGTTTCTTAGATGACGTTTCGCATTCATAATTTATGAGACTATAAACCGCTGTTGAAATCCACCCATACTGACAATT
>OMLO01000159.1_pt1 | contig 35641 bp, 10 predicted proteins | sample 1674811 | NCBI WGS metagenome assembly OMLO01 (sample SAMN06265003, study PRJEB25207) | coral metagenome | isolation source: Coral host | place: Mexico:La Bocana,Puerto Morelos, Mexico | collected 2008-11-13
AGCAGCAATTAGTTCAGATGGAGTTTTACCAAAACATAAGACATACTAGCAGAATAATGAAAATACAGAAAATAAAAACATGTTGGTCGTTGTTTGGAAAAAATAGATTGTAAGGCACACCAGGAGGCACTCAACAACCGTTTGACTTAACTGAACATTCTATGCTATCATATACCATATCATATAGTGTGCGTGTTGGGCTGTAGTTGAGACACATTGTCGTAGCGTATACCACAGATATTTTTTGGTTTCCAGACAATTTTTTAGCATTAAATCCCATTATGCGGCCTTTTTTTAATTTTGTGTATTATTTGTGTATTCCTTGTCAATTTTTAGAATCAAACCAGCGTTGTTTTTTTTTATTTATACAATTTCATGTTTGGTAAGTATGACAGACTTCGCGTTTGCGCACAAACGGTGCGTATAGATGAAAAAAGCTTTTGTAGGACGCGCAAATTAAACACAGGGCCCGTCGCGGCCTTTTGACGTACGGAATTAATTTTAACCCGAATGAAATAAAATAATAGTAGAAAAACTGAAAGAAAAATTGTACAAAAACAACTTCAATCCAAGAAAAAGAAATCAAGTGAGTGATTGGAGACACTCATAATAAAATGAATAAAAAACAAAGGACTTAACATGGCGGCCAAATTAGATTAGTACCAGACTTCTCTCTCTATCATGTGAAAGGACTTACTTTCTCAGACAATCAATTTATGAGGACGCTTAAAAATTGTGCAGGACCAAGCTGAGAGGCCAAAGAAGCTTTCTTTGGAAAACATCGTGCGAAGACTGGTAAACAAATTCTTGTGATTCTGTCTGCTCTAACCCCTGCAGAGTTATTTCATCATAGAGAAGAGCAACTTACTTGAGGAGGGACACATTTTCTATGAAATACTCTTTCCAATCATAAAAGACAAGCCCGTACAGTTTCTAAAATATTTTCCAGATAGGAAAACAGCTTAGCAGCTGTTTCTGACATGTTTTTAAACAGCTGTAAGGGCAACAGGTGAGTAGAAGTGTTTGTGAAGCCATATCAGTTTTAAGACATATACGAATTCAGTAAACTCGGTCTACATATTACGTTCCAAATGAGACAAGACCAAGCTAGTTTGCAGGTTAAAGGATAACAGATTTTGTAAGTACGCTTGTTATTCAATTTATAAATGTCCAGTTCCGAAGAAAACAATTGACATTTCTACCAGTTTTAGCATGTTTATCTCCTCTTCGGAGAGCCTGTGTTTATGTAGCGTAATCGTGTCGACGGATCGATCTAATAGCACAAAATTGTTTTGAATAAACCTTCGCGAAGTTATCACTCTTTTTTTGCAGAATGAGATAAAAGGATAAATTTGTTATTAGAACAGATTACTGGGCCGTAGCTTTTCAAGTAATAGTCTTATTAAGTAAACACTGATTAGATCATTTAGTACTTTCACAGCATGTCGTATACGAACTACTTATTTACCGCGATTGAAGTTAATCTCAAACCGATCAAACCTCAAACCGAGACCTCACCTTACTGACCGAGCCGTAGCGGGTTGAATGCGGCAAGGCAGAAGTTTGACATTTTCCCGTAAAGACCGAATTTTTGAGGGTAATAAGTTGCTTTATATGCCTTTTTGCTTTGTTTTTGCAGGCCCGTATTAATTTGGCACGTGGGCATTACAGGAAAATAATGCCCTAGAATTATCCAATCAGAGCGCGCGTTATAACAGCCAGAAGCAAAGGCTGTAAAATAAAAGTATTCATGATCCTGATGCTGATGCTCAAAACATCAGCATTTCCCAAATTTGCGACAAAGGTCAATTTACCTTCATCAACCGTAAAATAATAATTAGCCAAGTGTTTATCCGTAAACTCCACGAAAAGCCTTTTTTTTATAAACTACAATTTGCAACAGTTCGGTTCAACAAAAATGTCATTTTCCAACAGCCCATTTTGCAACCTGGAGTACTCTTGCGTTGCAAGTTTTAAGAACAGTAGACCTTTCCTCCTACTTTTCGCAACTTTTTCAAACAAGCAACCTCTTTCGCCCCTGTTTGTCTTGGTCTTAGAGCTTTTCTGGACAAAGCTGCTTTTTCCAGATTGCATTAATAAGACCAAATATAACGACAATCGATTTCAAATCATGAATTTGGGTTCGACGGAATTTTCTTTTTGTTCGAGAGGTAACCTCCCAAAAAAGGATGCTCGAAATTAATAACAATGTTGCAAGGGTTTGCAAGTAGTTTGAAAATATTATTTTCAGCATATCGTTTCTTTGAATAGATCCTTAAAAAATAATAAATAATTAAATGGTAATAAATAAATCAATGGGTTAATATTGCGGCTTTATATGGAAACATTTCTTTAAAGGAGAATACGTCACGGTTCTGTAACGTATTCGTAATGTGCAAAATCCGGCCGCTAGATTCGAAGTTAGGTAACTTTAAAGTGTGATACTTCTACTGCAAATGATTTGTGCCGCATTAGATCTCTACAGGCAAGCCATTCAATGCTACGTAGGCAGCAATACCGTTGAGGTATGGTACAATAGCTCCCATTTTGGTCTCAACAAAGACGAGTTCACTGCGGGATGTTAGCCATATCTGGGATCTGTCTTTTCTTCTTTTGGGTATTAATATTCAGGCTGACAGGAAATAAAGTTAAAAGGTCATTTCATCAAATGATTTATTACATGATAGCAGGCCGATATATTATTTTAATTAACGCGCGCGCGCGTTCGCAATTTTCTCAGCCTTTTGACTCGTAGACTCGGTAAGTCCTTAATTGCCCTTGCATTCACACGATTACCAATACAAATCATGGAAATGTTCGATGCTGCTCTTAAGTAGACTAGGGAAATTAAAAGGTCTGACTAGTCTCCTGGTTTTAATGTCACGCCCAGGATCAATCGAGATCCGAGGCCCAAAGACTATTGGTTGCAATATCTTTCGTATAGAGGTGAACTTTGTTAACCGCTAATATTCTGCGCAGTTTTTGACAATTTAATTTGGTCGCAATTTAACATTAGCGCAAAACATATTCACAGAACACCTCACCGAGAAGCTACAACACTGGATTCAAAGTTTATCGGATTGAATTTCTCTCGTAAAACAGTATTTTCTATGATAACGTTCTGCGCAGTTTGATTGTGCTTTGAATACCAGACGGGTCCACATCTGACACAAAATGTGAAAAAGACCAGTGGAAATCTAATCGAGGAAACAAAAAAATTAAAAAATTATGCTACTGGCAACAAACAACGTTGAAACTTTATTAGACAATATTTTTATACTTTAAATTGATGACCGTAAAGAGTACAACACACACTATTATACGCAATCTAGATAGCAAGATCGATTTTTATACCCATTTAAAAATAACTTCAGAACAGTTTATTTTTTGTGCCTAATGTTTGTTACATTAACCATAAGTGCAAGTGGAAAGTTTTTACCAAACTGAATAAAAGTCAATCTGACCCGGAAGGAAACATTCCAGGACACATATGGGAAGGTTGATAGGGCTTGTCAGTGATATTTAAAACGATCTTGCAAGTCGCCAAGGAAACGGTTGGAAATACAATACAATATCTTCTTCAAAAATGAACTGCATATCGGTAGTTCATCTTCTTTGATAGTTTTAAACTATTTCTTGGCTTCTGTGACATTGGAGTAGATCGATCTGTAGTAGCTGTTCTCAAAACTAACATAATGTACAAATCTACACAAGGCACAAGGGAACAAACTGCATTACTAATGACAAGAATAACAATAAACAATTAAGGTCACTCACCCTCATCTTCTTGCTATGAACTGAGTAAGCTATTATTAACACAAAACTGGTCGTGTGTAAGCATGCTTGCAGGATATATACATATATTTTAGATCAACCCTTCCCCCACGAAAAAGTCAGATAGTCCCCCCTAAAATCAATTTCAATACAATCGTTTGTAAAGAAACTTTAAGACGCGTTCGGGGGGGGGGGGGGAGAAAGTGGAGCACTATTCCGTTTAACAACTTGAAGTTGATAAAAGCAAATTAAGCGCCATAGAGCTTATTAGCCTATGAGCAGCTTACAAGTGAGAAGGTGGCAGGCTCAGTGAGCTCATGGTCAGAGCGCTCCTCTACGGATCGAGCGGTCCGGGTTTGAGCAGCACATTAACACCGTTAACTGTTTCTTAAATATAGTCGAAAAAAAAAAGAACTGCCTGTTTTAAGCCTGATGTAGCGCTGGAGCTTATTATGATAGTGGCAAAAAACCCAAATGACTTTTTCAGTAGGTAGCTAGTTTATATTAGAAAACAGCCCTAAGAAATACGCGCGCTGATTGGTTAATAATAATAATGTTTTTATTATTCGATAGAAACGCTGAACTAGTACGAGCTGTTGATGTAATTGTGGCGCGAGCAACGAGAATTTACATTTTGATAATAAAAGTAAACAAGTTGTTTTTCTTTTTTTTTCGTCGCAGTGTTTTCTAAAAGAAAAGAAAAAATGTGGAACACTCGTGAAAGTTTGGGAGAACTCGAAAAAGCTGTGGGAACACTCGTCTGCGTGTTTCCACAGCATTTCTCGTACTCCCAAACTTTCAATTCTGTTTCTATCGAGGTTTTGTAATCCATCAAATATTGATTAAACAGGTCACGTGACTATCGGAGTGATATTCCCCAATTTTCCAAACCGCGCGTGTTTCAAAAAATATTTGAAGGATAACATATACGATAGCATCTATGTGGTGCGAACATTTGCTCAGATATTTGTCCGAGGACATTATTGCTCCAAGAAGCAACCAGTTTTCCGAGAGCGTAGCTTATTTGCGCATAGTTAAGATATAAGAATTGTACGGTGAGTGAATTGTACTCATGATAGGTCATTTATAGTCGTTTTCTAACTAGGGTTGCTCCTTCCAAAACCATGGGCCTTTTCGCCGGATTTCACGGATCTTGCGCGCAATCTCCTTTAGCGGTTATGTGCGTCTCACAGTCTCGATTTTTTGCTAAGAAAATCTCTAAGTACCGTGTTTTTTTTATTCATTTTATTGTTTCATTCTTTTATTATTATTTTTTTATAAATTACTTTTGAACGTCTTAAAACTTACTGAATGTCTCGAGCTTCCATTTAAAACACTTTGAAGTCTTGGTCTCGTGTCTTAGGCACGCAACGAGAAACGCCAGTCTTGCCTTCGTGCAAAGTCTCGCATTTGCTACTCACCACCTGACTTACTATGCCGTAATGTTTTTGCATTTCTCGTGCAAAGCACGTTCGTCTTGAGGAAATTGCACTTCTTTTCTGTGTGGCTCTGGTCGTGTTGTTAACCTCTTCACTGTTGTTCAGAGAGACATACCTTCTCTGCAAATTAAAGTAAAATGTGAGTCATATGATATAATTCTGTGCATATCCTGATTAGTGAGAAACTCATATTTTGTCAGTGTATGAGGCAATAAGGAGTAACTATAGTCTTGTTTTTAATCCTGACAAATCTTAGTCTTCTTAACTAATCTCCTTGGATTAAATACAGCTGAAATTATTTTTTTGGATCCTTCTTGAGCGCCGCTGTAGTTACGATAAAATACCGGTATGAGTCACGCCCCGAAAATTAGTCCCCTAACGGCTCGGTCGTCCCGAAAATTAGCCCCTCAAATATCGGGTCGTCCACAACTTCCCAAAACGAATTACTTTTATACGTTCTTAAGAATCTTTAACAGTTCGCAAAACACCCCTAGCCTGAAGGACGAACTATTGTTTTAATGGAAGTGGGGGTTGGTAACTTTGTGGGGCATAAAATTTTCTTCTCGCCTTTATGTTGTGCCTGATTTTTCTCGGTGGGCAATAACTTGTGCAAAAGTTTTTGTATTGTATTTTTGTACTTCAAAAATAAGACCTGGCTAGCGGAAAGCACTTGGTCGAGTTTTCCCATGTCTCCCCTTGAACGATTTTGTTGAGCCTTTTGTACTGTGCACGAATGCTTTTTTTTTAATGTCATCCACCCCCTTTCAAAAGAAGATAGGTAGTGCTCACAACAAGGGAATGAAAGAATAGGTTCCAGAGAGTGCTTTATAACGCAGATCTCAGACACAAAATTTATATGCTGGGAAGTCCCCTTGCCTTTGTATGAGCCGCTAGGCTTAGAAAAAAAGGACGAATCCAGTGTTTCGTCTGTTCAGTAGATCTTGAGTTGCGCCGCGCGTTGAATTTGTGTTTTGTATTTGACCTCCGTCTGTTTTGGAGTGCCAAGTTGAAGGAGTTACGTTAAATTGTTCAAGTTCGTCGTTTTTTTTTAGAAGAAGCTACTTTTCCTTCATTATAGATCATCAACAAAGCCCTTCAAAGTCTGAACTAGGTGTTAATTGTAAGGCAGGTTTGACACAGGGTATTGATTAAAGCCTAGTGTCTCATCCCGTAGCTTGTCCCGATTTCTGTAGCATGAATCGACTAGGAGTATTTCTGTTCCCCCCCTGGATGGGATGCTAGTCCATCGCAGGGTTACCCCAGCAGTAAAATTCGCCAAAACCCATTTATACACCTGGGCGAAGAGAGGCACAGTGACGTCACCGGCCAGCAACGCAACGGCCCCGGCCAGGACTCGAATCCGGAGCGCTCGCTACGGAGTCGAGTGCACCAACCATAAGGCCACCTGGCCTCTCATAGAGAGGGTTTCGAAGTTTTGGTCACGTAATAAATAAAGCTTTTGGGAAGCGGGCTGCACACCCCCACCCGATTTTCTGGAAGAATCCCCGCCCTGGCCCTTCTGCCATGTACAAGGTACGAGCATTCTACAGAAGGAAATCCGACAATTTAACTAGTACATTTTGTTTCTTACGTCCTCAGGACTTCTGCATTCAAAAGATAATTTTTAAGGTTCATACACAGTGAATGCAGATTGCTAAAGCCTGCCAATAACTTGAAGCACAAGTCATTTTCCACGAATTTGTTTCACTGTACATTCAGTCCCAATGATATCTCGATTTTTCCCCAACCAATTTCCCTTTCCCATGAAGATTCGAGAAATCAGATGGTATCAAACTATAAATTGCCGAAAGACGACTCGAGTAGTATTGCGTGCATAAGATCAAACATCAGAAGATTGGTTTATTACAGAGAAGAAGTCAAGAAGTCAAGTCAAGAAGACGTAAATTAAGCACATTCGTTTTAGTTCAATCGCAAGAAAACATCTTTATGAGATGCCTGTTCCCGCAGGGTAGAGGCTCGGTGGCCTGATGGTTGGTACGCTCGCCTCCGTATCGAGCGATCCGGGTTCGAGCCCTGGGCGGGGACAATACGTTTTGTTCTTTACCAAGGCACTTTACTTCCGCGCTGCCTCACTCCAGGTGTTTAAATGGATACCGACGAATTTAATGCTTGGATTAACCCTGCGATGAACCAGCATCCTATTCAGGGGGGAGTAGAAATACTCCCAGTCATCTCGTGCCACAGAAATTGGAGACAATCGCCTGATGGGCCACCATGCTCGTATGCAGGGGCGATGAAATTTTTTAAAAATAAAATTTAAACCGCCAGAGCTAACTCTAGCAGAGCACCTCCCCCTCCCCATGCGGACCTGGGTCGATTTCCAGCCGTTTTGGGAGTCCGGTCCTCGGAGTGTGGGACAAGGAACGCGGGGTCACAAAACGGCCGTCTTCATGACGACACAAACAAGATCTTTTAACTGAGAAATACCACTTCAGGAATGTGATAAACAGTATTGCTTACATATCGGCGAATGTTCTTCACTCTTATCTGGGATGGAGTCGTGGCATCTTGAACAGATTATCTGAGTGTGTGCGCGCTTGTTTATTGTTACACGGTCGGCGATTTAAAAGGAGATATCGACTTAATCATGTAAACACTGATAGACAAGATTTGCCTTCGAGACTTCAACGAGACAGAACCGGGAAAAACTTCGCGTACAGAGCTTGCTTACGTTAATGTTTACGTAGCGAAACAAGACCAAAACAATAAAAGTATTCCAATCATTTCTCAAACAGACTCTTTGTTTGGTTTGTTTTGTTAATTCCACCACTCAGAATTTCCTGTTTTTCTTTGACATGTTTCAGTTTTGCGACAAATGCTTTAGCATTCAGTGGACATAACAACAACAGAACTATGACAACACAGTTCGTTCGTGAGCACGTACAGTTTAACCTTTACCTTCCTAAGTGATCGACTTTAAAATTCTTGTTACAATCCCAAATACTTTGCCATAGAAAACAGGTTAGGAGAATAGTGGCAGTCATCAAATGGAAGATGTAAAATGGAATTCTCAAAACCGTACTTAAAAGAGGTTTACGTTTCTGGGAAGGCAGAAGTGATGTTTAGAGCCTTGAGTTGATGCCAAGAATAGAAGCTTTTAACCATTTTTTCGCAATATGTTACAAACTTCCCCAATACTGAAGCTCTTAAGTGTTTTTCTATTTTAATGAACTGTATTTCGAGGTTTCCTTAGCAATTTCAAGGGATAATTTCTAGACGTTGCACAAATGACTTGAACAAGTCCTAGTAGTTCAGTTTTTTTTAAGCAAAACCGGAAGCCATTCGGTCGTCGAAAGATGTTCCTTAATTGAAGGAAACAACTGAAAAAATATAACGGAAATCTGTAGCTACGCCCATCTGCTTCTGCTCGCTTACATGTTTTCTCGTGAAATCAATACTTCCCCGGCAGTGTTTACATCCATCATAAAACGCTGTTAGATTAACCTCCGTGTCTACAATGGAAACCGTTATAACCCGTAAATTTAAAGTAAGTCCGGCAGTTAACTGCTTATTCTATATCATCCTCCTTAACAAAAACTCCCTATTTCTTCGCTAATTTACTTCGCCAGCCTTGCTCCACCTCTCACCGACTTTTTTTCTGTTGTTGTTTTAATTAATGAAGGGCTTCCACAGCAATGCAAAGCACGCAGTTAAATGGCGTCCTTTTCATTTGGTGTGCCAAAAATATCTTTTAGCGTGCGTTTGTGTTTTGTCTAGTTGGAAGCCAGTTGTCACCTTTGGAAAGAAAAAACTTGTGTTTCTTGGGTCAACATTGAGAAATTTTCGTATCAGCTGTCACTAATTTAGGAAAGCTCTACAGATGGCGTGGGAAAAAGACTGTAAAATTTGTAAACATTGATTCTAGTTGCATGCCCCTTTAAAAACCGCTAAAATTTCTAATGTGCTTGTGGGCTTGGTCGCCAAAATAACGTTTTTATTTTGATGTTTTTCAGATAACCCCCTTTCTAAACAACACGAAAACTTTGAGCTTCGAAACCACAGTCATCAGCGGCCTTGTATAAAGGTTTTTTTTATTATTTTAATATTTTTTAGAAAAAAAAAACTGCTTATGCAGAGGGGGATTCTAAATTCATCTATACCACTGCTATATTCTTGTCAGTGATACAGAGTGTATGTATGTATGTGAAGTTTCAAATGGGCGCTTCTTTTCGCTACGCAGACATGGAATTGAGTCTGCTGGCAATTTGCAACTGTAACAGACCAGAGAAAAATTATATTCTTAGATGTCGATAACATGATAGTGTGAAAGAGTTCGAAATCTTTGCTTAATATGCGCCCTACACGTAAACCCTCGCTGAAAATAGGAACTCCTGACACTAACTTCGATACGATTCTGCTGGTGTAACAACACGAAAACATGTTATTGATTTGATTTTATTCTCCTTACCTTTTGTGTGCCGAAGTCTTTGCGTTGTCAGGAGAATTAACTCATCGGTCGCATTTTTGATTTTAAAAATTGAGTTTCAAAACTGCATGTCCAAAATTTAACTTCCACGTGTTTTCGAAGAAAAATAAAAGATATATTACGAAATCTGAAACTTACGTTGTGCCCGTACAGGTATATCTCTAAGGGAAATGTTGTTGAAACTACCTTTGTCTTCACACGAAATTCGGGTTCCTTTTGAAAAAAAAGTATGATTATTAATACAGTGCTTAATTTCATTTTTGGCAAATGTCGTTTGTAAAGGGTCACATAATTCTTCGTTGCTTTAAGGAGGGACAAAAACATCAGTGATTAAAACGAAAAATATATATATATTAAAATTGAGGTCTTAAAAGTGGATTTACCAAACCGCACGCGACTCTGGCCGAACTTAGCACAAAAGATTAGATTGTGTGAAATTGTTATTAAGACGATGCGGGACTCAGCACGTTTTGTTAAGTTTGCGTTTGTGTGGATTATTTACGTACTACATAAAACCAGCAGTAGAACTTGTCTTCATTTGAGAGATAAGGCGGAGAAGCGAGAACGTGTACACAGTAGTGTCGCGCGCGTGATGTTACGTTTTCCGCGCGGCTTGCAGCTTGTATGTATGACGCAACTCGCAAAACAGGCAAAAACGTATTGGCAACATGCTCACGCAAAGGTCAAGTCTGCACGAAAATTATGGACTTCTCGTTGTATAAAGGATTATTTTTATAAAGTGAGATGCTTCTCGATATCGATGAAGGTGCGAGAGACGTTGTCAAAAGAGGCACTTTAATTGAGATATGTCCCACTGATCTGGCAAAACTAAGATATAAATAACGAACACAGGATAACTGAACACTGAATGAGCGAACTCGAATTTAACTGAATCATACCAATCTTCAACGTTTTATTCAGTAGACGGGAAAATTATTGCGGAAGAATCTTCAATCTAGATTTGAATTGTGGCGAAAGAAAAAAAAAACAAAAAAAGGGTTGGGTATACAAACAGAACGGATCGTGAGTTTGCGTTCAATATTTTTAATGTCGAATGTTAGGTTAAGCCCGATAAGATTTCTGTCGCTGACAAGGGAAGGCATTTTGATTCTTAAAAAGGGTTTAAGGAAGTTATTAATCTTATTATTAATACGCTTTTTTCGTCGGTGATGCTTTCACCTTATTTGCTCACTACATTGAATGGCTTCAAGGAAAATGAAATATATTGACTCGTAAGCCGAGGTTTTAAACATTATATTAAAGAAAAGTCAGAAAATAAAACAGGAAACAAACGCGATATTAGATTTCTGAGTGATCATCTCCTCTTGAGATGAAAACTTCAAAGAAAACAGATAACAGATCGAAAGATATCAAAGCACTTCCAAGGACGAGACCGATTTGAAACCATCCGGAAGACGGAATTCGGTGGCCGAATATTGTTTATGCAAAGTGCACCTAACAAGCCAAAACAGAACGTATCAGATTGAAAAATCTAAGGCTTGGCAGGGTTTGTGAAATGTGTTTCCTCCATGAAATATGCATGCCACGATCGTTATCGAGAAACAATGCGATTGCTTCTGTGTTGACAGAGAGCAGAGGTTCGTGTTGATTAATATTGAAAATGAAAATCGCATTCATCTTAAATCACCGCACTTTGTCTGGCTTTTCTTTACACTAATGTTTATGTATTCAACTGATTTCTTCCTTATTAGAAACTAATGCCGCGGAGGAAAAGTACAAAAAAAAAATGGAACAGTTTGTCTTACTCCAAATTCAAATCCCTACCGCGCCCCAACCTTTGAAATAAACAAATTAAAGATCATCCGAAAAGCGCTGATATGGTGTGATGATTAAAATAAGCGAAGAGTGGTCGCGGATTAACAAAAAAAAGCTTCCTTAAATTGAGTTTTCAAAAGCTTTGCCGGTGTGACACAGGAGACAGTTAAAGCTGCCACACTACAAAAAAAAAAAGATTCTTCACGGAAAAACGAGGCCGAAAACCTAAGGTGGGAGTTTAGAACTTTTTTCTGTTTTCTTTATCCATGTTGATTCAGTGTCCCCATGAAATAAATGTTAGTCAGTCCATGCTCACAGCTGTAGGTCGTACAACATTACGTGAACCATCGCAACCTGCTCTCTTCGCTCCAGTCCGAGAAGTGAACATATTTTCAATCTCCCCAGAGTTTTAGCTTTATATAATAATACACCCGGCATATCTTATCGATAAAGAAGACATGAATTTCGAGCTAAAAATTGGCGCGTTTAATATACGACTTTAAAATTGAAATATCTACATGTCTGATTAAATATTTTGTAAAGACATATTTTGCGATATTTTTCTCCCATCCATCTTGATAAATTATTGACAAACCATCAGCGGTTCGTTTGCACCTATGCTGGTTAATTTAAATCTACATCGCTGGCTTTGCTTTCATGTCACACGGAGTTCATAACAGTTGGAATAAGAACAATTTTTTTCTAGCTTTAACTGATGTTGTAAAGCCTTGTACGAAGAAGGCATCACATAGTGTGTTATCTGCAGTTTGATATTCATGCACAGTGCGGCCCCGGCTATCGTGACAGTGACGCTAGACCCTTGACAAACCTGCATGTAAAAAAGAGGTTTTATCTTGCAATTAAACCTCACTTGTTAACTAAATTCATGTTTTATATACACTGATCAGATTGAGAAAGCTAAGGGATTATGTTTCGGGGTTTTACGTATCATAACTGTTGATCCTCTTAACTGTGTAAGCTTGAGATCTAGCCTGGCTTCCTGAGCGAGACATGTCGTCAGCACAAAGCACGATTCGATTTTCACTCCGACTTCTCGAACACCTTCTTCCTTCCGAGAATTTCTTTCTTTCTTATGGCAAAGACTGATGCGTGGAGTCGCTGTTTCACCGTCAAAGAGAGCTTAACTGCATAAATCGGTTTTGTATAATTCAAGTTACACATTCCTGCCCTCTTTTGATTGGAATCTACTTTGCACTTTAACATCGCAAATACGAGACACTATGTCGATCTTAAAGTACTCAAACAGGATATCAAAGACTTTAATCCACTTTTTTATAAATTGCAAAATGTTATTTGGAAACTGTGGATAATTTTGTTAACGCTATCAGGTTCTCTCTTGGCTTGAGTCGAATGCCACTTTTGTCTTTTACTTTGTCGTATATTCGGAGATATTTACCGTACATATCGAACAGTGTCGAGATATGAGCCTTGTTATTTCCTTCGACATTTGAGATATGTATTTTTTTTACTTTTACATTCATTCGCAAGAAAATACAACATAAGCGAGGATACTGTCAGAAGCGCGCTTAAATAACAGATCTGGACTTTTGGAGAGGAATAATTCTTGAATTTAAAGCCATTACAACGCCTTTCAATGATTGCAAAACAAAACAAAATGCGATTCACAGCTCATTCGATAACTTAATGAAAATATCTTTATATCTCCATTAGGTGACACTGTTTTTAAAAGAATAAACTATCGAAGCGTACCTTCGATAGAAAGTAAGATTCCTGTGGCAAAAAAGTACATGTAGAATCAAATAACAGGCGCAAGTTTTTTGGCTGGCAAAATTCACGTCCAAAATGATTTCCAACATAGCAGGGCGTCACTTTTTTTATTCAACGAAGGTCGTGCACATGTTGGGTTTTAAGGTTTAATCCTGTGAAATCTGACACTAAATGCAGTTAAGTTAAGCCTACAAAAACTCTTGTCGTCACGAGCACGCAATTATTTTTTTCCTGACACGCAAACCTGTGATCGAACGCATGTGGAGAGCGCGAGATCTTTTCATAATAATAACACGAAAACCTACATTAAAAAACTGTGTTCTGAAATTATCTTAAAAGGTGTTTTAATTCGCTATTTCTAGAGAGCAATGCTGCGGTTTTATTTCTTTCAAAAAGGAAAACAGAAAAACGACTTTGATCTTTTCAAACTCGAGTAACTGATGGAACACATCTGCCGCCTCGGAGGCTGGTCACGTGTGTGGATTGCTCGCGCCACTTAATGTCCGCGCGAGATTGGTCGAGCGCCCATGCATAGTAAAACAGTCCCATTACATTGTGTGGTTAATATGTTTTATAAATATACGCCGAATGTTTCAATTTCCTCCAGTTAATCGAATCTCTGCTGATTTAAAACGGTGCCATTGAAATCGAACTATCACAAAAGAAAAATACAAAGTTTCGACTTGATTCTGTATAGCCACAGAGTTATCGACGCAAACGTTTAGACGGTAAGTTCTGATATATATTTTTTTTGTCTTTTATTTCCCTCGGCAGCTTAGCATTTTACATAGCGCTTTCTTTGCCAAGACAAGTAGTGCAAGAAATCTTTGTTTATGGGATCAGTTTTGCTTTCAAGTGACCTTTCGGGTCTTTTTCCGCAAATCAAAATTTTATTTTTGACACCTCTCACCTTATTAAACTCGTAAATGCAAACACTTGAATTTTGTATATCTTGAAGCCAGAGCCTTCACATCAAAGATAAACCAAATCATTCACGAAAGCTTCTAATCTTTCCTGAGGTGAGATTCTAGATTTCTGTTATGAAACTTAAGCTTAAATATCTACCTTGAAAATCTAAGATAAACCTGAAGGCACTCTTTAAGATCTAGCATGTTATTTTAGTGTAATAACACCAGATTGCGGAGTTTTTTAGCGCTCGCTCAAATGAAACAGTTTCCTTCGGCAGCAGGAGAAGGAAACAAGTTTACATGTTGACCGTTTCAGGATAGCGTAGGCATGAAAAAGGAAATGCGTCTTCAAGACTTCCCTTCCTTTCGATCTCTCAACGACATTTCAGTTAAAACTGTTGCGAATCAATAAGAAACATTTTTCAACAGAAATTGACAGAGGTAGTTTAATACCCAACGTTTAGCTGCACGAAGGAAGCTAGTAAGGTAAAACATAACCTTAACAGATTTCTAAATTTAATAATTTATGAAAGCTAAGAGTTATCGTCGTATGGATGATCATTCCGAGTCGTTTTGGAAGTTGAAATGTATCTTGTCGAAGGATCGTTCGCGTGCATTTTATACTGGTGAAACCAAAGCGAGATATTGAGGTGACTGACTGACTCCATACTCAACGCAAAATGTAGGCGAAAGTGCTCCGCAGTCCTCCTGTTTGCGGACAAGAAGAAAGGCATTTGTCCTTCAAAACATGCGGTTTTGCATTCATGATGTGCAAAGATCAATGTAATCAGTTACAAAAGATGAAATTATTGTTAATAGAAATGAGGAAATTTCGTTTTAAAGGATCTCAAATGAACGCACGCGCGGAATATAACTGGGTTATTTGGCGCGGTAAAACGCCAATTGCCTCCGTTTTTCCGCTTGAATACTGAACCGCTGAGACGTGCTCCCGGCCCTAAAGGAGGACAGCAATCAGAACTTTCTAGTTAACAATGAAACCCCGCCTTCGAGGATGGCAAAATACAAATTCACTAAATAACCTACTGGCGTCAGGAGTCTTGGTGGACGAAGCAGAAATTCAAACAATTTCTAATATACAACATATCAATGTCAAAATTGAGAGATCTCGTTACAAGCGCAGCTTTTGTTGAAAACGAAGAACGCCGGCAGCGAAATTGAAGCACAAACGCGAAGATTTGTTCGGTCGTACAGTCATGCAGATGTTTGAGGTATGGCTGCGTTAGTTTTTTGTGCCAAAATACGGTGTTTACAAACTCCGAATAGACTCATTAATTTGTTATTATCCAGTGTTTTATTGAGAGATTTTTTTTTTATTTAGCTGCCATAGGTGGGCGAATTTGTATACGGAAACAGGATTTGTGGCTCCAAAGTAGCCAGATGGATGGAAGAATTTGCTCAAAAACTGACGATGTCTTTCTAATTAGTCATGCCATCAATTAGTCTTCGCCAGAAAACGTCACTTGAAACGACCTTCAAATTTACGTTTCTTTGGTTTTTGAGGTCTTACAGAAAGCCCAAGGAAATAAATCACAACCTGTCTCGAGAAATTATCGGGATGACATACTCTCTTGTCTTTCCATCCATCTTCGACTCCTCGTGTTAAAATTGTCTTGTTTGCGGCTTTATGATCTCGTTTATTACTGAAAACAGGGTTCTTGTGTTTCGTAATTAAATTTCAACAGCACCTTTCAATCAAAATTTTCACCGCACTGAGGATATTTCGGCATAGAGATGATTTTATGATAGATTTTTTCTGTTCTCGAGTATCGCGCGAGAGAATCTCGCGAATGCCTAAGTGACAAAGGAAAGATCGATTTAAAAGGAAATATAACTAGATCACGCGTGATTTGCACCGGATCAATATCCACAGAACCTGCAGTCTGTCAACTCCTCCAAAACCAAAAATTAATAGGCATTCGTTTTTTGTTATTTGACGCTAAATTTTTGGTTTCCTCTCTTTTGCGTGCTCACTTACCCATCCTCGAGTAATGTCAGCGTGAACAATTTTGATTTCCGCTGGTGGAACATGTAACGCTTTAACAAAGATACAAGTGGGAAAATTGAAAGCTTTCTTCTCTGCGGTTTTTGTTCCCTTCCTTCTGCGAAGCAGTTAGCTAAATATGGGTGCATTGCGAATGCTTGGATTGCCTAACGAATGGATTCAATCAACTAGCGCGTATCCAAATCTCAATACGCGAATTCGGCGCCAACGGTTCGCACGGATATGACTCGCTAAATCCGTCACAGTTGAGTGACCGTTCATCGTCTTGTGAGGTATTCACTCCAATTCACGCCACTTTGCTCGGTCGATCTGGAGTCATTGCAGGAAATAAATCGGTGGATTTTACAGAAATCTCAGCTACATCTTGCGTGCTTAGAAGTCGGCATAGTAAAGCATGTGCACGTTAGACAAAGCAGTGAATTAGACCGGTACGCTAGGCGCCGAATTGGCGCCCAAGCGCTTCAGTCTTATAAATAGCATGTAACACTAGCCCGTGCTTTCAAAGTGTACTTTCTGTAGCAGAAAAAAAGTCGGCGATCGCTGGAGCTCGTTGAACAAATAAATCGCCAACGAGGTGAGTAGGTTTTGTTTTACTTGAGGAAAGCTAATCGGATTACCTTGTACCTCGGCGGTTTGTGGCGAAAGTTTTTTGCGAGTTAGCTTCGGTGCGCAGTTCTTTAGTTCGAGGGAAGCAAGGTCCTTGGCTTTCCAGTGAACCGCAGCAGTAGTAACAACTTCCAGCCAGTTTTCTGTATACACTAATTTGAAAGAACGAGCTCCCTGTAGTGCTGAAAGATAGATTTTGACTTCGTTTAATCATACTGATCAATGAAATTGCTGTATCTGTGCTATCGCACCAGGAGGTTGATGAGTTTATCTCGATAAGGCTGCAGCTTCGCGCAAGGAATAACAAACTGATTTCTGTAAATACCTACACATCACTTGCAGTGAATATTAATAAAACCCACCCGCCTTATCGTTAAGTGCTGTCGATAATCCAATATCTTAGTTCCGTTCTTTGAATTGGTCGACTTTACAAATTCAAAATCATGTCGAGCAGCTAAGTTTAAGATTATGTAGTTTGTAAGACCCTGCGAGTATAGTTCGCATGACAGGACGCAGCTAGCGGTTACGCGTTTATGTCCGCATTAGCTCCTTGCTAAATTATCAGTCAGTGAAAAAATTATTATCTACGAGCACTATGGCTTTCGAGAGCCAAGAACAGCTGCTTCAATACAAAATTTGCCCAAAGCCTATTATCAGACCATTAGAAATGTGTGAGAGCTTGATGGCTTGCTCATCAGCTATGCATATATTATCACGCACTGCACAAAAGCTGTGCCATTATGAAATTACCTCCATTTTTTCACAGACAGCTTTTTTGCCCTCACTTATTCCCGCAGATGCTCCGTATAAATATTGGAAAAACCACCGACGTCTAATTACAAAACACTTTCACGTTTCGATCGAGTGAGTGAGCGCGAGGTTTCACGTTAGGTCGTTGGGCTATATCGGTTGTGCTAAACATAGACGCAGAACTGTTTCGGTTTTCGATTGAGCAATTATCTGTTACCCGTTTGCTACAAGTTACTTAGGCCGTTGTTATTAGCTACATTATCTTTTGCTATCGATATGCGGATAGTCTGTGTCGCAAAGCCATTATATATACAAGTACACAGACAACGAGGAATTGACCAAACGCGAGCGGGTATCTGACAGGAACACATACGTCTTACTAAAATCGTAAAATGCGTTTAGGAGGATTCAATTAGTAGCAAAATGAGGCCGAATAGCCGAAGTCATCAAAAATTAATGGCTCAACAAAATTCTTGAATGAGAACCATGATAGTTCACAGCCTATCAAAGGCTTTACTGAAGAAGTTTTGCTTTCGTAACTTTTGCCTATAAAGGGGGTGGGAAATGTTCTCACTTCTGACAATCATATCAGCTTTGGTTTGCGCAAATATCGAGAAATATTTATCCAAGGCTCCCTTTGAATAAACAATTATTACCATCAAATAACCGAGTTATTGAGTTTTACGCCAAAAGGGTGGGAAATCAGAACAGACAACACAAGATGAATTATTTAGCGTGCTTATGTGGCAATAAATTCTAGGCTGCAAACCAGAGCATTTTCCACCATGTGGTCGGCTTAAGGTGAGAAACGATTCGTGGACGAAGAAAGCAGCGAAAAAAAAATATTGTGGACGAGATCTCGCAGCGCTTATTTCGAGCCGGTTTCCTTCAGGGTCCAGAGAATTGTTTCAACATTGGTAGGTAAAAATTCATATCGTTTAGTATCAAGCGTAGATCCAAAACGTGATAATTATGCAATTATCAATTTTAGATAGAGTGATTGATAAGTTGGAACGAGCCTCCCTGTCATGAAGCTCAGCAGAGGCAGGTATTAAGAGGGAGCGTGGCTCGCTATATCGAGAGGTGAATGGCATTTCCGGCACCAAACCACGATCGCATTTATCTTGTTCCTCGAGAATTTACACTCTCCGTTACTGTTTGCAGCAAAGTCGGAGAAAAGTTGTTTCGGGGAGCACTGTGCTAAGTAAATAAACGTCTGGGACAGGAACTAAAAGATGCACTGCGAACACAAACTAGATTGTTGAGGGGCTATCACAGTGTTGAGAAATCAAAGACACCGACAACCGACTGACTGTCGCCACTATGACCCTCAAAGAATTTTCCCATTAGACCAAAAATGCTATTTCACACGGTTACTTCTGCAAAATAGACGGCAGTGGACAGCCCAGTTTACGAAGGCTTTTCTTGAGGGCTCAAACCCGTCTAAAACTCTTCCGCTCAAAGACATTTCACGCTTTCTTGATGGAAGCTTCATCCTACGCCCAGAAACCATACGCGCCCACGTTTGTCAAATAAGCACTGTTGTAGTCGCAGAACAATGGTAGTGACTGTTCCGGGTCACTCGCCCCTAAAATTTAAGCAAATTGTGAAGATAAAAGAGTCACTAGTTTTAGAAACTTGTATTCTTCCAGATCCGCAACAGCACGCGTCTGTCTTTGTTTCTACCCGAGTTGTCGCGACTTGCTTGAGGGGAACGTTCGTCAACCTTGAAAACCACTTTGATTAAACTTTGTTTCGTATCTGTTCCTCACTGTGATCTCTTGGTCTGCTACCAAGTTTCCTGATTGTGTTCCCAGAAGAGCGATAAGGAAAAAGGCAAACTTGTCGTAAATTTTTATCGAATTATACACAATAGTCTTTTTTATTTTTTAACACCATTTGCAAACAAACAGCTCACGCAATGGAGTGAATCACTCCTCAAGCGTAACGCTTAAAAGCGAGTTTTGTACATCTACATTTCGCGCCTGTAACCATAACATATAATTGGTACGTCGTTTATCTGTTCTTACGAATTGTAGTTTTAGTGAATTTATCCTCCTGAGATTGCAGCGGATTATTTGCTTTCTCAAATGTTTAAAAATCACAAAGGAACGTGCTACAACAAATAGAAACGAGATATGTTTTCCTCGTTTTCACAATCCTTCTCATATGATAACGCGCTTTTCAAAGTTCAAGAGTATTTCGAGTTCCTTCAATAACTGATCTGAATCCGCTTATAAAAGCCTCGCAGCTAAGACATTTAACCCGAAATTGGCTTGCCGTTCAAGTCTTGTCTAAACTAATCCTTCTTGGAGAGCCGTTTAGGGACGCCAAGTGGCTCAACTTGATTTGTCAATCACGAAAACTCTTTAACAGACTCGCGTGCTCCAGTGACCACCACAAGTCGTTTCGCTTTGTAATTTTCAACCCCTCCGCAGCGAAATGATGAATTTTAAGGACTAGTAAATTGCTTATTACTGATAAGACATTTTTCGTGCCCACAACGAGCTAACAAGCAGTAAATTTGCATGCAGAAGCTGGCAATTCGGGCGTGTACCAACCAGTGCCATACCGATAGGGCTTAGGGAAGGTTCAGCGCGAAAAAAATTCTAAACTATCTTCTTTCACACTCGAAGATTTAGAGTTCTCAGTTAATTTCTTTGTAAGGTATATCCGGGCCAATATCTCCTCAGTTTTAAACGCCCTTCGGATTTTACAAGTTGCTTAGTTAGGTTATTGTTATGTAAATTCTGCGTGTGTCAAATGTGCGACACAGATTTATCGTTTTTTGTTCGAGAGTTTTTGTTGGGTTAACCTTTTGTTGGTTTTCCGTGCAAGATAACGATTCTGCTTATGTGTGCGGGATTTGTTGGTTTAGTTAAGAGTTGCCATTATTAATACTGAGCAGTGTTATAGAATACGAAGAGTTTCTTTTCTTTGCCAAAAAAAAATCAAATTATTGCTCGGGGTCACCTGGTAAATTGAGTAAGATTTTGCGCAGAAATCTAGAAATCTATTTTTAAACTCTCATCACATCTATTCGGAAGCACTATCGCAGATATTGATGTAGCTTGTGTTAACAGCATAAAATGTATAGCTTAAAAGTCATTGCAACTGATTGTTTCTTCGATATTGCACCGAGCTAAAGATAGAAGTAGAAGAGATCTCGTTCGTATAAAGCCAAATAGAACTGAAGACTGATTTCCTGTTTGTCAACTGCTTAGGACAATCCTATTTGAGGTATTAAAAGCTAGTTTTAACTAGATAAAGTAGAGAAAACGCAAGTAGCTTTGTGGATTCTGAGCTGGATTTCAACAGTTTCAAGTGAAATTAACCATGTCTCGCTTGTGTGGTACAAAACGCCGGATCTGATTTAGGCTATACTGGCTCATGTCTGTTCACAACTGCGATTGCAATTGTCGACTCGAGAACAACACGATGTCTCGAACCGTTACTCATTTTCTCAGGCAAGCGGCATAAAACCCATCAACCGCTCGTCTGTTTTGAACTTTTTAATCATCAACTTAATATTTTGTCCACAACTGCGGATACGCTGCTATTTTAGCGAAATGACACCTCACTGATTGTTTCTAAATGCGTTTTGAAGCAGTTTTTGATACAATTTTTCCCACTTTGTACAGATTCCTGCGGTCGAGCAACACGCTCTTTCATATTGTCAGCATAATTCTCATTTCCTTCGACAGCGTTTCCTGTGTAGAATCGAACACCTTTCCATTTTGAATAAAAAACAGCTTCTGGCCCTCCAACGTTGAAACAGTTAATAAAAGCAAAGTTACCTACCGCCGATCAATGGCTCCTACAGATGGTTTTATCCATAAGAATTCCTAGTGATGCAGACTGACTCCGCAAAGCCTGCAGCTTTCGATATTCATCTGATGTACAAGAGATATATCTCGCAGCTTTAAATTGTCTTGGCGCTATGAAAATATATCACTTTACGATCTTTGTTTTGGCCCAGCGAAAGATCTGTTTTTCCTTGTTTTTATGTAACACGTTGCATGTTGTGTGGGAACAGCATCACACGTCAACAAAAATGCGAGCTCAAAATTATCTCTGATGCCGGCGGTTCGCTATGCCTGGAAATTTAGCGAGCGTTTATATCTTTAATCCGTGTTTATCAAGATTCAAAGCTTTATCAGGTTGCCCTGTCGAGAGCGCTTTTAAGCCCCAAAGTTCGGTTTCCAGATATAAAATCGATCGCGGACATTAAACTTGTTTTAGCGATCAACTGATACTGTACAAAACCTGCACAGTATGGAAGCAAGATACGACACCCCCTACATCAGATAAAGCTAAACGGAGTTTCCTGTTTGTGAACGTTTTCAAATTATCACCCTTCTTTCACGGGCTTCAAAGTCTACTCTACCCACGAACTATCGACGGCAATATCGACCTGCACCTTGGTCTGTTGTTGTGGGCGCGGGCTTTGAGAGCTCATGCATTTCCAAAGATTAATTTTTGAAAACAGGACGAAAATGCGTAATAAACAGTTGTGAGTTTTCAGAAATCAGAAATGCAATCATGCATGCTGGCGATTATACAAAAGATTTCATCGCCACCGTACACAAAGGAAAATGGGAATATTTCACTGATAACCTCTTTTCCTCTTTTGACTTATCTCTACGGCAAAGCGATGCTTGTGTGTTTTACGGATTTAGTCTAGCGCAATGTGTAAAGATAGATATATCTAGTTAGGCCAGCAGTAGCAGTGCCTTAGTATATGCCGGCGTCGTCTTCTTGCAGCTCTGTACAGTCTCGGCGCGTAGCAACCGTTAAAAAGTCTCAAAGTAGGAAACTTCAGCATGTCTGTGGAGAGTGTTCACCAGGAGACCTGCATCTTGGGGAGTCTCTGTCCTCTCGTGTTCGGAAGAGCTGTGCCCGAGAGCTTTCGAACTCCTCTTCCTGGTAAATGTTTCATGTTCTTAATCTAGGTAGCTAACTGTACAACGGACCCAGGCAGTTTTAAAACAAACCGGCGCAGCCACCTAAATAAATCCATCAAACAGTGACATACTTCAGTGAAGTAGACAGACATTTTAATCCTTGGCATTGTATAGAGAAAACAAACATTTTTCCTTCTTCAGAGTGAAAGGGCTGTGAATTATTCTCTTGAAAGGTGCGTTTAATTGAACAAACCGCACACGCAATGCCGATTCTAGGGAAATCGCCGAATATAAATCATTTATGAAAAAGTTATTTCTTTCTGCGCAGCTAAGTAATTCAATTTCTCGATCTTAATTGCGATAAAATAGGTTTACTCAATTCTGAACACCTAGCGCTCTTAGAAACTTATAAATGCGCTATATTTTAATAGAGGGCTTAGAATCCTTTAAGGTTTTCAACTATTTCGTGCCCTTGAGTGAAAGTGTTTTCTTATGGTCATCGCGTTTCATTTGTTGAATTTAATACACTAATTTTTTTAAAAAACTATTATTCTTTTTTATAAAAGGGTTATCTTTATTTCTTGTTATCCTAAAGAGTTTTAGCTTTAAACATTTATGACTTATAATGGAAAATAATTGAAATGTTGATACTGCCACAACGGAGAGAAAATATAATGAAACTATTTTGAGCAGTTCAAGGGCATCACGTAAGGAGAAATTTCTCGCATTTATTGAAGCGGAGCGAAAAGGGGTCGATTTCATGTCCCTTTCGTTTGGCACGTGGGCATGTGGCCTAAACCGCACCAAGTAAACACCCTGTCTTCGGTTTGATTGTATTTTTTTTTTCTGTGCCCGCAGGTGGGACCAAAGAAATTTTAATGATTCAGCATTTAAGAAAGAGAAAAAACGAATTATTTTCGCTGCAAGCAACAGTTTGCCGTTAATATTAGTAGCTATGGATTTCAATATCATTTCGCGAGAGCGATTTTTGCGGTAAACATTGTACATTTGGAGCGCTGTCACTGTAGAGTGTAAATTTCATGATCGATTCGTTCTTATCACACATTTCAAACTCTGTACTGTCTTGGTAATCGTTGTCATTATAGCGATTACGTTTATTGCTTGTTTACGAATTTCTGCTGCTTCGTGATTATAAAAGCATAAATATTATCATAATTCAAGACACAAACTCTGCTGGAATTCGATCAACGATTAAAGAAGCGATTTACAAATCAGGAGTGCTTTTTGTTGCGCGCACCACGCATCGAGCACTCCTATCTCCTCCGGAGGTCGGGAAATACTTCGTGATCTTCATCTCGAGTTGTCGAGATCTCGTTTTAACAGGCTGCAAACTAGCGTCTTGCTGTCTGCAAGACCTAATGTTACGCACGCAAATCATCAACATTGTTGAACATTTGAAACTCCGATAACACCAGCCAATTACATTGTCATTCTATTCATACTTCGCGCGAAAGGTCACCAGCGATGAATGATACCATTTTAGTGCGACTTGAAACCGAATTCAGTCGCGTTTGTGGCAAAGCGTTTTACGACAGGTCGGAGCCACGGAGTGCAATAAGAGCTCAATTTATTTCCTATCATCCGTAAAGAGGTATTCGTTTGCAAACATTTACACTGATAACAAGCCTTGAAATACGCAATAAAATCTTTGCGGAGCTTATCTTTTGTTATCGGCTTTATCTTGCGGTCACGTTCCACCTGTCGTAACAATGAACTTAACCCGGGAGCCAATCAGCGCGCGGCATTTGATAATTAGTTGTACAACGAAGCACCTATGTTGTTTTTCTTTGCTCTGTAATGGCGGATGCGACCATCAAGACGAGAACCGCTTGATCAAACTGTCTTCGGCAAACATACACAACGGGATGTTTTCTCGGGACGTCATGGAAATCACTCGGGCATCACTAATGCGGATCACAAAGCCGTTAATTTTTGCTCGTCAAATAGGATATTATTTATCGCTTGTAAGAAAAGTATATAATGATAACAAATACAGTCAAAGAGGTTGATTTTACATAGATAAGTGAGGAATCCATTGCCCCGGACCTAATTTTAAATCTGACTTTGAGGAGTTGCGTATTTCAAATATGCAGGCACGAACCCAAAATGTATTTGAAGTTCAAGCCAGGCAAACACTACTTTCCTGGTAGAGCTGCCAAGAAACATAAGGCGACATATCGCGCCCCTCTGCTCTCTTACGCGCGTCCGTCACGTGTTTTCGATGCTAAACAGAGCTCACGTGAAATACTATGGCCGCTAATTTACTGTTTGAAAACTTTACATGGCACCCAGCCGCGTGATTGACAGTTCACTTTAGCCGAAGAATTGATTGTTTGATTTGTGTACCAATGAAGTTTTGAATGGAAGAGAGAATCTAACAAAATGTCACCCAGCGTACCAGGCGATTGGTTGATCGGCTGACCTGTCACTCCTAATGTGTATACAAGCAGGTTTGCTGGCGCCAACCAAGCGGGAGTGAACTTCAGCCTGGTTTGCTTACAAAACCTTTCAAATATTGTTTGAATATAACCAGACACCGCATCTCAGCTTGTGCATTGCGGGATTTATCCTATAAGACTCAACACTGTGGCTATTTACAAAACACGTTAAGGTTCTTGAACGACCCACTACGCGCGAACGACTGGATTTTCACGAGGTGCGCACAGCGGATCAAAGTGTTGGGATTTTTTTTTTTCCTGTTCTCTCTCGCTCTCTTTCCCGCGTCACGTACAAAGTTCCGCGATGCCTAACAAAGCTAATGCCTCGCACTTAATTTTAGCGCCTTATCTTCCCAATCATTATTCCCTACAGCTTCGGAGATCTCCTTTTGTGTGTTAGGAGCCCTGGAGAAATTCCATATCTATTTGAATAGCTTCTACAGATTTCTGGAGTGTGTTCATCTGATAAGTCGTGCTAGCTTCATTTTACTTGTAAAACTGTGAATAGAGACTTCCGTTTGATGATGCACGCTAGTTTTTGACGTCTTGCACCGTTCGCCGAATTTCCCATTGAATATAATGCCAGGACAATGAAATTCCTCTTGCCTATTATTTCCTGAAGTTATTGTTATCGGACTTATTAAACCATTTAAATATATGCCACTCTGTCAGTTTTGTGTTTTATTTGCGCTGAGCAACACCTCTGTTCTCTTGAAGGTTTTTCTCGACTTGGCACTCTGAAGATGGAAGCGGTCAACCCTGAACACAGATGGATTCACCCATCCGTTAGCCAACAACACGAAGGCGCTCATGGCAGCGACAGAATGCAGGCTTCTGTCTCGAACTGCGCAGCGAACAACATGAATTTGGTTGAAACAAACCAACTTCTTCCACCAGACGAAGTCGACGTTTTCTTTCATCACTTGGACAGCTCGGGAAACGCACCAAATTGGTCGTACACTCCTGGCGGTCGGGCCTACCGTCCGTCAGTGTGCCAAATGGCCGCGCACGGTGCTACAGCTTTTCAAGATCCTCAAAGCCAATCTGGACAAGGAAGCTGCAGCCGGGTGTTCTTGCCAACAGCTCGCGTTCCACCGGGCCAGGTTTGTCGTCCTCACTTCCACACTCCGATCCAGTGGATTGAAAGCAAGCCAGCGCCGGGACTCATGTCGCACGGTTGTTCCACTGCAACTCCGCCGTCAGTTTGGTGTCCTTCGTTTCAGCAGGGCCATCGTCCAAGTCCCGTGCCTGTTTCTATGCCTCCTTCGGCAGTTTCGGGATCCATGTCACTGTCTCACAGCTCGGCGCATTTATTCCCCTTCCCACCAACACCGCCAAAGGATATAAACTCCGGCGAAAGCGGAATGATGGCCGGCGATATTTTCAGCTACGGTAGTGACGAGAAGGCACGTTTGAAAGCCGGAATGCCGCTTGTTTCCCCACGACCCGACACGACTCCTTTCACGGGAGCTCTCCCACATTACGTTGGTTCAGAGCTTAATATGTCCTCTTTCGGACCACTGCCTGGTTTGCCCGGGCTAATGGCAAATAGAAACTTTCCTAGAACGAGAACCAAGAGCCGATCGAATTCAGGTTAGTACGGATTTACAGTCGAGCAAACAAAAACTAATCGCCAAATCGAATTATCTCCAAAATGCCACTTTCCTGGTGAGATTAGCGTTCTTTCCTTCCACAAAAGCTGCGGGAGTTGAAGTTTTTCTCTCCGCAAAATTTCTTTTATGCCCGTTCCAATTTAGAGGCACTAATTATGCCCCTAAATAAACCTAATTACTGTGCGGTAATGTTCACCGTTGAAACGTCCTGTACTTGCGGCATTCCTGCTTTCAGAGACTCCTTAAATATAAATGTGTGTTTTTCTTATCTGTCCTTCCTAGTTTTATATGTTTTAGTTTAGATTTATAACGGTAACCACTCCGCAAAGATGTGCTTTACAGTCGCTGCTAGAACATTTTTTTCTAGCCTTCTTTTCGACCGCATTGATTATAGTTATCATTCGCAAAGTGAAGAGAGTTGTATTACAGAATATCTATTAGAAAAGCAAAATCTGCCAAATGAGGATGAATTTATCGCAGTGCCAGTAAGACGCGTATGTTTTCGTAAGGAATGACCTTTAGGGAAGAAAAGTGTTTCGCGGAAGGAGTTCGATTCGTTCTTACGTGGCCAAACACACGCACATTTAAAGCCGGGCACACATTTGTTTTTATTTTGATGATTTTATACCGAATTTCTCGTGAGTGGTTACCATAGAGGAAAGTAGAAAAATCCTCGAAACGCGGAAACAAGCTGATCTTGGCTTCTTCGTCTTTTCAACCAGCGGATGGGCGCGAATGTGTGAATTGTGGCGCTACTTCAACCCCGCTATGGCGGAGAGATGGTGGAGGACATTATCTCTGCAATGCCTGTGGACTGTACCACAAGATGAATGGAGCCAGCCGCCCTCTCATTAAACCTAAACGAAGATTGGTGAGTCGACTGGTATGAGGCCTTTAAATCACACCTTAATCTAGCTACAAGTCTCTGCTTTTTTTTCAGTTATATGCATCGCGATTGAAACCTTTCCAACGTTTATCGTGATATTAAGCTAATTTTCAAATTGTCGCTAAAGGTTTTGACGGTGGACATTTCACGTGTTCACAATCGTTGACAGCAAATAGTGTGAAAATTTTGAAAGTTCTTTCAATATTAATTGCTAACTGAAAGACTCGATGAGATGACTGTAGCGCACAGACAGCCCGAGTAGAATTTTTGAGGGGCTCAGGAATTTTTAATTTTATTTATCTTAATGTTCTTCCATATGGGGAATTTGATTAAAATTTTAAGCGTGATGCATAATTTGCCAATTAAAACTTTCGTGCTTCTTTTTGCGTAAAATCGGGCTATTTCGCAAGCAGACGTTTTTTAAATTACTCCTAACATGTAACTGCGACTTGTCAACGCCTCTAATGAAACTCTAAAGGCTTTTGATGGCGCGAGAAATCCCCTGCAAGGATTTTCGATTCAAGAGTTTATTTGTGATCCCTGCAGTGGGGTTCCACAGCGCTTTTCTCTTTTCGGGAACCGTAAGGTTTTCTTTCTTAGTTGTAATTTGCTTTTCTCTTTTTTGTTTCAAATAGTCGGCAGCCCGCAGAGCTGGGACATCTTGTGCTAATTGTCATACCACCCAAACTACACTCTGGCGGCGCAACCAAAACGGAGACCCAGTTTGCAACGCGTGTGGACTTTACTGGAAACTCCACGCGGTAAGTGGAACGTGCGTGGCCGCGCGCGCGTGTTAAACTCTTTGGTTGTCTTCAGTTTGAAAGAAAAGGATTTCTCGTGGAAAAGAAAAGCGTCGAATTGAATGTAATAAGCATAAAAGATAAGATGTCCGTTGATAACTGGCGGGTTGCTTGATTTATTTATCACACTATCAGAAATTCGTTTATCCTTAATGACTTTGAAACGATAAACAAACAGCGCTTTAAGACGCTCAGAGAAGTGAATTTCTCTCGTTTTAGATAAGAAATTTCCGAATGCAATCGCTCTTCTGTTCACGTACACTGTCTCTTGATTTCCTCAGCCGTTTGCCTTCGAGGAAATAAAATTCAAATCAAGGATGCAAATGAACTGGTCGTTTTATGCAATGAATTAAAAAGGGAATCGCTCTTTTGACGAACAATCTCTTGGAGCGTTTTTCTGAGATCGTTCCCAGCTGTTGCCAAAGCCGTTATGTGTGATGATTATATTTTATTACAAGGCTCATCAATTAGTCTTTAGCAAAGTTGTGGTAATTTCATCTCAATTTCCGGTTGAGTTATTTTGAGTAAAAGCTTAATGTGCTGTGCTTTTGGGTTTCCGATTTTTTTTGCGAGGCTTGTAAATATTTTTACATGTTCAATGACTTTTGTTTGGCTTTGCGTGGCAGAAGTATTTCACATGGCGCGCGGGCTGCCAGCAAATAGTGGAGTTTTTGTTTTCCATTGTGTACATTCGTAATTTCTTTTACACGATTCAAAAACATAGCTTCGACACCTTCTCAATGGAAAAAAGCTGCAGTTTCCATGCTAATTAATGTTAATGTATTAAACTTTAATGACTTGTGTGTCCGTTAAACACCGAAAAACTCACATTTCCTGCGGTAATTTAATTGTCAGCGTTGAAGCCTTCTGCTGGGGGAAGGGCCTTTGTGTTCTCGCTTGAATTTTAACTGAGCACATCAACTTGTCGGTTATATCGAGTTAATAGCTTCCTTTTATACGTTGGCGGGAATTGAATTTTCGGCTGTTTCCTGTGCATTACGAAGATAATGAGACTTTAATATTTGCTGTGTTATCGGGCTTTCAATAAGTCAACGAACAACTGTCTTGAATTTTCAGCTTTTAAATAAACGCCAAGACCGTAATTGTGGTTAAAAAAATACTTTTGTCTGATTGTGTATTAGGCAATCACACTAGCTTCCTCAAAGTTTTTTGTGTAGTCACGGGACTTTTTATTTTTAGCGTTGTCTTAACATATAATGAGTTACAAGCATGAATTTTTAATTTTAAAGCTTGAACTGTTTTTTATCAGCCTCCTGTGAATGGATTTTCAAACGCGATGCTCACACGCACATACAACCCGTTCAATTTAAAAAGCACAATTAATTTCTTGTTTAGAATAGTGATTTTGAATCTCGCTTTATACACTGGAAAGACGTAAAATGGCTTTTCAATGGTCAAACAAGGATCTTTGGTATTTTAAACCTAAGACCACCTGCCTCACTCTTTTGTATTTCTGTTAAAAGGCCGCGGTAAAATGTACTCTGAAAACGTATGGCTTTCCAAGACAAGAAAAGGGTTTCTTTGTTTCATAAAAGCGCGGCTTGGCAGAAAAGAAAGAAATTCAGCGTATAGCAAGTGGTTGCCACGAAACGAGTTAAATTCGAGACGATTCTATTCGGCAAATTTTCCTCAAGACCGTTTTAGCAATTGTCATTATAGTTCTTTTTAATAAAATGCACATTCGCAAACAATGGAGAGAAAAGGGGCTGTCGGCAAGCGGGAAATTGTCATTGATACTGCTGCGTGTTTAAACTGGCGATTTTTCTCCTGTTGAAGTGAATTGAGTTATTGGTTAAAAACGTCATAAGAATACAGCAGATTTTCTTTAGAGTCTTACGCAATTATGTTCGATGAAAATCGAGACTTTCGCCTTTCTATCTCACTTCGTGCTCTAATAATCCAATTTCCGTTCATAATGGTGGAAAATTGAGAGTGCACTTACTCCTTTTAAAAATCACGAAATTATCCGATTTTGCGGTTGAGAGTTTTTTAAAAGTTTCCTTTTTCTCATAAAGTTCGATTCACACCAAGCTTACTAGCAGATATTCAAGCATTTATCGTCTGTTTGGTGTTTTTGTTTTTCAACAGAGCGCCGAACACATCGCGCTTCAGTAAGACTTGTTTAACTTCTTTGAATTAATTGGACTTTTTCTCACTTTTAGCCGAAGACAAATTTAAAGTACTCGATAGTTTACGCAAGGGATTAGTGGCTACACGCTTCCCTTCGTTAATTGCCTGGGAATTCTCGACTAATTCTGGTTTCTCTTTTCCTTTGAAAGGTGAACCGCCCGCTTTCAATGAAGAAAGATGGCATCCAGACGCGAAACAGAAAAGTTTCCTCAAAGAACAAGAACAAGTCTAAGGGAGTGAAACAAGAACAGAAACATGGCAGCGAAGACAAACTCATGAACAGCCGGGATTCCATGCCTAACATCAGTCAAGGCAGCTCAGTGTCGAGCATGATAAGCCCTGTTATTAGTCCCACAATTCACACGCCAACCGCGTTTTCAAGACCGTCGATGACGGGTATTCCCACACTTCACCCAGGACTATACGGGCCGCTTATTCCTGCTCCGACTTCAAATCCGTCAAGTTATTTACCTGCTCCTCCATCTGTCTCGATAAACGCCTCTTAGGAAACACTACGGCAAGACTAGCTAACGTCTTCAAGATAAAAACATTTAACTAGTGTGAGAAAAGCTTCTGAGGAACTCTGCATGTTATGAAACGACAAGCGGTTCTTGTTGAACAAGTCCCGCTGAAGAGAACATACTCGCCGCTCGCTCGCCCGTTTGTCCTTCGAATCCGAGTTATATTGTGATAAGAAACTTTCCCGTACATCTGCACATCAATTAGAACTTTCACTCGCAGAAAGGCCGGCAAAGAAAATAAAAGGAAAACGGACACAAGTTGAATGCGGTGCGTACCTCAATATATGTTCCCGTCGTATTAAGTTCTCGTCCGTTTCACGTGTGGAATAGCCATACGAGAATTAAATAAGATTCGCTGAGAAAAACGATGGGTTGGAAAAACTAGCAAGCAGAGCGATTCGGTTGTGTACAAATTGAAAGGGTTTTGCGATGTTGTTCTTTTTTGCAGTTTTGGACAGTTTAAATATTGTACAAGCTCGTGATAAGATTAGGTGTTGCACTGTGGAAGTTAACTTTCTCACAGATAAAGCCGCCCTGCTTGCGACATGATAAAAAGTCCTCATATTTGATTTCATGATATTTGTGTGTAATTAAAAGATTTATCGTGCACTCGTATATCGCTTCTTGTCTAAAGGCTCAAAAATCCGTGAGATACGAGACCGTATCGCCCTGAAAGGAAAATATACGCTGTACATATTAAACTCGGAAAATACTGAATCTATTCATACAGGTTATATTATCAACACAGATTTCTTCTGCTGTTCATTCTGGAAATCGTCAAAGAAAGATTATCTCTTTTGTTGTTCATGTAGTTATTTCTATCTTAGCGTTCGTTGAATTAAAAATTATGTCTTCCATCTTCTCTCAAGTAAAACCTGTATGAATGTCATTGTTTTGTCATTCGCTATGTTAGCGATCGAGAATAGTATAATTATAATTATTATATCTAAATATCTGAACATTGCGACTCAGAAAACTTAACTGACTAAATAAAGTGAAATCCACTGAAACGGTGTCTGGTTTTTCTTGTTTTATTAAATAAGAGCGGGCTGCGAATTTAGCTTCTTTTACAAAAAGTGATTAAACCTTGAAGACCATTTTTGTACTGTGATTTCTGTATTTATTGTAGGAAGACAGCAATAAGAAAAGTTCAGTTAAAAAAACTTAAAATTCTTGGACAGGTAAAATTGTCTTTCAAGAGATTTTGTAAGAAGTAAGCGAATTTTCGCTTCAAGTCGCTGCTACGAGCAACGCCGGAAAACAAAGGCAAACTGAAGGTGTAAATTAGCCCTAATATTTTCAATTAGAGCACAGAAATCCTACGACATCAAATCCCTACTACAGAGGTCAATATTTTGTTGTTTTTGCAGGGTTAGAATGCTGAAAAAAATAAAATGGCGATTCTTTAGAGAAGATTACATCACTCGCTCAATTTCCAGCCTTTGCTCAGCTGAAATTTTTTCCATTCACTTACAAAAGTTTTCATGATTAATAATTGGGCTATATGGCGGTATAAACACTGCTTCCTAATCGCCTTTTAACAGGAATTAAGTTATAATTGAAATCGATGTGTGACACAAACATTGAGAAGCTGACTTTTCGTTGTTTTGCAACTGAAACTACATTGAAAATCCTTGATTTACGACTCGCCCAAATTAGCCGATTCGTTTTGCTGTTGAGCAGAACTAAACAAAGATAAATGTATGCCCCTTGATATACAAAAACCATCCATTTGAATATAATATCGAGAATTCAATTTTTGAATTTCTCAAAGTCGGCTCTTTCGTTTGAATTTTGAGCCGAGTTTCTGTCCAAAGACAAAAATTGATTACATTCTACTAATAAGCCATTAAAACCGGGCCGAAACCTTACACTTTTTATCAAAATCACTTTAAAATTGAACACACTTTTATGTCTTCCTTCTATTTAACGAACAGGTTTTCAAATTAATTCTACTCCGCAAACAGATAAAAGCATAACTAAGGTTTCGTGCAAAATCTACATACCGAAAACCTTCACTGCTAAAAAGGGCAAGAGCTGAGGGCAAATCCTTAGACAAAAAGACGACATTTCCCAACCCACGCCAACCGCACCTTTTGCCGGCTCGCAAGAGAATTGCATGCTAAACTGAATCATCTGGCTGCTTCAGTGCTGTTGTTTGTCCAAGAAAGGTTGCGGGTTTTTCTGCTAAAGTTTTAGGTGCTCGAATAGAGTTGACGATTAAAGCGACAAGTGATTTCATTCAAACAAACGGGTGTATTTTGAGTTTTTCTTAAGTCTTGCAACCGTCGGAGTTGGATAAATAATTCAGAGATAGACGAAATAACCTGTACTTTCTCTGTAAATGGATGATAAAAGAACTGACAGATTGTAGTTCTAGAGCGAAGACCTTTACAACGAAAACAGTTCATAACCTTTCTCACACAATGAAAACGGGTTGTAAAAATAAACTTAGTGAAGCGATTTAGCGACAAAAAAATTCTTTCAACATAGGAGCTCGCTCCCGAAATCCCGACGGAATTTTAACCAGTGAAAATAAGACACGAACGTGGGTAAGGACAGAAGATATCTACTCCAGCTATAAACATTATTTACGCAGCCAAATTTATTTCATTATATTGACGACAAGGGAATGATTTTAGGGACTGACACTTCTTTGGATCGCTATCACACAGAGCCTTCACGAAAAACAAAAATCAACCCTGCATTGTATACGCCAATTCTATTTGTGGAAGGCCATGAAGCATGCAGTGTTTTCGTTGACGGGCCTTATAGAAATGACGTCTTGTAAGGCTTTTTTGGGGTTACATGTCTTTTAAATATGGTGAAATCAAAAGCATCGCGATCTGAAGTGACTTTCTTGTCAGAATTACATTCTCTGATATATTATCAAACTGATAGCGCTTGTGTTCTACTGAATTTCTTTTTCCTTTCCTGCCAAATATTTCAAAATGTTCAGCATTCGCGATAAAATGATTAGATTGATCTTGATTTAGGCGAGAATTTGAAGAAGTTCTTTTATTTACCCATAATTTCAAGATAGAAAAAATATTAGTAAGAGAGGTTTCAATTCGAGGAAAAAATCACAATTTATTGGTAGTTCCTGTCCGTGAAAATCCAATCAAATATTCCACGTCCTTAGTGGCATAAAAAAGAAAGCGGATTTTCAGGGTTCTTTTCAAGCACATCAGACGATATCAAGATAAATTCACGTTTTGTGTGTATTTTTTTAAAAAGTCTAGACTTTCATCTCCTGTGCATAAGCTTTCGATAGCGGCTATAAAAAGTTTTGATTGTCATTTCGGAACCGCTCTCGTCGTACACCCATTTACTGGCTTATCAACGGACCCATCGCCATTGAATGCGTTCGAACTGGAAGTAGCTTGACATGTTGTCAACAGCGCGCACGAACGCTACACCAATACGCGTCGCAGTAATGAACGAGATCCTTAATCGCGATATTCCCAAGAGATTTGCACGAAAAGCGTTATCTTCATCAAGATAAGACCGAAATAAGTATTTCCTACACCTGTGTTGGCGGCTGAAGTTCGCAAACACAACTTGAGGCAAAATGAGTTTTTAATTATTCGTTGTAAGTTCTGTTTGCTTGTTGGGCGAGACTTGGCCAAGTTTTCGTGGAATCTCTCCAAATAAATGAAAGCAGTAAATTGCCAAAACCTTCACATTTCCTTTTATCACTGGCTTTTTTTCTCTGATTTCAAATCATAATAGCCTTTTAGCGTCTTTTAGCGCCTAGGCTTTTAGCGAATTCAAAGATTTTCCGCAATAAAATAACCTGATGTGGGGAGAGAAACTTCCGATGGATTTTCTAAGCTCTTCCTATATCTTCAAGACGTTATCATTTGATCAGTACACGGCGAAAAAAAAACCGATAACAGAAATATTAGAGGGAAGACAAATTTAAAATTCAAAGCTTCTGACCGACTTTTTAATTAATTTAAATTCTTGTTTTCATTTTTCTTCCTTCGTAATTGCATGAAGAAAATATAAGAAGAATTACGTTTTTAAAATCTGATTACTTTTGTGCGAGACATTTTATCATTTTAAACTGAAAAAAATCACTGATAATTTATTTTTAGTTTTCTGTAGTCGTTTCCTCGAGCAACTTTACCAGCGAATACATTTTCCAATACTTGTTATCTTTGATCCTTAAAGAGTAAAATCTGTACTGTCTTAAGGCCATGTCTGTTATAATCGTAGATATGTTCGCACTGGTTATGAGTTTCTGATGTACGATAAGCGAATGTGACGTGCAACAAATTTGATATTTTCCTTTCGACAAATAATTTTCTTATTTTTTTGTCATTTCCTTGGCACTGATGGAAGAAATAGTTTGCAGAGTTTCTTGACTTTAATTACTGATTCAATATAATTAAGTTTACGGTGTACCTTTGAGGAGTTTGTTTTGTGGTATTTTTAATCAAGTTAAAAGTTTAAATATTTGATGTAACGTTACCGAAAAAATAAAATTTTTGGAACCTGAAAAAGTCTGTTTGTTAAAGAGAGCATTTTGTTTCCAAGAGCGTTAAGAAATCTGTATGGGGTTGAAGTCTCACTTCCATTAATTAGTAAAATTAAGCTGTTTTTACTGACAAACCCGGTCCACAATGAATTACCATCTATTTACGTCGTACTTTTAGAAGAGGCCAAAAATTTTCCTCTTACTGAATGATAATCTGTAATCTCGTTACAGTATTTCTGATTATATCTCAGCGTCGGAGAGTAGAGGGGTTGTTTTGTTCCTCAGTCTGTTTCGATCCTCTACGGCTGAAACGTTCGTTTCAACGAGTCATAGCCACACAGCGCCTGAAAGC
>OMLO01000162.1_pt1 | contig 35502 bp, 22 predicted proteins | sample 1674811 | NCBI WGS metagenome assembly OMLO01 (sample SAMN06265003, study PRJEB25207) | coral metagenome | isolation source: Coral host | place: Mexico:La Bocana,Puerto Morelos, Mexico | collected 2008-11-13
AAGTTCCTTTCCGCTGACCAGCAGAATTTCGGACTTATTTTCCACCCCGGCTCATCGCCCGTGATGTAGTGGCTCCCTTTTGTTCACTGCTGTTGTACTGAAAGAGACAAAAATGTCGGCAACTTTATGGAGATATCTACGCCAAAATGTGAACATCGGACTCTTTTTAAGACGAAAGGGTTACTTTCCCTGGAGTAAAGTTGTCGTCCAAGAAACGCTTAAATTGTGTGAAGGTATCTGCTGGAAAGGCTCTACAATCTTGGACAGAATAAAATAGGGAGCAACTACAGAATACAGGGCCACTTTGGACCACCTATTTTACATGTGTGAAACCTTTTGAAGAACGAAGTATAACACAATAGGCACTATTGTTATTCAATAAGATGTAAATAAGTGGCCCTGTAGTTTAGCCTAAAATAGGAAATAAAACCAGCCCTCCCCGCGAATTAATGAAGAACTCGCGCAACAACTAAAACTCGCCATTTTTCCATCATTGAAATGGGGGAAGGGTGTTCTTAATTTTTCATTTATTTTGTCCAAGATTGTAACCCCCAAGTAGGGCTGAGCCCGTGAGACCTTACTTTATAGTAATTATTTGACACTTTAAGAGCATTTCAGCCTTTGATTTGTTTTTACTTTTTGTCATAGCGATCTTGGGAATTTTGCTCCTATTTCCACTGATTTTTTTTACTGTTTGCCTCAGGAAGTCTTGCCTTTAATGAAAGGGTGGAGTTGGGGCAGTTGTTAGTGGACCAGGCTCTACTGTATGTGAACTTGCCAGCATGCAAAGAAGGATTAAAGTAATTTGTAGTGGGTGGGGGTGAATTGGCAATAGCAGGCTCTAGCATACCTCCTGTGTATATTTTAAATGCAAATAATTTTGTTCACATTGCACAGCATGCAACAAGAGATGCCAATTAGCCAATCATATATTTATAAGGTACCTCTACAGCCAAGGCTACAAACATGTTAGAGGTGTTTCAAGTAATGCAAGTGGATCCAGTGGAAATAATGCTGAAATATCAGATGATAGTACTCAAGTCACGTCTGGAAAAAAAAAGGTCACTAAAGGTAAACCTATAGTATGATCACCACTTGAAATATTTGATAGGGACATAAACTGATTAGTGATAGTACAATGTACACCCTTCACCAAAATGGATCCTTGGAAACTTTGATAAACATATTCATTTTAATACATGTACATGGTCACTATTTTCTGAAGATATTAGGAAATTTACATGTATACATGCCCTTATCAAAAATCCTATTTTCTGCCCATTTGATTTAGAGGACAGTCAAGCAATATTGTTATATTAGTGTTAGTATTCCAAGTCAGAGGTTCAACAAGATTTCAATTTACAAGCTAAAAATTTGTATCAGGTATTTAAAGTTGCAAGTTATGGATTAATTGTGAAGCTGTTATTTTATAATTTTAGGAGAACGTTCAAAAAGGATCTTCAAAATGTCACCATCAGATGTCAATTATAACAGACAATATTACCAAAACACCTTTATATCTACCACTCGTGCCATGAGTGACTACCTTCTTAAACCAAGGTATGTTAATCTAACATACAATTGTGTAGCTGAAAGTATAGTCATAAGGGACCTTTACATTAGAGCATGAGTTCTAGATTGACCATGAGTATTTTGGTTATATCAACTAAGTTGAAAATGTAAATTAGCCATTGTAATGAGTTAAAAAGCTGACGTTTTGAGCGTTAGCCCTTCATCAGAGCAAATGGCGAAGGGCTAATGCTCGAAACATCAGCTTTTTAACTCGTTGCAGTGGCCAATTTACATTTTCAACTTAGCTGATATAACCAAACTACCTTGTTACCCCCACCGACGCAGCACCACAGTTTCTTTAGAAACTTTCACCCTTAATTCATTTGACCATGAGTATGGCTATTTAAACTACATGAAGTGCTAAATATGCTTTTGATTATCATGTTACACACCCTTCACTCAAACATTTTAAAATAATTGAACAGAATATAATAAAATTTCACTAATTTAAGAAACAAGAGAAAACTCACTGTCAGTTTTGCTTTTTGTGATAATGTTGAGATCATAAAATATCTGAAATATCTGATGTTCTCCTTTGAGCATGCCCAGGTTACTAAAACATTTTGTCCTCTGTATGTGCATGGCCATGAAACTATAGCCATATAGGAAACCACCTTAATCTATGGTTGCTGACTCCTTGATCTCCTTGACTTTTGATCTTTTTAGTCAATGGCGATGTATTGTTTTTGTAACCTTAGTGATTTAGAGGGACTGAAGACGACAGCAGTGCGTAGTGCTTACAGTGACCCAGAACAACCACCTGATGTTTGCTACCTCAAATCAGATGTAGAGACAAAGTAGGTTGGGTTTGAAAGATTTCAAGCCAAATAAATTAAAGACAACATATTTGCTAGGCATTCCACATGGTTTAAATGGAGTACGGTACATGTTTATTGGCAAATAAATGTCAGTAGAACTTTAGATAGGGATATTATTTTTTGTTCAATGGGCCACTGGTGGAGTGAGTTGTCAATCTAAAATTTAACCATTTTTTGTTGTTTCTAAGCAAGGATATTGCATGCATCTTTGGTAGAGGTCTACCAATTACATGTGCATAAGTACTTACAGCTTTAGTGTAGGTTAAGCAAGAGATAAATGAAACCACAATATCATTAAACAACAAAAACCAAATTAAAATTTAATCCTTAACGTTTCTTTCTAAAAATATTAATTTTAGAGCTTATGAAGTTTGGGGAAGCCCTGAAGCTCTTTCAAAAGAGAAATGGAACAGGAAAAAGGCATACGAGGAAAGTGAACGTTACAGGAAAGGTACAAGATATGTCTGTGCTGTTAATGTGTTCATTTTAAAATATTTTATTCTCACACACTGGATGCCATCCATCTACCACACAAGGCAACAGCGCTTTATTAACTAACTCAAACTGACTTATATGATGACTAAATGTGACACTACCGGTAAAAACAAAACCTAAGCCTGTATATATAGACTGAACATCAAGGCTACCAGGGCATGCAAGACACATACAGGCTGGCAGAGGGCTGGGTGGGCGGGGAAAGCTGTTGCTCGTATGGCAAGAAACAGAAAAACTAAGTCATGGACTTGCAGGACATGTGACATCCTAACTTGGGCCCAGCCCCCCTTCAGTGCGAGAACCTCATTTCTTACCTCTTCCACAAGCTCAGCCGGCGAAAAAGCCATTTCTCACACACTGGATGCAATTCGTCTGCCACACAAGAACAACAAAGTATAGAGCACAAGATAAAAAATAAAAGAATGAAAAATTAAATTGCACATAGCCTGCCATTTCTAAACAAGGTGATTCCTAAACTTCATTGGGGTAACGAAATATACCATGAGTCCTAAACTTAAATGTCTCTTCTATAAAATGCAATAAAAAGTTCAAGTTCCCAAAGTTCACATTACTGAAGCTGACAAAGTGATCCAAATGCATCTTAAAGCCGGACTGCCTGGGAAACCCTGGCAGGGTTTCTTCTGTTTCCTGAATGTACATGTTCTTGGCAGACTCCAAATGGCAGCCACCATGGCGCATGAGCAGTCTGTTGGGGATTGCTGCCGTAGCTGCTGCAGAAGCCCCACCAGAACTGAGGCTGTGTAGCCCATACTGCTTGGGATTTAGCCCTATGACTTTCAACTGCTTCCTAATGAGCTCACTAGCTATTGAATAAGTCAGCAGTTGTGGTTTGATATGGCATACCTTTCTGAATAAATAGTCAGATTTGTGGTGTTGGCCAGCGAGCAAGAACCTCTCCGTCACTGCTACTAGGCAGGAAGGAGAACGGCTGCATGCAACCAGGATAGAAGAACCTTCCCTGAACTGGTCATTCTTTCTTTTTGCCAAGGAGATTGACATGTGGTCGCTGGTTATAAGCAGATTGCAGCACCTCAACTCTTTAAGATCATCCCAGCGAAGGAAGGCCAAAAACCCAATGGAAATCAGGCATGTTATCTGGAGCTTGCTGAGGTTGCCGCTGCCAAACTTGTGTACCACATCCTGGACTTGATCTGCTGTGATGGGCATTTTCCTGTTTTTGGGACAAGTTCCTAGTATTCTAGTGCATGCCTCAAGCAGTTGTTTCACCAGAGGGTGATGAGAGAGGGATGGTAAGTAGGCTTTCTGATGTGCCCAAGCTACCCCGAAGACTGCTGCTTGGATGGAAGGCAACGATTCAGTTGTCTGCCACAGATCAACAAATTACAAGGAAAACTCAGGACCTGATGTTGGGAGGACTTTTATGCCTCTGGGTTCTGCCCACTTCTGTCATGCTATTCTCTTAACAGTACTCGGAGCCCTGTCCTGAATGATGATACCAGGTATTGCCTCAGGTAGTGAACGTATGTCAGGATTGCGGCTGTACCTCAGATTCCTCAGGGTGGGGGCAGCTGGCAAAGAAACATGTAGAAGTATGTTAGATTTCACTAAGTTTTGAATTACAAAGGCCAACATATACTCACATCCGCCAAAAACGCCTCTCACAGGCTGCTAGCGCCCACTGAACAATGAGGCCTTTCGATGGTTAATGGGTGCCTCTCACAGGCCAGTGCTGCCTCTAGCAGGCCATATGCACCTCTCACAGGCGAATGATATCTCGTGCAGTCCCCCTGTGCCTCTCTCAGGCCCATAACATGCCTCACAGGCAACCATACTGCATGCAGGCCAAATACACAGCCATGTCCTCTTGCAGGCAATAAAGCCTCTCACAGGCTACTATCCACGTAGGGCCCTCATTGGCCCATAGAATCTACCCTATGCCACTCTCTGGCCATATCAGTTGGGAGTCTGTATCCTGGGGACCCTCATGAACTATGTCCTATGTCCTGTAGGGGCTCCAGGGAAGTCATCTCAGTCTGAAGTCACTAGAATGGGATTCTAGAGGAGGAGGCAGCGTGGCTGAGTGGATTCTTAACCATGTTATGTTCATTTGCATTGTTTGTTTCCATTGGCCCTGAAAAGCCCCTTTGAGGGAGTAATCAAGTAATGTATGTATGTATGTATGTATTCTGCAAACCCTTGGGAGGCAAGGATGGGTAAAAGAGACCTTGAATGCCAGTATGGAGTAGTTTGGCCTTCCACTAAAAATGCAGGCACCTGTTTTTGCTGGGATAAACATATTCACAGACTGGGGGATGTCCATCCAGTCGAGGACAAATGACTCTGGGTGCTTTCGGTCATTGGGGATGAGCGGCCACCAGGGAGCGGATGTCCACAGTGGGACGACAAGTGTCCCGTATTCCTGGCTGTGGTACATATAATAAGCACTTGTGGTATCAAGTATGGTGGGGGGAACATTCAATTATTTTGCCCAGTCCAAGAGAGAGTAAATGCATCAATGCCTTCAGCACAAGGATTAAGCCAGCGACTGCAGAAATGAGGGACTTGGTGTGTCTTGAAGATAGAGAACCTGTCGATAGTGTGGGGGCCCCACAGAATATCCAAGGCTGCAAAAATATATGGGTTAAGCATGTAGTCCTCATAGTCCACCTGTCTAGACAGGGAATCAGCCTCAATGTTCAATTCCCAGGGGATCCACTCTGGTTCAAGAGTGCAGTTTTGGGCATGGGCTTTCCACCTTGAGGATGTTCTCCAAGTTGATGTTATCAGTCCTGTGGTGTACCATTTATCCTGAAAGCTTCTCTGCCACTGACAGGAGTACCAGCCTTTCACCCCTGAGTTCCCTCCATGTGGAGCTCTCCCTACTTTCTGTCTCTGACCTGAGCTGCCTGATACTTTGGTACCTGCAATGTTTACACAGTAGCCCCCCCACCCCATCCTGTGTCGCTAGCATCTGAATAGGAGATGACATCTATTTTTGGATCTGTGTCCCAAATTGGTCAACCATTGATGAAGGCTGTCCTTTCAAAAGTCAACTTCCCTAGCTGCCTCGGGGGAGAGAGTGATGCGCTGTGACCAGAACTCTGCTGATAAAATATCCCGGTACAAGGCCCTGGTCCACAAACCACTGACGGGACCGAGGGCAAGCCCCACTGACATCACCATTCCCACCAAGCCTGCTGCTAGCCCTGCGGTGGGGTTACCGTTGGACAGCAGGGTAATCCATTCTCGTTCGCGTTCAGGGGGAACGTGCATGCACTTGGGTAGGTTCCCAGCAGTGTTTCTCTGGATGCGCTATGAATCCGCTAGTGGCTATATCCCCCTTGATGACGCTGGATGCTGTTGAGGCTGTGGCATAGCTCATTCCTACCCCTGCCCCATCATCCAGGTATGTGAAGTTCTGACTCTTTGTTCACGCCAGTGCTTAACATGAGCTTTTTTGATTTTTGTGAAAACAAAGGGGGCGGACACCAGACTGAATGGGAGAACTGAAAAAACAAAACACTTCCTTTTCCCTTGTATTGTGCAGCTGAAACCAAGAAACATTTGGTGGAATGGAAATATGTCCACGTGGTAATAACCTGATTTATAGTCAAAATTGAAAAACCAATCACCCAACGAAAAAATGTCATGCACCGTCTGAGTGTCCCCATATTTGAACTTGGGGATTCGCAAGTACTTATTAACATATCGGAGATCAAGGATCAACCTTTTCTACCCCAGACTGATAACATGAATATCCAACCGGTTTCTCTCTGGTTTCTCCCACAGCGAAAACAATACTCACTTGGCCCCAATTCGACCTTCGGCCTGGAGGCAGGAATCACCACGCACCTAGACATGGGGAAATTCTTTTGAGAATTGTACGGCTGCTGGTGGCGAGCTGAGAGCTGTGAGGGAGGTTTAGAAGGCTTTTTTTGATTCCAATTTAACCGCTTTGCTTTCCTTTACTGCACACTTGATGCGTTTCTCGTCATCAGAGTCGCATGCAAAGGGTTCCTGGACGTAGCAATCCACTGCCTCCCAGCCATATATCTCACCGAGCATAATATGCTTATTTCTCTCCAGTAAGAGCTTCTTACCTTCGTCAAGCACCTTGTTACATTCCTTCTCGTAGCTAGTGTCTGCAGACTCTTCCAGTTTTTTGAGAACTTTGGCGTTCAGTTCATGTTGAACTTTGTTCCTCTTGTATTTAAACTCCGCTGAGGAGAGTTCACTCTGCCAGGCTTATCGCTATGTGAGCATGATTTCAGCTTGCTTTTGAGATGTTGAAGCTGTTCTTCGCTTTTATTGCATGCCTCCAAGAGCTTCTTGGCCCCGGCTGGTGTGTGTTCGGCCTCCGGTGAATCGGGAACGACTGAGATCAAGAGTGGTGGCGGGATCTTCTCTAGCTACCCAGAACAATTAAGCTTCGGCATGTCAATTTTCCACGGCATCGGGCTCCTTTCTTCTTTTCCTGCGAGATTTATGCAGGCTGCGGTTGTGAGGCATTAGTCGCTTAGCGGCCCTGAATTTTGGAGGCATCTTGCAGAAGAAAACAACGAGAAAAAAAGAATAACAACAAAAGTTCTTGCTCATATGGCAAGAAACAGAAAAACTGAGACATGGGACTAGCATGACACATGACATCCTAACTCGGGCTAACTTTTGATATTTTGGAGGAGAGGTGGTCACAACAGGGGAATTGGCTGTGGTATGCAGCCTTCTCAAAATGGGCCGGCAGCCGGCTCAACGAGCCACCTCCTCTGGGAATTTGACCATCTCCTTGCTGTCAGAAAATGTATTTTTTTACTAACAACAAGAAGAAAAGAAAAAAGAAAAAAAAAACGGAAAGAACTTTTAAGCCCGAAAGGAACGTCCCTGAACATTATTCAAAAGGGTTAAAAGCGCTTGTTTAGCATGCATGTTTACATCCGTTATTTTAAACACAAACGTTCTGATCTTCGATCTAGCGATCTTCGATAAAGAAAGTGGAAATATTCATTGCCTCAACGAGACTTCAAGTCGAGTCAGCGAGACTTCAAATCAGATAAAACCATGTGAATTTCACGTCAAGCACTGCTCACAATCGGAAAGTAATTTATCTGGGTTTTACTGTGTCATTCACATTTTTGTCATGCAACGGGTGGAGAGTATTTTAAAGCGTTAAAAACTTATGACAGAGAATCGAAAACGAAAACCCGCGACTGATTCATGGATAACTTCCTACTTTGCCAAAGAGCAAAGGAAGGACAGTCAAGTACTTTTTTCAGTAGCAATCTTTCATACTGATTTTGCACAGGCTGGTGGCAGAGAATGAATAAATTAGTTGTATAAAATAGAATTGGTTGTTAAAAATGTTAAAATATACACTATAGATCTTAACATAATCAGAACCATCTTTAACACAAACAGTAAATGTCATCTGGACTTTACAAAAGGCTAGGCGAAGCGTTTATTTTTGTTTTTAGTCTCTCTTTTTCGAAATTCACGCTTTGCTGAATTTTCTGCTTGATTAAACTCGTGGGAATTACAGCACGACAATATCTCGGAAAGATTGCTTAGTTTGTTTATTTGACCACCCGGATTTGCGTTTCTCTGTGGATTCATAAATGAAACTCCGCTTGTTCAAACACTGAAATAATCCTTTAAAACATAACACAATGTACGTAACAAGTCTGGAAAAATAAAAAGAGCAACATCTTGAGACGCTCACGTGAAGTCATGAAACAAACTTAAGAGTCAAAAATGTCGCAAACAAAATTACACGGCCATTATAATTTAATTACTTAGAATGAACAGTATCGCATAACACAATATTGATACTAGTGGTAACCACAGGTTAGAAAGTGCGGGCCTTGATGCAGTTAAGGGGAGGTACTGGGGAGGAAGTTTTTTTTTTATATTGGAGAAATCACCTCACTTCACGGCAACAGGTCGCACAAATTCCTCAGACAGTGTTGATAAATTAATGATAAGACAACAAAGACAATTATTAGTAACGCATCACGCTTAATTGCCATGAACTGGCCGTGAATCAATCAGAGTTGTTTTTTTTATTGACAGTGATAAATCACTGGACAAAAGACAATTATTCCGAGTAACGCGTCACGCTTAATTGCCGCGAACCGGCTGTGAACCAATCAGAGTTGTTTTTTGATTGACAGTTTTGTGAAGTGTAGTCGAGCACACAGTGTGAATTGAGATGGGATTTTCCTCGGTCGATAACCTAGCTATGTTGTCAGTGTTGTAACAATTTCTTGCGAATAACCGTTGTTGGAATCATTCGCTTTGCCGTGGTTTATCTGTGATACAATCACAGCAAATTTTCTCAAAAGCAACACCTATAAAACAACGTCTGCAAAACGTAATGTTTGCAATCAATTTTCCATGTGACAGAAGCCTAGATCTTATGTGACAAACTGTTGAGAAATTGACTCATTTTATCGTTCTTGGAGAACAGATTTTTCTCTTCCGGTGTTATGACAAACTGTAGTGATTGACACATTTTTCGCATTCCGATGGTTCTTAGTGGAAGAACAAAATTTTCAACTTCCGCTTTCTGTTCTCTCTTTATTAACGTGACGTGCACGCGTAAAACGTAATCCACTGGTGACTGTCAAGATTGGGGTTGCGGGCCTCTCTTGGGCCCCCAATAACACATAAAAGTGATTTTAAGATATCTAAAAGGGTTTTTGTTTCTAAATTCCCAAAACCTTGCAAAAGGTTTCACTGGTAAAAAACGGGTCGGGTCACGTGCACGCGAATACACAGTTTTCAGTGTAGTTTCCCCGACCCTCAATGTGTTAAAATGACCGTGCAATAATAGTGATAGTAAATCAAGTTGGTAAAAATGAGATACATCACCCTTCAGGTCTCCCAGATGCACCAAATCACACCATCGAGCATCTAAATGTCAAGAATTTCCGGGGGGAAGATGCCCCAAGACCCCCCTATATGCTGGCGCCCTATGGGCGATCAAAGCCGTCTCCAACTTAAATATAACCTCTTCCTCAGAAACATTTTGAGAAGGCTGGGTATGGGTACATTATTGAAATCTATGGAGCTCAAAACATACTACTCTCCACAGATGGAATAAATACAGTGCTTAATATTCTTAGCCTGATCCAAGTGTTGTGGTCATCCAGTGTAAATCATGCATTTTAACTTGTGGTCTTAGCAAAATTGAAATATGCATGTCTTGTAGGTCAAAATAAATTCAGGTTAAAATGATATTCATTTGTTTCTTAACCCCAGTTTTTACGATCTATGAATAATAAGGGTTAGAAGACAAAGGGAATTGAGGATCAAATGAGTTTAAAATCTCTTTAACCTGAATTTCATTTTGACCTATGACATATGTATTGGTCATGCTTGTTAGGGCTTGGAGCACTAATAGGACACTTAAAGAAGACAATAAGAGATCACACAAAGAAGAAAGAAGAAAACAAGGTCAGTAGTAATCATAGTTAATTGGCTCCTTTAAGTGTGCTTTATAAATTTTTTTAGAATTCCTAGGTTATTGTATGTGTGTAACTTAGTAACTCAATTCATGTACATATCTTTTTTCTTCCTTATATTTTGGCATTTTTAACTTTTAGTTTAATTTTTAACTTACCAGTCAGATGCATTTTAAGTACTGAGTACCGGTAAGTTGAATGGTACCACTCGCTTGTCAGTGATTCTGTTGTTTCACCCTCTTAATATAAAGTTGTTGCTCTTAGTATTACTTACTGCCATCCACTGTAATCTGTAATAGGGTTACAGATGTTGTTACCCTTTGTTCTGAAAGAGAGTATCCCTTGAAAAAATGGTGTTTTTTTGTGTTTGTTAGCAATATGCATTTAAACCCAGCTACTCAGTTCCAGGTCAATCCCATCTCTGACTTGTCTTTAATTCCCTTGTTAGAAACAGGATGTTGTTGAAGTCTCTTAAAGACTCATTCCTCCGCAGAGACCCTAAGGGTTTTTTGCCAGGTGGGGAGGATCTGCTGAGTACTCTCAACCAAAGCCATTGAGTGTTTTTTTTAATGCCTAAACTAACAAAGTTTGTCCCATATATAGTGTAAGAGAGAAGAATAACATAATATTTATAGACTTCATTTATTACTTTGTAGCATTTTGGGGAAAGAACACAAAGAAATATGATGCTAAAAGGCTCTGCAAAAGTTGTAACTTATGCGATTTGCAGGTGAAAGAGAATAATTATGAGTTTTTTCCCTTGCTCACTTTCTACTCTTCTCTCATTTTCTCAACAAAGGTGTGTATATGTTGTGGTTAAATGTTTCCCTTGGAACGATTTGGTAATTTCCACTGTTCTTGTGTTTGGTCCATTTATCCATCTATCCATCTTTTAATAAACAATATTGGAGGCTATGGCTTTACTTTATGAGTTCTCGCATATGTAAATTAAATTATAATTTGACATACCGGTACTTACCTCAGTGTTGACTCAAATCTTGGCAGAGTGGTCATTTATTCATTATTTAAAGACATCCAATTAACAGTTGTTATTTGTTTTTTGTGAATGGACAAAAATTATTAATAATTTGTTGATTGGTTTCATTCCAGTAACTGTGCTGTGATGCTGTTTAAGTTTGGTGCATATTTATACACTGGATCAGCAAGCATGTTGTCTGAATCTATTCATTCCTTAGCTGATATGTTAAACCAGGTATACTAGAAGCAACTGTGAAAAAGATAATTCTATAAACATAATCAGTAGAAGTACTGATGTGACCTTGTAGGTGTGGTCACCACAGGTTTTTTGCTTTGAGGTAGATTAAAGTGAGTACTTTAACTTTGCTTACTGACTAAGCAATGACCAAAGCTCTTTTAATAACTTAAGCCAACAATTATGTGATGGCAGCTCAACTACTTAACTCAGAAATAAGATGAAAATCTTGCCTGTTACTCATAACCACAATTTGATTTTTCTTTTTTTTATTCTGACTCTTACTTTGACTAGTATTTTAAAATTGCCATGCACTTGTCTTGTGCAGAGCATTTTGATTAATGAACTCTTTAATATAAATGAATATATCATATATCATATATTTGAACTGCGGAGAAAGATACGAATTTAAAGTTGATCATTGCAGTTATACACACAACTTGAGCAGTTGTGAAATTAAAGCCTGAAAAAAATTCAGGCCTGAACGGGATTCAAACCAATGGCTTGATAGTGAAATTGTGAAATTAAAGCCGGAAAAAAATTCAGGCCTGAACGCAGAGGTCATGGGTTCGAATCCCATTCAGGCCTGAATTTTTTTCAGGCTTTAATTTCACAACTGCTCAAGTTGTGTGTATTAAGTACTGCAATGATCAACTTTGAATTAATATCTTTCTCCGCAGTTCAAATATATGATATTTCATATAATATTTATTCATTTACATTCTTCACTTTCTACGGGTATATTATGAACTTGCAATGTGACCAGCTCCCAGATGGCTTGATAGCTCAGTCGGTAGAGCGCTGCACCGGTATCACACAGGTCATGGGTTCGAATCCTGTTCAGTCCTGAATTTTTTTTTCAGGCTTTAACTTTGCAATGCTCAAGTTGTGTGTATAACTGCGATGATCAACTTTAAATTCAGAACTCTTTTTATTAATAATCTCTTTTTCAGTCTTGCTATGTACTTCTCAAACTTATTTGGTCTTGAATTTAAGAAATTCATTACAGACTCATTTAAAACATCTAGTACAGTTGAAAATAGTAGGGGCCTAGGGTGTAATAAGAAGCAAAGCCCTTGTGGAATTGCCCCAAGAAAAGTTCAGTTTAAATCTCTCTATAACTCCACCCTTGTACAGAAGTGAGAGTTGTAAGGAAAGTAAAGTGTTTAGATGTGGATGTCAGACTTGACACACTCTAATGTGTGGATGTGGATTAGAATTAATGGCAGCAATGTTTTTGTCCTATTTTTTTTTTCATACCTGTTTTGTTTTTTGTTTTTGTTAGAATACAAAATACATGTACCTGTACAATAGAAAACTTTGATAAATAGCCCAGTGAAAGCAATGCATTTATAGCAAAATGTAATATCATAATTTTTTGCAAACTGCAATATGACATTATTTTGTCTGATTAAAAACTACCTACATTTATGTTTTTTTGCTGCAGTGCTTGTTAGCTGTAGGAATCTTACAGTCAATTAAGAAGCCTTCTCCAGATCATCCGTAAGTTATTTAATATTTTAAATAATAAACAATGTACACCTATTGATTAATGATAGAAATTTAACACATTTTTTGTATGCAGCAAATTAAAATGACGTGTGTTAACAAAGTTAGCTTAAGATCAAGATCCTAAATAACAGTTCTTTTATGCTAAGAAACCTCTCACATATGAACTCAGTAGCTGTGCATTATTGTAATTTATCATTTCTAGTTAGTTAGACATTCAATGTGCCTCGTTAGAAATCTGATTGTTTGATCCTGACTGGTTTCCCAATTAATTAGGAGCCTGTCATGAATTTTTTAAGAGGAAATAATCCAGGAGTTGCAGCCTCTTTTGCTTTCAGATTAAAAAAAAAAAAACTGTTCATATTTTCTGAACTGCAATTATTGTTTTTAATTTGTCAGTCTTCATTTTTGACAAGCAATGGTCAACTCAGCTGTGCCTCATTGATTATCTCTCAGAGGACTCATAGTCTAATTATCAATAAGATTATAAGCTGGAGAATTCAATGATCATGAGGTGATCGACAGCTGGCCTCGTCAACTACTTCAAAGAAATAACAAGCTCATAATCTTATTGACAAGGATTGCAGACTGGCAATCCAAAGCTTGTAAATTTTTAGATATTTTAAACAGAGAATAAATGTATTTTTGTAATTTGCTTTAATATACAATTAGTGTTAGTTACTTCTTAGGCATTTTATTGTGTGGTATCACTGTGTTATTGTTATGAGCCTTAATGTAGCTTGGCATGAACTCAAAGGCAAGGTACCAATGGACGTATAAATATACTTTGAATACGGTCTGAATACAACTGGTTAAACAAGTCTAGTACTAATACTAGCCAGGATATCTGCCTGACAAAGCCATTTTCTTGACATACCAACCCATCTAGGTATGGCTGGTCAAGAGCTCGTTATGTGTATTCACTTATCAGTGGTGTTGGAATTTTTTTCCTTGGAGCTGGTGTTACAGTTTATCATGGTGTAGCAGGCCTGATTAATCCAGCTCCCCTTGAGAATCTTGCCATGGTAAGGACTGTGTAATGAAGAAACCACAATTATATAACTAAATAACAAAGTTAACTTGTCAATAAGCAATATTCAATTGGAGGGTAGAGCAATGCAGACAATTAACAAGTGAGGGTGGGAAATATGAAAATAAAAGAGGTCACCATGGGCACTTCCCGTGGGTCACCTCCCCCTGGCACCTGCTACACTGATCTCTCATCAAAGAAAAAAGAAGGCAAAAAGAGCTTACCTACATACAACAGCTCTAGGAGGTGGGTGGGAAGGGGCAGCTAATGGGAAAAAAACAGCAAAGATAATCAAAGCAAAACCACAAGAGGGCAAATCTACACCATGATGACTTCAATACACATACATAGGGCAATCACCCTATGGCTGAGAGCAAATCTCCCTTGTTAAATAACTTACCATGATTATTCAAATGGATAATCTAATATATCTAAACTGTAAAGTTAAAAGTAATCCTTGGTTGTGGTTGGTGGAACTGGAAATGTCTAAAAGTGTGAAACTTCCTAGAGGCTAAAACATACTAAAAGTCACAAAGTCGCAAAAATGTAATGTTATTTCTGAACTTTATGTTTTTGTTTGTTATCTACAGGCCTATACTATACTAGCTGGATCATTTCTAGTGGAAGGAGGTTTGTTGTTCAGTAGTGTTTAACCTTCCCTGGATGTACTACAGATCAGTACCATGTTGTACTATATGTTACTAGAGATTTTGGAAACTGTAAAAGGTTTTTCTGAAACACTCCCTGAGAGGCTTAGTGCCTAATTTTATTTTCCAAACTAAACTGCTTTTACTAAAGAAAAGATTTCCAAAGATTGCCGTAACATTCTGTAAGATTACTGGCAATTGTCTGAAGATACTCTAATGGTTCCAGTGATTCACAGCCATTCTAAGAAGATTGCCAAGTGTTTCCACAACTTTCTGTAGATTATACTGATTACATAGGAGTAACAAGCATTAGAAAAATTTAACTTCCTATTCTACAATTTCAAAATAGTAATTTGATTATGATGCATGTATATAGTTATGTTGGTGTAGTAACATTGCTTTTATGTCACCTGTTATGTTTGGGTTCTTTTCTGAACCAATGTTTTATTTTCAAAACTGTAGCATTTACTTTGATACTAAGATATTTATGAATTTGAATGTTGTTTTTTAATAGCCACTCTGCTGCTGGCTATAGGACAAGTAAGGAAGAGCGCAAGAGAAAGTGGAATATCTTTTAAAGAATATGGTATGGTAACTTTATTGTAATTGTGAACACCATCTGTGTTTTTGCAACATGGTATGATATCATGGTCTCTGCTGCAGAAAACAAGACATCACATAACAAACCTCTTTCTACTTAACCTGCATGGAGGGAAGTGAAATCCCATTGATTTCTTTTCCTTCGGTGGTTTCTACCATTTATTTTCCTTACTTATCTTCATATACTTTGGAAGTGTTCTTTTGGTGTCTGTCTGACAGATGTGTGACAGATGTTCTAACAATTAATTTGTCTTTTTTGGCAGTGATAAAGGGCCGAGATCCAAGTGCAGTAACAGTGATGTTGGAGGACGGTGCTGCTGTAGCTGGAGTGATGCTGGCTACTGGGTGTCTTGGTCTTACATCATACACTGGAAGCCCTGTGTTTGATGCCATGGGATCAGTTATGATTGGAGGTAATGGTGTTTTAAGAAGTCACTAACCTGATTAACTTTCCTCGTGGACTTGTATGCAAGTAACCATACAAGACCACACCGGACAAGATCTGCAGCAACTGCAGGAATGTTGTAGTTAAAAATTAAATTCAGGTAAAAATTAATTTCCTTTGTCTCTTAACCCTTATTAGCGTTAAAAGACAAGGGAAACTGAGAATCAAACTAGGCTAAAATTATTTTTACCTGAATTTAATTTTTATCTACAATAGAGATACCATTCCAAACTCACAATTGCTTTAGATGAACACCTGAGAACATTTCACCACTAATAGGCATTTATGAGATAACGAGTCAGAGGTACAATGGTAATACTTGGAGACGTTTCTTGTCAGAGAAAGGAGAATTAAGCCATGGTGCTGATGTGTTACCTCGCTCACACTCCCCTAGTTCACAGGATGACACATCATCAATCCTGTGGGATCAACATGTTAGATTTTAAATATCTTGTGCCAAATAAGCACTGTGCCTGGTAGACTGCCTGTGAGGTGAAACTGTTCAACATGTGCAGTTCACAGATGTAATAGCTGTAGAATGTCATTGGTGTGTTGTTTATTGATGTTATTTCTTTTAGGGCTTCTTGGCTCATTTGCCGTGTTTCTCATTCGTAGGAATGCAGACTTCCTAATTGGAAGGTATGTTGTGGTAGATCCATTCCTCATTTGTTCTAGACATCTTTTTGCTTTTAGCCAGGTTTCATCACGCAGTTCAAGTGAGACTTGAACACTTTGTGTGCTTATATGTAGTTTTTTAACTGCTTTTTAACTTAGCTTTTGTACTTGTTATATGACTGTTACAAGTAATTAAGTTAGTATGTAAGGTAACTTTATTTGTAAGGATAAAATTGCTAAAGCCATCGTACATATCACGAATTCAGTGAACACTATTCCTTGTAAGCTGTCTCTCTGTGTATGATCTTGTTTTAATATGTCGTATTCTTTTTTAGGTCTATACCAGTTAACAGACTCCAACAAATCATTGAAGTATTAGAAAGTGATATTGTAGTCAGGTCGGTATCATTCTTTACCAAGTCTAGCTAACTGGTTAAATTTAAAGGAAAAATATTGTTTTAAACACAGTTACTACTGGTGTACAGAATGCCATGTACCAAGCATACATTGCCTTCTTTATCGTATCATTGTAATAGTGTTACTGAAGTCAGTGAAAATCGTTTTTTTTTCTCCGTTAAAAGTTAGAAAACTTTGTTCAGATGTCGTGAATCGCTGCACTCCAGTAAGTATAGGTACTCTTGTGCCCGAAATTCCAGAATTATCAAGCAGTAACAATCCTTGACTGTGAATGCATCTGTTGGTATCATCACTAAAAAGATAGGCTCTTTGTACAACTGAAGTACAATATTATTATGGAATTTTAAATCTTACCAAGTAAATTATGTTATGTTCAAGTAACATGCTATAGTTGTCTTCAGCCCTCGGGTACTTCCGGGTTACCGGTACTCGCGATTTCACGTAACATTACTTAAGTGTCCAGAAAATGCGGAAACCAAAAAGTCGCAGAATTATTGGTTTCTTATGAAACAAAAATGTTCTTTTACTAAGGCAAGAAAATTTATATCCGTGAACAATATATGATTGTCACTAGTAATAGAAAGTACACATACGCGTCTTTGAGAATCCACAACAATGGCAGAATGTATAAATTTTTCTTTTTTCTCGTTAGGATTAAATCTGTATTTGAAATGTTGCGAGTAATATTGTAAGATCAGAATTAGCCGCTGTCACTTACTTCTCCAGACTTCATATTGTCTTGAAGCTATGTAGAGTAAATCTGAAACAAGGCAAAGTTGTACATATATTTTGGATAAGAAAGTCTTCTATATCATTCAACAGGCTGGAATTCTCCTTTACGATGTTAATGTTGTTAGTGAGGTAACAACGTTACTTCTGGTTTGCATAGAAATCCACTATAAGAATTGTTTGCTCCTTTTTGCGTTAAACCATAATTTTCATTTTTTTTTTTCCTTTAGATCCCTACATGATGTAAAAGCCACCGAGATGGGTTAGTTTATTATCACAAAACGAGAGTAGAGTATTTCACTGTAAGATTTTAATCTATGTACAGGGCAAGTTTGTGTATAATTTGCCATAATGTTAGAGGACCATTGTGACCAAACATGACTGACAGAACCCGTAGAAGAAATAGAGTAGATCAGAATTCTTGTTTACACTACTGTAGGTAGAAAAGAATCTTCCTCATGGCTACCTAGCAGTGGCAGATCTATTTATCATACTGATCTCTGTAAGTGGAAATAACAAAAAGCTTGGGAACCACCAAGATATTCAATGAGGCACAGATTTTAATGGCATCATATCTGTATTACAGGAGCAGATACAGTTCGGTTTAAGGCCGAGGTAAACTTTGATGGACGAGAAATAACTCGGTGTCATCTTAACAGAGTTGACATGGAACTGCTACTAGAGGCAAGTACATACATATATTCGGTTTGACAGGTTTTGTGTAGAAGTTCCAAGCCTATGTGCTCAACAGTGTGTCAGAATGGCAGCTGTAATGGCATACAAGCGTATTATTTACAGAATATTGTCAAAAAAGAAATAACCGTGCAATTTGATTGCATTCTTCACAGGAAGTGCAACAGCTGACAACAGTGCCAGAACTGGAGCTTTTTCTTCTAGAGCATGGAGAAGAAGTGATTGATATGTTGGGTCAACAAGTGGACCGAATTGAGAAAAATATTAAGGTAAGGGAACGGTATCATGTACAGTGGTACCCTGTTGTGTTGGCAAAAACCTTTTATAATCTTTGTGTCTTTGTGTCTTTTCTTTTATAATCTTTGTGTCTTTGTGTCGTTTAAAGTGACACCACTATTAAGGGAACAGGGCAACTCTTCTGGCGTCCTGAATGCAACTAAGGTGAAATATATAGCACTGACAAACGTGATGCATGTTCACCAGAGTAACAATCTCATCGTAGATGTCGTCATCTAGCCGACTCCGGCCATTGACATATTCACGAGCTAGAAATATTCATCCTGATCTGATAGGTGCTTGTAGTGTCTCCGATAAGTTATTCCTTGTCAGACAGTCTGTGGTGCCATGTGTTCTCTATCGATGTTTCTCTGGCGTAAGATGAATGTGCGCGGGTATCGACCCGCCAACTGGGCCACACCTAGGCTTTGTTATAAATTGTTAAGACATGTAATAAACACAGTTATTAACTTATAAACACAGTTATTAGCTTACACATCTTTTTCACTTTATTTCAGAAAAGAAATCCTGAAGTACGTCACGTGGACCTAGAGATCCTGTGATGCCACACATTTCACATGATGTGTCACGTGGACAGAACAGGAACTTCCAAGATCGTCAGAGAGCAAGCCAAGGTTGAAGCGATCAGTGCTGTTATCTCAAAACCATAGCGTTCCTTTACGATCCACGCAACTGCGACAGAGCGACCATAACTGCATGCTCTCCTAAATTATAATGTGGACTCTTGTACCAGATGTTAATCATGTAGGTTGGTTTTCGGCAGTTTCGAAGTGGTGATCACCAAAAGCTTTTACTAGACTAAAAACTGTTCTTTTATAATCACATGTGAAGGTCACGTTTGTGTTAGTTAACCCTATAGTAAGAGCCCAGCTCAGCCCAGCTGGTGGTTAAAATTAAAAACTATAAATTGTCAAAAGCTCATAAAGGACAAGGTTGCACACTGGCCAATAAGCACATCTTGGCTTAGCTGGCCTGAATTGCAGAAAAATAAAACAAAATGGTGAAGCTGTGGCACGTTGATCTGCATGGATACGTAACAAATCCCGTCTGGGTTTTTTTTTCAATTAGCGGGTCTAATCCACATTTTGTACAGCGTTTTCGATCTCTAGTCTGGTATCCGATTGAGATAATCCAAAGTCACAGATTTTCACGCTACTTAGGGAAAGAAAGATACGTAAAAAGAACCTCTATCAGTTTTTCATTCGTGAAATTGACTTCTTGCTCCCTTTTAGGAACCTCAAAGAAGGAGGCTTCTCGTTTCCATAGCAATAGAACTTCAGGCCACAGTTGTTGGAAAGCTTGATAACATTATCCACCGGATAAATCGCTATCCAGTGGATAGGTTTTAAAGTTCACCTAACCCCAAACACTATTTCCGTAAAAAATTGAAGCTGTTCCAAAGGAAACTTTGACATTTTTTCGCAGCATCTGAATTTTTTGCGAGCAACAAAACTACCTGAAGTTGATACCTTTTGTGTCACGACCGAGCTGGTGAGGGGTATGGGTCTATTCCTGGTTTGACGTCACAAACTGTTTTGCATGCATGTTCACAAAGAGTTGATGCGATGTAAATGAGGCTATGACATCAACCGGGGAATAGACCCAGGCCCTTCAGTAGCTTAGGAAAGCAAAGGAAACCCATAATTGACTTTCTCGTGTTTATCATGGCTAGCGTCCTGACGGCGACGACGACGTCGCGCAAGATGGCGGCCACACTCCAGCTAATAGCAGACATACATCCTTGGTCTATGGCGTCGTTCTTTGATACTAGTCATCCATGTTATGGTCAACGACATACGTTTAAGAAAGCACCCGCTGACCAGTTCACGTAATCATATCGCGGGCTTGAAAAAAGATTATCGAGGTACCGTGTTCTTTAAAAGTGGAACGCTGACCATCTGCTGGTTTTCGATTACATTGCGGGTTCATGTCATCTTAACTTGTTGTACACAGGGCCGGGTCGTAAGGAAGCGGGTTGACGCTAACCCAAGATTAAAAATCAACCGAGTAAAAAACATTTCTGGTATTAGTATACATAGAGATTACTCCTTGGAAAATGCGCGCCTACGATTTTTATTGACGAGTTGAGTAGTATTCTGATACTACACTCAACGAGTGAATAAAAAATCGTACAAAGCATTTTCCATGGTGTAATTTATTTTATAGATACTGGGATTGCTGAAAAGCAAATTTTAGTCAATCTTACGCGCGTGTTAAGGGAACCCATTCAACTGCAATGAATGCGTGTAAAACTAGAATAATTAAAACAACAGTTTCTCTTTCAAAATCAAATATTCAATGAAGTAACACAAGAAATAAAACGTCAGTTTATACTTTCACAACATTTTTCAGTTGAAAAAAAAACTTGACTGAGGCTTACAAGTCAATCGAAATCGCGATGCGATGTTGTTCACTAGTGAGTTTTCGTCGTTCGCGTTTGTGATTGGACGAACGACGTTTTTTCGCTACTGAGTTTTCATCGTTCGCGTTTCCTGTTGGCTAATGCACTTTACTTATCATTTTTACGTAATCTTTTTTTCGTGAGGAAATCTCAGTACCTATGATATAAAAATGTTTTTCACTGCTTTTGTTTTGTGTATTTTGATCAAACTCAAAACACGAAGACAAACAATATACAGAAAACCTCAAATCAAACTTTTCGCTTATCCTGGGTCAGCTGAAGGTCATTCCCCAGTACTGCACTGCGCATCCCCTCTACGCATAATTTCACATGTGATTAGCGCGCGCGCATTAGAAAATGGCGGTTTTTTGTTTACGACTGGACCTCGCCATAGAGGACATAGAGGTAAATTGTCATTTCTTCGAAAACGAGCGCGGTGACCTATAATTCTTTTCTGTTGTTTTGAATTGAGTAATAAACTTCTCTAGGTAAAATAAATATGGCCCAAATCTCAGTGTAGAACAAGAAACAATCGTGGGAAACGTGAATTAAGCAAGCAATCGTGACTATATTCAGGGTACAAACAAGGTGCTGTTGCTCCTAAACGAACAAGGGGATCCTTCATTTTTATTTCAAAATTTAAGTTCCCTAGGAGTTCGCTTTTAGGCTTGGCTTAATCTATACATCACACGTATGATTCCTGTTTTGGCCGGCTTGGTCTTGAGCAAAGATCATGCATGATTACTAAAAAACCCATGCAGTAATAAGAACAAAAGTGTTCTCTCAAGCAAAACGTTACGAAATACCTCCTTGGGTAAAGAGGAGGAACACTTATTCCAAGAAAGGAAGAAGAGAGGTTTAAAACGAGGGGAACTAATAACGTTAACCAGTAAGATCTTTATTTCAATTGAGTGTTTCTACCAAAAGCAACAGAACATTTACACAGATCCTAAAGCTGAATTATCACTGACACATTACAAGAACAGAACAGATACCACGAACTCTACAAGCACACGGAACCTAAAATTTCTTAAATATATTTATTTAACATCTTTTAGTGGAGTACTTTGAGGGTTGACGACACAAACAGGACTTTTTGATGTCAGTCTGCGGAATGTTTCAAAACCCTCTCGATCTTGTAACTGAGCGGTAAAGAAAAAATTAATGAGAAAAGGAGGTGGGGCGTATATTTCAATGTTATCAGAAAATTGACTGTCACTGGAAAGTACAGGCGAGAGGAAAACGTTAAGGGTGAGTGGGCACTTCCTTAAACAAGCACTTGAAGTTGTCTTATTGTTCTTTTGACTGTGGATTATGGATGTGCCTGATTCTTCAGTCGAGTTATTTTCGTGGTTGTACAATTTGCTCTCTACAAAGCACCTTGATGGAGTTCTCGTTCCTTCATCATTAACCCCTTGAAGAAAACAAACACGCTCGTTAGATACATAGAACTGACAGCTGATAGACCGGGCCTGCTAGAATTCTTCATTGTAATGACACAACACTCTAAATAAACTAAAACTGTCATCTGTAAACAATAGCTGCGGAACTGACAAAAGCCTGTTCAAAAAGGTCTTTACATCCCAGTTCTTGGACTTCGATGAGATCTATTCAAGGACAGTCATGTCGCTAGTACTAAATTACGATGACAACCAAAAGTAGCTGGAATGCTCACCAAAAAGGTCGAATACAGATTCTTAACTGGGCATTGTTAGCCTTCGACTAGGATTGTGCAACATTGAGACGAGGAGGGGGGGGGGAGTGAGAGACAAAAGGAATTTCCAACACCTATGCCCACTTCGCTTTCATAATATGTGGCTTACCTCTCGAAGTGCTGCAAGCTGTTGTAGAATCATCTCTTGGCGCGCTGTTGGCAAGCGGTCTGGAGAGGCCTGAACAAAAGCATTAATACTGGGTAAGACTTCCTGCCTCTGACAGCTATTTTATGCAAAACGTACTGGAATGCCTTTCTTTTTGGCAAAGAACCAGGATAATAGTCAAAGTCTCTTCAAAAAGAACGTCGTATTAATAATAATGGTCCTAGGTCAATGATCAACAACTCGGACACAATATTTAATATATTAGCTTTCTTGATGGTCGGTAAACAGTGACTAGTAGGCCAAATTTGTATTCTCGAGATTGGACTGGAACTAGCTTGCAATGTAGGCTTCTGCTTCCTCCCTCGGCGGCATTAGCCTCAGTTCCAGTCCAATATCGAGTACACGAAATGGCACACTCCTTCTCTGAGACGCGCCTGCAGGGAATCAGCAGTTGTAATCATCGCAAGAAATATCCAAGATGAATGGTTTTTACATTGCTTTGAACTTTGTCTGTCAACAAAGCTACATTGCTAGTCCAATTAGTTTAACACCTACAAGCTTGTCCTGTCTCTTTGACTCTACATTAATTTAACGATGCCACCCAAATCCTTAATTCCGGACTACAGAAAACGTTATGCTAACCTGCACGGGATACACATCAACTTTTTCTTGTGTATTTGCTTTATCGTGTTTATCCTTACGTACTTCAACCGTCCTAGAAAGGTCGTTCTTTTTAGGATCTTGTTTAGCCATCCTTTGTGTACCTTTGTGTACCCTTGTAACAGGTTGGCTTCCAAGGGTTTTCTGACTAAGGCTTGTTGTTGTTCGATGTGCTTGAGTGGCCATTGACTGTGGTTTCTTAAGTGTTGGTTTATTTCTGTATTTATTTATTTCAGTAGACTGCAGATCTTTACGAGAACCGCCAGTATCGTGAGACGAGGGGGTACCTGGGACAGCAGAGAATGTCGCACTGGACGTTCTGTTGTAAGGTATCATGAAGGCATCCTCTATACGAGGGGGAACTGCTGACACGTTCCCCGTTTCCTCATCAGGATGTCGACTATCACGGCCAGACTTCACGTTTTCCAATGAAGACTGTCGCTTGTTTCGTTGTTTGAATGTTTGCTTATTCCTTTGACTTCTCTCCGACCTTGACCTGGTTTTTATGTGTCGTGCGTCATTTCCAGGTGGCGAGGAAGACTTCAAGTGCGACTTCGCTTGAGAATTGTTCTGTAGAGACGAAACAGGAGATGAAGTTGTCCATTCTGATTCCAAGAACATTTTTGAGCTTATTTCTTTTAATTCTGATTCAAACGAAGCATTCTGATCGTGTCTCTCATCTGCTTTAGCCGGTGCTTCTTTGTGCTGTGTCGTTCTTGGACTGGACTGACTGTGACGGGATCTGTAATCTGCACAAGACAAATCTGCTTCCTTCTTCTCAGGCGAGGTATCTGTAACTATGTGCTGCTGCACCGTGTCAATACCAGCTTTAAGAATGAATGGAGAAATAATTTACCATATAAAGGTTTCAAACTTTAAGAAAATGAAGGACATTAGAAATGATTATAGACCCTATTAATAAATGGATGCCAATAAAAATTATCATGTAAGTGTAAAATTAGTCCCAACTAACCTCGTTTTTTACCTGAAAATTCAAAATAATTTTTTCTCTTAAACAAGGTTAGTTGGGCTAATTTAAATGCATACAAAACAATGTTACACTGGCAGCCATTTAGAATGACAAGGTTGTTGACAGTACTTCATTCTTTCCTTAACCGTTGTCGTCACTTTGACGACAGGACATCAAAAACAAAAGGCTTACCAAGTAGTTATAAAAGTAAGTTTGATGTCTTTAGAGGTATTGCTATGATAAATAATTTTGCCATCTGATGAAGATACAACTTAACGTACGTGATATCAGTCCAGATACATCGTGACCATGTGCCTCCAAGTACTTTATCCTTTTTGCGGCTTTTTCCTTAACAAACAAAATGTATTTTATTATTATTTTAGTGAAATACCAGTAATGACTTCATATCGGTTGGCTAATTACAAAGAACGGCTGCTGAGGAGTAGGGACTAACGACTAGAGATGAAATGCAGTTAGTGGTGGGCAGGGTGCCTGCAGGATTTGAACCAGCTCTTAAATCTAGCCATCTTTGGCATAGTGCAGCAGAGGATAGATATCAAGAGGTGATATTCCAAACAGCTAAGTTAGTTACTCAAGCTTACAACATCCTTTACAACACACCTATACAATCAGTGGGGTATTACTTAGAGTCCTTACATGTATATTAATTTGTAGTCTTATTATTGGAGAGATTTATGAGTAACGTGTTCATGTTTGGATGACTGACCTGCTGGGCTGACTCTTGTGCCTGTAAAATACTTAATTGTAATGCCTCGGCACGACGCCTTGCTTCATCCTAGAAAATAACATTGCAGGTCAAGGGCTGTGCACTTATGGGGAAAAATATTCTCAAATGTTTCTCCAGTCCTAGAAATAGTAGAATGAGCGATCTTGCAAAAAGGACCCTGCGCGCGCGCTGATTCATAGGTCAAAAACCCATGTTTTATCAGCATTAAAACTTATTTTGCGCCACATTACCTCTAGTCAACATCTTTTTTCGGGATGGCGAAAAACATTTTCTTTGAAGAAAGTTATTAAGAAGGCATGTAGCACTTTAGTTGTATTAAATTGCGTCAGTTTGTCGATTTGTGTGCTTTGCTCGAGTGTTCTCAAATGCCCGTCGTGTTTATCACAGTGTAATACACGGCTTAGGCTTCTTTATTTGTTAAATAAAATGTCCGTAGCCCTGATAACAGTCTATGCGAATAGACTAATACCTCCAAGACGTTTTCACGATTAAGTGGTCATTACTCCAACACACACCGAGGGTCGGCATATAGATTGTTAACTGACCTCTTTTTCCTGTCGTGATTTCAGTTCGTCTCTATACTGTTTCTGAAGTTTTTCTCGCTCAGCTGTCAGAGCCTGTTCTTTTGCAGACTCTTCTTTTAGTCTTTTTTCTTTCTCCTCTTGCTTTAGTCGTCTTTTTTCCTCTACTTGTTCTTTAATTGCACGCTAGAAACATTTTAAAAGACGCGATTTAAACAAAGAGGGACATACTAACCTGGGTGGTACTGTTGTTTTACGCCTTCACGTCTGGGTACTACTCTTTATCACAGACGGTAACAAGCGTGCCTAACTAACATTATATTATGTATATACAAAACAAATCTTTGAAATGAAAGTATAGAATTACAAAGCCATCGTTGTCAAATAAAGAACAATAACTAGTTAACTTTGAAACATAATTAATATCTCTAAGCTGATCACCTGATGTTCAAGTGTTTTCAATCTCTTTCTCTCAAGTTCATCGTGGTTCATGTCACCTAAACTTTGCAATCCATGACCTCGAGCATGAACATTACCAGCCCTGTAACACAAACATCACCAGACTCAAATCTCCCCTCAACTTCTCATCAACTCCCATTTTTTAAGGATACTTAATTTTACGACAACGCAGAGCCATGTTTCGCGAAACTCAATTTTTGCAATTTTGAAACTAGAAACGAGTAAAAATGTCATTCAATTTTACAGAACCATTGCACTGCTAAATCGCCGTAAACACAAGCGTTTACTCGACTTTAAGGCTTTCAAAAGAGTAACGTGAACAGAACTTCATCTGGAATATTTTGAATCAAGAAAAGGATAGAATACTCTAATACAGAGATAAAATGTGGAGAAATAGTTCTGCGGTTATCATGGAATTCAACTCAGCGTAAATATTAATTGACAAACTTATCCCAAGAAAAGGATGTCCTGATGTAACTGACCATTTGATTATTGTGATTTTGTTTGAGTAACAGGAAATTTAATTTCACATTCTAGTATCACTTTTCAATTTTCACGACTAGGAAACCCTCCCCTCCACCCCACAAGAAACGTCACAAGAGTTCTACAAGTACAACAATCCCAAAACACTTTTAAAACTTACATGTTACACCTAAAACATTTCAACCTGATAGATATATGTTATTTGCTGGCTGGGAGGTCCATATAGTGAAAAACTGTGACCGAGGTCTTGAAAATGCTGCCTGAAGCCACAGGCCGAGGGCAGCATATTCAAGTCCGAGGTCACAGTTTTCCACTATACGGACCGACCCTAAGCCGGTAAATAACTTTATTTTTTCCAGCTCTCAAACGAAAAAAAACTCATGGAAAAAATTAACGCAAGCGTTACTGTGATCGTGGTCAGAGATTGGAAAATCCGGACCGCGCTAAGGACCAATCAGATTGTAGGGTTCGTTACCGTGCCTGCTTGGGAGTATTGGAGTAGGACGGTTAGGTAAAAAGCAAATCCTAGTATTGATACTGTCGTGAACAACGAGGAGGGACCAGGTTTACATGATCACCCCGTCCTCGGCCGGGAACTCGCTTAAAAACAAATTAAATGGAATATACTTTACCTAAAACTATTTTCAAGTACGACTGAAGCTCCAGCATTTAATGGCGATTCACGTTTTGTAACAGTACTGCTGCCGGCTTGAGTAGGAGCAGGAGGTGACTCATTTGGAATGGTTGGTGTTCGATTCCAGCCTTCTTCTTTAGCTTCCTGTTAGCACAAAGCCCACAATCAATAAACATAGTTAGTAGAGGGGGACTATGCAATAAACCATATTTATAAAATTAAACAAGCTCATCAGCTTCAGATTGAAAACTTTAGGCTGGTTCTCACTAGCGCACAAGCAGAAGAATAAGCAACATACGCAGACGCTGTAGAGCGCTGCTAAGTAGCGTCTTTTGTTTGGAGTATGTCGGCTTATGTTTATGCTTAGTTACAGTATCTAACAAAGAAATTCTTTGATCAAGCCTGGGAAAAAATCTTGTAAAGACGGTTTTAAATTTAGAAGATCTGTATTAATCCAATGACACCTGGAGATTTTGGGAAAACATTTTTGGACATTTTAGACATTTTTGACCTGACCTTGACCTTACTCAAAAGGCATTTGACACATGACAGCATGTCTTGTGTTTTTATAACACTTTGCTCGGGCATGCCAAGAAATCAAGATTTTGAAACTTTGGACAAGTTTTAGCGTTTTGGGTTTTTTAATTTTTTTTTCCTTTTTTCTCCTTTTCTTCTCTTTTCCTGCTTTTTGACCTACTACTGTAGCTTGCTTCCAGTTCAATAATTCCCGAGAAAAGATCGAGACGGGAAATTCTTACTATGCAGCAGCCAAGTGCAATAGAGGGAAATTTTGCTCCGAGTTTTTTCACTCAAAATTTCTAATCATTTTCGTGCATGTTTCACGCTCAATTTACCCAATCGCTCTAATCTGCGCATTACTGGTAAGATCTTTTCTTCCTGGAGAACTCGAGTATAGTTTCTACCAATTTTGGTCAATGGTGATGACGCCAGACGTTTAAAGATCTTGATGAAAATTTTCTGGGATCCTCACCTGGATCGTCAAAGATCTTACAGTTCTTCCAGGTCTCTGACAAATCCCTTCAGAGATCCTTATGAGAACCTTTGCTTTTCTTTATAATAGGATAATAGGTTTATGATACCATAATATACCAGTCTTACATGCATTTAAGATCCTAAGCAACCCTAGAAGATCCTTGAAGAATTTTCTCGGGCGTATTACTGTCATTGCAAAGGCCATTGAACAATTTGAAAAAAAAATGATCAGTGGACCTTATTCATTATTACAAATATTCACATTTACTTGTTATAAGTCAGTATGTTATATATCCTGTGAACCTCAAATGACATCAACTCAGTTAAACTATTGAGATAATGTGAATTATCCACATGCTAAAAGATACACAGATACCTTTTGTAATTGCTGCATTTTCTCTTGGTCCTCTCTTTCTTTCTTTTCTTTGATCTGTTTTTCTGTTAGCCAAGCAAAGCAACATTTTTTTCATTATGATGGTTTTTAATGTTAACTGCATTTGATTCCCACCATCCAATCAAAATTCTACAATAACGCTATTATATGATACACTTATCAGGGGTAGTAAAATAGTTATACTTATTTTTTGTCTACTTGTACTGAGATAAGCATCTTACTGACATGCAATCCTCCAATAAAACAATAATTAAAAACTTATCATTGACTCGCCATTTGAATGCTTTGGTTTTGGTATAACTTCACTCAGTTGAAAACTGCTCTATACTTCAAAAGTAAATGAAAGGGAAATTCAACTCTCCTTGAATGAAGTTAAAAGAAAATAGAGAACAAAATCATTGGTTTTTATACATACCAAGATCTTGCAGCCATTTTTTCTTTTCATCAAGTTTAGATTGATACGTTTCATATTTTACAACTCCTGGAGCCTAATAAAAGAAATGATAAGAAGAAGTCATAAAGGCAAACGTCACTATGTCTGCCAGACAGATGGAAAGAAAAAGACAAGAGATAGACAAATTAATGGAGAGACACAGATGGATAGATATATTATAATTTATTATCCAACTCTGCTTCGTAGAGTACAAATAATGCGCGAAACCAGTACAAATATCACACGATATTTGTACTCGTCTTATTCCCCCGACCGCGCAAAAGATCAAAAACCTTGGCAAGTCAGAATTATGGCGAAACGAAAACGTTGGATAATAAATCTCTTATTAGACATTTTAGTGTGTAGTATCGCTGTAAATTTTTACTCATCATTTGTATTTTGACTCGCCCTTCGGGCTTGCCAAAATACTGCATGACTCGTAAAAATATACAGCGATACTACACACTAAAATGTCTAATAAGATATATATATTACAGTCACACAAAAGGAGCACATGATAAATGGACAAAATAATACACCACACAATGTTTATTTGTGTACAAATAGTAGTAATATTAAGTATTACACCTGCCCAAAAACCAAAACAATATAAGTCACTACAGCTAAATACAAAGCCCATCTCACCCCAACAGCAAATGAACTTCTCATGGCCACAGGGGTAGTTGAAGAGATGGCATCATGTGTGTTACTGCTTTCAGTAGCAGTTGGCATTGCATGTTTGGACCTGAGGTCAAATGCTGGAGCTGATGTCATATTTGCTTCATTCTTGGATGAAATATCCTGAAATAAATTATTAAGTTGAGGTTAAGTTCACAATGGCTCAGAGAAAATCCATTTAAAATATTATAAACATTTTTGCTTGTCAATTTGGCTTCCATAATTCTGAATTTTAAAAGCACAGAATATTGCAAATTTATTGTATTTAAAAAGAACTCTTTCAACTGCTCAAAACAGCTCATCATTATCACTGTTTTATTTGCCACACCATAAAAAATAATAAAAAGAAACAATAACAATACCAAAAAAAAAGGCCGTCTGAAAACCTCTAAACAAACACCAGGCTTATGGCAAGAGGTCACCTCAGTTGTTAATGTAGGGTAAATTTCATGTTTTGCTTGCTCGATCACTTCAGAAATTCAGTCAATTATAGTCTGTACTCTTCAATTTGAAAAACAAATTAAATAAATGAACTTGGATTATAAAATATACTAAAAAAAATGTAATTATTACTGTATGGAAGTAGTGAAAAGGTATGAAAATGACCATATTAAAGTGAAATGTTTTAATTTATTGATGACATTTACAATGATTAAGTATAGTTAGCAAACATGTATATCTTATTAACAAGTCACAAGGGTAGTAGTGGGAGAAAATCAGTGGAGTGATTGTGCGGGATCTTTCAAGACAGTGCCCAGTCTAAAACTGAGAGAATATTGGAAGGCAATGGAGCAATCTGATTGGTTGATTTTAGTTATTGGCACTCTGAACTATCTTAGTCGTGTAACAAACCAAATATTATTTCAGTTCTAGAACAACTGATGATGGGCATTGTGTGTCTAAAATAATTTTTATATTCTTGATATTTAATAATAATAATAATAATAATAATAATAATATATCTTTAAAATCATTGTTTCCTCATGTTCATAGTTACATGGAAATATTTTATTTTAACATCATGCTGACTATACAAGCATAGGTAATCTCTTATTTCAGATGTTGTCCAGTTTACCTGATGCATTTTCTTGTAGTCAGCCACAACATTGCCAGACTGAGTTCTTATAGGGGCACCTGCTCCCGGTCTGCCCCATGGGTCATACACTTCATGCTCGTCTTCTTTATGCTTTGCAATCATACAAGAAAATGATAGATTTTAATTTATTTTTTACAAAAAAATATAGGTAATATTATATATATGTAAACTTATGATACTCATCCGATCCGCTGTTCAATCTGTCAATGAATTTTAATAGTTAATAGTTAAATGATTATCATTAATAATTCAATGTTTCGATTTTATGTCCAAATGTCACTCCCACAGTCCAACATTAATACATTATTCAATTTTGACTTACAAGTAAACTTCTTTTAGCTTTCAGTGTCTGCTTCAGAGCTACTTGTTCATCTGTCAGAGATTGTAAAAACAACAAAAAGATTGAAATTATTGTTTTCACTGATCTTCCTCTGTTCCACTCAAACACAAGTGTGCAATGGATATGAGATGGCAAATAGCCAATGAGGTGTGCAGTGTTGGCTATAATCATCTCATATCCAACAAGTGTGAGTGCCATAATAATAATTGTTTTTATTATTAAAAACACCTCCAAAACATAGCAAATGAAAGTAAAAAAAGTAAAAACATAAAAATGCCCCCAAAATCATGTGATTGTATTTCTAGAGCATGGTATAATGGCTCATAACTAATGATGGCTAAGCCAATGAAAACTATCGAAATGCATTATCCAATGATGCAGTTTTTAATAAAAGCTATTAATCTAATAAGCTTATGTCTACATCATGATGTTTTTGTCTCGCCTGTCTCAAACCCACTTTGCTTAGCTACTATTACATCATTGTATTAGCTGCATGGTGGATAACATCATAACACAAGTATTACCTAGCTCTTTCTTCCACTGAAAGTTTTTCTTGGAAATGTTGGCCTGCATGAGAAAAGGAATGTTTATGATAGAGTAAGACTTCCTTAGTTCGTTTCATGGACTTGATTAAAGTACACACAAGGCCACAAAAAACAGCAATTCTACCCCCTTTGATCTTGAAACAATGCCCTACTCCTGATTCCCACTTACTATCTGCTTGTTTTATCAAGGACAAGAAAATTTAATTTAATTACAAAACTATTGCTAAGTAAAACTTCATTCAAATACAACACAATGAGCACATGAATTAACGCCACACCAACAAAACGCTCAATTGCGATCTAACCCATAAACATATTTTTACTTTGGAATCAGTGACAGAATGCTCAGTTCATGTTGTACTCTACTTCCACTTACAGGACAACACGTACAGCAAACACTGTTTACAGCAGCATGAACAGCGTTTACAATAAGCTTTTAAAAGTAATAAAGATCTAGTACACATTATAAGTAAAAACTGTACTAATCAATTAGTAAGAGTGATAGTTCTCCCAGGCAGAAACAGTTTGTTTATTGTAATAAGCATTCACATGTTAACAAAGGATTTCAATGCCCTACAAGTTTACCATCTGCAATTACTTAGCTATGTGGCCTCATAGGACAAAACTAACTACACTACTGTATGTACTGTAGGTAGCAATCTAATAGTACTTAATTATTTAAAATTAGAAGCAATCAATAAACAAGCAAATTTAGGAATGTGTTTGTGCAAGATCCACTAAAAAACAGTTCACAAAATATAAAGGCAAAACATACAGCCCAGTTTAGTACTACATGTAGCTTATTATATTATTATATTAAATAAATAAATTAATTAATTAACTCACTGTTGATGTTCATACCTGCTCTTGGTTTGCACCTGTGTCCTCAAATCTGCTTTCTTTGGTTTTGGACTCTGATACCACTGTTCTGTTATTAAAAAAATTTGGCATTGTTATTACTAAGCAGAAAAATGTACAAATATTCACAAACATACACAAAGAGGTATTAAACAAGGTGAAATTATTTTTAATCATTCCGTATTTTCTATCAGCAAAAATCTACCTGCATTTGCAGGTTTTTATCTATTGTGCTCTGACGGTGTTGTAATATCTGGCTTTCCCTTCTTATTTTTGCTCCCAGCTTGACCATTTAAAGTGACGAACCAATTTAAATCCTAGTTTCTATAAATGTCACGGTAAGTAACATAACGATCATATATACTAAAGGTACCCGCAGCCTAGTGTCAATTAATAACCCTGATCAACATGTTGATCAATACTCAGTCGACATTACACTGACACTCGATCAACATGTTGCTCAAGACTTCATCAACACTAGACCAACACTCAGTCCATAGTTGGCCAAGTGTCAACCGACTCATATCAATTGATTGACACTTGATGGTGTGTCTGTCAAAATTAGTGGACTCTTAACTGACTGTCGACTGAGACGTCGGTCTGCTGTCGACCTAGTTATTCATATTCAACCGTGGATACCTTAAGTATAGATGATCCTAATGAACGTACTACATTAAACAAAGTTTGCCACTCTTCTTCATCATTCTTCCTTATGGCATGAGATCCATTTATTTTATTGACTTTTTTATTGACTAATAATGTTTAAACAGGGACTGAAATAAGAACTTAATAAGCCATATTGACTTATTGCAGATTAAATGTACTCTTGAACTTGTTATGAACTCTACTCTAACATTACTAGTCTGCACCTGCTTGTATGCATGCATAACCATTTTTCTCTACAGGTTACCTGGTCTTTACAATGTATATTCATTTGGGACCATATATTCACACAGTAAGGACATAATTATACATGCAGAATACAAGCTATGCATCAACTGAGTTGCCAATTGGGGATTTTTTTAGACCTCAGGCCCAAAACACTGCAGAAAAAAAGTTAATAATCATTTTGCCACAATTAAACAAGTGCCTGCGTGAGCTTTTGAAGTACAATTACCTTTCTTGATCAACTCTTGTCAACGGCTTATAAACTGTTGTTTGTTGTGCTGCAAGTAAAGATGCTTATTTTAATTACCAAAAATAACTATACATATATATCAAATCTTTTTTAAATTATTTTTGTAATTGTTCCTTTTTCCAATTACTGTTTCCTGAAGTGATAAGCCATCCTATGTGGCACTTGAGCTATACAAGCATTTATAAATAACCAAAATAAATGGAGAAGTGTTTAAGGAAGACTCAACACTAGTAGTTTTCATGGCATAATTTAGGCACTAGGCAATATAGACTAAGTGGCTTTTTCAAAATTTGCCCTTACAACTTAACCCTGCCTCAAAATGTCTGGGATTGGAAACTGGTACTGATTTTCAAAAACAGTCATACAAAATAAAATAAGAACCTGGAAGACAGACCTTTAGCAAACTAGGAAAATGTAAAATTTTACCTTGTTCAAACATTCAATTAAGAAAAATGCCTTGAAACATTTTACATTTTAATGATTAGAAGTTGTGCACAAGCACAGTCTAAGCCTAGCTCATGACCAACTGGTTACATTGCATGTGGGACAAACATGGGCTCAACCTCGTTCCAGGGTCTCTCATCTTCCCACCTCTTGGAGGGATAGAGAGGAGAGACCCATGCACAGGCTGGTCATGTGTATCCAGAATCTGGGAGATGACAAGGAAATTTTTCAAGAGAAGGGCAGCCTAGAAGGAATTTTGCCTATACTAAGCCTACAAGAGTGTTGGATGTGTTGTTGCCAAACTAAACCAGGAACAATGAAATGTCTGGTGGTAATATTCTGCAAATGATACCATCATCAGATAGAGGAAATCTACATGAAAGTAGCTGTAAATTGTGTGGTTCAGTTAAGGACATTACACACTGTAAAAATCTCCTCAGGAAGGTGATTACTCGCTGTGGACAATTCTGTGTATATGGTAGATTTTTACCTTGGAATGAATAATTAATAAAGTGCATATGACATGTATGAAAAATAATTGCTGTGAACTTGATTAGATTGGCTTGAATATACAGTCTTTGGTTAAGACAAAAACTGGGAATTTCAGTTTCAATTAAGACAGGACCAGCAGCAAAAGTGTTGTCATAACACAACACAACAGGTGTCATTTGTTTCGTTTGTGATGAACATTTCTGGTGCCAAGTTTGAAGAACACTGCTTCAACATTTGCAGGATTCATTCAGCAGTTTACCATTTTAGTTGCATCATCAATTTTCTAATTTGCATAGTACAAAACATCAATATTTCTAAAACGAAAAAACATATTCCAAAAGAGAAAATGCCATTCTTCAGTATTGTGAAAGGCCTTTCAAATATGAAGCAATTATTTTTCATGTCATATGCACATTAAGACTACATCTACTATGTAGGCCTTGTGAATGGCGATTAAATGATTTGAGAGTACTCAAAGCCTTGATCACCAAAAGCCAAAGTCGCTTTGAAAGGAGCAAAAGGGTAAAAAGCACTGAGAAAACAGTGAAGCTGTGAAAATGAGCTGTGAAGCTGTGAGATGCCTGGAAGAGAGACAACTGAGAAATCTTTGCCTTCACCACTTTGTGTGCCCACGCTAAAATTATTTGAAAAATTGCTTAACCCATTGACGCCTGTCCCGCCCGTAACCGCCCGTGCGAAAAACTGCTCCATTTCCCTGTGCCGCCCCCCGCCCGAAAAAAGGCACCTGGGGACAATTGCCTTTCCTACCCTCCCTGAAGATTTTTTGGTTCTCCTATTATTCTATTGTTCTTGAGGACAAATAAACCAATCAGAATGGACTTTCTGAGCATATTTTTAGAGGACTTTAGGGGTCCT
>OMLO01000163.1_pt1 | contig 35425 bp, 9 predicted proteins | sample 1674811 | NCBI WGS metagenome assembly OMLO01 (sample SAMN06265003, study PRJEB25207) | coral metagenome | isolation source: Coral host | place: Mexico:La Bocana,Puerto Morelos, Mexico | collected 2008-11-13
GTTCAGATGACTTCTGTTGGATTTATTTGAAATAGTCTTCTTTCCCCGTTGTAACTGGTTAGCTTGGAAGTATGACGGCCATAACACGCATAACAAGGCTTCTAGATACATGCACATGCGCAATATGAACAGATTACTCCATTTCAAAACAGTCGAGAACCTGAGCTTAAAGCTCGACTTGTAATCAATTCCTCCACTTATTTCCTTATCTGTAACCTTAACCCTTTAAACCTCTTTAAGCCCCAATAGTGATTAGTACACAGTTTCTCCTTGTAATATAAAAGGTTCATCATTGGAAAGGTTATGAGAAACCAGCATATGATCACCCAAAATAAATCTCTTTGCATTTTAAAAAACTTCTTCCACTGCTGCTAAATCTATATGGATATCAGAAGTAACTATGATATTGCGGATTAAAGGCTTAAACAAAACATTTAAGGTAGTAATGTTATTAAGCTGATAGCTATATGAAAGAAAACAAGCCGGTTCAAATTATCCGACTCCAAACTGGCGAGACGATGTCATATTAACCTGTCTTAGCATCGCAATTAAAACAAAATCACCGATCGTCAACAACGTTGTTTGCTTACAAGTCCTATTGTTTAATTGTGCCTTTGCATTTGTGAGGCGATTATGATATCTTCCAAAAAGTTAAGTAATCAATTTCACAGATTATAGCTTGTATAACGGTTAATCTTAGAATTAAATCTACAAGCCACATAACAAAGAGATTGTATCAGAAGCATTAATTACCATAAGCCAACGTCTGTAATATTTACAAATTTTTCAAGACAAGTCTGAAGCAGACGTTTTGTCCAAACTGCTGAAATCACTGTAATCATTGATAGCTTTTGTGTAATTTCTTTGTAGCCAGCCAAGTGTATGTATAAGTCTACCTTGTTTGCGTACTGTTCACACAGTACCAGAGTTATCTTATACTCTCTATCTCATTAAAAAAAAAATGAGAGTTTTCTCAGACTGTGAGAATCGGGTCTGAACAAAACTTTGCCACAACGCAAAATACACTGAGACATTTGAATTTTCTAAACCCAAGTCTAAAGCTCTTACCACTTAAAATGCAATATCAAAATTTACAGAAATTTTCCCAAAACTAACTACACCGAATCTTCAGAAAAACTCGGAATGTCTCGTTATTTTCCTCCTTTCTACTGTTATCATAAAATGATTATTTTCAAAATGGCGGACTGAGCTTCCGCAGCGGCTCGACTACGAAAAATGCGTTGTCTTTAACATTTCAATATTAGTTTACAATAATTTCTTTGTTTATTGTTGCGTACATAGTTGAGCAAGCTATTCTGGAGGTTCTTGATGCCACATACATTTTATAAATTTTACTTGTTTATCGTATTATGCCTCAGCAAGTTGTAAAATACCCGCAAGGTAATTTATCCTGTAAACATTGTCTGACCGTCAGGAACGAGTCTATTCTTTGAAGGCATTTCCATTACCCTGAACCACTTATCACTCTTTCGAATAACTGTTCAAAAGGAATTAAGTTAACAAAATAAGTTTCCAAATAAACTATTTATAACTCAATGTTTCTTTTTGTCTAGATATTCCATGTGCGGTAAGCGTTGAGCTTCATAGTCACTCTATGTGTACTAAGATTTCTACCCTTCCTAGAACCCTACAAGGAAGCTGTCAGCTTTTATGACAAAATAGCGTTTATCTGAACATAGTCAATGTACAAACTTTATAACCTGCATTGTGGGGTGCTCTAGAACTTAATTTTTGAGGGTCTCCCAGGGGTTTTGGGGAACAAGGGAACATTGGCAAAATATCGAAGGGAACAAAGGAACATTAGCCAATTTTTGGGAACAAGGGAACAGAATTCGAAAAATTACAGTACGAATATGTGTGGAAAATACGAAAATGTGTGGGAAATGTGTGTACGAAAATGTGTGAGAACATGGGAACATAGGGCAATATTGGAAGGGAACAAGGGAACAAGGACACCCCTGGGAGACCCTCATTTTTCAAGTCGATGTTTGTAGCCCAGCAGAAGTTGCAACGCAATTATAATTGAAATCATTGAAAAAACCTAAAGTAAATAGCACAACTTCTTAACTGTTTTGGGGCAATTTTCGCACCCCTCGACATCGTCTTGAGAACAGATAAATTCTCGATGAGATTCTCATAGTAAATCAAACAATAAGTCTCTTCACAACTCGGGCGCCATTAACATAGTAGGATGAGTTTACACAGCCATCAATAAAACTGATGTACGCATCATTTTATTTTCCAATTACTCAGTCCTGATACGACTTATCCCTTGATAAACACTCTCAGTTAGATCCTGCACCAGATACTTAGCCTGAAAAAAGTTTAATTTTAATTTTGGAAACGCAATTAAACCTGAAGAAATGATGAAACTGATAAAGACTACAAATCAATACACAAGTTGCACTTAAAGAGAAGCTAGTTCACGGCTTGCGCATCTTGAGAAGTTTACACTTAATTTAGTTGCTTGTAATCCTTCTCCATTCTTGACCGTCCTTGGTCCTTTGTAGTTAATTATTTTCTCTATAGTGTTTTTTGTATCTTAGTAGACTATTATTTTCAGGTTTTCTTCAATTTAAAGGTAATATTGCACGTGGCCAAAATAACTCAAAATACCTCGGACAACAAACAATCGGGGATGGAGAGGGGGAGAGGGAGATTTGGTGGACTGAATTTCCCGTATTTCTTAACCTTCAGTTCGGGTTCCCATCCCTTGGTGCTTTTTTTAAGTATTACGTAACGTTGCAAAAAATTTCCCCTATTTCTTTCCTGTTTCCGCTCCTTTGGGAACTGACCCCACTTCCCGCCATCTCTCCCCGCCTCCTTTACTCCCCGTTTACTCCCATACCCCCGCCCCCAGCCCCACTAGAATACGTTCCACTCGAGTAAAGATGCCTACCATAACGAAAACGAAACAGAATTTTGATTACCGAAATTGTTGCTTATATATCAAGAATGCTTAACGTCATAAGTTAAAGGACTTAACCATCAAAGTCACCTACTAAACTATGCTTCTGTTATGCAACTGAAGCAGTAGAATGCGCAGTTACTCTGGAAACCCGGTTTATTGTAATCGCCCATTCATTGTTCTTTCTAGCTGTTAATATTCTTAGTGCGACAACTTCAATTCCCGAAAACATCTATCAATATAGTCTGACAATTTTAGCGCATAAATACAACATAAACAGTGCATTAATCTAAGTATGACAATATTCCACTCCTTATTTCCGAAGCAGTTCACTAGCAAAGCTTTCGTTTCCTTTTTCCGGGCAGGTCGAGGAACAACAAGTTGTTGTTTTGTTCAGATATCAGAGAGGCAGTGATTGAGAAAAAATGCTAATCAGTTCGCCGGGTTTGAGACCATAGAAGCTTGGCACCGCTGTCTAGTTCTTCGGCGTTTTAAATGAAAAAAACGCAGTAAGGCTTTCATCATGAACGTGCTTAATATAGTTTCTTACTTCGTTTCAGGCGCTATATCGTACAACACTCAGGCACAGTTGTATATTTGAAAATAAATGACACGGGTATTGTTAATTCGACAGCAATTCAAGTGCAAAATGGCTTGGGAATAAATGACTTTAGCCAGCCGAGCCGATTCGTCACTGCACGTCCTCTTACAGTTGTCGACCCTGAAGTGTTTATCTGCCTAAATCTCGTCAAATGCACTATATCGGGAAAACGATTTTGTAAACTCTCTGCTCGATTTTTGTATGAGTTATCACATCAGTAGATTTTAAAGATAACGTTTGTCTGTGATTAACAGGGGGCCATTCAGTTGTATTTTAAAAATACTACTACCCAATATCCGAACGTTGAACAAGAACGGCATGAATAACAATCATTGAGATCACTGAATCTACTCTGGGCAAAGTAAACACTTCGCAAGATACCCTAAATACTGGATACTCGGTTTATGTACAGTTTGTTTAAGTTAGACCCACGGTACTTAAGAAGCAGAAGCTGTTCGTAGTTTTAGTCATAAAACACGTGAACTGTTAATTAACTCGTTCGCTCCAATGAGATTTAAACGTCACAAATTAAAAAAGTCACATTTTTCTAATGTTTTAAGGAATCATGTAGCAAACAGAACCGTGAGAAAAAACTGCTCATAAGCTTTCATTTGAATGGTCCCACACTAAGTTGTAACTTTTAACACTTAATTGTTTAAGTTTTGGAATTGGTTATCAGCTAGGCCTATGACGTAACCAAGATATCTACAGCGTTGAAACTAAATCTTTTTTCTAGCTTCAAAGTTACAACTGTTTTTGAAGGCTTCGAAGTCTGCAGCTTACATTGTACGGAGAAAATAACGTTGGGTTTTGTTGACTGGAAGCGCGCCAAAACCAAGTTTTCAGGGGCATGCATATTTGTTGAGTAATTTTGAGTAAATTAAGGAAACCATCCTTGAAGAAAAAGGATGCTGTAAGATCTACAATCTTGATAAACTTCTCAATATCAATAGCTGTTATTCATTCAACTTTGACGCTAGGTTCACCTCATACTGAGGTAATACAGACAAAACAGATTTTATCCACGTCTTGCCGCTAAAAACAACTTTAAACTCTGATTTGGTAAACCGGCTAATCTTGTTTGTCAATTCAATCACTGCATGTAATAGACAAACTCATTATGAACGTAGTAATAACTACAAATCACGTGGGATGACGAATGAAAAGTCTATAGCTGACCTTAAATCGCATAGTCCTGAATTTGTCTCAGCCGAGAATAAAAGAACAAGCTGAAATCAAACCTTGTCACAACCAATAAAGCAAATATTATCTCAACGTTTGTAGTAAGCTCGTTTAATGAGCTTTTTCATTTTACAGTATTAATTGCCTTTGGGTTTATTTCAAGCAACACTTCATATGATAAACATGCCCGCGAGCAAAGCAACTTGTTTTGATCTACAAATCCACCAGTTGAAACTGACTGTTATCCAAAGCACGGCGCAAAAGAAACCCTCCCTTAAGATGATGACTGAAAACGTAAAGGATACCCAGTTCTTGAACTAACGAGCTTTGTTTCTAAGATATTACCCCAGCGATACGATCAGTTTGATTCATTCATGAATAATACATCGGAAGTTCGGGCTGAGTAGGCCAATTCGATTTAGGACCCCGCAGTTGGTCAATGTACCTAATGCAAATGACTTTTATTGTTTTATATTGATTAATGCACATCGATCAGTGTAGATCCGATCCACTACAGTTGTTTTGAGCATACATTCAATCAAGGAGTTCATAGTGAGTGGATCCAAGTCTACCTTCAGAACATGGTGGCTGAAAAGAGCAAAATCTGATGTTTCCTTGACTACAACACAGGGTAAGGAGAAAAGAAGTAAAATTTATAATCACATTGACGAGAGACCTCGTTGAAGTAGTTAAATGTTTGAAACGAATTCAACATGAAGTTACGCATCGCCAAATTTAGAAGCTCAACTTCCATAAAACCACGACGTTTTAATGACAACGGGGTATTCATAAACTTCATAACTTTCTAAGTGTTCAAATTCGTTTGCATTATTTGTACGTGTATAGAGGATCATTTAATTCTCTTTCAATGCGTGATTGTCAATGATTTGAATTCAAACGACCGTTGTTTCTGTTGGGTTTGCCTTCAGTTTGTTGTTATTGATCGTGCTGTGAAGATTAGTCAGGCTAGATAATGACGAGTCATGTGACAATCTTTAACTGTTCATCTCAAACCGCGGGAACTGTTTTGCTCAGAAAATAAACTTGTTGTTTCTTTGAAAACATCACAAGAATCATTGATGTGTCCTGGAAATGTTGTAGCCACGATATCCAGTGACTCTGTAATACAGCCTTTGTAGTAAAATGGCCAGATATCATGCGACACTATGGAGTGACAATATCTATCTTGTCGTAGTCAAAGTGCGCGGAAACACACAACTGAGAGCTTTCTTGTTTAGTTCTAAATCCTTGAGCTCTTCTTTAGGGCTTCGGCCTTATTTAAGAACAATTAGGGTGCATCTATAAAAATCACATCACCAAGCACGAAAATCTTGTTTGTTTTCCTCAAAACGGTGATATAGTTGCAGTCTAAGTACAGTACCAGTACGTGCGGGCTGTTTCAGCATCTTTTCAACCGTATCATTCTTGTTTGTACTGAGCTCTTCATTAGCGAGCCTACCTGGCTCATTAACAGTTTGCTGACACAAAACAATAAGAGTTAAAGGCACGCCGAGTGTTTGTCTTTAGCCATCGTGTTGCGGCCTTGTTTCCTCAATGCCGGGATAAAAACCTTAATAGCATGTATACGTAGTTTTATTACTAATTTAAAATATATTGAAAATTCTTTAAAACTAGACTATTACATGTACATTAAGCTATAATGGACAATAAATCACTGGCAGTAAATTGTGAACATGCATCAAATCACTAAAATTGAAATTAACTTTAGTATTTGTGAACTTCAGTCAATTCACTGGAACGTTTTCACATGGAGATATTTCATTCCAAACTAGTGCAAGAGACAATATGGCATGCAATATAGAATCAGGCTAGCATGATGCGCAATAATTCGCAGCTTATGTAAGAAACTTTCTTGGCGCGAACGCAACTAAATGAACATCTCGTGCGCGGGCACTTCTACTTCGCCTCGTGTCGTTGCGAACTTATCAGATCTTGTATTGAGCTTTTAGTGACTCAGTCTTGAATGAGGGAGATACTTGGATCGAAAGCTTAATAATAGGTTCACCAACTGCGTTGTTGAAAAATATCCGTTGTCGTACTGAAATTACAAGTTTAAAAGACCAAGAACGCAACATTTCAGTAAAGAAGATAGACATCGATATGAGTTTCGATAGATGTAGTAAGACCTAGTAAGAGCTTCGGAAAGTTCCAGATTATATAAAGAAAATATCAAAGTTAAGTTTGCAAAATATTGCCGAAAAACAAACAGCATCACAAGACAGTACCGCTCAATAGTTTTTATTTAAATGGTTACACACCACGCTTCAGTTCATCCATGGATTAAGGTAACTCTGTTTATCTGAATGAAACACCTCAATTACCAAACACACCATGATCATTTAGACTATAAAGTGGAACTTAGTAACGCGGCATGTTTAAGATTTGCTCGGTTCCTTGTACTCCTAGAGGTCATGAAGTACATCATCGAAATAGGGGAAAAACAATATTTAAAACGAAACGTTGGGAATTCAATACTAATGAGAAAATATGATTGCCTTGTTTAGCTGTGTGCAGAGTCGAGGGAAACCAGTATTAGCCCGAGCTGATTGAAACTAACTAAATGAATAAGCGATGAAGCTAGACTGAATGGAGTAATGAGTAAAACATTTTTTTAAGGAATTCTGGGTTATTACTAAGAACAGCAGAAGGTTGCAAATCATTGGAATATCGGTACTCACTGTAAACAGTGAATAGCGGTATGGGAGAATTTGCCAGATATTGACAGGCATTGCAACCGGGTAAAAATACTGTAGCATAGTATCGATATGGCCGAGATTAGCCATAGCCTGCTCAAGGCTATTAGAATGTGAGAGAAGCTAGAAAAATGATAAGAAAGAAGAGAAGAAAAGAAAAGGAGATCGCCTTTAGCACGCTTTTTCCATCATCTAGCCCCGCGACGAGAAAGAAGAACACATCAGTATAAAAGGGATTGTTTCTGCAGATGCGAAAGTGCGACTGAGAACTCGGAAGCATTTCCCATCAAAATTTTGTCATCCAAGGTCAGGCTCCATGCACGTAAAGTAAGTGCTCTCCTACTCTCACAGCTGTCATCTTGCTAGCCTATGGGCACTGTCAAAAGAGAGGGCTTTGTTTTTGCCAAAATATGCACAAAAACAAATTACAAACGCCAGGATTCCTGCTGGCAAGCCTTTAGGTGTGTACAGTGACGAATGAATTATTTTTATCATTAACAGTGTTAAACTAAGGAAACTCTAGCTTAGTGAAAATTCTCATGGGAATGAGCGGAATAACTACGTCAAGTCCACACGATAGAGAACATTCTCGCCGTCGTAAACTAGCCAGTCAAGATTTTTATCGCCAAATAAGACCGGCGTTTTTTTTTCTCTCACCAGCGCGGGTTTAATTTGATGCAGGTAGGACTTTTTGTTTTTGTTTTCGTTCGGGCAGATCTAAAATCTTGCAAGAGTCGTCTTTCGGGTGATAAATCAACTGTCAAGTAGCTCTTTATCAGTTAGTCAAAAGAAAGAAAGAAAAAAAATCAGTACTAGTTTCTAGACAGTGGAGTTAACTCTCGCTTGAAGGCATATTGGTCATAAGAGCGGTTGCGTTAACACAATTCTCTTAACTTATGATTTACATAGATAGTTATCCAGTTCTACTGACCCAGACATTGGTATACGTAACACGGTACGGAGTAATTATAATCTAAGCTGGCCTTAGTCTTCCTATTTCCAACTGTTTTGCGTACGTAAGTAAAGCGAAACCTTATCAATGAAAAGAAAACTCCTGCCGAGACTTTTTCTCGTGTGTTTTGCTGTTGTTTTCGCATTTTTCGCGCCCAAAACCACAGGTTGCGCATCGCAGTGTTTATTCATGTATGCGGTCCACATGTTATTCGCCGCCGCGGTTTGTTCTTTGTTTATGTGGACGGATGCAATGAGTTATAACTGAGCAAGAAAAACATTGATGTCTGCGACACCTTTATAAAACCAGCCCGAGGGCTGCTTAAGTGTCTCCTGCGAGGTGTTTCGCAGCTCGGCTGTTCGCCAAGTTTCAAGTTAAACTCTACTATTTGGCAATCGCTCCGTGCGTAAATAAGTAAATCGCGTTATACGTCTGGTCGTTCACCTCAATTTCCTTCTAACAGCGCACCCAGTCATTTCAGCTTAAAGTTCACTTTACGCAGTCGATAGTGGCCAAATGGCGAAGTTAATTGCGACGCGGGTAGACAAAAAAAGAACTAGTTAATTCTTTCCGGCTTTAATAATAGCCTAATTGAAGCAACTGGAAATTACTTTTTCACCATACATTTTGATTCCTGTCAGATTTAGTTAGTACTGAGAATCGTTTTGTCGTAAGGCGTTTATAATATATGTATGTGTAACAAACCACTATCTCTCGAAGAAATGCGTCCAATATTTTGGCCGCATGACAAGTTTAACAAGTTGACTGCAGTTTTTCATGTGTCTGCCCTGTTATTGATCATGAATGACGTCATAATATCGTCAGATCCAATGTCGAAATTCGTTGTCAATAACAGGACAGATACATGAAAAGGCTCAGTTAGAAACCAGGCGCGAACGAGCAAGACTGAAAACGAGTTGAGACTAGAGCTCGAGAGAGTCCATCACCGCGTTTGCCACCACATCCTTGTTTTTTTTTCGCGCCACTTCTTTTATTTCGCCATGCCGGCAATGCCGTTTATCCTGAGATAGCCGAACAGCTTGGCTTTCTGCGTTGTTTCTGTCATTTAGCAGAAGAATGCAAATAGTTGAACTCGAACGAGATAAGCCTTGCTTTAGATCCGTCTAGCTGATAGCAAAAGTTTTCACAATCCAATTCTTAAAGGGTTTGATCTAGTCAGATAATTGGCCGATTAACCTTTCACTGCTAAATCTGCTTCAAAGTTGAAACATCTTTTCTTGTTTTAATTTCTCACAACATCGCGAGACCAAAACTCAACAAACCGCTTAAGCGCTTTTCATTTTGATAAAGTTGTCACACATTACTGGCAGTACTGATAACTTATGATAACATCTGACCCATCTCACACAACATACTGAATAAACAGAACCACAAGAATCTCACTAGTTAGACTAGTAAGTCGTTAGCCCGGCTCATCATGATTGGTAACATACATATACAAAGGTTGATTTAATTGAGGCTCATGGATGGGTTTTATTCTGAAGTGAAAGGGGTTAAACTATTTAAAAGCTGCTCTCTCACTGACCCAATAATTAAGTGCCTCTCTTGTAGAGAATTTTCTAGAGCCAGTTATTCTATTTACAACCTTTCATCGAGCAAAGGACTCGTTGAATTTACGACACAACGCAACCAACGACACAACTGAACCTGATCTTCAACAGACTGAAACAGCTCAGTTTAGATACGGAGTGGAAACTGCGATGTCACGGTCCACTTACGATCGCTTACGATATAGTAGATACCAGTAGTCGGTCAGCATCTGCTTCTCTTACGCCAAGACCTTTGGATAAACTCAAAGTACACAAATATAATAAACACAAGTCGCTCAGTTCTGACTGAGCGTTCCTTTCCTGCACTCTCTTGCTTATATTTGCCTATTAACACGTAGTTCATTTATCCTATACAAAAGTCAACTAAATCGTGACTTGGAAAATAATTTCAGGATGGCCATGTTTGGTGGTAAAAGTCAAAATTGCCGCGTATTTTGGAATCCATAAATTGCATGCCGTTCTAACTTGACCTTGGCCACACGGGTAGATCATTCCTCGCACATCGCTTTTTTCGATGAAAATAGAAATTTTTGCGATAAAGGAATAAAACAGCACATTTTTGTAATCTCCAAAGTTAATCTTTTTATCGTGTCTCGGTAGCTTGTGACATATCATGAAGGTTCGAAATGGTGGTCATTGACATGCGCAGCTGCAAGTTATCAAAACATTAAAGTAGTGACGTGGTACGTCTGTTTCCTACATGCACTATCACAGATACATTATCCGTGTTCTACAGCCTTTCTTTTAGATGAAACCGACTGTGGTTTATCCGTGCATGCTATTTGGTATTTTCAATCCGGTAATAATCAGGCGACGCTTTAGCGGCCGAGAGATGAGATCATCACAAGGAACTAGGTCGAGACGTGCTAAGCAAATGCTTGCGCTTTTCATACCAGGCTCCGATTAAGGATCAGTATTGTCTAGGCGACCATTTGAACCGGCCTTGGTGTCTTTTTATCGCTCGTATCATTCACGTTTAATCGCTCCACCCAGGCCCACTTCAAATCATAGCAAGAACTGCGCATTCTGTTAATTAGACTTGGAAGGCGGCAGTAAGAAACTATAGAACAAAACAAAATAATAGAACAGGATGAGTCAAGTCTTTTGGAATAATCCTATTTAAAAGGTGGGATTTCGACGACTTGGCTAATGGCGTCGCCGTATCGCAGAGATTTAGTTAAGAATCGAGATATAATCTTCTTACGCAGGGTTTCCTTTATGAAGTAAGCAAAGCTTGAATAGAAAACAGAACAAACCCCTGACAGGAATGCTTTGGGCCACCGTAAGTTCGCGTCAGTCACTTAACGGATTACGGAAAGAAAACAGATACGGCTGTATGCAGTTGGGGCTTAGGCTTGCTCGAGTTTGATGCGTTCACGTTTTGATAAATTGAAAAGCTTTTAATATATAACTAATGGGTTCTCTCTAAAAGAGGAGATGGGACTTTGACACAGTGAATCAGTGCCAGAAGAGGGAAATCAAACGGCGTCATAGCAGAGTATAGCCGGGGCTATTTTACATCGAGTCCTGCAGTCTCGTCTGCCAGTTCCTGAGTAAGTTCATGTTTTTGTTTGATAATTAAGCAGAGTGTACTCAGAGATAATCATTTGACATGACTTTGCGCGGAGGTGCTAATTGGAAACCTGGCTATGGACCTAACCTATAACTCAAACTCCATGTCTTTCTACACTTCATTTAAGTTGCTGCTCACTTTTGACTTGCTTTAAAAACTGTCTACTGACTTAGGCCAGTAAAATATTTTCACAGCATGGACAGACCCGTTTCTTTACAAGGGTCTCGTCTAAGTCAAAGCTATCCGAGCAAAGCGGTTCTCAGTCAAAGCCCTAAATCTCGTGCACAATGCCACGTCTTGTATCAGAGCATTGCCCGTCTAGAAACCTAAAGTTATTAGATCTAGATTCTTGACGGCAAGGCAGGTTAAACTTCTCGTGACCTTCAGATAGCGATCTGTAGCTTGGTCTTCGGTGGAATCGGTGTAAATTAAAATCCCTCAGAAACACCAAAACTGACAATCTTCCATCATTGAAAGTGTTTTCGCAAGACCAAGCTTATGAATGACCTTTTTTGAGCGTGAAGCAGGTGACATTGTCAATGTACACCCTTACAACAACAGTGTTCAAGAAAGAGCCTCGACATGTGTCCCTGGAGTCAAGAGATTTCTAAATAATTACCCTTTGGTGAAATGTCCAAATCACTTTTTTTTCCGCAGTTACCGGAATTCGTTGTCTACAACTCGTAGGATCGTGTCTCGAGTTTTACCACAACAGCAATGTATTGTCCTAAATTACACTAGCTTAATTCAATTTCGCGCTTTTCTGCTTAGTAGTCTATTTCTTTCAATTATCGGCAAACATCACATATTGAAGCACACTTCTATGAATCGCAAAATTAACTAGTAGAGCAAAGTTGGCAATTTCTTGACATTCTTCCAAGGAAGAGGAACAGATAGGTAGGTAATCATTGTGCTCAAAGCGTCCGGGGGGGCACTCTCTTGTATATGGGCCGTATAGAATGACGGGTAACAAAAATTGCATATTTTGATCTTAACAGCGGTTAAGGGTTTTAAGAAGCGGGCCACACAGACCTACCCAATTCTTCTGGAGGTACCCCCGGTTTAAAACTCCTGCTGACTAATACTACAAGGGTAAAGTTTACGTCACGCTACTACCAGCTGTGATTTCGAAAGTCCAAACGCTGTTGTACTCGAGGTAACTGATATTCTGTAAATGTTTCTGACATACAAGGTGCATTGTTTCACTGCCTTGTTGCAAAAAATTTTCCGTCAAGATTTCTGCACCAAACCCAAGGTGCTGACGAACTAATTATCCTTTGTTCAAGGTATCCGAGGTTTGCCGTGACATGATTTATCGTTTTACGATGCAAGGTATATTCCAAGTCGATGAAACAATTGAACATTTTGAGATTCTGTTGACAACAGCGCTTAAATTGTCTTCGTTTTGCGCCTCATCTGAATCATGACTATGCTTCATCTGTGAAGAACGAAAGCCAAAAACATATGCCTTTCCTCGTTTTTGCATTGCCTTTCAATTCTTTCCGAAGAAATTTTAAATATGGTAAGAGGAAACCCCATTCTTGTTAAGCCCAGGATTTATGTTAAGGATCTTCATTCTCTGTTTGTACAGTGGTGCTTTATCTAATTCTCTCTAGCGCCTTTAAGTAACTTACTGCCTTGGTAGAACTCCAAAATAGTCTGCAACTCTCTTTCTCTCGAAAGATAGTTTGGCTAATTCCTTGGGGAGATCTCAGTCTAAGAGATGCTCATTGAGCTTTTCCATGGCTACAGAAAGACTATTCGGTAATTCATCCGGCTTCGAGAGTGAAAAAACAAAATGAACGTGCTGCGGAAATGGCGGGAAAACCATAGGATTTTCATCCACACTGCGTTCAAATGGAATTGGATTCCTAATTAAATTATTCTGAACGATAACAGGTAATTAATTAGGAAGTCGTACAGATCAGAGGGCAAACATTTCGTCTCTGGGATTTGACAGAAACCTCTTTTTAAATCTTTTAAGTTAATTTGTCTAAAACTTGGCTCTTAAAGCTGATGAGAAATCCATTTAAGTTTTGTTTTTATGTAGCTAAACTTTCAGCTAAAGGAACGAGTTATTTTCAGTCACTACTGGGGTAATCTTTGGGTCACCGCTACTTAATCAATTTCTGTAGAGCTCACAATAATTTAAAGACGAGCGTATTTTCGTTCAATTTTCACCGCGTTACTCGAACGCTATTAGTGCAAATCTAGTTAAGTTTTGTTTTTGTTGCTTAACATGCGTTTGACTGAGTGAGTTACTTTGAACTATGCCTGTTGAGGTAACCTTTGGGTCACTTGACTACTTTATTCAATTCAGAACTGACAATAATTCAAAGGCGAGCGCGTGTAATTCGCACCATGTGACCTAAAATCAATTAGAGAATTAAAAATCCTTGTTGAATGGCTTAAGCTTCTTTCTTGCAAAGATATGCCTTAAAATGCGGTTTAGACTCAAAAGGGAGCGCAAAGAGAGAGGAAGCACCTCCAAAGTAAAATGTTCTTTCTCCATGCAAGTCTGTGGATTTAACTATCCAGTGGGTGAAAATGATGAGCTGTTGAGTGGTACTGACTTTCACCGTTTATTGTTCTGCAAAAGGTGGTTATAATTGGCAAAAGTCTGTGAATGAAACCCCTTGGGTGTGACCATGAAACGAAAGCTATTGAGCAGTTCTTTCATGCGCTACTCTTTATTATACTGTACATGGTACATGTACATCTAACTTCCAACTAAGTCAACGCAAACTGATCTTGTGTGTGGCCATTTTTTAAAAAAGCTCTTGAACAGTAAATTTAAATAACGCTGTCCTCTTTCTAGTGCTCTGCAATCATGTAAAATTTGTGATATTTTGGAACAAGACCGCAACGTTTCGAGAAAGTCCAAGTGAATTAGTATCGACATGATGTCCTTCTCCAGTCCATCAATTTTGAATGCCACTGCACTCCTTTTTTGCATTACTGAAATTCCTGAACGTCCCGCAATCCGAAAGCGTCTTTATTCGGCTGATTTAACGACGTTCCCAATACTAAGAATTCGTCTTAATTCTACAAACAACACCAAGAAATCGTGGCGACGCCAAATTGGAAACAAAAACAAGAAACACGCGCTGCACACTTCAGCTTATACACGCGGTTTAATTAGTTTTGTATCGAGCAACAACAACGGTGACCTTGTAAGGCCAATGTACTGATGATAATGGGAATAATCCAAATTAAAACAGGAAGTACTTTAATCAAATCTTCCTTTCTCCGTCTCCGGCTTATCCTTGTAGATAACCAGGTACCCTGGTAGCTGGATGTCAAGGCCAGCCTGAAGGCACCTGACTCCAGCTAGCTTTGAGTCAAAGTTACAATACTACGCTACCAGATTTTTCCTCGATTCGCGGAATTTTTGTAATAAACGCCTTTAAAATTAAATCAAGCCAAAACATAATAAACTTGAAAGAAAAGGATTTCAGTAAAATTGGAAATGAAGGAATGTCGTTAAGGAGGGTAAGTGTTCTTGAAGTGATTCCCACTTCCTGATGGATTCTCCATGATTATTTCATTGTCAATAATTGTTCTAGAAACTTGTTGGCCACGGGCTTTGGTCCAATAATTCAACCATCGGTTTGACGATGCTCAGTAATGTGCGTAAAATAATGTGACAACCATTCTTTGAAATGTATATCTCTAAAAATAAAACGAGATAACCGCACAACAAAAACAAAAAATCCACACGCAAAAACACACATGAACAGTGTAAAATTACTTTGATGATAGATTTTCATCTTCCAATGTAATGTATTCCCAGTTATATACCAAATGCTAAAATGTAAAAAGGAAAGAAACTCTTTTTTGGCAGAAATCATTACTATTTCATGGGAAAACACCCGGTCGCCAATGCCAAAGGGGATTATGGGTATGATGGCAAAGACCCAATCAGCTTCAACCTTGTAAACAATGTAAAAAGTACAATTCATTTGCTATATGTAAAGAGATAACATGATCAATTTAGATTGTAAATACAATTCTCTAATAGCGTATTCTATATGAAACGAAGAGGTACAACAATACATAGGCGATTTCGTTTAAGTCTCCATTCCAAGAAAGTGTCATCAGTTATACGGGGATAAACTCAAGCACATGGTTACAAAACTACAGAATCCGACCACAAGAGCAAAGCGACTAGGTGAGCATCTCTTAATTACTCGAATAATTGGTTGAATTTTTTTTGTAATCAAAGTGGAAACCAGTTGCTTTCGGCGATGATCCAGGGCATATACATGATGTACCAGTGAAATGTATGATTGACTATGTTACATTACAAGATATTTTGTTGTAAAATTTACAAGCATGATACTGTTATTGACCTGGCGGTCCAAAGACGAAACGGATACTGCTATTACAGTTTATTCTGCGGTCAGATAATTTATTGACGTCGTTTGAAAATCGTGCAGCTATTTGTTTGTACTAACACTGCAGCTGTTTTTCTTCCACTAAATTCCTCTTTCCCGTCGTAATACACGCCAAGGTCAAATCAGAACAGTTTTGTTCCACTGGGCAATGTATAGAAATTACATTGAGGCGTCACGTTGGTCTTTTCAATTCAAATCAAACATACGCTTCGGTTGATCACATTGTTATTAGCGCCACCTTTCACGGAAAATTAGTTCACCGCCCAGCTTATTGGCACAAATCATTCTGTATGGCAATACATTTGTCCCAGTTTCCAAGATTTAACATCATGTTTGTAGTATAAGTGAGTTTTCAGTTGCTAAAATTGTATTGTGATAAGACTGACGGTTAAAATTTCCATTTTTATTGAATCACATAAATTCAAGAGAAAGCGAGAGGCCTATTGTATTTTGAGACGACCAGCCTGGATATAAATGAACCGATTATGAAGAAGATTCTAACAGCAATCGGTCCCACAAAGTATGGTCTAGACTAACTCGAGAAAACAACACCATTTTTGAGCGTTGACGGCTAATCGATCTGTACGCAAGGTAACTCAACATCTATAAAGTGATTCGTTAATAAATGGATGCCACAGCGATTGTCAAAACTTGATTGTCCCAAATCAAAACCAAGCCTTTGTTATTCACAGAGTTGTTTGCTTAGTTCTTTTGTTTGTCTTCGTTGCAGCCGGTTTGTCTATTTTTCGTGGATATGGAACACTTATTTGGTGGATTTCTATTGTTTCCTGTGCTTTGTTACTTCCTTTCTCCGTTACACGGGGCTTGGCGGAGAAAAATAGCTCTTCATTGAAAACGATCAAGGAGACTGCGTTGGTAAAATGGCTTGGGATTAATAGCGCTTACTGATTGTCTCTCGTAAATGGAATTCCGCATGTCATTTTAACTCAATTTCGAATAGCAAGGAGACTTGACTGTACGTCACACAACTGTTTGATTGGCTGAATCAAGAAACGAGCAAACCAGTTTATTGAAGGGCGTTTCATGCACTTCTATCATCAAATACGTTACTGAGAAAACAACAAAACGGCTCGTATTTTCATATAGTACACTCAACTCTCGCAAATACTTGAATCGGTCCGCTCACAAAATTCTTTGTCCAAGAATCTCAGAACTCTTTTGACAAATAAGTTTCAGACGAAGGAATGCCACTATCAAGTTAACTACGTTACTGTAAGTCGCATTGTGTTTCTACCTTCCTGTTGATTCTAAACCGTTGCAGTGTAGTTTTTTTCAGTTTTTCAGTGTAACATTACCCCAGCATTTGACCTGTTATGTTATCTTTTAAGTTTAATTTCACAGCGCCCTGTTCATAAGGCTTTTTTAAAATGCGCTCGCATGCCATACTGTACATGCGAGGCCTCCAGGTTCTCCGGGCAGGATTTAGTTCTGTAGTCCCTTTCCAACTGCCCAAGGTACACAATTGAAGTTTGTCTCGAGTATGACAGCTATTCAAAATTTAAGGCTGCCGACTGCAATTGAACACGAGTTCTTCAATCTTTAAATCGCGCGCAGTTATCGTTAGCTTTGAAAAAGCGTCATTCGCTACAGTTTTTAATTAAGAACAGGTTTTATCTGGGCTCTAAATCAGTCTGTTTGTTGTTTTTGTCTATACATTCAGTATACTGTGACATTTAAAATCCAGTAGTATCAACATTTCACCCAAGACTGTCCACAACTTCGATTGTAACAGGAAATGTAAACATCGGTCTTAAATGTTTGGCTCTCTGAAGAACGTACTTCCTGCCTAAGCATTGACAGTTCTGACGCACGCAGATAAAAAGTGTTAAACCCTTGTCCCTTCTGGCAATTACTCAAGTTCAATGACTGTGCACGTATTTAGTCGAGGACATTCTTACTTCGCAATGGCTACAGTTTCGGTCGAGAGCTTTTATAACGAGCTTGTGAAGATAAATGGTGCGTAATTTCTAAATGAGCAATCTGAGAGCGTCTTCAACTATGTTGATTTTGTTAATGCTGGCACGAAAGGGAAAAAAAAGCAACTATTCAGAAAACGACTAAACAATTGCTTGGATAAAAAAAAAGTTAACAAAGGTTGGAATGTTAATAAGCATTTTGCATCTGAAGCTTGCCGCAGAACGTTGTAGTAAGACCGTGGAAAACAAAATAGTTCACATAATGTGTTTTGAGGACATAGTATGCGCACGCCATCATTGACAGAGAAGCTATACCATAAGTCTTCAAACGGTGCTATATATAAGCGATATTAAAAGCACGACTTGAAACTTTGCACGAAGATAATCATTTCTCACGCCAGGGGAAGATATCATAGTCTTTTGCTCACGCTTAACAGCAGACGTATCGTGCCAACAAGTTTATATATTTAATTAAGAAAAGTCGTTTCAATTTTACAACGTAAGATCATCTTACGTTGTGTAAGTTGTGTAAACGCTCCACAGTTAACAGATTCTGTTAATGCTTCGAGTTTACTATAAAACTTCATCGCGGATTGCAAAACTAAAATAAAAACGTTTTCTTGCAGTTGCATGCGTGGCTCCCTAACTAAAATGAAAGCCCTTCCATCCAGTGGAATGCTACTTCCTTCCTTATTGAATATAGAGCTATTCTACTGATGACAGACTTGTTATATTAGGAATATTCTCCACTATTGACGGCATAGCGTTCAACCACGGGCAAACAATAAATATCAGCAGTCCGAATTTAAAATTTAAAACACGAAAAATGAAACTGCATTGAAAATGTATGTTGAGATCTTAAGATCGGGACAAAACATGGCAGAAAACTATCAATATGTTAGATCAAGTATTGAAAAAAAAAACTGAAAGGGAAACACTACTGAGTTTGAAATGTACTCAGTTTTGGCTTAACTCAAAGTTCGCGTTTTATTTTTACATTTCGCTTGTTTTGTGTATGTCTTGTCTGCAACCACGGAGCGCCATCGTCTGCAGAAATTTCATACAATTGAACATGCCGCCCTAAATGATTAACCCTCCAAGACTTCACCCAAAGGAAGGTTATTTCCTTTGTTATAGAATTCGAAGCAACTTTAACCACGATGACTGACTTTAATCCACTAGGAATGGTTGGTTTTCATCGCCAAGTTATCACCGGCGTTGTGGACGCAGACATGCGTTAATCAGGGCCAAATAATGGTCAACAATAACTAACTATACCTCTAGTCTATGGGCAAATATTATTCACTTGAAAGTCTGTCCAAATATAAAACCACGAAAATCAGTAATGTAAAATGTAGTTTGATAAAAAGTTGGCGCAAAAAATGGCGTAACGTTATCAATGTGCTAGGCAGGGAGGTAGCCGGGGAAAAAACATATGTGATTGACGCAAGATCACTCATAAAAAAACTGACTGAGGCAACGTCTATGGCAGCTTAAATTATATTTCTAGTGTAGGGTGTTGACGACGACTGATAAACAACAAAAACGAAAAAAAACAAAAAACAAAAAAAACAGTGGCTCGATTTGCTTCATACTAGCTACAGACCTGCTAGATTAAATTTACTTATCGAGAAGGAAAGGAAAAATAGAAACCAAACGGCCGAGATGGAAATGTAATTTGGCTCAAATGTTGGGACCGTAAACATGAAGGAAAAACTATGAAAGTGCTAGAAATAGCAAACAAAAAATAGAATACCACTGCTGAGTTGGAAATGTCAATATTTTGGCTCAATGTCAAAAATAACCAGTAATCACATTTTGTATGTATTTGGTTCCATCAAATTATTTTTTTGGTCTATAACTAAGACCTCCATTGTTTAAAACTTGATCTAGATTTTACAAAAAAAAAAAACACACTAATTTCTTTTCACTCTTGCAGGTAAATCGTAAAGGTTTTGATTCCTAAAAAGGTAAGTTGAGAATAGAAGAACTTTTGTTTTAATAAGAAAATTCTATAACTTTGAAAATCTGTGAGGTGCTTGCTTATCAAGTGACATTGCAATTGAGAACACCGGCTATTCTATCCTGCGTATTTCAAAACTTAGGCCGCAAATGTGCATTAAATTATCAAAATATTTTAAATAATTGCAAAAGTGAAAAGAATTCAGCCGACTTAGTGGCTTGTTTGGAGAAATACCCATGCGTGACTTAGAAAGAGAATTAATACAAATTTAAGTAATTTGAAGTTTGTTGGGAAAACCATTTGACATGAAACCCATTCAACCTCGTTCCTCCATGGACTACGCTAATGCGGTGTCAAGTGATAATGGCTGTTCTGGCCAAAAATAACTGTTAAAAAAAAAAAAATTAAATCTGAGATTGTCTCGGGTCAGTCTTACACATTCTTGATGCTACTCTTTGTTTCTTGAGGTTTACTGTTCTGATTGTTAAAATACGGTTTGCACATGCGTACATTTATGCAACACCTTGTTCGCCGAGCTGATTATGTATCAAATTCCCTAAGATTTGAAGTCAATATCACAATTTATACTACGAGACTGAAACTGAAAATTAGGTGTTTTCATGTGGTCTGTCGCGGGTTCTATTAAACCCGGACCGGCAGAAACCCTAGAGGTAGTCACCGAAACGACTGGTCTGAGACGCAATTTACCCTATAGCTAACCAGTGCGTTGATAGGTCGACTTGAACTGACACTTGCCTTAGATAATCTACAGTCCATAGCTTAAGGGTTTCAACGGGGCGTCGCCCCTATATATAATCTTAAAAACCTCTTTTAAGCTAAGTGACTCAAATCACACCTGCATTATTCCGTTTTACAAGTTTGTGGGTCTATCAAGAAGACGTTTTGAGCTAGTCGCACTTCTTCTTCTATCATGAGGTGTGTGCTTCCATCGATTTATGTTCCTTTCGATTTTTTTCTTTTGGCGGCTCGATATCTTGAAAAAGTTTTTTAAAATATACACCTTAATTCAATTTCGGGCGATTTAGCCGGGCGCATTACTCTTCTTCCGGCCCGGACAACGCAAGGGCATGAAGGAAAATTGACTGTCTGATTACGCTTCAATTAAGAAAAAGGGTATGGATTTCTATATTCCAGGCAGGTGTTATAAAAGGTCACGTCTTAACGCTGGGCTTGGAAAGCATTCAGTTTCACTGGGTCTCGAGTAAGCTAAAAGGTTTGAAGAACAGATTGATCCACATCAACAACTGAAGAAAGGTACAAGATTCCACTTCTATTTGGAAGAAACTCGGCGTACTTCTGCAAGGGAGAGATAAAAATTCATTTTCGTGTTTTTGCCGTAACACAGAGTGACAATTCATAGTCTCTGTGCTAGGACAGGTGATCATTCAAAGGAGCATTGGTACGGTATGTTGCGTAATTTTGGCGTAGGACAAAATTACCATTAAATTGAAGAAAACTTGAAAATGATAGCTTACTAGGACAGAGAAACACCAAAAAGATATTCATAAGCCATAAAGGAACAAGGATCGGGTAAAGTTGGAGAACATTAACACGGACAACTAACGACGAGAAAAAAATAGGCTCGCCAACTTTAATATGCACTAGAGCGATATTGGAAAAAAAAACAGCCAAGCCGACACTTTTTCCCACTTCGGCTCTCGGCCCAGTACGAGATAGAAGTGTTTTAAATTAATATGGTTGTGGACTTGTTCAAAAGTAGAACAAAGAAAGAAAGAATCCAAAAATCGAAGTCTTTTTGTTGTCGTTGTTGCTCTTTTTCCAGGAAACTGCGTTGATTTGGAGTAAAAATGGAATACTATTGAGTCTATTTAGACACTAAACTTATAGTTAATAATTAGGATCTCACGGCCAAGCCGAGCAAAACACTTATTTGAGCAACAGGTTTCCTTCGATTCTGTGATTGCGTAACAACGAAAAAGGATCTAAAATCTGAAAAAAAAAGAAAGAAAGAGAGAATGAAAGAAAGAAAGCCAAAAGCTTGTCAAATTTTTACACTACGCAGTTTTTTCGTCGTCTCTTGGCACGGTTGTAGAAGACAGCCAAGTGAAACAGCAGTTAGAGACAGGGGGAGAGTGGAGTTTCGCGGGCTTGTTTATCAGTTTACCTTTGGATTCACGCGTCCTTCGCGGGGCGTAATTAATTTGTTTCCCACGATATGAAAAGACCGTGGCGAACTATGCTAGGGTCTGGAACGCTTAAAATTTGAAAACTTTAAGTTGCTGTACACAATTCTCTTCAAAGTCACAAGGGACGGACCCCCTCCAAGCTCGCCACAAGCAAAATATGACTATTTTTTCTTCGAGTCGGCAAACAATATTCTGATAAATTTGCGCCTGAAGGTCATTTGGGATTGATAATTGTTTATATTACAAAACTAAACACAATACTCGATCTAATCCACGAGAATTTTTGGTATGCCATTGTTGTTAGTGAGTGTCACAGTTGTATTTGCCTGGCGAGCGCTTGGCCTTTGTCACTTGTCAGTCACGCATCAATGGCGTTAGTCACGTGGTCCTCACTAGATCACTCGGCCTCATCTGTCATGAAAATTTTAAACAGAGCAGGAAAACGGGCAATTGTCTCGTAGAAAGCCCTCTGTAGTAGATCGCTCGCACAATTTAACTCAAACTAACTTTTTCTAAGGCGATGGATTTCGAAAACCAATTGTAGTTTCTTTGATCTTTTTCTCGAAGAACCAAGTAACTGCTGGGGAAAGCCGTGAAGACGACGCTGAAATCAACAAGCGGCAGATTGAAAACTACTCTATGTGGTTGATATCAGCACTGAAATCGACATGGAATTATTTTGCCTTAGATGTGGGTGGTTTATGCTCTTATTCTGGACGATCCAAAGTCTGAATTTCGCCCAGGGTGAAGGTAAGCAGCGTTAAAGATGTTTACTTAAAAAAGCTTATATCTAGGTCCGATGACTTCCGTTTTTCTCGCATTCGTTTCCTATAAAGACGACTGGCAAATAGGTTAATGGTAATTTCAGCTCACTCTGATGAACAATACCCATAAATTAGTCACAACGTTGGCAGCAGTCGTATTGTTTCATTTCTTCAATGGGCTTTTACGTTCATTTGCCCTTCGGGAATCTTTAAACGAATGACTCTAACGTAAATCTTATTCCACTTCAATGACTTTCATACTTCGAGGCCTTGGCGAGTTGATAATTTTGTAAACAATACTTGACTACACGAACGCAAATAGTAGGCCTATTCGGCCATTTCATTTTAAAGCCATTTGCTACTCCGATAAAGGATGCTTGATGGATGAAATCATCGAAGAAGGCATACGATGAAATATCATGTCTCGCGTTGCTACGTGAAAGCTCGTGGGTTGAGAATTATATTTCAATAAGCAACCTGAAATTAGCTTCGCTTAATTGCTATTGCTGTGTTTTTGACACGGTAACCGCTTTTGCTCATTTTGTCCGTTTGAAAAAGAAAATGTCGGTCTTGCCTGAAATGGGGATCCAAATAAAACGTCTTCTACATCTCGCGTAATCGTTTTAGGCTAAATTGCTTAGCGAATGATGCGAATTCAATGGCAACCGCAATCGCTTTTTGAACGCGGGCAAATGTTAAGCCATTCTAGCTCGCTTTAAAAAAAATTTCCCAACATCAAATAATGTTTGTACGTTCAGTTCTTTCGAACTCCGATATAGCACAAGAACAAAGATTTCTGTACCTACAAATAACAGATGCAGAACATGGATTTCACCACGCGTTAACATTGCGTGATTTCAGATTATTGTGCCTGTAAAAATGTCTGCTGTTCTCCGGTTTATGGCGATGCCCTCTGAGTATTAATTCAGGAAAGGTTAGTCCAATATCTGCCAAATTTAGCAGCTCATCTATTCGATCGCGGCGTCGAATATTGGACGAGGTACTAACTTTGATGGCTTTCGGTTCGCCTTGAAAACGATATTTTGGTGGAGAACAATAGCCCAGTGGTCTACCACGGTTCGATTGCCTTTTTTCACGTTTTTGACGAAAACATCAACTAAAGCGTTGGTTTTAAAGGTTTCGTGGCAAAGATGATGAAAAAGAAAAAATAACCGAAAATGTGTACGAAAATCGCAAGTAGTTAGCGGTTCGTTTTCAGAGTCACTGCTGAATTAACATTTTTGATTCACATATAAATTAATAAGATTTTTGCACGCGCGTTGAGATCCCAATTGACATATATACCCCTTGGCAGTCAAAAGGACTCGCAGAATTGTTTGAAAGGTTATTCGTATCGGATTTTCAGTAAATTTTGTCAACAGCCCAGTTGGACTTCGCTAGTATCAAAGACCCTTAGTTTCAAGACATCAGACTGTAAAACCAAATACCCTTCTACGAAGCGGGGCGTTTAGAAAGGGATTAGCTTTCCGCACTATAGGCTGTCGAACATTTGATCCGCGGTTTAAAATTTCAGAATATCCACACGTTTGCTCGAATGTGCTTTTTTTTCTTAAGCGTAGGAGAATATTTCAGTGCTTTAAAGATCATCATTAAAATGGCCATCAGATTAGTCGGCAGATAACGTTTCTGAAATTAGCTACGGCCGACGAATTCGAATTTTTAGTACGTTCAAGATTGAAGGCCTCTCTTGTACATGAGGAAATCAATTTTTCTGCACTTTTCAGTACGGTTGCTACATTCAAAATGTCTCTATGTAAAAGAAGTGACTTCTGAGCACAGTACTGAGAAGATATAGATAGAAATGACATGCCAAATTTGAAATATTTTCACACAGGATTAGAAGAGCAAATAGAGGCTCGGTCCTGGCTTTTGGAAAGCATTTTAAATTCGACTATAATCGACTATTATCTCCTGGCAGCCGAAAATTGCTTTCATCTTTAACAGATATGGGGCTTCATTGTGAATTTTAACCACATTATGCGTTCATGACTAGGAGCATATCTGTTGTTGTCTAGAACAATTCTCATTCAATCACCACGTCCTGTGCCTCTTTTACGAGGAGTGGGTGAGGCCGACTGACCCCTCTTTCACCATGTGGGTTGGTTATTCCGGGTTTTACGAAAAACGTCTATAAAATAGTTTTGATTATTTCCTGTGATGAAAATGCTGCAATTTTAAGCCCTAGTATACTTGCCGGCACGTGTACAGAAGTGCCGTGCAGAAGCCGCAGCTACAGAGTAGGTGGAGGGAATGGCAGCCTCCACCTCGCTTTACCCCGACACTTGAATTTCACTCAAAAGTAATAAACACGCGAAAAATATTTACACCTCTATACATGCTTAGCATACACTCTACATGTGTGCTAGGGAGGTTAGAACTACGTGTTTGATCAAAGAGTTGGGGGAATCCTGGTTGGAAGAAGCCTAAGGGTTAGAATCGGTCTTTCTGTACCAGGGCTGTTTAAAGGCTGCTAACTTTTTGGGCCTTTTAAATTTGGAATTAAGTTCTGAACACCACGCATTTTAGAGAATTTTGGCAGTATTTTGTCTCATTTTTACTGCAGCAAACGTAACACCTGTTCTTTCTATTTGACCATCGCATTCAAGGCTATCATTTTTGACGCGCGTTTAGGTCACCCGACCATTCTCGCTTCATACTCGTGGACGCCTTAGTTCCACAGCGACCGCATGTGACCCAGACATGCCGCCGTCTAATGCCACACTGATATCATCCATAGATACGTAAACAAGATGACAACTTCTCACAAGGGAGTAAGCCAGGGGGACTCTGACTTTGCGCTAACCGGCACGTTCTATTTGCATCTTAAACTGAACAGCACTTGAAATGATAAACCGAACAGCAGGCGTCTTGCAATCAGTTGTTCCAATTCCAAACTTCTACGGAAGTTGACCTCTAAAAGAAAATATTTATGGATTGTTTGTGGTTTCCTTAAAGAGTGATCTGTTAAATTTAGTTTTTGGACCTGTTCCCTCTGTGTTTTAATCGTAATAACTGTTACAACCTTTCAACAAAAGCTTATGGAGAACGCCACCCATTCTAGAATTTTCAGAGTTAACGTTCGCGTAGTCATGTCGTGGTCAAATTCTCCACAAGAATTCTATGTTCATGAGACATTTTCAAAATGTTGCAGGCTGATCTGTGAGATAAGTTTATTGATAAGTTTGTTTTATCGACCCAGAAAAACAACTGCCTTCTTGAGATTAACCCATTCACTAATTTTTCAGTTCATCATTAAATCCAATTGTCATGTATCGCCTTTGTGTTAGAATTGTCGCCTATGTCAATTATATCGCATGTCTTTTGATCCTTCCTACTTATCAAAAGTAATTGATTGAAATAGAGCTAACACATTCCAGTACAATGATTCTTAAAATAACACGGATTTTCCTCATCCTTTCATCCTCTAGATAAACTGTCCCGTTTTTGACATCTTTCCCATTCAGGCATTAATCAAATTTGTGTGTCTGCCCGACTGGCTGGCTCTTTTTTACCATGTGCCTATCTTCATGTGTAAAAAACAATTATTATGTTTTAATAACTTATATAAACCAGGCTGTTTGCAATTAATTTGGTCCTTGTGGAAAGATGTTGAAACCTTGCCTGGCCTCGAGCCAAATTAAGAAAAAAACAATGCCCATCTTAAGGCAAAAAAAAGTTTTGCAATAATAAGATTTTTTCAACTTTAAATCTGCCTGATGAGTGCGTAAGCACGAAACTCAGAGTCGCAGTGAATCATGTGTTTTCATTTAGTATCCCAATTCTATACACCGCTCTACACAAATGTGTATTGAGCACTCTTCAGCAGTGTTTGCTACAACTTCTCATGATTTTCTTTCAACATGTAGATATTTTAATATGAAATTCCCTTACTGTATAGTATGTTCCTCTACACATAGTTGTTACAAAAGTGCAGTTTTCTGGCTACGATATTTGTTTAGCCATCTCTCTGATTTCTGTTTCTATTGGGTAGGGCAGCTGTAATGGGGAGGGGGGGGGGGTAATATTTGTTAAAATGTGACGTTTCCGGGTACTAAGAGGTAAACTATCTTTTTCTTTACATTTCTTTACATTCTAATCTCCTTCTTATTAGAATGCTATTCTATGGCAGGAGGTATTCTGCAACATACATCTCTGAATGCAAGTGATTAGATGACAGATCTTGAATGTAAACTGCAGAAAGATTTTCAGACACAAATGATAATCACAGCAGTGAAAAGTAACACCTGAAAAAAGAAAATAACCCTTCAATGGCTTTCAACCCATCAATAAACTGTGAAAATAACACCTGAAAAAAAAAAAAAAAAACAGGCTTCAAGGTGATTCCAACCCATGATCTCTGTGATACTATCTCAGATAATTTGTAAAATAACACCTAAAAAAAAACAAACGTCAGGCTTCTCGAGATACTATCACAGATATAGTATCCCAGAGGTCATGGGTTTGAATCTGTTCAAGCCTAAATAATGCATTATTTTCACAACCTGGCTGCTTAAGTTGTTCTGTAACCATACATGTAGTCAATGGAGGGCGATGGTTATGAAACCAGATAAAGTTCTTTCTTGTATGCTTTTGTTCTTTGTTAGGCCGCACAAAACACAATAAGTGTTTTACATTTGAGTGAGGAACCTACCCATACAAACAAATTGGTTAAAAAATAAACAATTCATGCATGCACACTGTCTATGAACCCAAAACAAATCATTGTACAGTCATGGACCTTCCAACAAAAACCTTGTCATCTTTGTTTGATCCTTTGATGTTTGCAGGGCCATATAACTATTCCCATTTCCCATCTATTAACTATTACATAACTGATATCATTATGTCTTACATTCAATGATGTCTTTACATGCAGTAAAAACAAAACATTTTAGAACCTAGTGGTCTAAGAACCTTCTGGCAGATGAAATTTGCCAGTTCAGTACCCTAAAAAATATACAAAAAATATCAAGATCAAGCAGGTACATGTACTTATGTGAGTGTCGTAGTTATTCTGACAAATATTTTAACCAAAGAGTGTGACCTTGAGACTGCAAATTTATGTTATGTTAGAAAATACATAATACAGTTTGTGATTAAACACTGTATGTTTAAGGAGCAAACCTACTGGTAAGTTTATTTATTTTTTGGTAATCAACAAGTGTTTCTCCTTCATCCTTTAGTCTAAATTCTCAATAACTACCCCAAAAATGCCATGTTGGTTCCTTTGGAGGGTCACAAACATGGCTGCTGTATAGAACCCTGTCCCTGTCAAGCTAAAATGTTGGTAAAATGCCAAGTTCCTATAGGGTCTATAATCTGATGAAACTAAAAGCGCAGAAGGAAAGACAATTTTTTATTCTGGAATATGGCTATGTCACATGAAAACCAGCAATAGCTTGATTACAACAGCCTAGATTAACCCTTGACCTCTAAATCCAACCAGGTTGTATTACAGTACAAGTGCATTAACATAAACTGTCATTTAGGATTTTGGCTACAAAAGAGGTATACACTATATGCCAAATTTGAAACTAGCTGAACAAAAAAAAGTATCAGATTTTATTTTATTTGAAAAGCAATTGTGCAATCGGCAACTGAACAGAGTGAAATAAAAAAAACAACTTGAACTGTGTCAATGTTCAATAGTATTCAACTTGTACATTTATACAATGTAACAAAATGTGTACCTTATCGGGTACATTTCAACAAAGTGTAATGAAATCTGCATGGGTGTACATTTATATATCATAACACGCACATTCACATGCATGCTAAGTCATATGATTATGTATAGGAAGGTGATCATCACCAGACACTCTTAACAAATTTGAATTACAATCAAACTTTGACCTTTGCTCTGATTACTTGTGAAACAACAAATTATGTATTTTTACAAAATGACCAGTCACTGGATATGCTTTCTTTCCTTAAAGAAAAAACACATCATTCTGCTATGGCATTCAAAGGTTAAGTAGAAATTTAGCCGTCTTTTTCCTGGTAAACTGACCTCTGGACGGAGGGAGTCCCCTGCAGTGAGATCGCCCAAGAACAAAGTATTAAAGAAAATGAACAGGATGTTATGCATTAAGTTACACTATTTAAAATCATGACACCATCCTTAAGCTAGTGCTGATTGTTGTTTTCAAATTTACAAGTCACATCTTTCAGTTACTTTTCTTGTGCCACACGCTAAGTTTTCTACTTACGAGTTAAAAATAACCGCTTTCACAGCATAAAAGCCTGCTTGGAGGATAGACCAAGTTAGCAAGTTACCGTATATGTGAAGGCTAATTTTGCTACAAAAGGTCTCAGTATTTTTCTCTGCAGTGTTAATTACGTAAAGGATTTAAGACCAAATGGTAGCTTTTATGTATAGTGCATTTTTATTATCTATAGATCTGCAAATTTGACATCATATTTTTCAATTCTGTGTGAGAGCAACCTTAACACATAAAGTACCTCTCAATACAACAAAATTACTGCAAAATAATCTCAAGATAAAAAGTGACTACTCTGTACGCTGTTTTTGTTTTGTTTTGTTCAATTTCTGAGGCATTTACCAACTATGGCGCTGTTACTGTAGAATCAGTTTGTTCATCATTAAACACATTTTTAAAATTTTGTTCCAGCACCAACAGCAACTCTAACAGCTCCAAATGGAGCCCTCGACAGAAGCTACATACACTTAATATGCCAAGTCACGGGGGACCCACAGCCAAGCATCACATGGTACAAGAATGGTGTTGTTCTTACAGTCAGGGCCAGGGCACAGAAGTTCCCCCTCCCCAGTGGTGAGCTGCTTCGTTTGGGTCGCATCTTGAAATCACGTCATGAGGGTGATTATACATGCAAAGCTTCTAATGCAGACGGCACAGCTACATCTCAAACAACGTCAATATATATCTATAGAGGTTAGTTGAACAGCAGTTATCTACAAGACCTACGATACCATTCAAAAGTGTATTTATTTACCGTTTGTTTTCTTCTGTGACATTGTGACAACCAATCTCTAACCCATCCCAAATCCACCCCTGTAATAACTAAAGAAAAACCAACGTCTCATATTTGTTGAACAGAATTTAAATGTATCTACAAGCTTTTTGTTTACTTCTGCAACATTGTGGACAGCCATTTTAAAATATGTACACTTTCTGTCAGCCAATTTCTAACTCACTCCTCCCACAATTCCTCAACCTCAACTCCTACTTTACTGAAAAATAAATTATAATAAAAAAAACCAAACGAACCACATGTTACAGCTGCGATTTACCCGTAGCTTCTTCATCGGAAGACCATCGCTTTTTATCTCCTAGCAACATTAAACAAAATATTGCAGCACTTGTGCGCTGTTGCTCAGCATAAATTTTGTGCCTGTTCAGTTATGTAGAACGTTGAAGTACGAATCTGATTGTGCACGATGCTGTTATGCTTCATACTTTGAACTTGTTCTAAATGTTGCATACTTTACGATACGTTACGAAAATGTGCATATTCGTTATAAACTTCAATATATACTTACCAATAACTCACCTTCCGTAACAAGTGTATTGTTCGTGTTCCTTTCATCTCCCTGGTACGTATTTTCCTATTTTATATTTTACACGCAGAACGTTTCATCCAAAAATTTCCTTGATTTCTCGGTCAGCGGTTGGTCTAAAGTTGCACGATAGTACGTAGTGTAATAGTCGCAATTTTTGGTGCTTAAAAACTTTGAAGGGAACAGATCGAACTATCAATCAAATAGACCACCGCAAAGGTGTTCAAGCTCTTGATAATCGGCTTGGATAGAAATTAATTAAACTGCCCAAAAACCTCAAGATTTAAATTAAAAGCATTCCTGCAAATTGACAGTAGTACGATTTTATCTTGTATGGAATGAAGCGAAGATGTCTGAGACAGCTTTCGACGTGCACATGTGTTTGGGCTATTCTCTGTCAGTCGCCAAATTCCTTATAATTTCTACAATTCAATTGCATTGAGCAGTTTCTGTTATTCTACATGAGCTGCTCTGACAATTCGTATTTTGTCCAGAATGATCCGTCGACTGTTTTACCGTTTTTTATTGTTGTCAATAATGCTATGAACACCAGCAAACATTTTTAGCTCTGATCTGACCAACCATATCATGCAATAAGAACTAAGGTTCTGTATACCTTAATCTCCTTACATTTTATTATCTAAAGCTCTTTTACATTTCCTCTTTAGAAGTACATACTAAAAATTGTTGACTCTGAAAGAACCTCAGTTTTTTTTCCTGCTCAACTAAGACACTCCTGCTTGCTTTCTTGGTTTTGTCAATATTTGCTCATGTTTACCTTAGTTTGTTTTGCCATTGTTTCCTCTTTTGGGTGTGTGTTCGACCCCTTTTGTTTAAAGTTATTCTTAATTGAAAAAAAAAGTAAGTAAAAGTCGCAGGTTTTCATTACACCTTTCAGTAACTGTTTACAAAGCTCAATAATACACCTTTTTGTTTATCATCACATTTATGAAACACAAACTTAAAGTCACGCAAAAAGCCGAAAAGGCAGAGAAATATATTCTAATTTCTCCTGATGTCTAAGTTCGATCAGTGACAGTGACATTGTGCTAACATTTCATCTAATTAAATTAACATTAAAACAACTGTGCAGTGATCATAAGGGAAAATTGATACGTCGGTTAAGGGCGGACCTAAGAGTGTTAAGGGTAAATCTCTCTCCGAACACTTTTCCCTCGTTGTGTGCATTACAATAAAGGTCTGCTCGAGACAGGTATTTGTTTTGCTCATTATCTGAAGACAGAACCCCCAAGAAGGCGAACAGACAAAGTGCTTTGTGAGCTGTCGAAGCGTTTGTTTTACCAACAGGGAGCAGTTATATGTGGTGCTCCAAGATGGAGACTAATTTGCTAGGAGAGGTTTTCATTTTTTAGTTTCATAAAAGAAATGTCGGCCTTAGTACTACGTTTACTCGGTCAAGGTCTATCATTCGCCATTTAAAATCACTTCTGTGTTTCAAGCAATGCGTGCTTCATTTGATTTAAGTTAATAGTCTTATTAACTCAGGTTTACCTTAGGAAACAATTCATCTCCCTGGAGTAATTTGATGCTAAACAATAATCGATGTGACTGGCAGCGTGGCTTAATGGATAAGGCGTTCGACTTCTGATCGGAAGATTGAGGGTTCTAGTCTCTTCGTGGTCGTTTCTTTTAATTATATTTTTTCTTCTTTATTAACTTATTTTCTTCGTTTGTTTTAATAAATTAACCGTGTTGTCTGCCAAACGATACGAAAACTTACATAATGTCGAATCTTCCTTTGTGATTTCGATAACATGTATAAGAAGTTTGTACGTGCAGGATCGTTGTAAATCACTTCTGTAAGCTATCCATGACGATTCATGTTAATTATCGTGCATTTTTTTTAAAGATGGGTAATCTCAAAGTGCAGCTTAAAAAATGCATTGAAAATTCCTTTTTCACTAGAAGGATAACCATGCCCTTAATCCGGCTTTCAGCTAGTCAGCTTTCTGATAAGTATGGTCGGTCGGCCAGCAAAAAAGCTTAACAAACGCCCACCCTGATAACATGATTTTTGTTCCGTTGTCTGGCTCTTTCCTGTTTGTTTTTTTGACTAGAAAACATGGACATAGCTATGAATTTCCACTTGTTTTTTTAGTTATTTCCACGTAAAAGTGTAAACCAACATATATTTTCTTGTTTCCTTGATCTGCACAATGTTACTCCCTTGTATTTGTATATTATTTTTGAGCGTGTTCTCTGACCATTTCGTTTTTCAAGGTTAGTAAATTATTGTCATCTGTTTTCACCATTGCGACATATTCCGCAAAATATCTCGTAGTAAAATCTTTCAATTGCGTCGGCTTTCACATTGTTGGCGCCTAAAAAAAACCTCACTGACCTTAGTTCATCAGCCTGCGTAGCAGCCGTTTCCTTTATTAACAACAACATCCTCTTAATTTCACTTATCCCTTTACTTTTTCTGGAGGAGAGATCTAACAAGCAAACGGGCAAAGCGTGCCTGGGGTGAGAAAAAAAATTGGGGAGAAAAGGGAGGATTCGCATTCGCATTTTCGTTCCCTTCGCGTGCTTTTTTGGAAACGCCCGCTGCCCAGGCTGTATTTCACGAGCACGCTTTCACTGACGGAAAGCCTTGGCCTTGAATATATGGGTTATTGGCCAAGCTTGTTCGATCACAGGATCACTGGATATTGGCCAGGTTCTTTTGTTTTTTTTTAGACAGAGCCAACCATAATTACAATAAATTAATCTAACCGGTCCAGATGCTTCTTATCATTAAATACAACCTTTATATCTTCAGCATCCAGCGCGCCTTCAGGATTCCCAAGAATAGTCAAGAATCCTGGATTCTCTGTAGTAACGAGCGGTGACGATGGTTCTTTTGAGTGCAATGCCACAGGAAACCCATCCCCAGTGATAACATGGTTAAAGGAATCAAAACCTCTCGAATTGTCAGACCCAAGAATCAGCATACCCAAGCCAGGGACCCTGAAAATCACTAGTGTCCAGGCTTCCGACGCCGGAGGGTACGCGTGTGTTGCGACCAATAGCCTGGGGATGGTTTATTCACGTGTTGCAACTCTTGTACACAAAGGTTTGTGTCAAAAATTGATTAAGTTGTAGAATACTCTTAGAGAGAGCGCTATCAGAACTTGCGAGTTCTCTCGCGTGACGCGCGTGGTGTACAGTCTTTTCCTCGCGCGTTACAATCCGGTGGATTGGATCAGTCATTTACCAATCTGCGTGTGCCTGTAAATATGGCGTTCGAAAACATGTCTAACTAGAGAAATTGTCTCGAATTCTCTGCAGGAATGTTAAGAGATGTTATGTCATTGCAATTGGTAAAGGAATTTAAGTTATATTTCAAACTCGTACTTACAAGTTCTTCTTTGTAAAAGTAGTTAGCGATCTACTTAGTGAAAAAACCGCTTTATATGTCTGTAGAAATGGCGAGGAAAGCCTGCCTGGATATGTCAAGTAAAAATTCACACGCACACGTACATATACACTCTTACATTCTCTACACCCTTTTCCTAACTTGCTGAAAGAATTTTGTCCTTTACGAAACGGTTTAAGGGACTTCAAAGCTGTTGACATTACATGCATGCAACTAACGTTGAAATGCTTCCATTTTAGTGTCTTACAAGAAACCAGTCATCACCAGTCCCCCTCAACCTGTAACAGTCGACCCAGAAACAGTTGTCTACTTGAATTGCTCGGCCACAGGTTACCCAAAGCCGTCTATTGTGTGGGAACGTGACGGCATCAGACTAGCAGGGGGAAGTGCTGATGGCGTGTTGACCGTTCAAGATATTCAGAAGTCTGGGAACTACACTTGCGTGGCAGTTAACAACAGAGGACAGGCCCGGGCCTCCGCTTACGTCACTGTGCGAAGTACGTCGAATGCGCTCTACTGTCTAAGTGGTGTCAATGAAAACTGCCTGAAAATACAATTGATACCTTGTACAGCATAATACACAGTACCATATTAAAGTACTGCTCGTTAGCTTTCTTCTGTATGGTCATACAGTAGGGTGTTATCCACAGATTTCAAAGTTAGAGTCACCTTGTGTAGTATAATGAACAGTACCACATAAGAGTATTCATTACAATGGTCACACACCAAGCATAAGAGTTAAACATTACATGACGTAACCTCTGATTTTGAGACTAAAAGGTTGAAAATATTTGCCCCATCGTGAATCTTTATACAACACTGTAGGAGACTACAGGTACGGATCCTTACATACCTAATAAGGATCTACTCCCACTGAAAAATGCCGAGCCCGTGCAGTTGCTAAAACAGTTACACTTAACGACATGGTTGTATCTCTTGCAGAATTGCCATTCGCTCCAACAAGACCTACTGCAAAGGAGATAACTGCAGACTGGATCACCATCACATGGCAGCCCGGGGGAGGCCCCCAGGTGGAGTCTTACACGTTGTACTATCGCGCCAAAACCTCGAATCAGTGGATAGTCACCAAAGATATTCGTGGCCGAACGTCCTTTAGTTTGATGGAACTGCAGCCGTATACCACTTACCAGTTTCGCCTGTTTGCTTTGAACGACCTGGGGACCAGCAAACCGAGTCCTCTAGCTGAATTCACAACATCCCAAAAAGGTTTGTAGTCTAGTAGTATTTTACACGTGCTAGAGCAGATATGGACACATCAGGCCGAAAGTGAAAGGCGCTGATCGCTGGTTCATTGTTATGTGGAGGCATCGTGGCCGACTGGTTAGGGCGCCGGAGTTGAAATCTGGAGGTCGCGTGCTCAAGTCCCTCTCTGACCACGTAGCCGAAGTTGTGTCTCGTTAGACCCCCTTGTAAATAGCGAACTGGTCTGCCTCCTGCCAGTTGGGACTTTTGAGCCTAGTTTAGTTGATAGACCTTCAGGTTAAGTGGTGTGTCTGTGAACTAGTCTGCCCAGTATGTCTGTGAAATACGGTGGCCCATATCTGCAAACACAACAAACAATTCTTGAAACACAAAACAATGTTTCGAAACAACAACACAACGTTTTTTAAACACAACACAATATTTTTGAAACACGACACAAAATTATAGAAACACAACACAAAATTATCGAAACACAACACAAAATTATCAAAACACAACACAAAATCATTG
>OMLO01000164.1_pt1 | contig 35407 bp, 24 predicted proteins | sample 1674811 | NCBI WGS metagenome assembly OMLO01 (sample SAMN06265003, study PRJEB25207) | coral metagenome | isolation source: Coral host | place: Mexico:La Bocana,Puerto Morelos, Mexico | collected 2008-11-13
GTAGGCTGCTCTGAATCCAATGACAGATTTACAGACAAACAAAATATTATTGTACAAAAGCCTCAAGTTGTCATGAAGACAGAAACCGAATTCACTAAATAAACAAGGTGGTTAGTAAAGTGAAATATCAAAATAAGCTCATCCTGATGGCCAAACATCTTAGAGGCACTAAAAGAGATAAATTACAGACTAATTGGAGATGTAATTACAAATTACATTTATCTTTATCTAAATCTTCTTCAGACACTTTGAAAACGCCAAAAAGCAGCCGTCATTTTGTTAACAAGGCACAGTACTATGCTACTCACTATCTATCACCAGAGTTAACTCTGCTATCACATAATAGATAGTGGGTAGGGTAGACAATCAGAGCGCGGCATTTGTGATAGAACGCTAGGAGATTTATACTAAAACTCGATAGAAACATGGTACATGTCTTCTATTTCTTAAATTAAATTGCAGGCCACCAATCTCCCTCGATGTACATGCCACAACACCGGTGTGTGCATGCGCGGCCTTCATGGCCCACAGGGTGCCCATGTGTGTGTGAGTTATATCAAAGCGGTACTTGTACAGAGCATAAGGACAAAAGGACAAAGGACGTAAGATGGCTTTTTTCCCGTTCTATTACGATAGTATATTCAACGATTCTTCGGTTGATCTTCTTTAACATGTGTTTGTAACTTACACATGTCCGAATGAAAGGTAACGCCAAAAACTAATTGGTATGTCAAATGAAACAAAGAGGTATTGATGGCCACACAATCACAACAATAAACAGCATTAGTTACAGGGGTTATCCTTAGATTGCGGGGGAGGCATCATTTAACAGATTTAAGAAGAAAACACAAGACCTTATCTTCTGTATTTAAACTGGGAAGTACTTGTTAAATTATTTTTTTTGTCAGCATCTGAATCGATATGGTGGAAGACCAAAATTATGCTCTCCACAAAGACTGTGATTCAATGGCGGTCGATAAGGTTGATCTTAACTGGTTTATCAGGAACCATAATGATCTTTTGGTACATCTCAAGTGGAGCATGGCGATACTCTACACGAAACCGCTGAAGTAACTACAAGTAAAGGAGAGGTCAGTGTTAATTCCTTTCAATGAAACATATTATCAAAATGTAAGAAGAGACTTCATGCCATAAAATACATTCAAAACACAAAAAACATACCTTGCAAACAAACAAATACATTTCTAGCTCTGCCAAACGACGCCCTACAATATAAAAACAAAGGTTTTTTTTTTTTTGCACTAATCCGCTTTTGTTAGTAATGTGAACTTGGACTTGGTGGTATCAATGTAATTAATGTCACATTTTGATAAAAATACAGTCAACTCTCCGCTAAAAGATGCTATTGTAAGCAGACATATCTAATTGCAGACACTGTTTTCAATTCCGTTTTTTACCTTTTTCCCTTTTTATCTTATGGGAATACTTCTTGTGAGCGGATAGCTTCACTAAAACGCACTTTTTCCAATTCTTGAGGGTGTCTACTTACAAGAATGGACTGTAGCCACCCCCTCCCTATGCCCTGCTTTTAATACTTCGCTAGGGTAGCTGGAGGTTTCGCACCCAGGTGAGTTTGCATCCACATCGTTACAACTAGCGATCAAGAGCTTGAAGTTTATCTTTCAAAGAAAAGAAAGCAATGTGGGCATAATGAAACAAGATCACAAAAAATTTGTTCTTTAATCCATTGAAGGTGAAGACAAACTTGAAATAGAAAGTTTCTAAAGAATCAAGGGTTGCAAACTGGGTGAATTTGAAACATGGTGGGTGCAAAATAGATAACATTCTTGCTTCATCATTAACTTATTAAATTAGTTCCACCCTCACAGAACATTGGACCCTTCATCCGAATAATCATTTAATAAGTTTGTGAGTTAGATTTTAACCACACTTACCAAGGCACATACGAGGTCCAAATCCAAATGGGACACTAGAAAAAGAGTGGCTCTCATCCTTGTTTTCTCGAAGCCAGCGCTCTGGTTTGAACTCAAAAGCATCTTGGAAGTATTTTTCAGAGCGTGCAATAGAATAATTTTCTAAAAATATCGTGGTCTGCAAAATTAAATTTAAAACACTAATAATTCATTAATTCTACAAAATATATTAAGAAAACAACCTAAACCAAAAGAAACTTAATGTTTGTAAAACTAGTCAATTACTAGTTAGGGACTTACTATTACAAATTATTCAAAATTTGAATCTCTACAAGTACATTAGTACATAGTCTTTAAGTTAGATAATCCAAAGTGGTTTAGACAGCAAGGAACAGGATAGATATGATTCTTGTAATCTAGACTACCCTAGTGACAAGACTCACCTTTGCGGGAACATTATATCCACGCAACACAATATCCTGGTCCAATATCCGACCATTACTTGCGATAACAGGGTTTAACCTTTAGAGACAACCAAACAATCCAGCTCAGTGATGAATGAGTAGTTTTAAACCATCAATAATAATACCCCCTTATGCATTTGATGCAAACATGGTCTGGTGCAGATAGTGTGATTGGCTCCAGTCTGTAGTTTATTCAATCACACTGTTTAAGTAAGGGAATTAATCACAATAATAACAACAACAACAAAATAACAATCACAGTAATAATAATAATGATAAGAAAAAACTTTAATAGAAATAATAAAATTTGACATCATTATCAAGGTGAAAATGACAGTTTTATAGCTATGTGGAATATTTATTGGTGGAACTACGGTTTTATACTCGTTTTGCTTGTGATCTCAGAGTTTTGCACGAATAGAATCAGTTTGCACGTTGAAATTAGCTTCAGATCTTGGATAATTAACATTGTGTAAAATCACCAGCAAATGTCTATTCATCCTCGGAGACCCGGGGCCCTTCAAATAAACTAGCAGCCCCTGGGTCTCCGAGGATGATGTCTATTATACTAGATCTATTAATTCATATTCACACCACAATAGAATTATCCTTTTGACCTTGATAATTATGCCAAAAGCATCAAACTCTAATTTTACTATTTTTTATTATTATTATTATAATAATACTACTAATAATAATAATAATAACAATAATAATAAATAACTTTATTGGAAGAAAATCTAATTAAGCTAAGCTTTACAAACAGCTATAATAATAAATATATAATAAAGAAAATAAGAACAACTTTATCACAAGCGCAAAAAAAATAAAACAAAAAACAAGTCAATTGAAAAAATAATTAAAAATAACTCGGAAAACTAACAGAGTTTTTAATAATAAAGCTAATAATAACAATAATAATAATAATAATGATTATAATAATAACAATAATAATAATAATCCCCTAGTGCCCCAGGACCATGGTTTAGTCTCAGCCCTAGGGACTCTAAGCAAACATCACGTGAGGATGATAATAATAATAATAATAATAATAATAATATAAATAATAATAATAATTAAATAATAATGAAGAAAACTTTATTGACTTCATTCAAATTCCTATTTACAAGTTATACCAATACCCAAAATCAAAATCTAAAAATACTACTACTACTACTACTACTAATAATAATATTTTTTAAAAAAACTTAATCTAGCTCAAAAAGAGTTAATTTAAGTTAGAAAAATTATTTGAATTAAAAACATTTCATTGAAATAAAAAACAGTTAATAAAGCATCCATAACTGTTGAGTCTAGGGAAGTCCTGCTGTAATAATAATAATAATAATAATAGTAATAATAATAATAATAATAATTTTTTAAAAAAAAACTTAATTTAGCTCAAAAAGAGTTAATTTAAGTTAGAAAAATTTATTTGAATTAAAAACATTTTATTAAAATAAAAAAGTTAATAAAGCATCCATAACTGTTGAGTCTAGGGAAGTCCTGCTGTAATAATAATAATAATAATAATAATAATAATAATAATAATAATAATAATAATAATAGTTTATTTGTTTTGGAGTGGTCAATGCAAAATATGCATGCAAATGCTTGCCCCTGACCGGTGGGCCTGAAAGTATTAATGCTTTCAAAAGTTTCATAGTGATTGAGTATGTAACATCACAGGCGGCCCAAGCGCAAGATGAGAGGAAATCATTAAAATAGTTAATGGTGTCTTTTTTTCTAAAAGACACAAAAGAAAAAAGACTCCACCGCCAGTGCTAACTCACTGAAAACGCTTCAAAACGGCCTCAAACACGGTGAAACAATAAAGAATATGACAGGAAAGCAAGACAAGTCAGTTTTATTCAAAAAACATTAAATTTTAGGTATTTAAAGCAAATTTCTAAAGTTCTCATACAAACCCTCATAAATCGCATCTTTGTAACACAACACCGCTCATAGGCAAGAGCCATGTTCGCATGTGTTTCATTTACATTTTAACTATTTTAATTATTTCCTCTCATCTCACGCTTGGGCCACCTGTGGTAACATAATCAAATGGGAAGTAGATGTTCTTCCTTCAAAATTGTCCTTAAATGAAGAATAATATTTATAGGTTTATTGTTCATCAGATTATGGAACCACCATGTCACCTCAAAGACTCCTTTACACAAGCCTTGAGATAAGAGAGTTTGGCCAGACTCTGAGATGTAACATCTTCTTCTTTTCCTACTACACTCGCAATTTCCTGGTAGAGTTTTTCTTGCACATCAGGATTACGTCCCAAATTATACATCAACCACAGGAGAGAGTTTGATGTCTACATTATCAAAAAGGAGTGAAAACTATCAAATGATCAGTTGAAAATATTTGTATATGATAATGTATGCCGTTCAACTGGCTATTTTCATTGGTGAGGTGGAGGCTACTGAAGATGCAATAAGTTTTTGTTTTCTACATCTTGTTCTGTTTTCATCACTGTGAACATTTGTTTGATTAAATAGTGCTATTGTTATCGATGTTGGGGACTACATGTATAAAGATTGAGAAACTGAATGGGAACAATTACCAGGAATGGAAGTACAACAAAAAGCTTGGGGCTGATATTCTTGCAGTATCATTGGCAATTATGCTTGGTTATACTTACAGTAATAATTCCTTACAGTAATAATTACAGTTACTGTAATACTTACAATAATAATTACTAATAATTATTACTTACAGTAATAATTACTTACAGTAATAATTATTACTTACAGTAATAATTACTAATAATTATTAGTTACAGTAATAATGTACATATACTTACAGTATCAACACCAGCACCTATTACATCTATTGCCACACCAACAACCTCTTCAGGAGTGAGTTCTTTCTTGGTGAGCATGTATGTTAAGAGTGAAACAACTGTATGTAAATGTGAGGGAGAAAATAAGATAAACGATTTGATTAGTGTAAATTTGTTCCAAGAGTAAAATGCATCATTTTCCTAAAGATTGTGTGACAAATTTTGTCACACAACGCTTCCCTGTGTTTATGTGACTGTTTTGGTTTTTGCGCAAACCCGTTTCTAAAGATTGCATGACAAATTTGTCATGCAAATATGTCTAGTTTTTGTTAAATTTGATTATTGTCTATCGTCTATCATCTATCGTCTATCGTCTACCATCTGGGGTTTAGTACATGCCTACAAAAATGGAATTGTAACCTGAATTCTTTGTTCAGAAAAGTTTGATTTTTCATCCATGGGAGGTTCCTATATATTGTGCCATTGTGTTTTGTTTTTGTCAAATGTTTCTGATGCCAAGGCTTTGACAGCAAAATTGTTTGAATTTTCAATGAAGATGTTTCTTCAATACACTCATCTGATAACCCAGAAAGGGAGTACACAGCTGCAGACACAGTGAATGCAATAGTTTTTGGGAGAACTGTGTGGTGGATTTCACAGTCAGCTGCATTAATGGCAACTGAAAGCTGTTTAAAAATAGAAACTTGCACACACAAAAGCTGTCAAAATCTTTTATAATTCTACACAGATTTTAAACAACCATGATAATGATTTTATTATATTCAATCTAATCAGTTTATCAAGCATCTAAATGTGAAATCCTAAAAAGTACTCACAGTTTGAGCTTGACAATGTATTTCCAGTTGGCATCACAACAAAGAAGTTGAGATTTCATTTTTTTTCTTGTACCAGACATTTGATTGGCTCGATTTGAACATGTTGAAATCTATTGTCTCAGTTCTGCGATCTGATTGGTTTTCATTGTCTGGGTGGCCCCAGTTTCTGTAAACACACTCTAACACATGTACATGTACCTTGGGTGTTGTCAGAGGGATCAATTCCTTTGTCTGCCATTTCTTTCAGCTCCCTCATCTTCTTGTTAACAAAACCTTCTCCAATTTCTATCAGAATATCACCAGTCTTGAAGAATTTCTTAAGTTTTGGTGTATCAATATCAAAGCGCTTAGCAATTCTCCTTGATAAGCCAAAAAACAGGTCATGACTAAGTGAAAAAAAATCATGAACTCCCTGGATGAATCTCAAGGCTTCTTCTTTGGGAGGATCTCCATATAACCCAAGACGAGCATCAAATGCTACTGTTCCCACACCTTAAAAAACATTCACAAATCTTTTGTTAATAATGCTTTTGAAATACATAAGCAAGTAAAAACTTACAGTGAGTTTAATATAATGCCGAATGTTTTGGCAAACTCATGACACTACTATCATAAATAAATAAATGAAATCTTTCTCTAAGTAGAGGTCTTACCTCTTTTGAACTTCCTCTTAATTCACAAAGTTAGTTTTTACTTGCTTACAAACATTTATGTGTGTAAGAGAGCATTTGTTCAATGATTAGGCCGCTTACATTTTCAAAATTCTGTGGAATTTTCAACATCGTTACACCTTATGTTCAGCAGATTGTCAACATGTTTTGGATCATGCGTCTAGTAGTTTCCAGCTATTCTTATTCCAAGAGAAGAACCATCTTATACAAAGGGATACTAAAAAAATAAAAACTAAGATAAATAAAAAGTTCTGACTCGTGAAATGCATGTATTCATTCAATTAACTTTCTACTGAATAATCAAATAATGATCTTTGTTAAGTTGAAAAGAAGACACGAAAGTATTGTTAATTTTGTGGGGGCTATTGTACGGTCTTCATTGACACATCAACAAGAAAAAATAAAATTACGAATGCAGTAAGTGTTTTAATGACGTACTTTCTGTGGCCCATCTACTCAGCTCTCCTTCCAAATCAGGAATATGATCATCTGGTCCACATGCTTCTTTTAGTTTAACCAGACTTGCAATTGCATCCTTGGTTACCTCAGTAAAGTTATCAATGTTTTCCTCAACAATCTTTGGACGCATTATTTTAGGGGACACACTGTATCGTACTCTGCGCCATTCTTCTCCTTCCCTAAAAGATTTACAAACAGATTACAGTTCCCTACATACCCAGGGGGGTACTCCCTTATATTGGCTATATAGGTATGTCCGGCCCCAAAGGGTATGGTTTTTCAGCCGTTTTGGTCATAAATTGGGTATCGATTTTAGCCATTTTGCTGCCATTTTGGGCATAAATCATATTTTGCAGTCTAGTCTTCAATTCGTTTTTTTAGAAGAAGCTACTTCTTCATCACACCCTCCTTCTCCCATCTGCGCTTTGCCTCTCTCTACCCCGATAAAACCAGCAACAAAAGCCCTTCCCCTAATGATGTAAGAGTCAGATCATAAATAGGGTATGAAATCTTTGGTCAGGTCATAAATGTGGTAGGGAAAGTCGCAGATTTTGGTCACAAATAGGGTAAGGGTTTTGGGAATCAGGTGCACACCCATACTAAATTTTTCTGGGAGTACCCCCCCCCCCCGGCCTACATATCAGATGATGGCTGAACCTTGCCGCCGTTTGACATCCCACCCATGGGCTCCTGGTGGGTGATATCATACCCCCAAATAAAGCAAAGCTCAGTTTATACGCTGTCATCGAAAAAAATATGATGGAACTACTTACAAGAGTACTATGCCAGCGAAATAATTCCTCCGTTGACGATGCTCGAGCCAAAAATCTACTATTGGTCTTGAAGGGTATTTTCCTTCTGCACGAAGGACCTTTTCGTGATCATCAGGATCAATGAGATGCAGTGCTGGAACCCCAAGAAACATGTCCTCCTTGAAAATAGGGCCATATCTCTCAAACAGTAGATCAAATAGTTTGTACGCTTTTGTGAAACGTTCAGATTTAACGTAAAACTCCGCGAACGACCTCAAGTTTCTTCGAGGTCCTGGGATGTCTTCTAAGGGACGCACAGAATTATCTTCTGTTTCTGATTTTGCTGAGTCAGGAGTATGGCTTTCATCCTCCGACGGGATCGCTTTGGTTTTCTGAAATCTCAGAAAAACTGCTAAGGGTTTTAAATGTCGGAATCGTGGACGATTCCTAGTTGAAGTGATACTCAAGATAGAATACATGTTCCCTTTTCCTGCACCCTGGTGATTCGACCCTGGGTTACCTTGGATTATGTCACGAAACCTTGGCCTGGCCGCTAAGCTATGTCAGTCCCAGTCTCTTACCGCCACTTTTCAAAATGGCGAACATTTATGTCCTTTTGTTTCTTTTATATTTCGGTCAAGGTTTACCTTATGGTTTTCAGGTCAAGCTACTTCCATTGCTTCTGCGGAAAGAAAACTTTTCTCTGTCAAAAGTAGGACTTAGTCGCCTGCTAAGTTTACCTTGGATATTTAAATTCTCAGTAGCGCCTTTAATAGACAATCTTTGGTCTTTAAATTCTTGGATAATAATTGGCTCGATCGCTATGTCATTACTTTGCTTCGTATCAGCTTTTGTGGGAGTAAGTAGTACCATGATTCTTCTTTTCTTCGTCTTCTGGATGAATTTAACATCTGCTCTGCAAGATGTAGCGGTGGATGCGTTTGCCATTAGTTTGCTTAAACCATCCGAGCTTGGTGAGAATAAGCTTATTTGTCTAAAGATCTTCCAATACATAGTTGTTAGTGGACTTAAAAAAATCCTTGACTTTGTTGTATGTTTTTCAGGTATAGGAAGCACGCTGCAAGTAGTTGGTTATAAAATGGGTGCCCTGTTCGGTGGAGGTCTGCTTTCATGGCTCAGTGTCTACTGCAGTTGGGAATGTCTTTTTACTCTCTGGGGTTCCTTTTACATCGCCATCTTAATTGTTCTGTTGCTAAACAAGAACTCTGAATCCTTGACACAACATAACAAAAGAGTGGAAATAACATACAGAGACCACACTAAAGAAACTATTAATAATTTGGATGTGTCAGCTAACTCCAAGAGTGAGGAAAACTGCAGTCTGAATCAAATTCCAGTTTCAAATAATCATACATGTAAAAATGGCAGGTTAAGTGTCAAGCACATCGTGGAAACTATTTTCAAAACACCTGATTTCTTATGGCTTGTTTGTTATGTCTTAACATACAAGCTTGGTGAACAAGGTGTTGTTAGCTTGCTTCCTTTATACATGATAGATCAAGGAATCCCCCAGGATGAAGTGGGAGTGGTATTTGGAATATTTGGTCAAGTATTCTCAATTATGGGGTCCACGCTAGGAGGCTGGATTGTTGGTTTGCATCATGGACAAAGGTGATTACTTTACATTTTTCTTGTTGCTCTGTTTCCACCGATAGCATAGCTCCACTTTCTCCATATAAACCCACACACAACCCACAATTCCTCCCATCGCTCTGACGAAGGGCTAACAGTCGAAACGTCAGTTTTTTAACTCATTACGGTGGCCAATTTACATTTTCAACTTAGTTGACATATCCAAATAAATCCATATATTAACAGTATAACATACGAATTTAGCCTTTTGGATCAACATCTAAGTTCTCTTATTAAAATAATAAACAAAATCAAAAACTGTATTATATGTAATAAGAACAAGCAGATTTTTTTTGCAGCCTGACAAGGGACTTCTAACATTAACAGCCCATAGTAATATTGTTTCTCAATCAATCTGAAAAAACATGTTTTCTTTTGGACTGACAATATATGAAGCACTGTTTCACTGTTATTGATAACAGTAATTTCATTTTGAATGACTTAATGTTAAATTCAATTTTTTCCACATGTAGATTGTGGGTGATCAAGGTACTACTGTGGACATCATTTGCAAGACTCATTCCTCTTGGTTCAGTTTGGATACTATCTCTAACAACATTAACCAAGTCTTCAGTTATAATTCTTGAGTGCTTTATTCAATTGATGGGTGGCACTGTTACCACAGCAACATTTACACTTGTGATGCTAAGTTCTCAGAGTTGTTCTCACAATATTAGAGCAACACATGGTGCTGTTCTTGCCACTGCAGAAGTGCTGGGGAAATTGTCAATGATTTCACTGTCAGGGATTCTGGTGGATAATATTGGCTATCAGTGTTTTTTTGGATTTAGTACTGTTTTGGCATTGTTAGCTATTCCTGTTTTAAAGCCTGGCGTTATTTCTTCAGGCAAGAAGTCCTTGTAATTGCCAAAGAGGTTCAGAATACTCATTTGACACGCTTTTAACAGAATGAAAGTTTTTTTACCTAAAGGAAATGTGGTTTCAAAATTGTAAGTGATATCATCCAATTTAGTTTTCAATCAAGCAATAATTACATGATTGGTAGCATGTCTGATCATAATTTCTATACTGTATGCTTTGATGTTTGTATTGCATATATGGTAGACCTAACAAAGAGGTTCTGACAATTCTTAGACAATATTTGATAGACTGATTTTGTAATCACTTGTAAAATAACACTGGCTGATGGTCCTTTAGCTGTGAAGTCTGTTGACTCTACTCTAACTGAAATAGTAAAGAATTGATGTACAAGTACCTGATTAGAAGTAAAAAGCCTAGGTATTTAAAAATGGCAGCAAAGTCTATTACAGATCATGTCTACTAATAAAATATTGCTTAACAGTCATATCGCCTATAATATGCATAAGAAAACTATTTGATTGCTGCTTTTTTTTTTGGGACTAAAACTTCTTCGGCATAATTTTTGAAATATGATCCAGAAGACTGTAATGTTTCAAAATCCAGCTCAAGTCAGTTATATTCCATAGAGAGCTGCTGTGTTCTTTCTTGCTGCCTCGAGAACTTCATCTAAAGGAACACCCTTAATTTCTGCAATTCTCTGAGCGGTAAATATTACCATACCAGGGTTGCTGAACTTGTTACGTTTATCAGCGACTTGTGATGGAACAAAATAAGGAGCATCAGTTTCTAACAGCAGTCTATCTAATGGAATGTCAAATGCAAGTTCATGGATGTTTGTAGCTTTTGCAAAAGTAACAACTGCTGTCATGCCTATAAAGAGATTTGGGAGTTCTTGGCACAATCTTGTTGCAAATACACTTGAACCTGTGTAACAGTGCATGTGGATTTTCCAGTCTTGTGGGACACAAGATTTGAGAATTTGCAGTGTATCAGTTTCAGCCTCCCTACAGTGAACAACCAAGGGTTTGTTCAGTGTTACAGCCCAGTTGGCTTGCTTAGTAAACACTTCTTTTTGAATCTCTGGGGGAGAAGCACAATGTGAGGAGTAGTCAAGTCCCACTTCCCCGAGTGCAATAGCTTTGGGATGTTCCAAACATTGAATGATCTTAGCTTCTAACTCATCATTGTAATACTTTGCATTGTGTGGGTGACATCCAAATGTCCCCCATACACCCTGCTCTGACAGGACATCACGCCAAGTGCCAAATGATGAAAATGCTGCTGGATCACAAAACGTTGTAATACAGCCCTCAAAATTTGGAGGGAAAGGAAATCTGGTCTGGAATTCTGAGAAACTTCCAGTGTGTTTTAGTCTTTCAAAGACATACTCTAAGTGGCAGTGAGTGTCAATGAATTTTGACTTGCAGTGTGGAAAGGGCACCTCCAAGTGCCGTTTACCCGTAGAGTATTCTGATCGTCCTGCAGAAGTGTCTGCTCCGTTTCCTGTGGCCATGTTTGGACAATCTTTCTGGAAATGTCCATGCCTTCCGCAAGCAAAACATTTCAAACCTTGCAAACGTGCATTTGCTTTTTCTGGGCAATCTCGTTTAAAGTGGCCCATCTTTCCACATTTAAAGCACTTCTTGCCATCCATCACACGACTAATGAACTCAGTTCAACCTCGTAGTCAACCACAACAAAAATTCTTAAACGTGCAAACGAGGAAGGAGTTACCCAAGGCGATGTACTGAAAGGCCTGGGGACTAAAAAACAGCGACCAGCAGCAGCGCATGGCGGAGTGGTTACTCAGTTTTTTTGGCATTCTAAGATGGCGGCAACTTTGGAATCCTACGTTAATCGTATCCTTTTACTGCTGTTTTGAAAAGGACAGTTGTCCATGTTGAGCTCGTTCAATTCAGATAAGTAGTACTTGTTTATCAATACAACTCGGCATTAATTAAATCAGTGTGCTTCACAATGTTTTGATCCCTGTTAATTTCTTTGTGTTTGCACGTTTTATTGATTGTTCTGTTCATTTTCGCGTATGAATTGTCTCTTTTATCTTTGACCCGGTTTACAAGGAGGAATTTTCTAAGTAGTCTTCGCGTTTTTATACATGACTAAGATACTTTGGTGCCAACTTGTAGGAGCATTAAATGAAATCTTAACTCTGCAATTCAGATACAGTAGCAGTGATCACCCAGGATGGCAGAATGATTGTGGTAAGCTCAGGAGAGTGGTTGCTAGTAATTTAATATGGCAAGAATCCTTTAGCCTTAGTTCCTTTATATAAATTTCTTTTGTAATTGCCAATCTCCTCCCCTCAAAATATAATTGTAAATCTGTTAACAGGCAATGAAAGGAAAGGAACACCCACTATTGCATTTCGGTGAACATTTTTAAGTGCATAACTGGTTTAGTGATAATGTACTGGTAACCGAAGCTAAAAATAAAACTTTTTGTTGTGACTATGAAATATATTTTAATGTACCTATGTTATATAGATTAGTTTTTCTTTAATTGGTGGAAGCTTTTAGTATAATAAATGTTAATATGTAGCACACAGTGAAAAGTGCTTTTTGCTTATGCTGATTGGCTAACTCGGAGGTGATTAGCCAAGTACTGTTCACCTCTGAGCAGCCGAAGAAAAACAAAATGGCTTCCGGATTTAAATAAAGTTATTCTTAAACAAGTTAAGTTACTCTTTGGTCCGCTAGTTATTGAGCTTGTGTGGTCTATACTAAAAGAATTATTTACCTCAGTGTTAGTGAAAATGGTGGATATTTACCTCGCTGCTTTGTGGCTTGGTAAATATCCACCACTATTCACCTCCACTTTGGTGAATAATTGGTAGTTATACACAAGGTACTTCCTTGGAAATGAATATAAGGAAGCTGTAATAAATGAATTGTTTTTTGTTTTGTTTCAGGGTACTCTCAAAGGCTTTGATCAAACAGTGAACTTAATTTTAGATGAGAGCCATGAACGAGTGTTTTCTTCAGGAAGTGGAGTGGAACAAGTGATGCTGGGTCTTTACATCATCAGGGGCGACAATATGTAAGCTCCTTTTGATAGAGGCTGATTTAAGTTTGTTAGTGAGAGACACAGTGATCTTATCTTTTTTAATCCAGTGCTCATTATATGTTGTATATAAAGCTTTTGAATAATACTAAAGGAAATATAGTGGTAGTTCACATAATATTTAACTAAGGAGCAGCACTGAGAACTTAAAATGAAAGATGTTTAAAATAGCTTATTAATACTTTGCTTTAAGTGAAGGTTTGGGAAAGGAGTCATAAAAATTTTAAAAATTTGTGAGGTCCTCAATTTTTCAATAAACTAATCTGGGTTCTTATCAAACTATTTTTGACCACTGGGGATGAGAATGCAAAACCCAAAGGTCAGCAAAGTTATCAGCCACAAGACCTTGTAGGGTCCCCTGCAATCTGGAATAGACTATGTGATTTTCCTGTCTTGAAATGTTGTTTTAAATTAATTTTCAGAGCTGTAATAGGAGAAATAGATGAAGAAGCAGATGCAAGCTTGGATCTGAGCAGTATACGTGCTGATCCACTCAATGCTGTGGTCTACTAATACTGCAGGATGTAACTACATGTATGCTTGATGCTTGCTTTTTGACTTCTGACAGGATTATCTTATTATTAACTAAGAAGCAATCAGCACTGATGATGAATACTTCAGTGACAAGTTTATCACATTTCACCAACCTTCTTTGTTAAGTTTTGTAGGAGACAATTTGTCAATTTGCTAGAACTTCAAGATTCTGGTCAATGTATTAGCTACAACTGATTCTGCAAAACAATTGTAATAGTAAATGCTTTGTGCTGTTGTCTCTTGATTACTTTTAGACAACTTTTGTTTTTTTTTCAAAACTTCTTGGTCAATTGCAGCAAGTAACATTAATGAAGTTTGATACCTTTTGATCACAGAGTAAAGTTTATTATCATCCTATGTGAAGTCCTTCCTAAATATTGTCAAAATAAGGGAAAAGGATATTGCATATCACAATTATTTTTTTCACTATAATTGTTTACTTTTGGTTTAGATATGTGTGCAATGTTACTAGACTGCAATGACCAGGCCCTTGCCACCTTTCTTTCCCTAATTTAGTCAAGAAAGAGCAAGCAAAAAGCAATAGGTGGAAATATTTGTACAAAACTGGTGGCATATAGTCTAGTTTGAGGTTTTGTACAGCCATTTTTCTTACTCAGTTTTTCACTGTTACTTATTGATCTTGTGTAATGAACTGCAATGCAAGTGCAGCAGGAACTGCTTATAAACTTTTGATATAGTAAATGGCAAGCATTGTAAATGTACCATTGGCTACGGAGTGTAAAATATTTCCAACAATAAGTGTATCTAGGTGCTCTTGTACATTTTCTCACTGTTTTGGGATTATTAAAGTTTTATTTTAAATTAAAAAAGATTCATTATAGTGTGGGTGGTTAACAGCAACTACATAGGCCTGGATATGAACACATACTTAATTTCCCTCCCAACTCCCCTGAATTAATCAGTTTCGGGACTAGTAGAGCCGACGGGGGAGTGTGGACGGCAGCGGAGACGGCAGAGAACGCGATGGCAATCTTTACCGCACCGCTCTAACTGAAAGGCAAGGTCGTTGGAATTTACTTTAAAGCCCTAGAATTCAAAAATAACCACTGCGTTATTCAGAATCGAGTCTATGTAGGTCAAAAGCAATGCATGTTTCCGCACCGACCGCTACTGTGTTTATTATAAGATTGCAAAAGCCTACACCGACTTGTTTGTCGTAAAAAAAAAATTTTTTTTTTTTGGTAAAAAGAATTAAATAGTTGTCACTGACTAAAAAAAAATTTTCTCACGGTTCTTTCATTTGCATTTCCATCTTTTGCTGAAGAAGGCAACAGTAGTGGCCGAAACGTCCGATAACCATATATCTATTTAATTCTTTTTACCAAAAAAAAAAAATTTAACATGCCTGGCTACACACCGAACATTTTTGCTTGTCGTAATATTTACCGAAGCGTTCTAACTGAAAGAAGTTTTGTTTTAGGCCCCTAGAAGTCAAAATTAACCGTTAAATTCAGAATCAATAGTTGAAAATGTATGATTTTTTCAGGTCAGTTTTGCATGAACACGCGCGCGAGATTCTTATTGTACATTCTAAGATCTCTCTTGAGCGCTCCAGGCGGAAAGAACAAAGACTAGGACGAGTGCACCGTTCTAAATCGCTCATTATCATTACTCTACAGGAGCGGAGTCCTGCTACGTAAGCTAGTCAACATCTCCCTTTCGTAACTATCGGTTATCAATAGGTGACAAAAAAAATAAAAGCGTTAACTAATTTATCACCAGATTTTTAAATCTAACCTTGAAACAGAAATGTGTTTAAAACTGAACTACACTTGTTCCTCGTTCTTATGCTTTTCTCTTTCCATTTTTTAATCAAATGTGAGTCGCCAGAGGCGAGATGGACGGCTTTTATCGCTATAATTATTAAGGATGACGACGTAAGAAATCTCTAAACCGGGATACTTAGCTAAGAGAAACATTGACTGAGTAAGATTGGTTGGCAAGGTTTTATATTTTATATTGTTTCTTTTTTAACTTTCGAGATCTTTCTCCGAATAACTTTACTTTGATTCGAATTTAAAAGTTTTTTTTTTTTCATTTATAATATTGCAGATGTTTTTCTTGTCAGGTGGTCACCATTACATGCATTCTCGAGTGGCCTGTTTGACACAAGAGCGGATTGTTGAAGGTAATAACTCACACCCTCCATGGAGTCTTAAATGTGCAAACCTTTAATTTCACTGAACATCGCGGGAGAAAAGTAACGTTTGGATATTTGTTTCTGTTAGCTTCACTCATTCTAATCTTGTATTTCTTCTTGCATGGACCTAAAGACCGCTGTTTATGTTAACGATAAACCGTTGTTTTTGATTGAAATTAAAACACCATATGAACTAATCGGACTCCTTGCCCGGAGTTATCATGTTTGTCTAGTCAGTTAGACGAGTAATATATATTTATGATTCTTTCGACACTTCTGTATTGTCCAATCAAGCGGGCGGTAACTGACTAACTGTATAACTGCACATGTAATATTTTTTCCGCAATTATTTTTACAATGTTCTCTTGGTCCAACTGACTGTCAGTTTTTTTGTTTTGTCTATTTGTAAATATAGCCAAACTATAGAGTTCAATCTGACATCGATATATCGGCTGTCAAGTGTAATACAACATACATTCGTTCGTCTGTGGCGGTGACTGAACTCCGCGTCATCGCGTGCAGATTCAATACCGACATCTTCCCATATTAGTAAAAAGAATAACTTTGCTTCTCAAACTTTCACCGCGTTTTGCTCGCCGAAAAACAATTTTGTATTGTTCCTTAATCGAAACTAGTCGTGCGTAACCAAGCATGTAATGCATTCAGCGACATTTGTTTTGGTGACGAAGGCCATTTTTGACCCATTTCAACCTTTCAATCAGAACCAATGAAAACTGAATGAAAAAAAAAATCGAGACGTTGTCAAAATTTTCATTAAACTTATCGCACTTTTGCACACCTGGTCGGTTTGCCTGTGATAACACCGCTCGCTCGCTTGTTGACAAAAATGTTTTCCAGGCGAGAGAAAAGGCTGAATTCAAATTCTTCTAAATTTGAATTTGTTGACAATGAAAAGAAAAAGGTGTCGTGTAAGCGCTGCTACGTACGTTCACTTGTTGCCCTGGGGTTATCATTAGCGGCCATCACTATTATCGTTGTGGCAATAGTGGTTTGGTTTCGAACGAGTCCAAGTTCGAGTAAATCTGCAGAAGGCAACCACGACACAAAATGTTCCTTCTCGGAAGAAGCAAGACGAGTTGGTTTGGACCAGTTTCTGCGGAAGCTTCGATCTGAGTTCAAGAAGAATCATCCATACCTTATCGCCCTACAACCTGACGTAACGACGTCACAAGTTCGCCAGGTCTATCGTCCTTTCGATTTCCGGCCGGAGGCCATAAAAAACCGCACCGATACCAGTGATTTACTTTACAACGAGTTGCTAACTATCGTATTTGCCAACGCAAACGAGCAAGAACTCAGGCTTAGAGAAAGGAAAGCTATGTATGTTGCGAAAAGCATTTTAAAGTTTGCTTTCGGATGGAACCCTTATGAAATGAATTACTACTCCGGAGATTGGATGCTCGGACCGAACTTTTTCTGTTGGCAACCTATATGTTATGTGCTGACTAACCTAGCGTCCTGTTTACCTCATTTCAAGCCTGCAAGTGTGAAGGACTTGCAAGATTTGCTTGATCTTTTAGGACAACACAACAGTTCAATTCAACAATACAAGGCAAATCTACGGAGTGCCGTCAAAGTTGGAATGGTGAGATCTGTGGAAGCTTGCAAATCTGGAGTGCGCGAATTCAAGAAGCGATTTCTTTCAATCGCGGTGTCAAATGAAAGCGGTGAGTACGAAATACTTATCTAGACTTTCTTATATATATATATTGTTTACTTTTACGATCCTTACATGCCGTCTCAGCTCGTCCATTGGACTTTTCCATTACAGTATGTTAAGATTTCTTTTATTTTGGAGGTGTTGACATTTTCGTGAATATCATAAACAATGGAAAATTTAATTTTAGCACTTTAAAAGGCTGGACTCGATGACATAACCGAGTGCTATTAATTAAACCTTCTCGAGTTTTTGAAGTGTTTACACTTAAGGGTCAATTTTACTGAGACGTAATACTATTTATATTGCCATGTGTTGTCTTCTCAGTTCTTTTGGGATCATGGACAAGGGAAAAAAAAAAGAAAAAAAAGACCCTGGGATCGGGAACGTGTATGGCCGTCGATTTTCTATCGACTGACAATATAAGAACGAGAAATTTAAATTGACTTAACTGTTAACATAACAAAGCTGCAGTTTTTCCCAACACGATCATAAAATTTGACGTCGTTGGAAACATGGCAACGACAGGAAGCAATTAGCTCGGGACCTTCCCAAGTAGCTCCATGCGCAATGTTTGTTAATAATTAACTTTCAACCATTCTAGGTTATTATTAACGAAGCAATCCAGAGTTCAAGATTATCAGCTTTCATGACCGACTAATAATGCCCTTTCAATACAGCAACGATAACAATGGTCCATTTAATCGACTATTTCAAGGACGTAATCGCCAATTAGCCAATTAGCTCGACAGGATTCTTCGTTTTGCAAATTTCCAAGCTTTTGCGTTGCGTGACTAAAACGGCTGTCGCGTGGGTCAAAAAATGAGTAATCACTTTCAATTTTTGTAAATTGAACAATTCTTGCACTAGAAGAATATATATTTCAACGTGTCGGAGCTCTAGAGTAATAAGGTTACGTTTCAATAGCAAAACTCAACGACAGATGTTTCTATTACTTTACGGCAGCCATGTTTGTGTCTCTCCGAGGGTCACAAACATGGTGTCTCCATACAAAGTTCTATAAATCTGGGTAAAACACTCCTCCGAATAACTCGCAAATGAGAAACAGCAGAGACCTAATTCTTGGCGAAGTTGTTTATATATTTATCATCTATCACATCCCTTAGTGTCCAGGCTAAGTGTCCGTTTAATAGAGCTAGGGTGTCCGCTTAATTACGAGGTTTCACTAGGAGAGAGGCTGGTTTGTGGACGCGACTCAAATTTAACTAAATTTAGCTTCACTCTCACGACGAACTGCAGTTCCTCCTGACTAGACTCCATCACGAAAACAAACATAAAACCGTCACCAATAAACAACAATAACAGCAATCGTAACAACTTGATCTTCACCAGGTGTACTTCAGACACAAGTCGCAAAGATTCTTCTAAGCAGAAAGTTTCTTGACAAATTAATGCCAGGAGTTAGGAGAGCGTGGGCCATACAGTTTGAAAAAACAGTGGAAACGTCTCTGAAGCACTCTATTATTCAGAATCTTGGAAAACCTCTACATGATTTGATAAGGTAGGCTCTTGCGTTAGGTTAGATTTTCTCAGCCACTTGCGGTATAGTTTATCTTTGCAAACACGAATAAGGCAAAGTAAACGAGACGTCCTCGACTTCTAGCACCCGCAGCCCCTACTCCATATTCGTTCTCCAGAGAAATACACACTGCAAGCAGCCTTGGAAAATTTTGTTCAATAAACGTGAGCTAAGGTGTAATTCGTTATAATATGTTAAGGTGCTGAACATTCTTTATGTACATGTTGCACTGGTGTGATACTGGTACAACATTTGTAAAGCGTTCATTTTTTGGATAAAGTTATTGGAATAAAGCCTCCATTGATGGGTCCCGTTGTCAGTCTCTCTCTTTCTGTTACAGAATTCTTTAAAGAAGTATGTTCCGTACAATTTTCTTCCTCCTTAGACGATGTACAATTGAACAGTTCACTTGATCCCGAAACACAACAAATTGACAAGACTGAGGAACTGAGGAACTGCTAGTGACGAACTTGCTGCTTGGCAGCGACTGAGAATAAATATATTTGAAAGGTATTTTTCTTTATGAGTGTTTTAATAACTTCATTTAACTGTTTGCTAGATTTTTAGACACAGAGTATATGCGTCACTGTGTTCCAAGCAAGGTTTCTAGTGGTCTCTCCAGTCTCCCTCTTCCACACGTGTACGTTGATGGAGTGGTGAGTCGTAATGAGCCAACAACTCAGAAGTTGCCATCAGGACACAAGTTGAACGGAACTCAGGCTTATCTGAGACTGTTATCATTTTTTACGACACTCGATATCTCGCCGGGACAGCTCAAAGATATCGCTCAAAAGCGATTAGACAACTTGTTATCGCAGGTAGGAAGAATTGCACTGCGGGCTTGTTAATGACCGTGGATCTTGAGATTAACACAGAAGCGAAGCCTTTAATTGTTCTGGTAGTTTTCAGAGCTTTCTTATCCTCTGCGAGGTCTGTAGCGGCTTTTTGAAGAGGGCTTTGGAAAGAATCATGCTTCATAAGCTAACGTCACATCCATATCGAGCGTTTTCGGAAGGTGTCGGACTTAGTTTGAAAGGCAGCTTAACTAAGCAAAGTTTATGCTAGTTCTCACGGGATAACAAATAAGTCACATTTGAGTTCAAACTATAAAAAAACTGATAAAACTATGGCTACTGACCTAACAACAAATTATGATGCTGAGACAAACACCTAAGAAGTTGGAAAACTCAAGAATCTTTGTGAGCAGAACATCGAACGTGAGGCAAACAAAATGGCCAAGAAAAAGAAATTACTGGACGAAGCAACTTGAACAGTAAATCTATTGGCTTTTATTGTGTTTAATACCTGTACAATACGATTAGATATTGCGAGGAGACGCTCTTGGAGCGTCTAGTTTGGAATAGTTTACAGAGACGAGCGCATTAAGCCGTACGATCAGCTGTGCATACCCTGCGCTTGTTAGAAAGGAGATACAAGAGAGCGGGGTTAAGGAGAGGTTAGCTGTGATAGTTATTACAACAACTCAGTGTGTTTCCCTTGTAGGCTGTAATGCTCGCCAAGTTGTACACAACAGAAAAAGACAACAGGACTGCTGTCAGAAAGTTTAGAGAAGTGTTAGAGTCACGAGACATGTTTTTTAACGCAGAGCCGTTTCCTACAAATGAGTCTGGAGAGGCTGCATTTTTTATGTGTACTACTGAACAGACATCGCGGTTGTTTTGCCCTTCTAGATGGAAAGCTATGCAAAAATGGATTAAAAGTACGAGTGAAGTAAGTCATATTCCTGATGTTGATTATGACGATAAGTTCCCGAGGAGACATATTTGCTATGCAGACGTTGAATTTGATGAAAGTCTCAGAGTTAATTCGCCGTCTGTGCAAATTAGGGTATGATGGAGCGCATTTGTGTCGAAATAATGTCGGTAAAGACCAACCATGAACGTTTTGCGACTTTAGGAAAAAAGTGACTTGCAAGCAGTCATAATGCGACTGAACGATCTCCATGTAATACCTGTAGACCCACTATTCATTTTTCGTGGAGGCGCTGGACTATTACGGGCCGGCTCGTTTTTTTTGTAGGAGCCAGGGTGGAGTAATAATTATTGCATTTCGTGCCAAAACAAATTCAAGACAGTCATAATCTTTTGTTTTCACACATTACCTCTTTCCAGTCTGTCAAAATGCTACTGACGAGTATCGGCAGTGATCTCAGATCGAGTAATCGAAAAGCAATTGTCTTCCGTGGTAGCCAGGATACCAAAACTTAACAGAGAGTTTAAATGAAAAGTCGAGACGATTCTCCAAATTTGACACAGTGCCACAATTCATCTTCTGCTATCTTTTTCTTTGATAAAACAACACAGTGCCACTTTTGACAATCTAGCAACGATACCAAAAAATAACAGAGAGTCGAGATGATTCTCAAAATTTATGACACAACGGAACAATTCACCTTCTGTCATCTGTTTCTTTAATAAAATAACGCAGTGCCACTTTTGACAATTCTCTTAAAACAACCTGAGCATTGCCGATCATTGTTCTCAATCAGAAAATGTGCAAAAAAGAAATAAAAGTACCTTGAGACGTCCGGTTACTTAGCAACCACGACTAGACTGGGCCAGCTACCTTCCTTTACAAGACAAATATTTCGTAATCACAAGATGTCAAATAGTTTTCAGCTAAAAGAGTACGTACATTAAATTCTTTAGAAGTGTAAGTGCTAATATGAGCGTAAAATTTTTCACACTCTAACCCAGTAAAAAGGGCTTTAAACAAGCTATCTTTTTACGCCAAAATGTTTATCTCGTATTTTGAGTCCGCAGCATTGTTTTACGTGACTGTGAAAAACTCATTGCCCCCTCCCCCTTAAAAAAAAGCTTGCAACCAACAATAAAATAACTTGTCGTCTCCACACAGGCCATGAACCTGATCAGACCAAAATTATCAACGCTGTTTTACGACAGCGGGATCGGAAAGAAAACCATACCTGACTGTGGAATCAAGGTAGTCCCGTGGTATCACTCCGAGGCAGTTTTTCAAAGTTACAGAGAGTCTAAGAGTGTTAACTGTAGAACTCTCTCTCTGCAAATGTTGCCTTTCTTTGTTGATAACTTTGGTCCAAAGTACACCGAGTGGACAACGAGTGCGCATGAGCAATTGCCAGGACATCATCTCGAGGTAATTCTTCCTAAAACAGAGTTATAACAGAAGTGAGCTTTGTTTCAAAATCGATTAAAGCTAATTGAGGCTAGGGTTTAAAGTAAATCTTTTCATTGGTTGGTTCTGAGGGTGATTTAAAGGGTTTTGATTGGTGATATTTTGAAGAGTTTGACATAAGACAAAGTCGAAACTGCAAGTCAAAAGTATTAACTGAAATCGTCACTCCATGCATCTGAAAATAGAAAATGTCAAATCCTTCCGTGTACCAATCAGCATGTGCACAATACAACGGCTTCCTTCAACAAATGAGAAGAGAACGAGAAGAGCCCGTAAGAAAACAACATAAAAGTAAATGGTGGAATTGACTGAAGTCTAGCATGATAACGCTCAAGAGTTGCTCACTCTACAGCAAGTCAAAGCTGCCCCAATTGTCCGCTCTGTATACGCAGGTTCGCAGTTACATGGAGACCTTCCGCAGCAGATGTAATGACGTAATATCCTGGATAAGCGGGACAAACTATTTCCCAGGATTCACCGAGGGCTGGGCCACGTATGTTGAGCATCCACTCGTGACGAATGATACAGATATTTACGATAACTCAACTGACAAGAACGTCGTTTTACAAAAATACGGCATGCTTAAATATCAGGTAATGATGGTTAAATTAATACGAATAATAAATTTAAAACACAATTGTCCCTCCTTTATGGCGTACGTACTGAGAGTTAATTGTAACGCAATGCTAGAAGCGTTGCGCTACGACAGACACGTGAAAGACACGTGATCGTTAAGTCCCAAGTGATGCATCTGAGGGACATAGACCAGACTACTTCATTGGCGCCATTTGGGTAGGCGAGCACTTCTTTCCAACTAGAGTCGGCGTGTGACTTCTATATCAAGCCTCAATGTGGCGTATCATCTCTAGGAACGAACATTCAAAACAGCTCAATTTGAAATTTGCCAAAATTTACTAATGGCGTCAAAGCTGTAGCAAATAAAATGACTAGCTTCTTTGGGGCGCCGCGCAAGAAAACGGAGATCAGAAATAACGAGGGAGCTAGGTTTGGAGCGCCCCGCTTCTTCCCCTTTTTCCCGTTCACCGTTTTTCACGCTTCACCCCAACTACCTGCACGCTTGGAAGAGGCCAAATACGGCTCGTTGTCGGGCAACTTTAATTGATAGTTTCTTTTTTTCTTGTTTTCAGATTTTGGCAGCATTGCGAGCCTTTCTAGATGTCAGTATTAATTACTACAATATATCCCGGATGGAAGCTGAACTCATTTATAATAAATACGTTTGGGGAAGTGGTACCATGGCTTTCAAGGACATCACGCGGTTCCAAAGCTGTCGAGGAGTTGTAACTAGCTACATGATTGGTCAAATAACATTTGTCAAAGCGAGAAGACTCATGGAAGAGTCACTCGGTCCCAAATTTTCTCTGCCCGAGTTTCATTACCAGGTCCTTCGACAGGGTGAAATACCCCTTGAATATTTGCTCAATTATATACGGGATCTATCTGACCGATAAGCATTGCGTGCTCACGCTAAGGGTAATATCATCGAGAGCACACGCATTTATGGCGAGGCATGCCAATAACGAGATATATGCATAAAAATTTCCAAGTGGGGAAGTAATCGCATCATTGACTCGGTATCTTAAGGTCATTAACAGACAGATATCTCTTTTAAGTTAGGTCAAGATTCTCCGTTGTGGACTGGACATCTTTAAAAAAAAAAAATAAGTTCCTCGTTCTTGACTGGCCTCCATCTTCGCTAGTTTTAACCAACCTTGTACCTTTTTTATGTGTCAGTAACTCTCTTGGTAAATTATAAGAGCTTTCATGTTACCTATGATATATATAGTCGCAGATTTAACAGCACATATCTTTTTCATCTATTTCGCTATACTAGGCGTCTTTCACTGCCCAGCCTCGTCAACGGGGACTTTGAAAAGTGGAGATGACCCTGGGGACGACGACATATTTGCCAAAACTAATGCAAATTAACTACGAGTTCCGCGAGGTCGTCGGCTAATGGTAGAGTAAGTACAAAATGCAGGGGAGCACGCTGCTTTTGATTCAATTGGCTCAACAGCAGACGAGAAATAAATGCCATGTTTGCACCATCTTTCTCTATATTGAGTGGCTCTGGGGTGTTAATAAAAATATCGTGGCGGATCTCGGAATAATTTTATCATTCTATGATTACGGAGACCTCGTGACTGCGAAATTCTCTCTTTATTGGTTAAAAAAAATTTAACTACATTTTACATACTGGGCGTGACTTATGTTCAATCGTTAGCGTGCATTAAATAACTGGTTATAGTAATCTATAGTTTTAATTGTAAATTCTCTCTCTCTGAGTTTAAGTCATATTCTTTCAAGTCAGTTCTGAGAATTTGGAGGAATATCAATAAAAACAATATCTTGTATTTGACAATTTCCTATAATCTGATGGCCGATAAAATTGACTGACAATACAAATAATTTGCTTTACTTCTGCAAAAAATACCTATTCAATGTTGTGTCTTAGTGTTAAAAATATGGATTATTGTAGCATTGGTTACTGAAAGTTCCGAAACTAACGAAGAAAACAGACCACATATCCAAACACCAAGAAGAGAGTTGATAATACGACATGCAGCGGTGTATTTTTGACGAAGTTAGAACCGTTTGGAAATGTGATCAAACACTGTCTTGAGTGTTTGATGTATTTTTCAATCGGGACAAAAGAAGCTATTTGTGAATAGTTTCACCTACAAAATTAAATAATTGTATTACTTACTGAGAACCCAACAAGTTTAGCATCTTATAGTTATTTTGGGTGTTCTAACCATTTTATGTTTAAAATTGCATTACATATATTGTAACTTTCACTTTAGTACAAAAGAAAAAAATAAAATTGTTTGTGCGCGAGTGACACGATTTCCCTCTAACGCAGTCAACCTCGTTCCCAGGGTCCTCTCAAGAGAGAGGACCCTGGGAACGAGGTTGCATCACAGTAGGGAGTTTACGAAACCACAACGACGACGGCGAAGACAACGTCGATTAAAATGAATTTGTATGTTATCTACTAATGTCGTGATACTCTTGAGTCATTGACTTTGTTTAACACTGTTAAAACTATCGCAAAACTAAATCCGGAACACAGCGGTAAATTTGAAATAAAAATTTAAAAAATTAGCAGGCGTGGTTTACGTTCTTCATACGACATAAAATGTGGTCATTTCACGTTGTTGTCAGCAGAAGAAGACAAAGAAATGTACAAGAATCATAACGCACGTGCACAGCCATTAAGGGCTGGTTCACACTAGCGACGTAATAGGAAGCGTAGTTGGAATCGGAAGCGCAAGGAGCGCTACGATCCAGTGTAAATCAAAAAGAGGAATCGGAAACAGAGTCGGAATCTCGATGGAATCGGAGTCAGAAGAGTCAGAAGAGTTTCTTTTTCTTCCGATCCCGCTTCTGCCCCCGTCGCTTCGGTCGTGCCGATTCGCACTAGATCAGAACCTTCTTCCGATTCCGACTCCGTTTACGACTCCGCTTCCGTCGCTAGTGTGAGCCAGCCCTAATTCTTTTGTTCAGTGGCGTTGCCTGGTTTCGTAAACTCCCCAATAAGGTTCCGTCCACGCCACACCAGAGCAATTTAAAAACGCCGGTCATTTTGGATTTAAAACCTCGGTCAGGGAAATCACATGATTATTGTGACGCGATCATTTTCGAAAAGCTCCGTTTTTAACAACCTCGTTCCCAGGAGAGAGAGGACCCTGGGAACGAGGTTGCGTTTCCATCCACACGAAAACGAAAAGCCAACGTTTCAAATTCCTCCAGTTTGAAAAGCGTTTTCGAAAAGTTCCGTTTTTTTGACGGATGAGTGTGAACGGGAGGCCTGACAGTAGCAATATAGCGACGTTTTCAAATTGTCTGGTGTAGTGTGGGAGAGGGGCTGCCCATGGCGAGTTAAAAGAAATCAAATCCTCTTAGTATCGCTCTACAAACTTAATTCTGACGGGTTTTTCAGGCACTGCGAATAATTTCTGAATCATTTCCAGTGGTTCGTGGTGATACTCCAAACGAAATCGTTGAATTATCTACAAGGAAATGAACAATACAACGGTATTTAATAAACCAACTGGTTGTAACTCTCTGAGTTTGTTCATTAGTGTAATTTTCATACTCAAAGAACAGATATTCGAAAATGAAAAGAAAATTAAATATTAAAATCATAAAAAATAAAAGACAATAATAATAGTAAGATAATAATAATAATAATAATAATAATAATAATAATAATAATAACAATTCCACTTTGCGATTGAGCTTTATTTTCCTATTAACATATATACAACTTCTAAGAAACAATTTGTAAAAAGGGGTAAAATGAAAATTGTAGAGGATTGTAAAGAAAAAATAAGAAAATACTAAAAAAATAAAAATATAATGCATATGAATAGTAAATAGTAAATCATGTTTATAGTGGTCATGCACTTAGCTCTACAAGCACTAAGCTCAGCTAGTTCACAGGCATGCCACTGGTAAATAGGCAAACAAATATTACAAATAGAACAGAAATTTGTTAAGAATCCCAACTGGTAGGAGGCTGACCAGCTGGCTATTTACAAAGCATGGAGGAGTTGAATTCGGGACCACCAAAGACAAATCCATCCAGTGGCAGCCAGCAGGACTTGAACCCAGGACCTCCGGATTACAAGTCCAGCACCTTAACCACTAGGCCTCGCTTGCCTCCTTAAAATGAATACATTTTATGTTTTTATAATAAAATAATAATCATAATAATAACAGCAATAATGATTACTATGCTTACCAGCTGGACTAATACAAAAGATTTTCTCATAACAACAATAACGTTGATCAACAACGATTTCTAAAAACATAAGCGTCATCGTGACACCACTAACTACGGGCAAAATGAATAAATTAATACAAGGATTTGATGTCTCATGTCTCATGTCTCAAAGTGAATACCTTTCCACGAATTGAGTCTGTTTGCACGTTTTGATAATTAAGTTTCCCTATAAAAAGCATCTCCTTTCTTAGACAATTAAATTTGTTTGAACATTTAGTGAGAACATCCTATTGTGATTGGTGCTGTTAGAAGCAAATGAAAAAGAGCTAATAATAACAATAATGATAATAATAATAATAATGATAATAATAATAACAATAATAATAATAATAATAATAATACTGGTAATGGTAATGGTAATAATTATAACAACAACAACACACCAAAGAAGTTATGAACTGTGCAAGTCAAAAAGTCCAAAATGTTTGGGACTTTGTAGTAATGTTTAATAAATTACTGGTACCCCCCTTGCTATTTCTCACACATTTCTCAAACGCTTTTGATGGAATGACTGCAGACGAGCTAAACATTTCACGGACTAAGGTAGAAATATTTTCCAAAGTCAGAATGGTATATTGTAATGGCTCTGACAATTCCTAGTGTGGCCGTGCCTCCATGGGGCACCAGTTTGCTTCTTGCCTTGATTCTCTCCTATGTGGAAGACTGACAGGGGGGCACCAGTTTGCTTCTCGCCTCGATTCTCTCCCATGTGGAAGACCAACAGAAATTTTGGGGCTGGTGGTGGGGCATGAGCTAGTTTCCAATGGGTTGATTTTCAGAAATTTAAATAATTCACATCTAAACATTTAAAGTAGGGTTAATCCTTTTAGATGTTTAATAAAGAGGCTTTTGTTTTTTAATTGTACTAATTTGTAATACTCTGTATCTGACTAAATTATCAAATGCACCATGCCCTAGTCTCCTTCGCAGCCGCTTTTTGGGATTGCACGCAATGCTTCTTTGGGGGGAGGGGGGAGCATTGCGTGACATCCCAAAAAACGGCTGCAAATTAAAGGTTACCTTCGCAACCAGAAGATACATTTCTAACTCTGCTACCCTGTTACCTGCAACAAAAACAAATGCTCTTTAGTAACACAGACTTTAATATAGTTAACCAGACTTCAATATTAAGTGAACAACAAAAGTTAGTTTAAACTATTTATTAGCATATATGATTACTCATTTATCATTTGACTGAGAATGTTAAAGAATTATTATTATATGACTGAGAAAGTTAAAATTGGCCTGCTTTCAGCCAAACACAATGAAGTAATGTATCCAGTCATATAATAATAGAAATACTTACCAATGCACATACGTGGCCCATGTCCAAATGGTAGGATTGAAAAGGGATGGATTTCTTTCTTGTTTTCTCTCAACCAACGCTCAGGTTTATATTCTATAGCATTCTTAAAGTGCTTTTCTGAGATTCCAGTGGAATAAAACTCAAGGTTAATAATAGTCTGTAAAAAAATAAATAAATGCAGAAAAAGGTTCACCAAAATGATATCTATATGTTTACCATGTACACAAGGATAGTCAGATGCCAAAAACAACAACAAAAAAACATCAACAAGGAGTTGGTGTAACATCAAATTTCTACTACTTCAATTTAACTTAAGTGTATTACAATCAATGAGATATCACAAACCTTTGCAGGAACTAAAAATCCACTTAAAACAACATCCTTCTCCAGTATTCTTCTGTTTGCTGTAACCACTGGTGTCATTCTGTAATTAAAGATGAAATATGAAATAACTTGAAATATGAAAATTGAAACTTAAAACCCAAAACACATTTCTTATGCCAAAAAAATAATGACACTCGTAATTTCTAAAAAAAAATCTATAAATCTTCCTTTTTCACCTTCTTTTATTTTTTTTAATTTTTCTTATTAAAAAAACAATAGACGATAGAAAACATGTTGCAATGCAATTATTCCTGGGAAATCCCGATCATTGACCCCAGGAGGCCCTATTGGTTCATTGTTTCTTCCATAGCTTTTGTTGGAGGATTAACTTTTTGTAATATGTTTAACCTTGGTGTGATGTCTAATACCCCAAAATGTCAGTAATCTCCCTCCCTCACTAATCGCCAAGCGTCTGAGTGATGACATCACTTACTGCTTCTGGTATCTAAAGTAATTTCTGATAGGCAGGTACAAAGTCGGACCGGATCAACTTGGACCGCCAGTCCGTGTCGGATCAACTCGGATCGACTTGGATTGTCTCAGATCATGAAAAAACCCATAAAATTAAATGAAATTGAAACTTTTACCCATTTGAAGGTTAAAATTCCAGTCAAAAGTGGGCCAAATTAAGAAAGACTCTCCGTGTCGTGTCGTGTAGTCAAGCCACCATCAGGATGGAAGATCAATTACTTTCCAGGCTAGATGTCTAACGACTTTACCAACAAAATCAAAAGTAGATGTAGACCTTAATAATGTCATTTCATGTCTTGTGGAACATGAAAACGAGATAGATTGTAAACACAGTGCTGCAAGTGTATACCTAGCTTAGTATGCTGCTTTCATTTGCTACACAGCAATTAGCAGCAATTTAAAAGTTTTAACATTGAACTTGAGAGATTCGCTTGCCTTGCAGACTCCTTGACACAAGCTTTCAGGTACGATAACTTTGGCAGGCTTCCAGATGTTATGCTTCCATCTTTTCCCAGAATGCTATATAATTCTTGGTGGAGAGTTTCTTGGACTGTGGGATTTCTTGCCAGATGATATAAAATCCATAATGTAGAGTAAGACGTCTACGAGATGAAGTAGTATGTTTATATTTAGCAATCAGCAACAAAAAATTTACTTTCTCTGGCTGAAAGTAAGTCAAATGAGCTTCATTGATGGCACATCTTGAAGACAAATTTGTCATTTTCAAACTGCCTTTTACAGTCTATAAATAAAACAAAATGCCACCAACTTAAATTACCGGTAATTAGGCCTGCAATTGGGAGTGACTTGATTTGTGTTGGACAGTAAATTCTTCTTTTTCATTGTCAGTAATTTATATCAGATTTATGAATCCCCATTCCTGATCTCTCCTCCTTAATAAACATCTTAAACTCCTCCTGAAATTCTGAGCATTTAACACGGGCCTTCCAATAATGTTACCATACATGTATGAAAGAACATTTTGTAAATATATGTTATTTGCTGGCTCGGAGATCCGTATAGAGAAAAACTGTGACTGAGGTCTTGAAAATGCATTTTCAAGTCCAAGGTCACAGTTTTTCACAATGCAGACCGACGCTAAGCCAGTAAATTTTATTTATTTTTTTCCAGGTTCGCAAACAAAAAAAAACTCACAAAAAAAACTCATGCAAGCATTACTGTGACAGTGGTTAGAGATAGGAAAATCCGGACCACGCTAAGAACCAATCAGATTGTAGGATTCCTTGCTAATTGCTTGGAAAAAAAAAATAATAGCATATTAATTAACTTAAAACCTAGTAAAAGTTTTACAATTTATGAAAACATGGAAGTATGCATATATATAATATGCTGCCTTAAGGAATGATCAGCTAAATGAAGCTAGGTGACAATGATATGTCTTCATACTCACTGTATCAACACCTGCTCCAAGCAAAGCTTCTGTGTGCATGTAGACTTCTTCTAGCGTAAGCTCTTTTTTAGCCAACAGGTATGTTAAAACAGGAACAACTAGACAGATAAATTGCAAGGATGACAGTAACAAAAATATTCTGCGAGTCAGGTGCGTAGCTACACTATGGCCCAAGTGAATAAGGATCCTTATTATATGGCTACTGTTCTGATCTAACGCACAGTCAGTCTGATAGGCTAATTGTGGGGCATTATTCTCCTGTAATACCCATAGGTTGATTACAGTCTTGCAAAAACAAAGCAATAAGCCACATACATGTAACAAACAATAATTCAAATTTTTGTTAACTTAAAATTCTCAAACCTAAACTTTGCCATATCGACCTTGCTAAAGTTCAGGTCTTCAGGTTGAATTTACCATTAAGACCTTACTGTCTGTTAATCAGTAGTCAATAAAGCACACTACAATCCTGGGTGTGATCAAAAAATAATATCTCAGTACAATACCAAATACCACATTATCAAATGGTAACTTGATACTTTTTTTCAATTACTTCTTTTATTAACGCTACTTAATTCAGGAACACGAACATTTTGCACAGACATAAATGTTTCTTTTTTAATTCTTCCTTTCTGAACTTCACGTAATGCAAATTATATCAATGGGAATGAAACCAAAATAATGGTAGTGCATTTTGCGATAAAATAATTGTTCTTGTCCTAGAAATCATCAAGTTGTCAAGCGAGACTCATCAGCAAAATTTCATTTAAGTCTTAATGATATCTTAGTATACGAAAGACTGATTAATCAAAGATTAATCAATTTCTGATCTCTTTTAGAACCTATCTACAAAGTACTGGGCTTAACAATACTAAATGCAGCATCAGCAATGCCAAAAATACCTGTTTCTATTTGTAGAAAAACAAACATGGTTGTTCTATAAACTGAATGAAATCTTCACACATGAGTAACCTTAAAGCTTACAAACAGCAATTTGTCTGGTTGTTTATATTAGCCCTATTCTGAGTGGTGTGACATACCTACATCTCTCACTCACTCACTCACTCACTTACTCGCTCACTCACTCATCCATTGACCTGCTCATAACACAGCCCAGTCCTGTTGACTAAAAGGTATTTTTCTCACTCAATAAAGGAAATGAACAGCAATTAAATAAAAGGCATCAACCAGCACTGACAGTTTAATGCAGAATGAGCAACCTAATTCTGTGCCGAGATGTTAATCCGACCAGTTGAAAGACATGTATGACTGTATAATTCAACAGTGTCTTTTCTATATCTGTAAACCAACATATAAGAAGGTTATGATAGTGATACTTGTGTAAAGACTTAATTTCCATTACTGATACTATCTCAGGGTAGATTAAAATTATGTGTAACTTGCAACAGTTCTAAGTAGTAGGGCAAGAGTTAGCCTCCTGCACAGAAGGGGGGGGGGGGGGGAAACAAGCCCTAAGGACATCTGCACAAGAGGCTAGGCAAGAGTATGATCAAGAAAGCCTAACTCACTTTGATTCTCTTGCAAGTCATCTCGTTTGGCCATCTCTTCAAGCTCTTTAATTTTCTTATCGACAAATATCCTCACGACCTCATTAATGCTATCCAATGCTTTGCAAAACTTTTTAAATGAGGGAGTATCCAAGTGAGGTAATAAATTTTTCTCCACAAATCCAAATATTAGGATCTGCATGCACTCAACAGCTTCATGCACTCCTTGAATGAGCCTCACAGCTTCTGCACTGGGCGGATCATTGTACAATCCAAGGCGAGCATCAAAAACTAAGGTACCTACACCTAAAATGTTGAGAACAACAGTTTAAAAATTTCAGAGGGTAAAGAGAAGCTTGACGTACAACCTAAGATGCCAAATTTCACCATATCTCTGCAACTGAAAATCAATTTTATGAACAAAGTTAAATTTGAAGAATTTGAAAATGTGATTTTCTGTTATATTATTAATAGTGATACAGTTCAATTCACAAGTGGTACTATCGTGTAATTTTACAAGGTGTAAGCAAATGAAACATGGTTTCTGCCCATGACTGGCCTGTCAGCTCTTAAAATGTTCTCACTTTCTGTTGACCATTTCTTTAGCTCTCCCTCTAAGTCAGGAACTTCTCCATCTTGTCCACTGTGCCCTATTATTTTGGCCAATTGCCTTGTAGCATCTTCTGCAACACAGTTGAAATTGTCAATGTTTTCCTCCAAAATTTTTGGACGCATGATTTTAGGAGCCACCGCCTGACGAGCTCTCCTCCATTCTTCACCATTTCTGCGAGGTAAGACAGTAGCAAGTCAGATGGCATATTTTCCTACCAACAAGTTAAAAAAGTTCATTTTTTGTACTTAGCATAGCTTGGCATTAGAAAGTCAAGGTAGTCAACTGACCCCAAAGAAAAAGAAAACTTGACAAAAACTTCACAGTGACAATGCAAGGAGGTGAATATTCACGCATAAATGACAGTACACTTTCAACAACAGACTTCTCCAAGTTCCTTGGCCATGGGAGCCATAAACATTTTCATATATTACACTTGGTTGCCTGATACAGCATAAGTATTATAGTTTGTATGGGAATGTAACAACTGTTTATAACAGTTTGAAATATGAGAAAGTCATTCAATACTCAGACAGAATGAATCACTTCGACACTTCTGTGTCGAACTTGTGTTTCTGTGAAGTTTTCAGGTCATTTTGAAGCGATTCTGTCTAGTTTTAGTTTCATAGTTCTCTGTTCTATATAATTACAACTATAGAGAGGAAAACAGATTCTTAATTAAAACTCAAATTCTTATGGCATTCAAATGAGTGTTAAAATGTTAAAATGCCCACAGCTCCAAAGAAACCTCAGAGACCTATACTCCAACAGCCCATATAAGGGACACACCCCCTCCCCCAACAAGGCCTGGGGGCATGAGAAGTTGTTGATGCCAATGCCAATACCAGGAGAGATGGGTGCAGGGCTTCACAAGCAGCTACCATGGAGATATTTGAAATCAGTCAGTATCAAATGAAGACTGCAGACTGAACTGGGGGTAAAATGCAAAATGCAGACTATAGACCACGGGTAAAGACCTACTGAGACCACAGGGTGCAAGGAAAATAAACACATCCTGGAGAAAATGAAGGAGAAGAAAAACAGTAGTATGACGCACTGTAGCAGAGTAGTATGACGCACTGTAGCAGAGTAGTATGACGCACTGTAGCAGAGTAGTATGACGCACTGTAGCAGAGGGTTGCTATCATTACACACAAGTGATGTTATCAGAATGCACCATGGCAAACATTGGAAAGCTACAACAGTCCTGTACAAAACATAGCTCACCCAGATCTTATGTTGTTCAGGCACCAAGTATCACAGAAAGAGTAGGCACTTACCAGCTCTCTGGTAACTTACACCAGCGAGAACACACACATCGTACCTAAAACCAGAACTGTGGAAGAATTCAGAAATACCCAGCTGCACAGTTAGAACCACCTGTAATGACCCAATCAGAGGAATTAAATATTCAGCTTGCAAACATGGCTCCTTGGTGTATGACATACACAACAGACGTCATGAGGTTTGCAGCTAAAATGCTGAATAAATAATATCTCTGGAAATATCGAAGCAGTCTTCTTCAAACTTGGCACCGCAAATGTACATCACAAAAGAAACCAAATGACATCCATAGAGTCATTGCCATTAAAATTCTCTTGGCTCCAGTCTCTTTCTGTCAAAAACCAAATATCCTCATTTTCAGCCCCTTAAAATAAGACAGAGGGATTGTGGTTGGAACAGACATGGTTCCCACATTGTCTTAACTCTCATCATTAGATTAGCTGGAGTAAATGGTTGTTGGTTAGACAAAAAATGGGAATTTCAGTTTTAAGATAGGACCAGCAGCAAAAGTGTTGTCATGGCAACTGCACAACAGGTGTCAAGTGGGTAATTAATCATGTCGTACATGACTTGATCAACCGTAACCTTGAGTGTCCTTGACATGATTTATTATGTAATCTGCAGCTAGATGATGTCTCACGCACTGATTTTGAAAATTTTCTGTACACTTTCAGCCAATCAGATAAGAAATAGTGAGTTCAACGTATAATATTCAAACTTATGAATTCCTAATTCTACAAATCATTAACCGTTAATTTTCCAGTAACAAAATTCATTTCATCTTGCTTTGATCTACTCAATGTTCTTCTTTTGCAGCAAACCGATGTAACTTCATTGCTATGTCATGACCTTGTTATACCTCAACAATAATCCTTACTGTTTTAAGGTCATTCCTCAGTATTGCACCGCGCATCCCCTACTGCGCACAATTTCACGTGTGATTAGCACGCGCATTAGAAAATGGCGGCTTTTTCTTTACCGCTGGACCCCGCCATAGAAGTAAATCATCATTTCTTTGATATTGAGTGTGGTGACCTATAATTTTTTTTCTGTTGTTTTGAATTGAATAATAAATTTCTCTATGTAAAATAAATATGGTCCAATTC
>OMLO01000165.1_pt1 | contig 35371 bp, 37 predicted proteins | sample 1674811 | NCBI WGS metagenome assembly OMLO01 (sample SAMN06265003, study PRJEB25207) | coral metagenome | isolation source: Coral host | place: Mexico:La Bocana,Puerto Morelos, Mexico | collected 2008-11-13
ACAGCCTCCTATTTTGGGCTCAGTACTGCAGACCTCAATTATCTCCGACAGCAAGCTGTTAAATTTATTCTGGGCAGACATTGGATGGAAGCTGAAATCTTTCCATACATCCTTCGTTACACAGGGGTGTCTGTCCTCCTTGACCCTGCTCTGTCGGCTACGGTTGCGGCTACAGGCCTGTACTTCCGCGAAGGCAACAGATATGAGGATCTGTGGATTGAATCTCCAACTCTGGGTTCCGTACATTCAACTTTCTGACATTGCAGCTGCCTTGGCTGATCAGAAGAATGGGGTTACAGGTCGCCTTGACCGTATGAAGCAGGTTATCATAGCTGGTATGGTAGTTGCGAGGTCACAACTTCGACGGAAAATTGCCAGAGAAGGATGGAGTCAAGGCATTTCGTTTGAGTGGGTTGATTTGGTCTCTGGTGCCCCAAAAAAGTGGTGCAATGGGGTTGCCAGGTTCACATTGCTTCTTTGGGCGGTCAACCAGGATGACGATACGTGGCTTACTCTAAGAGGTACACGTCACCACCACAGGTGTGGGTACTGCTTGCAACTCGGTGACACCTTTTCCTGGTTGGTTTTATGCAACAGCCCTATGTGAGCACTGCATCAATACCCATGGGATTACACCGGTACATAATTGCCCTTTTGGTGCTCAGTTGCGAACAGCACTAAGTGCGTCCTATTGTACCCCTCACTCCGTTCCTGACAGGGGCATCTTTCCAGCCAATGGTACGGTATGTGCTGCTTGTGGATGCGGAGACAATACAATTGGACTTTGAACACGGTGGTGCATTGTCCCCCTTCTTGTTGCATGGCTTCTCACGCAACCTTGTCACTCTTGGGCGACCCTTAATGATATCGCCGCCCGTTCAGCGCGCACTGCGACAATATGCACCCTTGTACTTGCAGCCTTCCGCCGTGTGTTGAGGCAAGAGGGGGCGTTTGAACACCAGGTGCGTGGCGAACTCAGATCAGTAGCTTGCTTGAATCCACTTGTCAAGATGCCACAAAGGAGTTAGGAGTCCCATTGATGCACCCACTGACTAAGCGGTCTCACTGCTTGCTCCACTCACCGCTTATAGACACGGTGCGAGTTCTGCCCACGGATATTGCTACTATGCATTTGCCTCCTGTGGTGAACGTTAGTACCCATAACGGTAGGGCTGGTGAACGTTTGGGAGTGATACCCGTTCAGAGTGTCCATAGTGCTATCTTTCGGGATATGTGCCACACTCCACCCGAAAGAAAACAGAATGTAAAACTCGAGTATCTCCATTGTCAGTGTGGTGAATACCATATCCATGTTACACTCACTGAGCACGTGATGAGTGGAGAAATTCTCACACCTTGCAGTTTTGGGCCTCCCAAAATCTTTTGTCAGTTTGATGGATCTGCACATAGAGCGAAATCCATTGGGGGGGCCGGTGCCGCACTGTATGTTCTTTCCGAGCAAGGCTTGCAACTCCTGGACTGGAGCTGCTTGTCGATCCCAAGGTGTCCTGACAACATTGTCGCTGAGGTGCTTGGAGCTGACCTCTCTCTCCTCCTGTATGAAAGATATGTTGACTCGTGTCTCTCTCAAAATGGTTTTTGCATGTGGCTTGTGACAGCTAGAGCTAGGTACTCAGATGGGCAGAGCGCAGGGGTACTACAGTTGGACGCGGTTGAGACTGGTGAAGGACTGTGTGGATACATTGAAGCCAGAGTTAGCCGATCCAAGACCTCGATGACTGTGGAGAAACGCACCAAATACTTGCCCATGGCGGGTAAGGTGAGGATGTTTCAAAAACAGAGTTGGGCAAAGGTGTACCTGGAACTGTTGCATGAAGCGGGCATACAGATGGCTGAGGACAAACCTTTGATGCCTACGCCAACCGTTGGAGGTTGGGGATCTCTTCCATTGACGGCAGAAGCAGCGGCTGCGTGGCTGAGGGCCCTACTTACGACTGCTGGTGTTGACTCTCGTGAAGCTGCAGCTCTGGGTACACACAGCTGCAAAGCCACTATGCTCAGCTGGGCAGCAAAGGCTGGGGTACCCAAAGAGTTCAGGTCTACCCTTGGGTACCATGGTCCACGTGGTTCGGTGGAAGTCTACTTAGATGAGCCCGGGTTTGGCTAAAGGATGTGTAGCTTACCATTTACTTAGAGTTCTTAGTAAGTGACTTAGACCATTTAAAAAGGTGGACTTAGCTGGTTTAGCTAAATGGACTTATAGTATGTAGATTACTAGGTTTAGCGAGGATAGAGATAAGTCTGCTAAGCCAGTTTAGCCGGGATACACTAAGTTTGGTAAGTCAGTTTAGCCGGGATACACTAAGTCCGCTAAGTCAGTTTAGCAGGGATACAATAAGCTTGCTAAGTCAGTTTAGTAGGGATACGACAAGTCCGCTAAGTCAGGTTAGCGAGGACACACCAAGTCTGGAAATTCAATTTTGCGGGGTTGCCTTACCGTGGTATTACAATGTGAGTGACCAGTTTGGTCATTCGAAAACCCAGAAAAACAGCTCCAAAAAAATACATGGTCAGTTTTTTGGATTCAAAGAGGAGACATCGTTGCTTTACATGTCTTGAAACCCAACCACGGAAAAGTTGCAGCAGAGAGTGCAAGACATTTTGTTGCATTCTCGCAGCAACAGGTGCAGGTACCAATATCGCACCTGGCAACCGCCGTTCTGCAGAAAGTGAAGCATGTAAAGCTACAAACACGAGCTCGTTTCAGTCATTGCCCTTCATTCAAAGACTTTGATTACCATAAGAAAGCATCATATATATGTATATATCATTAATATGATATACATCTACATCATATATAGTATATGTCATATATATGCATGCGCAAGTTGCTATGCACTCATCCTCCACCATGCACACGGTTCGTTGCTTGTTTTTCATGGCACGACCGTCAAGGTTTCATCTTCATTCACTCTAAAAACCATAGGCCTCTTGATGCAAGACAAGGCCACTGTACTGATTTCCTCGGTCCTTTGAAACTTGTTGGACCCAAGACCGCGAAACACCAAAGTGAGACATGTCAATGATTGTCCGTCGTCAAAAAACAACAGCGCTTCCCCCACCACCACAACATCATCACAACCTTGGTATTCATTGAATCGAGAGGGAAAATACGCGGCATCAGCCCATTTTGAGGCTTCCATGACCAAAAACATCCAAAAACAATTTCAATCAACAAAAAAGGTCCAAGAAACTTGCCAAAATGACATCGCCTACAGGGATGCACGCAAGAAGGGATAATTATATGATTTGTGTATGTTCGCACGTCGCCTTTCGTGGCCAACTTTTTTGAAACACACTTACTGTATATAGTAGTTTCTTTTGTCCAACCCAGCACCTCTGTGGATGGTGTTTCCCATGACGGATGCTTTCAGAGACACTGGTAGGTTTGCTGAAACAACACCAACTTGAACCAGCAAAGCCTTACACTGATCAGAAGCTTCATTTGGAGAAAGAAGGTGGCAATGCAAAGGGTGGTAAGTCTGAAGGTCCTGCAGGCTTTGCGCTGTAACCTCCTCGAGTACAGTGCCTTCAAACCACGAAGCTGCATTGTGGATATTGTTGCTGAATCGTTTTAACATCCTCACTTGGAAAGCCATGTGAAAACTGGATCGACTCACTTAACAAATCCCAATTTAAACAAATGTACTTTTGCAACACGAATTTGATGCATTTTTCAAGAACGCCTCAGGAATTTTGTGAAAAGCAAACAAAGAATCAAGGCATATATACAACTTCTACAAACTACAAACACCTTCAAGCATCCGATGTTTCCGCTCGTGAACCCAGCAGCTCACCAACAGATTGTGTTTCTGGAGTAGCATTGGGAGGTGGATGCAAAAATGGAATTTGGGAGTCCAATCCTTGTCACCGAACGCTTTCTGATAGCTTTCAAGGTGCTCCACGATTGCACGTTTCAAATCGTCTGGCATGACACGTTCATCCTTCCCTATGCGTTGCAGCAAGTCGAGCACTGCACAGCAACGAACAAACGAACGGATTGCCAACCTGGCATTCTGGTCACGGATCTGCGGAACTGCTTCAAGAACAAAGCTGCGAAGGATTGGATACAGAGTCAGACATTCTGAAGCTGCAGGTTTGATATCTTTGAATGATTTCTTGCCATCAAAGAACGCTATGCACGCTCTTCCTCGCGCAGCCCAATCTTTCGGCCACTTCAAAGTTTCCAACCTAGAAAACATGTCCAGGCTCTTCCAATTGAATGCTCCGAACATATTCTGCATGTTGATCAGGAAAATGCCACCAATGAAGTAGCAATGCATCCAATCGTACATAGTTGAGGAAATGGGTGAGATAAGTTCCGAAGCTATCAGGCCACTGGGAGCATGGTTCACTCCCAAGCTTTGTTCCAGCTTTTCGAAATCCTTCTTTGTCCTGCGATCCTTTTCCCGTACCAAGAGCTGCGTTGCCTCAAGGCAACTGCGGTCGGTCCTCGACTGAAACCTCTCCAGTTGCAAACATGTATGTGGAGCTAAGAGTCCGGAGGTGTCTGTATGTTGCAATCCCGAAGCTGCCGACACGCAGTTCCAACAATACCTAGTGTCTCAAAGTACTTGATTGAAAAAAAGCATGCATTACCACACAAAGACCCTGCCAATCAAGACCTATACACCAAAACACAACAAGTTTTCAACTGCCACAATCCCGTTTATAGCTTTGCCACCATGCACCTCACAATCACCAATTTCAGAAGACAAGAATATATCTCAACACAAATCAAGTCACACACATGGCACGGTGCCAGAGGCACCTTTGATGGCCAGCATACTTTTCAATGCAGACTCATCTGCCACTAACAGTGTGGCTTTTGCAAAGAACATCACGCGGCGGCCACTGTGAAGCCTGAACAAGACACCTCGCCTCAAGTCGTGGGGTTCCGCATAGAAGGCACGGAGGATGCTAGCCATCACTCCTGACAGGCCGTCCTGAACCTTCTCTACCAAATGAGATCGAATGCAGCCCAAAGTAAACCACGTTCGCTCATCCGTCAACCCTCGTTGCTTGAGGTTCTTGAAACTGAAATAGAACGCATGAAAGCGACGCCTATTTTCAGATTTCAGCTGATTGCCCGGCGTAACCTCGTCAGAATACACAGCTATTTCCCAAGGCGCCGAAGCACTTGGAACTGCAGCCATGACTTCTTTCTCGAAGAATTCACCAAAGCCATCCAAGGTCGAGATGTGGTACAACCATGCGACCGGGTTAAGAACCTTCAAGTCAATGGCAACGCCTTTCGAATCTCTCACAATGCTCTTGTCGGGCCCGCTTCAATGCCTTCCTTCCCGCATTTGTGGGCAATGCTTCTTCCATCGCTTTGACTTCAGCAAGAATTGCAGATAAAGCACTTTGGCTAACATAGTGCTTCCTTCCCAGAGTCCCAAGAGACGCCATGATTGGATGATCACGTACTATGAAGTTGCAAAAGCTATCGTGACATGACATCCATCACAACCCACATGTAGGTATCTTTACAAGCAAGTTGTTGTTGATGAGACAAACTGCTAGTCTGTGCCTCTTGTTCATGAACACATGCCAAGAAGGCAACATGGACTGCCGTGAGTCCAACAAAAATGTTTCAAATGGCAGCGGTCAAAGCTCGCTGACCATAGGATGCGAGACAATCAAAGCTCTGCATCCGCACGGGCGAATGTCTTCTGCCCATGGCAATCTTGACATGCGGAACTATTGACAACACAGCACATGCAACCCCTGAACGAAACATGATGTCATCACAACAAGAAAGCAAAAGGAACCATACACACAAGACTCTATAGCGTATACAGACTTGTGTCAGCCCAAACTGCAACATCCTGTAAGTACCCAGTTCCTCGCCTGCATCACTCACCTGGCAAACCATGAGGGAACCATGCATGCAGTGCAGTTCACCATTCATATAGCATGTGGGAAGTGCTGGACACGATGACATGAATTTCTTGAAAAAAAAATTGGTCTATCATAAAATTTAGATTCCTTTTGTGTTGGTCCTATCAAGGTTGCTAGCTCAGCATGTTTTTGGTTCATCACAGCCGAGCGCATGGAATCGGTGGAGCTGGTGTCCATAGAGCATTTGCACCATCCATTGATTTTTGTACCACTGTTGGGTGACATCACATGCTTTATTTAGGTGATATGTCTCAAGTGTGAAAAATCAAAATGCATATACAACTTTACAATCAAGATCAATCTGGATGGTGTTTACTTGCCCCTTTCGAATCCAGCCTGCTCCAGTGCAACCTGAGCATCTTCAGATGCCTTCTTCTTGGCATCTTCTTTGCTGAGTCCCTGCCGTTTGGACTCCACGAGGCTCGCATTGTACGCCCTGCAATGGATGTTCTTCCTATCCATTTTCAGCTCCTTTCCCTTCTTCCCTTTTCCTTTGCCACCAACTTCCGGCTCGTCAGTCTCCTCTTTGGCCGCCGCAGCTGGTGGCTTCTCACTCTTTTGTTTGGCTGCAGTCTTTGCCTTTGCCTTAGGAGCCACTTCAGCATCAGCTTCAGTCTTCACAGCTTTCTGCTCAACCTTCACCTTTGCTTTGGCGGCTGTTTTGATGCAAGCTGCTGGTCGCTTCAACTCCTTCTTCTTCTCCCTCACGGACAGTGCCTGTTCAACTATAGCTGCCTGCTGGGCTGCTTTCGTCGGCGCCTTCTGGCTGCTATCATCTGCCTTTGCTTCTTCTTTTTCTTCGTCCTCGTCCATTTGTGTCTCAAACAAATTCTTTGGAGGGACTAGTTCTGCTACATCCTTCAAAGCAGGAACGGTTGCTGTTGGGCTTCCTGCCTGAGATGGAGGAGAGCCCTCGGCGGGCAAGTCTGGCAATTTCTTCTGCCTGTTGGCAAACACTTGGAAGTTGTTAAGGCCACTGTGACTGGATGAAGCTCCCGCACCACCAGCCATACCCATGCCCATCATGGTCTGCATGAAGGTCATGGCCATCTGCATCGGATTATCCATCTCGGACTTCATGGACCCCGATGACCTCGTCACAGCTGTGGAGCCTGCTGACCTTGTCATCTTGTTGGTGGACCTCAGTGCTATCCTGGACATAGCCAAGTCCAGCTCCTTTGACACTGCCTGCAAACCAGCCGCTGCATCGCCCTCCTCGTAGTGGTAGAAAGGTGTGGAGGGGAATGTCTCCATCCAAACTTCTGGATCCTCTTTGGTGCCATGGATGAAAGCATCAAGAAAAGGCTGGCATGTAACAAAGTACATGCGTTGAACACATGCTCATGTTCTATCAAGCTTGTTGTGATTTCAACGCGAACAAGATCTGCGTTGCATGCAGCGAGAGGCATACATATCTCTGCTACATGAATTGTCCAACCAATCTGTGAACCAATTGAGCTACACAAACCAATTTTGGTTGACGGTACTCTGTAGTTTGAACTCAGTTTTACAACACATGTATTGAAACGACATGCGCCACAGTCCTGGCCAACAGCTTTGTTCTTGAGCAACCGTTTGAGCTCCTTGAGTTGAGATAACATGTCATTGCCTTGGACATTATCCCACACCTCTGGTCCGCCAGCCACGATGCCAGCAGCCAAAATGGACTTGTAGGCCGTTTCTTTTGGCTTCACCAAGCCTATTGAAATGGCACGATTCGAAACTGCCTCAAGTGTGGCTTGCAGACCAAGCTGACACTGCACCACATCCTTCTGACTGAGATGTGGAGCAAAGCTGCCTCAAACAAAACAAGAGCAGGATATGCAGCAAGACAAAACAGACAGGCTACAGTGACATCATGACCCACAGACTGAAGGGATCGCACATGCTATGGTGCTCAAGCCAACATCATATACATATTTATATTATATTATATTTGTTTAGTACCATAGAGTTGACACACAATGTGAATAGCTAATATCTTCATGCCAGCATGGGTCACAACATGAGATTGAGCAATAACAATTCAACCCAAGTTGCTGCATTCTTGGAGTTGACTGCGTGCTGATGCCATAGAAGTCTCACTCATGCGTCGGCAGACTGAGGCATTGATGTTGTCATACCAACTATCTACCAGCTTACCCCACCCACCACCCTTCACACTCTCAACAAAGGCAGTGGCTTCAGCTGGTGAAAGGTGCACTTTCTGTAAACGTGCGAACAAAGACTTCGCCTGCATCTCCCTCACATTCGTCATGTCGTACTTAGGATTCTCTTTCTCTTGGTGGAGGAGAAGCTTCTGACATGCTTCGATGTCTTTCAGCAATTCATCCGCCATGACACCAATGCAGGCTCACGTGTGCCAACACTCTTGAAGACTATAATGCTGACTTCAAGACATGACCACCATACATGCTTCAACTGACTTCACGCTGACTTCAAGTGAGAAATGCAGCACATTGCACCTACATATTTTTTGTGCAGTGACTGAACTGAGGACATTGCTGTTGCATGCTGTTGCAATACGACATACATAAACAACATGGTGGCAGCTGCAGAAAGAAACACGCACCACATATGATTTTATACCGCTATACCGCACACACTGCTCTTAGTTGCGGATCAAAGTTGGATCCACTGTCTCAGCAGCAATCACTTGCTCAGGAAGCACTTCAGCAGCCATAGTGATGCCAGGAATTGTTGGAGCTTCTGCAACTGGCATTCCATCCATGACAAGTGTAGCTGACATCAGGGGCCGTCCCCTTTGCTGGAAGCGTTGAAGTTCACGATCACTTGCAGCACTTGCACGAGGCGGCGAACGCGAACGCGAACGTCCACGTTCAATCTCAGTCTCTTCAGCCATGGTCTCTTGCATACGTCGCTGGACCCATGTATCAACACTCTTGTGCAGGCGTCCCATCATCTTCAGCGCAACTGCCTGCTGCGCCAGCAGCTCCTGAAGTCCAGCCAAGATCTCGATCTCAATGTCACGGGTTGCTGGGGTTGCCATGGCACCTCTTGATCACACTGTATCAACTATATACTTGAGTATAGCTTTTAATCCTGCAGCGGCAATGAACTCTCATCACATGGTCAATCAATCAGTGACAACACTTGCAATCTGGATCCCAAGCCGATGCACATGGAATAGAGGACAATATAATATAGTCTTTAGTATATGTTCACTGTTCACATCTATAAATGTTACGCAACATGTTGGCAAGAACAACTTTGCCACGGCCAGCACGCGTTAAGCCTGCATGTGGTCTTTTCTCTGTGAGCTGATGTTGTTGTTGCTCTCACAAACTGATCAAAAACTGACAGGGTTGGCTGACGTCCACAGCCTCAAACCATCATAACTTGATTTAACATCAAACTGTAAGGAAAGAGTTTGAGACAAGTGTGCAAACAAGTGTCCAAGTATATAACTGCGATGGTTTGCTACATGAAATGACAGCCATCACATTGCCTAATCTCACTTCCTACCTGGGCGCTTCAGGACACTCTTGGCCACAGCTGGTCGCTTCACAACGCTCGTTGCCTTTGGTGTGTTCTTTGGCTTGGCCTTTGGCGTGGCATCTGCTTGAGGACCTTCCACTTCATCAAACTTGTACGGTTTGAAGACCAACGCTTGAAGGCTTGTCGGCTCGCTGTTCTCATAGAACACCTTGAAGCTCATTCCTCCTGTGATCAAGTCCTTGTCCAACAAGTTGTGCCTCAGAGCCAAGTGGAGGCCTTTCCATGTCACCTTCTCCGTGCGGTGGTAGTGCAGTGATGTCACAAAGTTCCCACTGAAGCAGTTGTAGAACTCCAAAGTCCAATCATCAAACCCACGGTCCATCTCCATCCGCAGGGCCATGTCTCCAGGGACTTGGCGGAACAACAAATCCGGGGCTTGACCCTCTGCACTCCGTGGACTGGCTGCATAGTCCACAGGGTATGGTTTGTACCACACATACCCCTCCATGGTTAGCTTGTAGTACACATAGGCTCGCATGCCTGTCTCCATAGGCCGCAGCCTGTCCACATAGTGCCACACCCGCTGCAAATCCCGAATGTCCTCGTAGTCCTCTTGCGCAATTACCCATCCCTTGCACTTGGGAATGAAAGCGGGCTCCTCATGTTTGCCTCCTTCTATCTCAAGGCATTCAAAGGGTCGCAGTTCTCGCTCACTCTCTGACCGAGTGATCAGCCCATTAAACTGCCTTGGAAGACGCCAATCTCCGCAAGCCATCTCACTTGGAATCTAATCTAACTGCCAAAAATGCTTGAGCACTGAAGTAACACTGCATGCAAGGGTGGGTGCGATTGTCTCTGCATCCACTCAAACATGAATCATCTACTGCCTCAAGTTCAGAAGGAACTGTAAAACATGATTTGCACATGAAAGTTGACAATTGCTGAAGAATCTGCAGGATAACACATTCTCTTGGCCTTGACTGCCTATCGTTTTATTTTCACACGTTGAGTTCATACACGATGCACCATGCGAGACCCAATGTCTCTGCATGGGTGGGTGCGAATGTGTCTGCACCACACATATAAAGGCTATGATGCAGGATCAGCTGCACCTGCATGTTCTTCTTCCTGTGGGGGGGTTGTCTCCAAGTCAGCAGCAGTCCGCTTTCTGCGTCTCTTCGGTGAGCGTGGTCCACGCATTGCTGGCTTGCGTTTCCGATGCCTACCAGGAGGCCCAATGACCTGTCAGCACAGACTTGCATGTTCAAGCTTGAGATGTTATTCAGAGCTAGTCATATGTATCACCAGCACCTGTGGAGAATGAACCTTTATTGTGCTGAGCCAGTGACTCTGTAGGGTTTGACATGCATATTGCAAGTGATGGTGAAACGCTTCCACGCTCCCTGCCTCCTCATCCGACTTATCTGCGGGGTTAGGCGTCAAGGTGTCTTCCAGATATTCCAGGGCTTTCAGAGATAATTCAATCCACAGGTCCTTGTTGGCTCGTGTGGTCCAAGGCCTAGGCACAGAGAAGCACACATTGTAAAAACTATACAGGTAGCCTTTCCGCATCATGATGTCAGGTGGTGGTCTCATATTGCATCGTGTGTTGTACACATCATCTATAGAATCACTCACACGTTCATGCCCAGTCACATCTTGAGGGAAGTAGCCTCGTCCAATTCCACATCCACCACACGCACACCTGTTATCCATTGATCCTCATCTCGCGCCTTGCGAGTTGTAGGAACATTCTCTTGCCCTGCTTCCAACGCAGCTTTGGCATAGACTGCTGCCAGTGCATCATCACATGTTTTACCTTAGACTCGGTTGGTATGTCATCATGCCATGGAGCAGTCCTACTTACATGCAAGTCATCTCACACCACGCCACACGTCTACATATCATGTTGCAACAAGTCACATGCTGAGAGAAATATGCGGTCAATCGCTTTCTGGTTGAGGAAATGAGTGGGCTTAGAAGCTGCCAGCTGAAGTGCCTTCCCCGTGAGAATGGAGGTGATTGCCCGATCCCACCGGTGCAATTTAAAGAATGTCACACCATCTACCTCCTTCGTTTCGGGGAGCCACGGCTTCCCTGCACACTTGCGCTTGATCATCACCCGTGTTTCAATGCTGAACCTTGCTGCCCCAGCATCCACGTGCGCAGCCTCCTCGTCATCCAGCTCCTCTTCTGCTGACATGGCTCAAAGAATGAGATAATGCCTCTATGTTCACATCATCATGCACAGCGTCAAACGATTGCATATGTGCCCATTCATGTGCTAAAGGCTGCAGTGGTCAAGTGTCAGCGCAGAGAAGCATGAAACAGATATGCACTCGCGAGACACAGACGCAGAGACTGTTACTAAATTTATCTATCTCGCGTCTTCGTTTGTTTCAAACACAGTCATGTGACCAATTTTTCAACGCGATTGTATGAAACCTGCGTTGCACCAAGCGAAACAAAACCATCTCTGCTAGGTGACAGGAGATGAAAACAAGGGCACAAGTCAATGTTAGCCACAACATGTCCAAGCAACAACTCCCACACATGTACAATAGGAACATGACAAAATGGCAAGTGAATTCCATTCAAAGGCTTTCATTGATGCCCAAAATCTTGCACAAACATAATGGCGCCAACCTCTGGGACAGCATCCACTGACCTGAGAGCGCGATGGAATCAATGGAAAAGCTCAAGGGATGTGGACTGGAATGATGGAAAAGGTTGACATATCCTAAAATGATTGTAAAACCTAATTTTATCGTTCAACAAATTTTGGAGGCTAAATTTTATCGTCCAATAAATTTTGGACTCCACATTTTATTGAACGATAAATTTTGGGCATCAGATTTTATCGAACGATAAAATTTTTGAAATGGAAAACCAAAAATTTATCGAACGATAAATTTTGGATCCCAAAATTTGTTGAACGATAAATTTCAGCCATCTGATTTTATCGAACGATAAAATTCGCAGGATACCCAAAAATTGATTAATGTGGCCTCCATTGCTGAAATTGTCCTTGTAGGGGGAATGCTGCCCTTTTTTTTCCAGCCCTAAACCCTAAATGATTCCTATAATGTATCATCACAAAGGTCTTTTTGAAACAATGTGGTTAGACGCAATGGTCATGAATAGTGGCACCACGCATGCCCATATTTAGTTTTTGAAAACACTGTGGATTTGGAAATTGTCACCATCAGACCGTTTTCCCAAACAATTCATGGACTCAAAAAACAACAACCCAATCTAAACTCTAACTGTTGTTGCGTGATCACAGTCTCAGGAATTGCCGCAGCACAGGAGGTCATGACATCCTTTTTTCACACCCCATGCAACTAGGTAGTGTGGTGAAACCGGCTGCGAACACAAACACTACGAATGCACCATTGACAAAAAGAGCACAAACACGACAAGCAACAAACTTAATTGGTCTGACTTGTGATGCGCCATCACTTGAATCGTGAGTGTTGATGACGGAATTTATATATATATATATGTTTGTGTTTTAAAATGATTGTGTTTCTCATTATTTTCTCCCTTTGCCCTCTCTCCCTCATTGGGGCTGCGTTTGCAGCAGCGACCATGCTTTGCAGCGAGCGTAGCATGAAGATGCCAGCCAATGTTTGCATCTCTTTCATTTCTTTTGTTTACCTTCGAAGGTGCTATGAATTTCCCCTTACAAGGTGGTTTGAAGTTGGTCGGCCCTATCACATCGTGATGCAAACAGCCTGCACCGTCATGTGGCGGAACCTCCGACATGTCATGGTTACCTTGTATGGTGGGATCCGCATGCATGGGCTGTCCTCTATGTGTCATATATCGCTAAGGGCTAAGTACTTAAAAGTGCTTAAAAGTTTCAAGTGGAAGTGCTTAGAAGTTTCAAGTGGAGAAGTACAAAGTGTTTGGGAGTTTAACAGGTGTTTCAATGATGTCATCATCCACTATATCATCCACCAGCCCATGCAACCCACTCCGCATGCAGTGGTGATGCATTCAGCATCCGGAATCGGAGCACGCTGCCAGCACAGCCAAACCAATTAAGGAGGATTGCCAGGCTTTTGCACTGGTAGTTACGTGTGGCCCTTTACATCAACTAAACCTCCAATCCTCCAAAACACAAACTCCAACCTTTTGTTGGCTCCAGCTTTTCCAGCCTCTTGCTGGAAATAGCTCTAGCACTTGGATTTGGCTCATGCAACATCAATGGTGCCTATGCAAGTGTGTGGTCCTATATGCAAGTGCGTGGTCCTATTACTATAATGTAGTGGTTTGCATGCAAAGTGTTTGTTACTTTCCTTGTTCCTTACTGCAATGGCTCTTTCCTATCCTTTTACCTCTTCGCCAAATCCAACGCCTTGTTCATGGCGTTCCATGCTGACGCCGTGCTGGATCTTTCCAGCTTCCACTCCTGCTGGCGCTCCTTTGCCATTCGGCGCTGCTGCTCCTTGAAGCCACCCCTTCGATCGGCTTTTTTGCCAGCGCCGCCAGGTCTTAGTTGCAGCTCAGTATGGGAAAGCATGTACGTGAACCAATGATGAAAGCAGGTTGGGGAAAACAAGCAAGTGGTCGAATGGTACATGATGAACCAATGACGAAAGAATCCAACTGACATCACCACTCGTGTGAAAATCATTTGACATCAACACTCTTACGTATAACACAATGTACCATTGCAGCATACCACTTCCAGGTGTGAACATACAAAACATGCGATCGCGCAATTCAAACGGCAGGGTATATATGGACAGGGGCGGAAACAAAGAAAACTTCCCTGAATGATTGCCGAGGTACGGGTGGTACACACCGTCAGGGCTCACCCATCCATGGCCCCCTTTGATGTACCACCCACCACTGCTGCATGGGATGTAGTCATCATCTGGTCCGGCGCATCCTCCATCTCCTTTGCCACGCTTTCCACCTCCTTGCTGTTTTCCACCTCCTTTCCATGTTCCATCGCCTCCTCCTCCATAATCTTCCCATCTTTCACCCCCTTCTCCATCTTCTTCCTTCCATCTTCCACCTCCTCCTTCATATTTTTCTCTCTTTCTTCCACCTCCTCCTTCATCTTTCCCCCACCATCTCCCACCTCCATCTCCTCTCCATCCATCACTGCCTGACGATGCCAACGGTGCCCTGGGTGGCGTCGGCAACCTCGGCACCCTGTCCGGCACCTTGGGTGGCGTGGGTGGCATAGGCCACTCTTCCTCCTCCTTCTTCTCATCTTTCTTTTTTCCTTTTCCTTTCTCATTCTTTTCAATCTTCTTCACAAACCCACCTTTTCTTCCACCGCCTTTTCCTTTCCCCTTTTTTTTGTTTCCTCCTCCACTCCCCTTCCATCCACCTCCACCTCCTTTCCATTTCTTTTCATATCTTTCTCCTCCACCTCCCTTGTTGCGCCATGGCGGGCAGGTGGCGATCACCTTCGCCCGCTCCACCCTCTCCTTCACCCTGGCGTCCTCAGCCTTCTTGGCCTGTGCTGCCTCCGCTTTGGCCAGGTCATCCTCAACTTCCTCCTTCGCCGCAGCAAAGCTGGCCATCTCCCCCGCCGCGATCTCGTCGAAGGCCGCCAGCCCTGCTGCATTGATCCTTTCCTCTTCTTCATCTTCATCATACCCTTCATTCATCTTTTCATCTCCTTCACCTTCATCATAAGCTGCTGCACCATCCACCGCCCAATCCTCAACGTCGTACATCTCCTCATCCTTGACCTCCTCCATCTGCTCCTCACCCTTCACTTCCTCCGCCTCCTCCTCCCAGCCAGGCTCCGCAGTGGGCTCCTCCTCCGCATCCACCTCCACAAGTTGATCTGCAGCACTATCCTCGACCCCAATGACCTCCTCCTCGCCGGCATCCTCCTCAAACCCCATGTCCGCGGTCCCCGCAACCTCATCGTCGTCGTTCTGCGGGATCACAAACTGCTGCCCATAGCTGCCAGGGACCCTGATCCACGTGCGGAATGGCTTCTTCCCCTCCTTAGATGATGAGAATCGAAAAAAAGGAATTTTCTTTTGCAGCCATGCCTTCAGGTATACCACAAGTTAAGGGTGGTGATTCTGTATGCCCATGGAAGGCACTGAGAATATGGCAAACTAACAACACACTCATTAGTGGTGCTTTTGTTCAAGAGCATACGAATTCGGTTCAAGCAGCACAAGTACAACAGAGACAATAATTAGTTTGAGACAATCCAACATGTATAGACCACATTGAACCAAGGTTCCTGGTCATCTTCATCTTCTCCAGGAGGGCTGTGGCAAAATGCCCTTGCAGGACCATCAGCCATGGCTCCCTCCATGGCTCATCCGCCCCACAACCTATGTAGACTTCCCTGACCGTGACGTTTGAATGAAGTTGATGTGAAAGGAATCAGGTGCCTTGTCTATGCTGGAAGTGTGGAAGTTTGGAAAGGTGGTTCGTCAAAGTCGACATTTGCAACCCAAAGCGTAACAAGGTACAAGTAAATTATGGAAGACGTTTCCACAACGATAGAGGTTGCATGGTTCAACACAGGATCACCAAACAAAACTACATATCTGCAGGGCCCGCAACATGTAGCCATCTATCTATACTTGGATGAAGTGACATGAACAACATTACAATGATGAAGATGAAACAAACTGCATCAGCTCAAGACTGATGGCTATGAAACTACTGGAGTGTGTGTGTGTGTGTGCGCATGCATGCATGTGTGTGTGAGTGGCTGGAAAATGCACAACAGGTTGCTGCAACCAATCTATCTATACGCAACACAGGAACGGATATAGCCTGATACATGATATCAGCATGAACATGTGCATGCCATCCGTCTGAGCAGCCAGCAGCGGAGACGGCGATGTTTCATTGAACAATGTCATGAATGACTTTTCCAACAGCTTCAGACAATCATGGTGTCCTCCATTACAACATGATGCGACATAGCTCTCCACTCATGAACTTGACTCCACTTGTCAATGCATGGTCTGAATTCTAAATACCTTGAAGAGTGTAACATACATGCTTGCTACCAACCACCTCCAAATTAACTTGGCGCCCAGACGTCATTGTAGCCATCCAAGTGTCAAGAAGGCATATACAGGTCCAACCTCAGCAGCTGGCAACCGGATGCATCTTGACATGTTATACAAGCAAACCGCAGCGAAGAGATCATTCAAATAGACACGCACAAGGACAAATGCATGTCTCAGGCATCACTTCTATCTACCAGCTTTCATCCTCTACATGCAACATCACAGTGGGCGAAGCAAACTCATTATCCACGTCGGTACCCACAACATCACATGCTGTCACTCCTGTTACTGAGGGTTCCAAACCAAACTCGCACAACCGGATGCCGGTAGGGTTGAATTGATCAGTGTGCTTGCACTATCTGCGAGACAGCGTCTCTGCAAACGCACATGCGAGATGTATCTCTGCTTGTGGCCAAAGGATTACGCATTGTGATCTTGTCAAAGTGTCTGTTCAAAGTTGTTTGTGATGACACTTGCTGATGTGGTCTTTCTTAGATGATGGTATTATTTTAAAGTTCTATCAGAAGTCTCAGAAGCGCAAACGTGACCCATGTTCAACAGTAATCAAACCCATGGTCAACAGCAATCGAACCATGACTATTTACTGAGGCATCTCTGCTGCGGCATCTCTGCTGCGGCATCTCTGCATGCTGAGGCACCTCAAATGCATGGTGGCTCTTCATCAACATATGACCGCCATCTGTCTGACCACGCAGTTTAGATTGCCATGTTTCGCGCAGCACACCAAGCTCAAGGCAACCAACTACTTCGATAACGACGTTGGAATCGAAGAGGCCTCAGCAGCAGCATGGATGATGAATTACTTGTGCAGGCCTATGTGGTCTTCACCATGCGACAGAATTTGCTATCAATGAAGTGAGTTGAAAACAAACAGCCTTTCTTTTGTTTTATGATTGAGCGAGGGTAGGCATTTAATTCACCGTTTTTCAATGATCCTTGTACCTCTTGTACATTTCCGAACAAGATCAAACTTTCTCTTTTCAAACGGCAGTTCACCATTGAACTGGGCTGCCCCGCTCCATCTGTCACAGAGCTGCAGAGGAACAACACAGTGTTGGTTTGTTTGGGCCAAAGCTCCGATCAAACCATCCTATAATGAGTGTTGACATGTCAATCCATGAGCATCGTCAAAGCATAAGTAAAGTATAGAGCATCATTGCCGGCAATCCTTCCTGGGGTACAAGTAAGAGCTTAGTATGTGAGAAGTTAGTTGGCACAAGCAGAGAACACATGTACATTACTCGCTTGTGCCCTTGCAGAGATTTGATCTCGCAAGGCATCATTCATGCACAAAACATGTCAGGTTGGATGACTTCAAGTTGGGATCTCACAGTAGTCATGATACACTCAATTATTCAATCTCACGCCGATGCAAATGCACATGACCAGTCTATACTCAGGAGATGACAACAACATTGACACATCTTAACCTTTTTGAAGTACCACCTTGACTCATGACATCCTGCCAAAGGGTGCTCCCGCTGAGATACAGACCGAGAAGCTGAAGGTATAGCGACCTTGAAAGTGAATATTCCAGACATGCCTGATTGGAGAGCAATACATGGAAACCGGCGACACATCTCTGCCAGTGCACACGCGAGCTTCAAGAACTTATACGTTGTAGCTCTGCATGGTGCTTACAAAGTTTAAGGCAAGATTTTTGGTTTGATTTGCAACTCTGATGACACAACCATAGAGTTTGCGACGCAAGTTCAACCTTGCCATGCTCTTCAAAAACTTACCAAGCTATGTTTGAGTGCGAGTGCTGGTGCATTCAACATCACATCTTGCCCTGCAATGCTGCTCTGGTCTACACTTACACCAAACAAATGCCTTGTGGATCTTCAAACTGCACATGTACTTTGCACACAACTTGACCCGCACTCAATGTTTCAAGATCGTTTCCGGCTATATACTCCACAGTCAATGCTTGCCACGATGCCGCTTCATGACAGGCTTCAGCTCTTCCACCACAACAGGGGCTACAGCCTTCTCTCGGACCAGCTCATCACCTGCTTGCACTGCAACCTTGTTGCTGAGCACTGGGACGCCCTTGGTCCAATCCAGGCTCATGTTGATCTCCTCCGGATCAGCGGACGCACGGACAAACCAGAACGGAGACAAACACTCCTTGGAAGTTTGAGGCTGCAATGTGACCATGTGATCCTCACCTTTCAGGTTCACTGCTTTTTCATACATCAAGATTCCACTCGCCGGTTCCTTGCCCTTGCCCCTCACATCAATCCTGGTGGTGGCAGGGAGAAGCCGCAATGTGTGTTCGTTGGCATCAGCTGTTGTGAACACTTTCTTAGCAGGTTTCATCTGAATCTGCAATGATTTTTCCGTTTGGGCGTAGGCTTTCTTCTTGGCTTCTTCATCAAGCTTCATGAACGCCGCAGCTTTAATCTTCTGGATTGCCCACTCCTACAACAAAACAGAAAATGCAAACATCCAATGAGCAAAGGAACAATCAATGAATCCACAAATCAATCAACCACTCACTTCAGTTATCAAGCATCAATTTAAAATCAATGAGACCACCACTAGCAATCATCAATCACTCACATGTTTCATCGAATGAAGCCAACAAATCAATACCCCAACAATCATTCGACATACATCAGCCAATCAATCATTGATTCCAGTAGTAAACCATTCCACAAACAACCTTTTCACAACTCGACCAACCAAGTGTATAGTCAATCATCCCGACAGCCAGCCCACCAGGCAGACTTGCAGAAGAAACGCACACAAACAAGGAAAGAAACAAAAGATAGCAACGAATAAATCATCAGAACGAAAAGGAAATGAAAGCCAAAGAACGTGAAGGAACGATTTCGAAAAGGAAAGCCGAAGAGAGCAAACAAGGAAAGCCAAAGAGAAACAAACACGAACACCAAGTCATGGAAGAAACCTTTGTACAAACCCTTGTGCGTGAAGTTCCATGTTGAAAACCATATGCTTTTTGTCATTGCTAGCAATGAAGGTGTACTACATGGCGCCTGGGTCACAGGTGCAGATTTGGCCATGAAGTCATCCAACATCTCAGGGGCTGCCTTTGCGTCCGCGACCTTCCAGTCACCCTTCAAGAAGCTTTCTGCACTGGATTTGAAGTCTTCACCGGCAACATTCAAAGTGACGTGAGTTGGACTCATGCTCGAAATCGTAGCTGTTGTAGAGTCACTCTTTCTGACTACAGTGTCACCCAACTTGAAACCAGCATCAATCAATCTGGCACAGTTCTGGAGTGCTCCTTTATCATCCAACTCTCTCATCCTGAATTGGTTCTTCCAAGTTGCTATGCGCAAGAAAACATATAGGGCTACACAGCATTTGCTAATGGACATGTCAGGAACACAACCCTTTTCAAAAGAATTTAAAAAATGTTCTTCTAACATGCAAGGCAAGCTTCGCCATTTCATCCTTCCTTTTTTTTGAAGTGCTCCTCACCTCATGCTCGTCAAATCGTTCCCATGGAGATTCAATTTTTTTTCGATGCAGTCACTCAACAATTGGATGAACTGATGGCCACACTCGCCAGGCGTAGTGGACTTCTTCGCCATCAAGCTTTGAGCAAGATTGACCGTCAAATCACCTAACAGTGTTGAGACGGCATCACTGCTACTGATACTGCTATGTGTACTTGCGACCTCTTTCGCTTGAATGTAAACCCGTTCTGCTTCAGATCTCTTCAGTGCCATTCCTGCTGAGAATACTTTCTTGATGTCTGACACCTTGATGGAAGCATCATTGCAATACCCTGCCCGCACAAGCATGTGCCTGGTGGGCACGTGCTGGTCAGGTCCTTTCACATCCTGGATTAAAGCTCCAAACACATCTCCACCCAAAGAGCGGTGGACGTGGCCAACTGCATTCACGTATTTTTCTGTGTCCCTCATCAGCTGGCCAGTCAACCCCCCACTGCACTTCAATATGAAGCTGAACATGCTGGGAGCGTACGGTCCACACGTTGGCTTCGACCTAAGGACTTCACCTTTCACATCATCCCAACATACAGTTTTAGAGCCTCCCTTCAATCGATCCACCACATTCGCATGGATCTTCCGCAGCACTTGGAGCTCGGACTCAACTTTGGCCACACTGACGTTGGCCGCGCTTTGAGCTACGGATGCAAGCTCTGGAAACATGTTTTCCACCTCCTTTGAAATCACAAGCCAATTCAGCCCAGAGCGGGCAGCTTCCGCAAACTGCTGATCAGCATGTCCAAGCTTCTCAAGTGAAAACTTGTCTCCGGAGATCAAATGCTGAAGTGACGATGGGTCCAATGCTTCTGCTGCATGCAGGAACGCACGCAGGGTCACATTGGAGTGTGACCCTGCTATGGACCTGTATCTCATAGCTGTGGGCATCACAGGCATGCCTTTTGCTGCGTGCAACATTCCTTTGGGATGTGGTCATGGACAAACATTTGTATGTGGTTGCATGTTCTAACATTTCAATGACAAATGTATCCCCGTACACCTGCACACACACACAAATCAAATGTCAAAAACAAATCAAATCAAATGTCAAAAACAAATCAAGATAAGCTTCGATTGAACTCCAAATCGCTGGCCTCTACCCCCTCAAGACAGATTGGAACTGTTCTTGAGTGTGTGAATCCAACCGCTGCTATGTCTGCGATCAATTCCTGCATTGATGTCACTGAGCAACCAAGACCATCTCGGTTGAGCTTATGGATGCCGACTTGGTCGGGTGGAATGGTCAACCGCCATGCCAACCCTTGCGCCTCCAAATAGCTGTACATTTTCTGCATGCTTGCAACGAGCTGGCCAGCTTTGGCTGCACGGAGAAGCTTGTCAACCGTACCTTTCTGCTCAGCACTGAGCACCATGATCCTGAATACTAAGAATTTCCAATTGAAGACTGCAAACGCTGCGAACCAAGTTCTGCAACGGGTCATGCGAGAAGTATACCCTCTGCATGGACCATCATGATCGATGCATTTGAAAGAATGCAATGCAGCTTATGATCAAACAAAAACCTTTCAAAGGGTGAATTGGTATATAGTCCGCAAACATCCATGAAATATTGATCTTTCAAACCTACAATCATACAGCAACTGGAAAAACATGCGAATTCACATTGGCTCTTGCTGCTGGGCATCCGCACAATCCGGCTTTGAAGCATGCCGCTGCAACATGCGGACAAAAGGAAACATGTATATCATTTTTTTCAAGAAATAAAACCCAATGCAAACGTCAAACATTACAATGAAACTCACAACCTCGATGAAAATGACAGTGTTTCAATGATTGCTCATCATGTTCTATATTTGCAAACAATGACATGTCAAATTGACAAAGACCTGTCAAGTTCCCAAATGGGAGCCATGAAACCTCCCATGCAGATTTTTGAGCCACTTTGTGAATCAAAAGAAGTTGTACAAAACATGTTTCCAAAAAATGAAGGTGTGTTTGCAGCACTGGCATCACAACCTGTGGCATCGCCCGAAAGCAGGCAAAAAAAAACATTTGAACATCCAGGTTGGTTGGAAACACATCACACCAGTTTGGTTTGAATGTGGTGTCACCAAAAAAATGTTGCCCATGTTTCGATTTTTTGTTTTTTTTTGGTACGCCTGTCTTCTTGTGGTGAAAAAACGCCAACCATTGTGAATATTATTTGCCGAAAAAACTGGAAAACAAACCCCAAAAAAAACATTTTTTGATATGGTGACTAAGCCAAAAATGGACTTAGGGAACTTAGCTTTAACTACCCTAATTTGATTTAGCCAACTTAGCTAAACCTGTTTTAGCTACTTTAGCTAACCTATGTAGCTGACTTAGCTAACCTACTTTAGCTGACTTAGCTAACCTACTTTAGCTGATTTAGCTAACCTGCAAAAACCACATGTAATCACTTATAAGTAGATAGCTAATCCGCCGAACCAAGATAACGCACTTATGCATGCATACTTAGCTAACTCAGCTAACTCAGCTAGTTTTTTTACATAAATGTGCTAAAGAAGGTATAACCATGATAATTGGTTAGCCCTTGACTAGGCAACAAAACGCACTTGTAAGCACCATAACCCCTACTTAGCGCAGTTAGTAAGTATGATTTACGCAAGTTACTAGCCCCACTAAAACTTAGCCAAACGCGGGCTCATCTAAGTACTCAAGAGATGAACAGGCGGAAGCGTTGAGGCGAATGGATTCAGTGGTTGATGACATAGTGTCTCAAAAATTCTGCCCGGACAGTACTCGGAGTGGATACTATGCAGCTGGACCTCGGGCAGAGCCTGAACAGGGGAGTTCATCAGACAGCAGCTCAAGCGAGGACAGCTTGGACGAGGAATCACCGGATCATCAAGGTGAGGAGGTGGCGATTGAACGCACTGTGGGAAGATGGGACGCTGGCTTGCGTTTGGAAGCAGTGGAAAATCGTCAGTACTTTAGACACCTGGTATCTAGGGTAATCCATGTTGTGGCTGATGAAGCAGGTGCTTCATTTATGTGCGGCAGGGCCGTCAGTGGGCATTTTGCTCGACTGGACAAGAGGCCTGTGGTTATGAACCCGTTGTGCAAGCAGTGCTTTTGCCATTTCGCTCGGGCCTAAAAAATTGCGGTGTCATGTTCAGATGAAGAGAGAGAAAGTTTCTTTCATGATCACGGGTTGTAACCTTCTTTGTACTGAGATGTCAGTGAGATGCTTGAGTGACAGGTGTAGGGAGTCGGCATGGACCTTTGTTTCTGTTTCATGAGTTGATTGTTGTTTCTTTGTGACATGTGATATGTTCTTTGCAGATGTTGTCAGGAACTGACCGTACTTGTGTGTGACAGGGGCCCAAGGATGTCGTACGTCGAAAGCCAAGCGGTTTTTGAGGCCAGGGTTAAAGCTGTAGGGCTTAGTGATGAGATTCTCAAGGCTTTCATTGATGGTGGTGTCAAGACGTTGGCCACACTTGCATTCATAAGTGATTACAACCCTGGATCTCAATCTGAGAAGTCACTGATAGAGACTTTCGACAAGCTGCTCAAGAGGGACTCGTCGGTGGCAGAACGTGCTTGCCTCAGAAGGTTGTTCCATGAGGCATATGCCTTGGTGACTGCTGAGTTGAAATTGACAGTGGAAAAGGGTACGGATGAAGCTTCCACTAGGAAACTGTCACAGCCTGAACGTAACGACAGGTACGAATCTCAGGTGAAGAAACTTAGTGGCATGAAACTTCGAGGCCCTCATGAACCGGCCGATGCATTGGTTGACCTTGCATGTCAAATTTACGAAGAGAACAGACTCAGGTGGATCAGCTGGGAAAAATGCATCAGTAAGGAACAAGAGTTGATGGGCGATAAGAAGGAGCAGGCATTCACGGTGTCGGGCAACATCCTTAAGCTGGAGGCCAAGGCTGCAGATGCTGTGGCAGACACTTCAAGTGAGATCCTTTTGAATTATGCACTCACTAGGAGGTCTCTAGCTATGGACCAGGCCAATTTGGTTGATTTTACAATCATGCAAAGTTGGACAGAGAAGATCATCAAGGCTAGAGTCGATGTTCCTCCGCCGGGTTTCCAACGACCATCTATGAAACAGCTCATGGCAGCAGATGTCAAATTGTTTGAGGAGTTGGCTGACTTGACAAGGTCGGGTGTGCAAGCGTCGGCCCATGGTAGGCCGTTGGATACAGCTGTCCCGAAGGCCATCTATCTTCCCGAGGTTTCGAGCGTGATGCAACCTTTGCCTGCCGCAGGAAGTGGTGACTACAACAAGGTCAAGGAAAACCCGGGTGGAAAGGGTTATGTGAGAGCCCCCTATGGGAAGGGGAAGGGCAAAGGAAAAGGTAAGAAGGGAAAGGGAAACCCTCGGATGCCCGTGCAGTTGCTTGGTTGCTACTCGCATACCATGAGGGGCGATCCAATTTGTTATTCTTTCAACCTCGAATGCTGCAATGAGAAAGTGGAGAGAGGTAGATGTCCGAAGGGTCTTCATGTTTGTTGTGCGCCCAAGTGTGGGCAACATCACCCCGCTATTAAGTGTGATAAGAGGCCTAAGAGTACCTGACAGGATGAGGGTACAGAGGACCAGGCACTAATGACTTGTGCGGTGGAGCACGATGATATGCAGAGGCCTGGAACAGATGATGTTGGGTCGAAGGATGTTTTAGCCGATGTGGCTTGTGCAAGAGAATTACAAGATGTGCTGCCTCATGAGGAGCCAGTGCATATTTTGCCTGACACCGATGGTGGTGTCAACTTGCCTCTTGTGGAAGAGGATAGATGTGAACATTTTGCGAGGGATGATCCTCAAGGGAGTGTCCCTGTTGATGAACAAAACATTGATACCAAAAGAGTGGATGAAACGGGATGTTTCCCGCGAGTTGTCATTGAATTGTGTGCAGGTTGTGCAAGGTTGTCTTCAGTGTTTGCTTCAGAAGGGTTCACAACGTTGGCTGTGGACTATGTCAACAACAGGCACGCTACTCATCATCGGGTGGTGCACTTAGACCTTCGTCTAGATGAGTCATGGCAGTTGATTTACAGAATCTTGGATACGCATAGGGTGGTGTTTGTGCATTTTGCACCTCCGTGTGGATCTGCAAGTAGGGCTCGTGATAGGCCGTTGTCCGGTCAGCAGTGGGGGCCACCACCCCTGAGGAGTGACAGGTACCCGTGGGGATTACCCCACCTTACTGGAAAGCTCAAGGACAGGGTGGAACAGGCTAACCTGCTTTACATCAAAATAGCAGCCTTTTGTCGCGAGCTCAGCAGAAGGAACATACCGTGGTGCATTGAGAATCCAAGGAGGTCGTACCTGTGGGAACTTGGGCCTATTGTTGAGTTGCAGGATGTTGCATCTTTTTATGACTTTCAGGCATGCATGTTTGGCAGTGAACGGGACAAGCATACGGCATTTCTCTCATCTTTGGATTTCTCCGAAATGTGTGTCATGTGCGATGGGAGCCATCCCCACAAAGCGTGGGGAATCGATCAGGACAACAACTTCGCTACAGCGGAAGAAGCGGAGTATCCAAGGGAACTATGTGACAAAGTTGTCTCAATTGTTGCACGCCATGTGGAAAACAATGGAGGGCTCCCTGATTCTCACTTTGATGCGATGAGAGGGCCACAACGTGCGGATGCAACAGTGCAGCAACAGTCAAGAAAGAAGACACCTCCAATCATCCCTGAATTCCTCAGGACAATGGAAGTGGAGTGTGATGGTCAGCAACCACCATTAGATGCCAAGGGCTGCTTGAAAGATGCATTTATGGGTGTCCCAGCGGGCTCAAAGCAATTGCGTGCAAGGAGGAAGCAAGTTGGGACTGGTAAGGCTGGTCTTAGAACATTGTTTCTATATGGTGTCTACAGATCTCCGGAGCAATTCGTTAAGAGAGCACTTTCAATTCCCCATCCATTTGATCAGTTCTGCGATGTACCAGACTGCTTGCTGAAGTTGATGCACTTTGCGTTGGTAAGTGGACCAATGGCACTGGAGAAGCATAGGCTGCAGAAGATTCAGTGCTGGAGGCAGTGGGCTGTGAAATTGAAGAAGAAAGAATCTGAATTACACGACACTATGGATGAGGGAACTGCAAAAGTACTACAGGGTAAGAATTTGTTACTACTGGAGAAGATCGCCGAGTCAGTGCAATGGACGGATGTCAACCTGGTATCAGATATTATTCGGGGATTTGATCTGGTTGGAATACCGGACAAATCGGGCATATTCCCGGAAGAAGTGAATGTGCCCAGTATGTCGGTCACACAGCTGGACAGTGAGATGGGAATCACGAAGCAGGTTCTTTGGGAAAAGATTGGTAAGGCCCCCTTTGACCAAGGCACGTGGGATGCCACCGTGGAGGAAGTTGAGACGAAGGGCTGGTTGCAAGGTCCCTTCTCATGGGACCAACTGGAAGAAATGTTCAAAGGCGACTGGGTACCTACAAGACGGTTTGGCATACAACAAGCGGGCAAGCTCAGAGTGATAGATGATCTGTCGGAGAATGGGACCAACTCTGCATACAGTCCCCAGGAAAAGCTGGACCTCAGGACGTTGGATCACATGTCCTGGATGGCTCTTACATTGTCGAGATGCATTTGGTTTGACAAGGCAGTGCGATTCAACCTTAGTGACGGATCAGTGTTGCAAGGTCCAGTTCATGAAGCCTGGACTTCGAAGGACATAGGAGACATTGTTACCAAAACTGTTGACTTGAAGTCGGCTTACAAACAATATGCAATATCTCCGGGAGACAGGAAAAGAGCGGTCATCGTAGTTAAGTCTGGAGAGAAAGGCCCGCCAATGGGCTTCGTGGGGTCGGTGTTGCCTTTTGGTGCGTCGGCGTCAGTGCTGGCCTTTAACAGAATTTCTCGTCTCCTTTGGAGGATTCTGGTCGAAGCTGGTGTAATGTGCTCTGCATACTTTGATGACTACCCCTTGGTGGACCTCTCCTGCACAGCTGCATCCTCTGCATTGACTGCTAGGGCAGTGTTTCGACTCTTGGGTGTGAAGTGTTCGGAGGACAAAGAGGTGGACTTTAGTAATCGTACTAGTATGCTCGGAGTCATCCTGGACACCTCGAACTGCAGGAAAGGCGAGTGCATTATATCGAATAAAGAAGAGCGTGTTCTACAGCTAGTGGAATCCATCGATAGGACGTTGGAGGAAGGGAAGATTCGCTCCAATGATATTCCCAAACTCTTTGGAAGGCTACAGTTTGCAGAGCATCAGATTGCAGGCAGAGTCGGGAAGCTGGCGCTTGCAGACTTGAGAGATTTGGCTAGGAGGTCCAACGATGTGGTGCTCATGGATGACATATGGAAGAAAGCTTTTGGCCTGTTGAAATTCCGTCTCAGCTCGCACACCCCCAGGGTGGTGAAGGTTCTGCAAGGTAATGGAGTCGTGGTGTTTACTGATGGGGCATGCGAACAAGATGAGACAGGTCAATATGTTGCCACGGTGGGTGGAGTGATTTATGTCGACGGAATGAGACCGAAATTCTTCGGGGGAAAGTTATCACCGAGACTGGTCAACAAGTGGCTCGAAAACAAAAAGCATGTGATCGGCTTGGTGGAGTTGTACGCAGTGGTGCTTGCAAGGTCTGTTTGGGCGGAACATTTAGTTGACCGTAGGGTTGTTTATTTTGTGGATAACATCCCGGCTATGCGTGCTCTCATAAGGGGCACATCGTCAGAACAAGACTGGCGCAGTGTGTTGCTGCTATACGAAGAGCTTGAGAGTGTGGGTCACACTTTCCCATGGATAGCGAGAGTACCTTCCAAATCCAACATTGCTGATTACCCGAGCAGAGGTGAGTTTGGAGCGCTGGGGGATATGGACTACTGTACCCCCGTATGTTTGGTGACGGGTGAACGTATTGTTTGGTGAGTGGTAAGTGAAGTGGGACGATTCTTATTGATGAGTGTTTTCTCTTACATTGGATCACCGAGTGAATTTGTCACCTTACATTGGTCTACATTTGATGTTGCAAGGAACTTTCATATGAAGCTGCATTGGTGATAGCTGAATATTTTTCGTGAGGTACAGTTGTTCAATGGATGCATACAAGGTTGCATGTGACTCGTGATTTCATCCCCTGGTCCGCTCAAAAAGTGAAAGAGTCCGTTAGTGCTGTGTCGTTGGTTTTGAAACTCTTGTGATGTGTTGTGTGACTTGTGGATGTGATTTCCTTTTGGGGGGATATATATATGTAGATATACGATTTACGATATATCCGCTTTATACGTTAGGCGTCAGCGAGTGCAGTGCGATGTGCATTTGAAATGTGGTGTACAAGACTTGCCATAAAGTATGAATAGTGGTAGGAAAATCAATGGGCTTTGGAAGCGGTGCGCTAACCTAGAGCCAGTGATTGAATTTTTGAGTCAGCGGTAGAAATGCTGAAATCTACCTGGTAGCTTTCAACAAATGAAGCTATCATTTTGCCATCGGTGTTTTAGACACTACTGGCTACTATACGAAGGGTCGAATGATTTGCCAAATGTGTTTTAGACACTACTGGCTACTATGAAGGGTCGAATGATTTGCCAAATGTGTTTTTAGGCGCTACTGGCTACCCTGCATGTTGTGAATGGTAAAAAAAATGACTTGACCCATGCTTTGTATATAGGTGCTACAGTTGCCACCTGTGTTTTAGTTTTGAGGCTGTCCCACCAAAAGCCGACAAACAAAATCTAGCCCTGGACAGGTGATGCCTCGCCTGGCTTTGCACCAAACAGTTGGTGAGTTGGCAAGACCTGCCGGCACGAGTTTGAACATGGGATGGGTGGTTTGGGTCAGTGAAAGAAAAATGATATTTGTTTCCAAAAAAAAATCAGAAAAATCACCATCATTTCAATGATGCGCAAAACCGATCGAATGATGCGCGAAACCGAGCGATGATGCGCGGTGTAGCTCAATCATTTTTTGACCATTTTCCCCAAGATTGGTTTTCAAGTTCACATTGGTATCATAGGGAAACAGGAATTTGTTCCAAAAGAATTTCTAAAGATTGATTCTTGGAATCAAATTACACTTTCATTCCCAAAGAGTTTCCAAAGATAGCTCTGATTCAAATTAAACATGCCCACTTCCCTCATTGTTTGCCATCCACTGCCATTTTAGAGCACAAGGGTGAGTGTTGGAAACCGTGGGTTTTTGCGTTTTGGGAATCATGGGAAAGGATGCCCCTAAAGTTCGTATGAATGGAAAGACTAGTCCAGCTTCCTCGGGAAGTGGTAGGGAGTCTGCTATGAGGAGGAGTGATCAGAGTCCTAGCAGGAACAGGGTCACATTCAAAGATGAGAAGGCTTCTAAAGATTCCAAAGGAAAGAAGGAGGAGCTTCCAAAGAAAGGAGGCAAGAGCGAGAAGGAGAATGAGAAGGCTTCTAAAGAGTCTAAAGGAAAGAAGGAAGAGCTTTCAAAGAAAGGAGGCAAGAGCGAGAAGGAGGATGAGAAGGATTCTAAAGGAAAGAAGGAGGAGCTTTCAAAGAAAGGAGGCAAGAGCGAGAAGGATGATGAGGAAGTTGGCAGGAAGGCAAAGGCAAACAGCGCTGATGGTGATAGGCCAAAGAAGGTCAGCAAGACAAACAACGACAACAAGGAGAAGAAGAGGAAAGAAGATGGGTCACCAACTGGGGCCAACAAGAGAAGCAAGAAAGAAGAGGTGGTGAAGTTTGTTCCATGCAAGGCCCCTTATATGGAGCACTTGTTTGAAACACCGCAAAAGAAAGACAAGAAACAGCTGGCAGAAGAAAAGTTGTTAGACTTGACAAATGTTCTGGACGACATCAGTGAGGACTCCTTCTCTTCCGGGGCAGAAGATGGTGAATTGGAACATGAGAGTGAAGAAGAGCCTGAGGAAGAAGAGAAGCAAGAGAAGACTGATCATGAAGAAAGCACAGAAAAGCAGACTGAAGAAGAGGAAGAGGAGAAAGGAGATGAGAGCGAAGAAGAGGATGAGGAAGAAGCGCAGAGTGAAGACCAGAAAGAGGAGGCAGGAGATGAGAGCGAAGAAGACGAAGAGGAGGAGAGTGAAGATGAGAGAGATCAAATGAAAGTGGTGGATGCAGAAAGTGAAGCCGACGAAGACCAAGGCAGCAACAGCGATGGTGAAGATGACAGCAGTTCAGGAGATGAGGAGGATGAGGAGGAGGAGGAGGAAGAAAAGGACGAAAAGATCGAAGAGGACAAAAAGGGTGAGGATGGTGTTGGGGGTGAGAGTCATGCATTGGTACCACTTGCGAATGCTTCCACGGAGAACGCGCTGGCTTTGCAAAAGACTAGCAACTTAACTTGTGCTTCAATTTTGTTCGAACTTTGAGATTTGAATTTAAACATCCTCCTTCTTTCCCCCCAGCTACTTCCCATAATGTATCACCTTACAAATTACGTGTTCATTCTCCTTGCCAACCTGACTGTTTTCTAAGGTACTACTCACAAGAAGGAGTACGATGCTTTCCTCAGAGCTGCGGCTAACAGGGGGAAGTTTCCAACTGCCTTAGCCGATCATTACCATTCCAACAGAACCGAGCTTTTCAATATGTGGCTCAATAGTGACCGAGATTGGAAAAAAACGGAAATGGAGATTGAACGAATCAACCAAGCAAAAAACCGCAGTTCGAAGGGGTGGACTGCGGTACAAGGAAAGGTTTTGCGAGAACGGTATGCCTCTGACCCCAAGAAGTTTGATGCCCTGGTGGCCAAGCGCCAGTCCCAGGGCTTGTTTTACAAAGATGAAGATTTCCCTGAAGATGTGGACGAACTCTAGCTGAATCAATCTCTACTTTTATGTTTTTTTAACTTGAACCAAACCCTAAATCCTTTATGTTCAACCCGAATACTTGGATGAATAGGTTTTTCTTCCCTCATGTTTTGGGGCTTCAATGACTGAAATGAAACATCACCCGACCCAAATCATTCAAATCCCACCGCAAGCCACAAACAGTTCACTGCTGAGGAAACATGGTTCTTCATGCGAGATGGTCAACGCTTTGAAAGGATTGATGAGACTAAAGAAAAGTCATCCCTGAAAGCTTCCATGAAAGTTGATCAGCAAACCCGAGATGTCTTGATTGGAGAGGATGGAATGTTCAGATCCGGCCTCTTACCCCAAATCGCTGGCGTCTCAGCAGCTGGCTCGAAGCAGATCCTCGACATTGTTGGCCAGGCCGATCTTGACACTGGGACTGGTGCTGAGGATTTAGTTAGTAATATCCACCTTCCAAGATTCCGATGAAAACTTCAAACCTATTTTTGAAAAAGCAAAAACTCAACAATCCTCTACCTGTTTTGCTTCAAATCTTGGATTTGTATCTCGCTGGGATTAATCATAGAATTTCAGAAACATACGTAGCATATCCACACACATCTTCCAAGTTGTCTTTGGAGGTGGCAGTTCCCAAGAAGGAAAAGAAGAAGAAGGAGGAAACAACTGAGGAAGTGGTACCAAAAGAAGCTTCAGAATTGCTCAAAGGCAAAGCGCAGGAGCTTTTGAACACAGCAGCTGAAGCAAGGAAGAAAAGTATCAGTTTGTCTCAGGTGCAATATGCAGGAGAGTTAAGTGCCCAACTCCTTGAGTTGGCTGAATCCATGGAAAAACTTTTCAAAACAGCACAGGCCTGTTTGAGCAATTCGGCCAACGACAGCATTTGCAACAAACTCGTGAAGAAGATGCTGGAGAAGGAAGAATTCTGGGATAAAGCGAAGGCAGGGGAGGGTGGTAACTTCAATATAAAAATCAGATTTGATATATATATATATATAGATCACTTCCAGTTCCCTTTTGGGGTTGTCTTCCCTTCACTATCTTCACTTCACTTCACTTCCCTTCCCTTCCCTTCCCTTCTCTTCCCTTCCCTTCCCTTCCCTTCACTTCACTTCACCTCACCTCACCTCACCTCACCTCACTTCACTTCACTTCACTTCACTTCACTTAGTTAGTTATTATTTTCCTTGTTGGAGGCAGCTGCGCATGCCTTCTTGAAGCCTGCAAGTAAGAAGCGACAACCAAAAGGTGCCAACACGAAGCCTGAGCAGAGTCAGACTCCTGCTCCGAAATGAACTCAAATATTTTGGCACTGCAAAGCAGTGTGAGCCTTTGGGCTTTGGGTGGGTGCAAGTTTTATCGTTACCATACTTGCAAAATTCCATTGGGCGATAGCTACCCTTAGAGCAAAGCAGGGCAGCCTGATTTCTATACAGTATTTCAATACTCATCGGTAGTACAGCGACCAAATTTGTGGAAAACATTTTTTTAGGTATATACATGGTTGTTTCCAACTTCTTGGCAATAACCTTGCTTGCGTGGGAGGCTATAGCGGATTAGCGACGCAGTGAACTATACGCAATTACGCAGTTGGAGAAAAATGCCAACTCATCAACAGCAAGTATCTTCTTTTGTTACTTCACACCGGCAGCCCAAAATCACATCGCTTGAGTCCTCGAATCTGCCAGGTCGAACCATTGGAAGATCCAGGACAGTAGCCTGTGCGGTGAGGTTCTTTGGTGCTACATTTTGGTAAAACCGATTTTGTTAAAGGGACTTTGATTTTTGAATGTTTACCCCAGGAGGAAGAATATTGAAAGCTACGGTGAGTCGCAAACCTTCAACAAACTTACTGGCCTAATTGGTTCTGGTGGCTTGTCTGTTTCAGCGGCAGTTGAGATTGCAAGTTCTGTGGTGGCAGACCATCAACTCCCACACCAAGCAATTAAAGCATTCAGTACGCTGGGGGCTGATGGTGCTCACCCTCAAAACTTTGAGCGGGACTTGTTTCGTTGGCTTAAGAACTGCTTTGGAATGGAACTTCAGCCATACACCATCTACCTTGATCTTCAAGTGCCTCAAAGTGTAGGTTTGTAAAGTTTTGTTTTACATCAAATAAATGAGGGGTGAGTTTTGTTTAACTTCAATTGTTTTTTGTTTTTTTCAAAAACATTCAGCTCTTTCAGGTGGAAAGCAAAGTACCTCGAAGAACCCCGGTGAAAGTGTTATTACCACACGAGATCCTTCATACTATTGCAACCTGCAGTTCTCCTGCTGTGTTTGACTCTGTGATGTTGGGGTGCTTGCCTGATGAGGCCCGGGTACAATTCTGGACTCACATTCGAAGTTTGGAGGCATGGCGTACTCATCCTATCTGGGAACAAGATCTGTCGTTGGAAAAGCTTATTGGTGTAACGACCCATGGGGATGGTGCAGTCATGAAACGAGACGATGAAGCCTTTGTATATTCAATGTCGAGTTGCTTCAGTCACTTTGGAAACTTAAAAGACATTCTTATGATCAAGTATCCCATTGCCATCATACCCGAGCGTCATATGAGGAGCAAGACAGTTCTTTGTCTTATCAATTCAAAATCACAAGTAACTTTTTGGTACTTTGAAAAATCTAGAAATGTTTGGAATCAAAAATCCCATAGGTTTTCATAACAAACAACTGGGTAAGTGAAAATGCCAACACCCGTTCCACCAGGTTCAAGCCGCAGTGAACCGCACAATAGCTGACCTCATTGGCTGGTCTCTTCGACACGCGGCCAAAGGCCAAGCTCCTGAGAAGGGATTCTACGGTGAAGATTTTCACAAAAGCATGCAGCGATACAAGATCATGGGACAAACACTTGCAAATGGCTGGAAGAGCCTAGCCTCGAAATATGAAACCCTTTTGTTTTCACCGTTGTTTTGAAACCATCCCCTATTTGTTTGTAAAAGGTCCGCTAAGAGACTCTCCAAAAGGTAGCTGTTGGGTAGCAACCGTTTTGTCAGGGCAACCTTCTTTGCCATGAAAGCTGATCTTAAAGCTCGGAAATGGATGCATGGCTTTGTGAGGGGCTACAACTGCAATTTGATACTTGCCCAATTTAGGCAGTTCTTTTGAAGACCCCACAAGTGTTTGGGTTTCAAAAAGTATTCACTTAACTACCTAAAACCGAAGCATTCAAACTGTAGACTAAACCGAACTTATTTATAGGTAATTTCAAAGAATGGCAAACACATCAACCACATATTGGTAAGGATGTGTGATAGTTGCCTCGCCCAAGATGGAAAACATGTCGCTGGTGAATTCAACTATCGTAATTTTGGTGAATCAGCAGCATGGCCACTTACAAAGATTGATCATGCAACCTATGTCCATCTGGATGTTGGTAGCTTATCCCCTTGGGCAAAAGTTGATGGGTGGCGATTGGAAACCACGAGTTGGGACTTGATGCACCTATTGTTCTTAGGAACAGCTCGAGACATAGTGGCGTCAAGCATTCGTTGTATGATTGACTGTGGTGCTTACGCTGCTGGCAATATAGATGACACCCTCGACGATATTCATAGGGAAATGCATGCAACATGTGCTGCCCACGGGTCTGAGTGGACAAAAACCGATTCTATTAAAGGGGATTTGTTTCCAAAGAGTATCCCAAAAGGTTCGAACTGGTCTTGTGAAAACACCAGGTATAGATAAAATTTTATATCTCTATATATGGCGCAAGATAGCTCAAGTTATCATTTTTTCCGATGGTCCAGTTGATCCAACTTCTTGTTATAAGACCCCCTGAAGGTTCTATTTGCCACTCAAACCAGTTCTCAACTCTTCATGCATCGGTGGCCTCGACGGCGAGTACGCTGAAATGTCCAGCAGGTACAAAGCGAGCCATATCAAGCTAATGCTATGGTGGGTTGCTCGTAAAACGCATGAAGTGTCTGAATCACATCCCCATGAATCTTGGTTTGACATGTTCTTGGTTATTATGGGTTTTCTGTTTGGCGTTGTTTTTGGGCCATGTTTACAAACAAGTTGCATAAAATTGTTTTCCTCTTATGCAACAATTATTTCCATGAATTTGTTTGTTCTATGTGGAAAATTGTGTTCAGGATGTTGTGTTGCAAGTATTGGCAGCTTGTACCTATGGTATTCAAAGGATGGTGGAAATCATGTCTGAGAGTTCACTCATTTTGGACAACAATGATGCGTTGGAAGCTTCAGAATGCATGTTACGCCACCTCCGAGCGTTTGCGTGGCTAGCTCTCTACTACTGGGACAAACAATTGCCACTATTCAAGCTAAGGCCAAAGAGCCACTATCTATGGCACTTAGCCGTAGAACTCCCAAAATGGAAGCTAAATTTTTGTTTGTTTTGGACCTTCGCAGAAGAGTCGTTCTTAGGCAAAATAAAAGCAATAGCAGTTCGCACCCACGGCCGAACGATGACCCAGCGTACATTCCAAAGATATTTGTTGTACATTGCTATTTTCCTGAAGCAAAACCGGAACTGACTCCAAAAAAACGGGGCACGAGCTTGCGGTGGAATGGTAAGGGTGAATGCAAGAGCACATCTCAGATTTTACATTGATAACTATATGTGTTTTTCAAATATGAATGTCTGTTGTGAATCTGGTTCAACATATTTCACTAATATATGCATGTGTGTTGCGAACCCGGTTCAACATATTTCACCTGTAACCTTCTTGTGTTGCAAAGAAGAACTGTGAAG